>Ga0105240_10000521_pt1 | contig 70854 bp, 59 predicted proteins | sample KBSC54metaG_FD_80426 | JGI IMG/M metagenome (GOLD analysis project Ga0105240, IMG submission 80426) | Corn rhizosphere microbial communities from Kellogg Biological Station, Michigan, USA - KBS C5-4 metaG | ecosystem: Host-associated > Plants > Roots > Rhizosphere > Soil | place: Michigan, USA...
CAAGGACCTGGACCCGGTCTCGCGTCTGCGGGTGTTGCTGCGCAGCTTCGTGCAGACCTCGGCCAGGTATCCGGTGCAAGGGCGGCTGAGCAATCGCGAGGGGCTCAGCAACAGCGACCGCATCACCTGGCTGGTGGAAGAACTGGCGCGGCCGAACTACGCGGTGTTCGAGTCGATCTTCGCCCAGGGCGCGGCCCAGGGGATCCTGAAGCCCTACCCCCCGACGATGATCACCTTCTTCGTCCAGGGCGCGGCCGCCACGCTGTTCAACCTGGCGGCCATCGTCCGGAAGCTGATGGAGCGAGATCCACTGTCGCCGGAGGTGATCGAACAGCAGGCCGACATGGTGATCGACCTGCTGCTGAACGGCCTGCTCTGCGCGCCGCCGGAAACCGGCGAACCGCCCCGTTCGACAAGCTGACCCCATCCCGACCTGCCACCGGCCCGTCGCCCTAGTTAGATCACATTACGACATAATCACGTCGTGATATAATGATAAGACCCTGCCGCGGCCCTCCCCCAGCAGCAGGTGATTTGATGTTCTCTCTCCCCGAGCTTCCGTACGGCTATGGCGACCTCGCGCCGGTGGTCTCCGAGACCACGATGCGGACCCACTACGACAAGCACCACGCCCGCTATGTGCAGGTGACGAACGAACTGCTGGCGCAGACCAGCGGAGCGCCCGCGACGCTCGAAGAGGTGATCCTGGACGCTAGGCGCCGCGAGGCGCGCAAGCTGTTCAACAACGCCGCCCAGGCGTGGAACCACGGCTTCTTCTGGGTCTCGATGAGCCCGAGGCGCTCGAAGCCGGCCGGCGATCTGGCCGCGGCCGTCGCAGCCAGCTTCGGCGATCTCGCCGGCCTGCAGAAGGCATTCACTGAAGAAGGGGCCGGCCACTTCGGGTCAGGCTGGGTCTGGCTGGTCGGCCAGGGCGACAAGCTATCGGTGATGTCGACCCACGATGCGGCGACGCCGCTGACCGACGCGGACGTGACGCCGCTTCTGGTCTGCGACGTCTGGGAGCACGCCTACTACCTCGACCACAAGAACGACCGGGCCGGCTTCCTGGCCGCCTGGTGGGACCAACTGGTCGACTGGGAGTTCGTCGGGCGCCAGTTCGCGGCGGCGCAGCGCGGGGCGCCGGGCTGGGCCTATCCCAGACCCAAGGTCACCGCCTGAGGGCGAGGGCGCTCTAGTCGCGATCGGGCTGCGCCGACAGCGCCGCCCCGCTGAATGCGAACGCGGCCGCCAGGACGGCCAGCCCGGCGGTCGACGCCGCCGAGCCGCCCGTGGCCGGGTCGAGGCCCAGCACCCCGAAGACGACGGCCAGGAAGCCGGCCAACACGTGCGCCGCCATGGCGCCGATCCGCCGCCGGACCCGTTGCCCCACCAGCACCAGGCGGTGCGCGACATCCCAGGTCTCGACCCCGTCGCAGGAGGCGATCAGGCAGACCCCTCCGACGGTGACCAGGAGCGCCGTGAGCATCGAGGGAGCGATCCCGGCCAGGGCGCACGAGGCCAGGGTCATCATGGCCGCGCCGCAGGCGCCGGCCGCCATGGCGCTGCGCCGAATTCTGACACCAGCGAAGGCCTTCGTGCGGCGCGCGCCGCGGGCGCGCACGATCACCGCCGCCGCCTCCACGATCGACGACGCTCCGACCAGAAGTCCGGCGACGGGCGTGAGCTTTGCCGGCGCCAGGCCGGAAAACCTGAGCAATGTGAGGGTGAGCGCGGCCACGCCGGCAAGCCCTTCGAGCGCGGCGCCGGTGGCGCTGAGAGCGTCTGAGCGAGCGCTGCCCGAGGGGACGTTGGCCGTCGTCATGCCGGCATCCTGCGCGTCAGCATGCGTTCCCTCCGGGCTTATTCTCGTGTCGATCGTGCGACTGCATCGCAGCGATCCTCCCTGTCGGATATTATATCCTACCGTGATACAATGCCAAGGGACTGCCCGCAGCGTCGTGACTTCGCGCGCTGCTTGCCGCCGACCATTTGCAGGGAGCAAAGTCCCGTCATGGAGACCCTGATCTCTCGCGAGCGCCGTTCGACCCAGCTGGACCTGGAGCGGGTGAAGGGGCTTTCGGGCTTCCGCTACGCGCTGCGGCGTTTCCTGGCCGCCAGCGAAGCCATCAGCCGCGGCGCCGGCGTGACCCAGCAGCAATACCAGGTGCTGCTGGCCATCGCCGCCTGTGAGGGCGGGGTCATGTCGATGCGCGACCTGGCGGAACAGCTGTTGCTGACGCCGCATGCGGCCGTCCAGATGATCGACCGCCTGTCGAGCGCCGACCTGGCGCAGCGCACCCCGTCGACCGAGGATCGCCGCGTCGTGCTGGTGACGCTGACCGCAAAAGGCGCCGCGCTGGTCAACGACCTCGCCGGCCGGCACCTGACGGAGGTGCTGCGGCAGGAGCCGCAACTGAGGCGCTCGCTCAACCAGCTGAAGCGCCTGTCAGGCCTGCCGGACGACTAGCGGCGCGGTCGTTCGGCGATTGCGACTTTCCTGGCGCATTGCTCGGGGGTAGCCTCGCTCAAAAGCCTAGGGAGGCGAACATGCCGGTCATTGAACCCGTTCCGATGGAACACCTGGACCCTGAACTGCGCGAATTGATCGCGCAGGGTCGCGCCATGGGCATGCTGAGCACCAGCATCCCCAACCAGATCTGGGCGTACCGGCCGGAACAGTCGAAGCAGATGATCCGCCGCTACATGATGTCGTTCAACAAGGGCTTCCTGGAGCCGCGGCTGTGTGAGCTGGTGCGGCTGCGCATCGCGATGTTCAACGACTGCGTCGCCTGCAAGATCGCGCGCAAGTCGCCCGAAGTCAGCGAGGAGGACGTCGCCTGCCTGTCGTCGGACGACGCGCGCTTCACGCCGCGCGAGCAGATGGCGCTGAAGTTCGCCGAGCTGTTCGCCACCGACCACTTCGCCATCGACGACGCGATGTTCCTCGAAATGGCGAAGGTGTTCAGCAAGGCCGAGATCATCGAGCTTGGCCTGCAGGTGTCGGGCGCGCTGGGCGGCGGGCGCCTGGCGCATGTGCTGCGGGCCTACGACAACGACGAACAGCCGCCGGTGCTTCTGTACGAGGGCGAATTCGCCCACAACGCGGCGGCGACGGACGCAGAACCTGCGAAGAGCGCGGCCTGATCCATCCCGCCATGTCATCCCGGCCGCAGCGCAGCGGAGGGCCGGGATCTCGTCGCGATCGGCCCCAAGGAGAGATCCCGGACAACCCGCTGCGCGCGTTTCCGGGATGGCACACATGGGAGGGCGCGAGATGACCGATCTTTCCGGCCGGGTGGTCATCATTACCGGCGGAGCGCGCAACATCGGCCGGACCACGGCCGAGCACCTGACCCAGTGCGGCGCGCGCGTCGCCGTCGCCGACATCGACGCCGAGGCGGCGGCCTTGGCGGCCAAGGAGATCGGCGGCGAGACGCTCGGGGTCTGCGCCGACATCAGCGATCCGGGGCAGGTGCAGGCCATGGTGGCCGCCGTGGCCGACCGCTTCGGCCGGATCGACGGCCTGTTCAACAACGTCCGCATCCTGACGCCGGCGGTGGTCGCCGGCGACACCCACGCCGCCGACATCGACCTGGCGATCTGGGACCAGATCTGGGGCGTCAACGTGCGCGGCACGCTGATCGTGAGCAAGTACGTGATCCCGCACATGCTGGCGGGCGGCTGGGGATCCATCGTCAACATGTCGTCGATGGAGGGCCTGGCGCCGCGGGCGGGCATCCGGATCGGCTATTCCACCACCAAGGCGGCAATGATCCAGATGTCGCGGCACATGGCGGCGACCTACGGCAAGCAGGGCGTGCGCTGCAACGCCATCGCCCCCGGCACCACGATGACCGACAGCATCCGGCGCAACACCACCGAGGCGCAGCGGGCGCGGGCGGTGCAGTCGATCATGACCCCGTACCTGGGCGAACAGATCGACATCGCCCACCTGGTCGCGTTCCTGATGAGCGACGACAGCCGCTACATCACCGGCCAGGTGATCTCCATCGACGGCGGCGCCCTGGCGTTCCGTCCGGACTGAGCGGCCGCCTCAGCGAATCGCGTGGAGGTTGCCCGGCAGGACGATGCGCGAGCCGGTTACCCAGCGAAATTCCTCGGTGCAGAGGCGCGCCACGATCCGGGCGACCTCCGGCGGGCCCGCGAGGGCCGCATCGCCCCCGCTCCCCTTTGCCGCCTCGAGCGCGGTCTCCCAGGCGCATTCCTCGACGATCCCCGGCAGCACGCTGTTGACGGTCACGCCATGCGGCAGCTCCGCGTGGGCCAGTTGCTCGGCGAGCTCCAGCCGCGCGCGCTTGCCGACCCAGAACGGATAGGGTGCGGCGTTCAGGCGGTGGCCGTAGGCGGCGTCGAGCAGGAACTCCATGGCCCGGAAGTCCAGCACGATGTTGACGATCCGGCCCCAGCCCTGGCGGCGCATGGCCGGCAGCAGGGCCGCGGTCAGGGTCGCCGGGCCCACCACCTCGGCCGCCAGGGTGTCGCGCCAGCGGCGCGGGTCGGTGTCCGCGAAGTCCTGTTCCAGCCAGGGCGCGCCGGCGTTGTTGACCAGGATGTCCACCCGTCCGAGCGCCGCGACAGACTGCGCGACAAGCTGCGCCACCCCCTCGTCGGTGCGCGTGTCGGCCTGCACGACCAGCGCGCGGACGCCGAAACCTTCGACGGCCCCGGCGATGCGCTCCGCGTCCGCCGTGCGCTCGCTGCCGCGCCCCGACGTGCCGTAGTTGAGCACCACGTCGGCGCCGGCGCTGGCCAGGTGCAGCGCAATGCTGCGGCCGATGCCACGCCCGGCCGCGCCGGTCACCAGGGCGATCCGTCCTGCCAGCGGACGCGCGTCATCCGCCATCGAGCGTCTCCCAGGCGAACGGGTTCGGCTGGCGCTGGACGTCCGCCATGCGCGGGACGCCACGCCCCAGGCGCCGGGCCGCGGCCGCGAGGCGCGGGCTGTCCAGGCGCCAGCAGTCGGGCTCGTAGAGGTGCGGCTGCAGGCCCGGAACGAGGACCCGCACCAGCACGAAACCCAGGTCGCGTTCTTCGCCCGCGGGCGTCAGGTCGCAGACCCAGACGTCCTGTCCCGCCCGCGCCACCGCCTCGACGGCGTCCAGCAGCAATCCCGGCATCGGCACGCCCAGATGCGGCTGGGGGGTGTCCTCCCATCGCCGCTCGGAGATGGATTCGGAGGAGAGAAAGGCCTCCAGCACCTCGGCCCGGGCCGCCGCCAGGGGAGGCCTGGGCTTGTGCTGCAACCCCACCCCGCCAGGGAAATCGAAGTCGTTGGTGATCAGCTGCATCGCCTCACGCAGGGCCTTGGCCAGCGCCTCGCCCGGCCGCGGATGGCAACCCAGCCCCAGCGTGACGCCCCCGCCCAGCGCGGGGCGCTTCGCCCGCACCGCTGCCATGGCCACCGGCAGGCCGACGTCGGAGGTCAGGTCGTGGAAGGTGACGTCGAAGCCGTCGGCCGCCAGCGTCTCGACCACGTGCCGCGCATCTGCGGCCAGGGCATGCGCCGGCTGGGCGATCCGTGGCGGCGGCAAGCCCAGCAGCCAGGCGACGGCGAAGGCGTCGCGCTCCACCACTTCGCAGAGGCCGCCCAGCAGGGCGTCGTCGTAGCGGCGCGCCGCGGCGAGGCCCGGAGACAACATCGGCGCGAAGCGTTGCTCCGGCCTTTGCAGCCCGAACCCCGGGAACACCAGCAGCGCCGGCGCCAGCGCCGGCTCCCCCAGCCCGCCGCGCCGGAGACGCCGGGCCGGCGTCCAGTCCAGGCGCAGCTGTGACGCATAGGGCACGAAGCGATCGCCGGTTGTCGCGTACTCCTCGTCCGACAGGAGGGCGAAGGCCCTGGGCTCCAGGGCCTTGTCGCCCAGCTCGTCCCGGCTCGCGGCGACGAGGCGGTCATCCGGCGTGTCGGTGCTCCAGACGCGCTCCAGCATCTCGAACACTGCGCGGGTCGCGGCGGCGCCCGGGTCGCCGAAGTCGAAGCCGTCGCCGCGGGCGAGCGGACTGAACCCGGCCGCGCCCTCGAACGCCATCATGTGCGGCGCGCTGCCCAGGGCCGAGAAGGCGAATCCGTAGCGGTGCGGCGTGCGGGCGAGCTGCAGCAGCGACCGGGCCGCGAAGGGCGTCAGGGCGAAGGCGGGCGGGGCGGAGAAGCCGGGGTGGGCGAGCAGCTGGCCCAGCGTGCGCGGTCTGGGCGCCAGGGCTGATGGATCGCTGAGATTGTCCAATTCGACGCCCGCCGATCCGTCCGCGGCGACGATACGCCGGGGCCCGACGGGCGTCAAAGACCCGCCGCCACGACGCCCTTCAGGTCCCGAGCATATAGCCGCCGCTGACGCGGAAGGTCTCGCCTGTGACGAAGCCGGCGCGGGAGGAGACCAGGAACAGCATCATGTCCACGATGTCCTTCTCCTCGCCTTCCCGGTCGAGGATCTGCGAGGCCATGACCCGGTCGACGGTCTGCTTCGACAGTTCGGCGCGGATGGTGTCGGTGAAGATCAGGCCCGGCGAGATCGCGTTCACGCGCAGGCCATCGCCCTTGAAGTCGCGCGCCAGCGTCATGGTCAGGCCGCGAACCGCGAGCTTGGAGACGCCGTAGGCGGTCGGGCAGGAATAGGACGCGCAGGATGCGATGTTGACGATGCAGGCGTTGGGGCGTCCCGCCATGGCGGCGCGGCCTGCCAGCGAGCAGATGATCACCCCCATCAGGTTGACGTCGAACAGCCGGCGCAGGCGTTCGACGCCCAGCGTGGCCAGGGGCACGTTGTAGGCTTCGGAGTGCAGGCCGGCATTGTTGATCAGGATATCGATGCCGCCGTAGGCCGCGACGGCCCGGTCGATGGCGGCGGCGACCTGGGTCTCGTCAGCCACGTCGCAGGCGACCGCCAGCGCGTCGGCCCCGGAGGCGCGCAGCTCCGCCGCCGCCGCCTCGCCTGTGGCGGCGTCGATGTCGGCGACGACAACCCGCGCGCCGCGCTCGGCCAGGGCCCTGCCGAACGCCTTGCCGAACCCGCGCCCGCCGCCGGTGATGAAGGCGACGCGGTCCTTGTACTCCAGAGGCTGGTCCACGGCCGATCTCCTATGGCGCGCCGGCGCGGTCGCGGGCTGCGTAGGTTGCGAAGGTCTCGAACGCCCGCACCGTCAGCTCGGCCCAGACATCGTCCCGGACGCCGGCTTCGGCCAGCAGCTCAAGCGCCAGGGACACGTCCTTGCGCAGGCGCGGTTCGGTGATGCGGAAGCGGTCGCGGCCCGTGCGCGCGCCGACCTCTTCCAGGGCGAAGCTCTGGCCCGACCCGGCCGTCAGCATGCGCAGCAGGGCCGACCGGTCCAGGCCGAGGGCTTCGCCAGTCTCGAGGCACCCGAACGCACCGGCGAGGTTGATGGTCATCACCGCGTTGTTGAGCAGCTTGCAGACCTGCCCCGAACCGACCGGACCCAGCCGCTCCACGGCGCTGGCGAAGGTTCGCAGGATCGGCGCCGCCCGGTCGTAGGCGTCCCGAGGACCGCCGACCATCACCGCCATCTCGCCCGCGGCGGCGCGGACGGGTCCGCCGCTGACCGGAGCATCGAGCACCGTGACGCCGATAGCCGCGCCCTGGTCGGCGAGCCGCCGGCAAAGGTCGGGATGGGCGGTGGAGTGGATCAGGATGACGCCGCCGGGCCGCATCGCGCCGAGCAGGCCGCCGGGGCCAGCGACGACCTCGTCGACATCGGCGTCGGCAAAGACGCAGACGCCGACCACCTCGCAGGCGGCGCCGAGGCCCGCCACCGTGGGCGCGATGCGGGCGGGGGTATCGGCGAACGGCGCCAGGGCCTCGGGCCGGCGGGCCCAGAGCGTCACCTCATACCCGGCGTCGATGATCCGGCGCGCGATCGGCGCGCCCTGGTTGCCCACCCCGATGAAGCCGACCTTGGGACTGTCCTGCATCCGATCCTTCCGGGAAGCTTGGTTAGCCGCGCCGCTCGTCCTCGACCCACCAGGACTGGCGCCCGCCCAGCACCTCGGCCGGGACGCGCTGCGCCAGTTCGTCGAACGTCCAGTTCGCTCCGCCCGACACATCCTTCTGGATCGCTGCGGTCTCGCCGGGGTGGGAGAAGACCGAGATGCGCCCGCCGCCGGAGCGGAACACGAACCCGGTGATGTCCGCCGCCGCGTCGCTGGCCAGGAACACTACCAGCGGCGCGGCGAACTCGGGGCTGGGATAGTTCTTCAGCATGTCCATCAGGCCGGCCGGGGCGTCGCCGTCCAGCTTCGCGAACGCGTCGATGCCGCGCCGTACGCCCGGCGTCATCCCGAACGGGCAGATGGCGTTGCAGGTGATGTTGTGGTCGCGCAGCTCCCAGGCCGCGCCGTAGGTCAGGCTCACCACCGCCGCCTTGGTCGCGCCGTAGATCAGGTTGGCGCGCGGGCTGCGCCAGGACGCGGAGGCGGTGTTGATGATCCGCCCGCCGCCCTGCGCCTTCATCAGCGGCACGGCCGCCTTCATGGTCTGGAAGTGGCCCGTCACATTGGTGGCGAACAGCCTCTCGAATTCCTCGGTGGAGATGTCCTCGAGCCGGCGGGTCAGGGCGATGCCGGCGTTGTTCAGCAGGATGTCGATGCGGCCGTAGGCGTCCACGGTCGCGCCGACCAGGCCGGCGGCTTCGGCCGGGTCGGCGACCGACCCGCGGGCGCCGACCGCCTCCCCGCCCAGCGCGCGGATCTCTTCGGCTACTGCCTCGCAGCTGTCGGAACGGGCGTTCACCACCACCCGCGCGCCGTGCGCGGCGAGCGCCAGCGCCTCCTCGCGGCCAACCCCGGTCCCCGCGCCGGTGACGAGGGCGACCTTGCCGGCCAGAACGGGCGGCGGATCTGGTGCGGTCAACGGGCCCTCCCAAGTCCTCGCGACACCGATGCTTAGCCCGCCGCCGCGGCCCCCGCCTAGCCGCCCAGGTCGGGCCCCGCCGCGTGCGCGCTTTTTTCGCGACCGAAACCAGTAACCGCGTCCGCATTTCGACGATATCGTTGCGGCGGACGGGTCTGCGCGTTGCGATAACCCGCCGGTCAGCGCGGCCGATCAAGAGCCCGCGGGGGGGAACGTCACTTGACCCAACGGGTGAGCGCGCTGGCCGAGTGGCGATCCGGCTGGCGCTATGTGTTCTGCAACGACATCGGCCAGATGTCGCTGGTCATCAACACCTACACCACCGGCCTGATGATCAAGCCGCTGGGGGCGGCGTTCGGCTGGTCGCGGGCCGACGTCTCCGGCGCCCTGGCGATCTATGCCATGGCCACCTTCTTCTGCGCCCCCCTGGCGGGCGCGCTGATCGACCGCTACGGCGCCCGGCGCATCGCCCTGATCGGCGCGCCTGCGACGGCGTTGGTGGTGATCGGCATGGGGCTCTGCGGCCCGTCGATCTGGACCTGGCGCCTGGCCTGGGCGGGCTTCGGCGTGTTCAGCCTGATGATGGGCTCGCAGCCCTGGGCCGCGGCGATCTCGCGCCATTTCGACGTCAGTCGCGGCCTCGCCCTGGCGATCGGCGCCTCCGGGAACGGCCTGGGCGCGCTGGTCTGGCCGCCGTTCACGGTGTTCCTGATCGAGCACTATGGCTGGCGGGGAGCCTATTTCGGCCTGGGGACGACCATCGGGCTGTGCCTGACGAGTTGCGTCTTCCTGCTGATGCGGGGCCCCGCCGCCATGCCGGAGGCGCGCGCCGCGGCCGGCGAGGGCGCGCCGCGATCGCAGCGCAGCGGCCTGACCGTGCCGCAGGTGCTGCGCACCTGGAGTTTCTGGCAGATCGCGCTCGGGACGACGGCGATGGGCATGGCGGTGGCCTCCCTGGTGATCCACCTGCCGGCGCTGCTGACCGACAAGGGGATGACGCCGGGCCAGGCGGCGGGCGTGATGACCCTGCTCGCCCCCACCGTGATCGCGGGGCGGGTAGGCGGCGGATTCCTGCTGGACCGCATCCACGGCCGCTGGGTGATGGTGGCGATGCTGCTGCTGCCGGCCGCCGCCTGTCTGACCCTGGTCGGCTACCACGGCGGCTACCCGCTGGCGATCGCCGCGACGCTGATGATCGGGGTCACCTCCGGCGTCGAGGGCGACCTGATCTCCTTCCTGCTCAGCCGCTACTTCGGCCTGCGCCACTTCGCGGCCATCTATGGCGCGACGCTCAGCATCTTCGTCCTGGGCTACGGCTTCGCCCCGACGGTGGTCGGGGGCGTGTTCGACCAGCTTCGTTCCTACGACTTCGGGCTGATCGGGCTGGCGGTGCTGACGCTGGCCTGCCTGCCCGCAGCGCTGACGCTGGGGCGGTATCCGTATCCGGCGGGGGAAAGGGATCCCTGATCTCGCTTCCCCGACTCCTCCGGCATCAGACAGCCCAGGGATGCGAGCGCGTTCCCCCTCCCCTCCCTCGAGGGGAGGGCGGGGAAGCGGCGCAGCCGCAGAAAAGTTCAACCGCGGAGATCGCAGAGATACGCAGAGACGGCGGAGTTCTTGGGTGTTCTCCGCGTGTCTCTGCGATCTCTGCGCTTCATTCTGGGCCGCCTGCGGCAAGCGCAAGAGCCAGTAAAGTCATATGCGATAGCCCTGCCCTCGAGGGGGAGGGGTGCTAGACCCTAGTTCCCGGCCGAGGCGAACATCCGGTTGATCTGACCGGAGGTCACGACCTCCTTCTTGTCCATGCTGTCGGTCTTCATCCCGCCCAGGTGGTGGCGTGGGCTGACGTCGACATCCTTGCCCGCTTCGCGCAGGGCGCCCACGGTGCAGTTCTCCCGGCCCAGGACCGAGAACGGGTCGTAGCTGTATTCCCGCATCGCGTTCAGGTGGGTGATCTTGTCGACGGTCTCGCGCGGCAGGTCCTTGACCGACTCCCAGAGGTAGTCCGGCGCGTTCGGCCACAGGGTGTCGGAGTGCGGGTAGTCGCACTCCCAGGTCACCAGGTCGGTGTTCAGGAACCGCAGGTTCTGCAGCCCGAACTGGTCGTCGATGAAGCAGGTGATGATGTGCTTGTGGAAGATGTCCGACGGCTTGCGCCCGTCGCCGAAGTCGTAGTGCGTCCACTCGCCGTGGTGCTCGTGGGTGAAGTCGGCCCGCTCCAGGAAGTAGGGGATCCAGCCGATGCCGCCCTCTGACAGCGCCATCTTCATTTCCGGATACTCCTTCCAGATCGGCGCATAGATCCAGTCGGCGGCGCTGTTGGAGATCGACATCGGCATGGTGGTGATCCAGGCCGCGATCGGGCTGTCCTCGGACGCGTGGGCGGCGCGGGCGCCGGTCCCGATGTGGCAGTTGATCACCATCTTGTAGTCGTTCAGCGCCTTCCACATCGGCTTCCAGTAGTCCGCGTGGATGCTTGGCAGGCCGAGCAGCGCCGGGTTGTCGGGGAAGGTGATGGCGTGCACGCCCAGGTCGGAGGCGCGCTTCAGCTCGGCGAGCGTGTCGGCCATGTTCCAGAGCGGCAGGATGATCATCGGGATGAACCGGCCGGGCGCGGCGCCGCACCAGTCATGGATGTGCCAGTCGTTGTAGGCGCGCACCGCATGCGTCGCCATGGTCTTGTCCTCGATGCCGAGGAAGGTCATGCCGGCGAAGTTCGGGAAGGTGGGGAAGTTCAGCGAGCCCAGCATGCCGTTGACGTTCATGTCGTCGACGCGGGCCTTGGCGTCGTAGCAGCCCTTGCGCATCTGGTCGAAGGCGTCCGGCTCGAAGCCGTATTCGGAGCGGGGCCGGCCGACCACCGCGTTGGTGCCGACGGTCGGGAAGATCTTGCCCTCGAAGGTCCAGACGTCCTTGTTACCCCGCTTGATCACCTTGGGAGCCTTGTCGCGCAGCCGCTCGGGGAAGTGCCGAATGAAGGCGTCCGGCGGCTCGACGTTGTGGTCGTCGACACTGACCAGGATCAGATCGTTCATGTCCATGGAAGGCCTCCTCCGGAATGCCGTCGGCGCGTCGCGCCGGCGTTTGCGGGCCAGTCTGCCACAGCCGCCGCCGCTTTCGAACCCCGTCCGGCCGGCGCCAGGCGGCATCGCCTTTAGGTCGCCAATCGATTACAAGGCCCCGGAAACAACGATACAGGGAGAAGCAGGCCTTGCTCGCCACCAATGAAGTCCCGTCCCACGTTCCGCCGGAGCTGGTGGTGGACTTCCAATTCGACAGCGTACCCGGCGCCGACCGCGACTCCGTGCAGGCCTCGGCCGACGCGGCGCGAAAGCTCCCCGACATCTTCTTCGGGCTCGGGGTAAGGCGCGCCGGCAACGCCTGGGTCGTCACGCGCCACGACCTGATCCGCGAGGTCTACCAGGACGCCGAGACCTTCTCGAGCCAGCACAACGCCGACTTCGGCGCGCTGGTCGGCGAGACCTGGAAGATGCTGCCGCTGGAGGCCGATCCGCCCCATCACGCCAACTGGCGCATCCTGCTCAATCCGATCTTCACGCCGGCGCGGATGGGGGCGCTGGAGGCCAAGATCGACGGCTTCGCGAGCGAGCTGGTGGACAACGTCCTGGCCAAGGGCGAGGCCGAGTTCGTCAAGGATTTCGCCGACATCTTCCCGGTGAAGATCTTCCTGGAGATGTTCGGCCTGCCGCTGGAGCACACCAGCCAGTTCGTCGCCTGGGAATACGACCTGCTGCATGGCACTTCGATCGACGCGAACCGCAACGCGGCCATCGCCATCGTCGGCTACCTGCGCGCGCGCATCGCCGAACGACGGGCGCGGCCCGCCGACGACATCATCTCCTACGTCGCCGGAGCCAAGATCGAGGGGCGGCCGCTGACCGACGACGAGGTGCTTGGCGTCTGCTTCCTGCTCTACACGGCCGGGCTCGACACCGTGGCCAACATGCTCAGCTTCATGTTCAAGCACCTCGCCGAGCACCCGGCCGACCAGCAGGCGCTGCGCGACAACCCGGCCCTGATCCCCAACGCCGTCGAGGAGCTGCTGCGCGCCTACCCGATCATCATCAGCGGCCGCGAGCTGGCCCGCGACACCGAGTTCCATGGCGTCACCATGCGCAAGGGCGACACCATCGTCCTGCCCACCCAGCTCGCGGGCCGGGACGAGCGCGAATTCCCGAACCCGGACCATGTCGACTTCAAGCGCGAGAACGTCAGCCACATCACCTTCGCGGCGGGCCCGCACCGCTGCGTCGGCTCCCACCTGGCGCGGCGCGAGCTGCGCATCGCGCTCGAACAGTGGCTGACGCGCGTGCCGCCGTTCCGCGTGAAGCCCGGCGAGACGCCGCACACCCATGGTCTGGGCGTGCTCGGCGTGAACCGGCTGCCGCTGGTTTGGGACAAGGCGACCTGACGCGCATGCGGTTCTGGCAGTTCCTGCGCTTCATCCCGCCCGACCAGCTGCCGGCCCTGGCGCAGGCGGTGGAGGCGACGCAGCTGGACGGGATCGTGCTCGGCGACCACCTGGCGTTCCCCGAGACCATCGAGTCCCACTACCCGTATGCGGCCAGCGGCAAGGTGTTCTGGGATGCGAACACCCCCTGGCCGGACGTCTGGGTCTCGATCGCGGCCATGGCGGCGGTGACGGAGCGCATCCACTTCTCCACCAACATCTACGTCCTGCCCCTGCGCCATCCAGTGATCATGGCGCGGACCGCCGCCACCCTGGCCCTGCTCTCGGGCGATCGCGTGGCCCTGGGAACCGGTGTGGGCTGGATGGAGGAGGAGTACCGCGCCGTCGGCGTCGACTTCCGCAGCCGCGGGCGCCGCTACGACGAGATGATCGACCTGATGCGCCGGCTGTGGACCGACGAGATGATCGAGCACCACGGCGAGTTCTTCGACTTCGACCGCCTTCAGATCAGCCCGCGCCCGAACCGCCCGGTGCCGATCTGGCTGGGCGGCGGGTCCGCCCCGGCGATGCGGCGCGCTGCGGCCAAGGGCGACGGCTGGATCACCGGCAACTTCACCCCCGACACCATCGGCGAGACGCTGGGCGAGATGCGCCGCCTGCTGAAGGAAGCCGGGCGCGAGGACGCGCCGTTCGAGCTGATCGCCCCGGTGGGCCGCGACCTCGACCTGATCAAGCGCCTGCGGGACCTCGGCGTCACCTCGATCATCGACCTGGCCTCCCGCCGCGACATCGGCCCCGAGCGGTCGCTGCAGGAGAAGGTCGACTACTTCCGGCGCTACTCGGACGAGATCATCGCGCGGGTGTGAGGGTCAGCGGGAGGCGCGCAGCGCGTCGAGCATGCGCAGGAAGTGCGGGCCCATCCAGACGTCCTGGTCCTCGCCCCAGCCGATCTTGCCGTCGAATTCCCAGCGCATCAGGCTGTTGGTGCCGTAGCCGCTCTCGCTCATCCGGCTGACCGCGAAGCCCTCGGCCTCCATCTTGCGGCCCTTGGTGTCCACGGCGACCACCTGCATGTGCTGGCTCCAGCCGGTCTTCGGGTCGCGGAAGTTGATCATCCGGCTCTGGTCGTCGAGCTGGGCATAGACCCCGTCGCGGATGATGTAGCCGGCGTTCATCGGCGCCCAGCCCGTCGCGTCGCCGTCCTGCAGGCGCACGAAGCCGAGGAAGCCGGTGTTCCCGTCGGCATGGCCGAAGATGTACTGGATGCGGCCGCGGCCGCGCTCGCGCTCGATCTGCCGCCAGACGGGGCCGCCCGGATGGCGCACGCGCTCGGCGTTGCTCTCATAGGTCTTCTTGCTGGCGGTGTAGGGGCCGCCGCGCGGGCCCCAGGTGCGGTCGCGCACGCTCCAGGAGTCGATCGGGATCTTCTCGCCGCGCAGGGTCAGCACGCCCTCGATGTGGCCGAGCTGGTCGAGGTGCGGGGTCTGCATGAACGGCGGCTTGCCGGGCGGGAAGCGATGCGGCGCGTGGGCGCCGGTGTGGGTGAAATCGAGGGCGAAGTTCCGGTCCGGATCGGAATAGGTCAGGTGGTACTTCATCAGCGGCTCCAGCATCTTCAGGCTGTAGCCGATGCCGGGGAAGGTGATGTCGCGCAGGTCGGGATTGTCCGGCATCGGGACCTCCTCGACCTTCCTGAAGTAGGCGAGCTGGGCCGGGGCGATGCCCTGGTCGTCCCAGACGAAGATGCGCGAGGTCATCTTCTTGCGGTTCGGATAGTAGGGCGTGTGGATCCAGCAGCCGATCTTCCGCTCGGGAATGTTGAACGACCACCAGTTGGTCTCGGTCTCGTAAGGATCGTCCGAGAGCTGGTGGTAGCAGTCGTCCTCGGGGGTGAAGGGCGTCTCGGCGGTGATCATCGGCGTCTCTCGCAATGGGTCGGGCCCGGCCCGCTGAAAATGTCTGTCCAGTCCGGCCGGGGCGCGGCCGCGCCCCCGGCCGAGACCCTTTATCGCCTGCCCGTCGGCTGCGCCAGACAGCCTGCATGTGAAGCACCCGCCACATGCCAGGCTACCCGTCTCACGCCGGGCGGGCCGGATCCCGCGCGTTGGTCACGTCCACGAAGGTGACCACCACGCCGGCGATCTTCCGGTCGCTGTCCCGATACGGCGCCAGCCGCAGCAGATAGCGCACACCGGCCGGCGCGTGCTCGATCGTGCGCTCCAGGGTTTCGCCGGTCGCGAGAACGGAGCGAACGTCGTCCGCCAGGGTGGGCAGGCTGACGCGGCTGGCGAGATCGGTCAGCGGCCGGCCGCGGTCGCCCGGAAGGATGCTGAAGATCTGCGAGACGGCGGGCGTGAAGGTCCTGATCACCAGGTCACGGTCCAGAAACACGGTCGCGACATTGGTGCTGTCGAACAGGTTGATCAGGTCGGAATTGGCTCTGTCGAGTTGGTCGACCTTGCCGTTGAGCTCGGCGTTGACGGTATGCAGTTCCTCGTTCAGAGACTGTAGTTCTTCTTTCGAGGCTTCCAGTTCTTCATTGGTGGACTGAAGTTCTTCGTTCACCGAGACGAGTTCCTCGTTGGAGGACTTCAGATCTTCCAGCGCAGTCTCGTACTCTTCGATGAGGGACTGCAGCCGCTCGCGGGTCTCGCGCAGCTCCCGCTCCAGCTGCGCGACCGCCTCGTCGGCCTGCCCCGGCGCGTCGGCGGCGGCCTCCTCCCGGGTCAGAGTCGGCCCGATTTCCTGGAAGACCACCAGGAACTGGCGGGCGTCCGCGGGCGACCCGGCCAGAGGTTCGACAACGAGATCCACCCGCTGCACCCGGTCGTCCTCGGCTTCGACGATGATGTCTGCACGCTCGATCCGCCGATCGGCCTCGATGGCCTCCCGCAGGCAGGCGCGGAGGTCGAGCCTCAGCCCCTTGCGCGCCAGGTTCGTGAGCTGCCGTGTCGGCGCGCCCGGCGAGGCTTCCAGGTATCTGCCGGTGCGGGCGGAGAAGTAGACGACGTCGCCTTCGCGATTCACCACCACATGGGCGGGGGAGAAGCGCTCCAGCACCTGTGTTTCGACCGAAGGGCGAAGCGCCATCCCGCCAGGGCCACGCGACCCGCCGCCACGCGCCGCGGTGGAGGCGCCGGGCGGGACGCCCGACACCGTCAGCGGCGGGCGTACGCGGGAGACGGCGTCCTCACGGCTGCGGAAGACACGATGCTTCTTGTCGACCGGCGCGAACAGGTCGCTGAACTGCGACACGTTCTCGGAAGCGCCGAGGAAGAGGTAGCCGCCGGGCCGCAGCGCGTAGTGGAAGGTCGGGATGACCTGGTTCTGAGCGTGCGCTCCGAAATAGATCAGCAGGTTGCGGCAGGAGACCAGGTCGAGGCGCGAGAACGGAGGATCGCGGATCACATTGTGAGGCGAGAAGATGCAGATGTCCCGGACCTCCCTGGTCAGGACATAGCTGCCGTCGTCATGGGTGAAGAAGCGCCTGCGCCGCTCTTCGGAGACGCCGTCGAGCAGGGGTTCAGGGTAGCGCGCGGCGCGCGCGACGTTCAGCGCGAGGTCGTCGATGTCCGTCGCAAAGATCTGGACCCGAGGCTTGGCGGTCAGCCCCTGCAGGTGTTCCTGGATGAGGATCGCGAGGGAGAACACCTCTTCACCGGTGGCGCACCCTGGAACCCAGACCCGGACCGCATCCTCCGCGCCGCGGCCGGCGAACAGCCTGGGGATCACCTGTTTCTCCAGGACGCCGAACGCCTCGGCGTCGCGGAAGAAGGTGGTGACGTTGATGAGCAGATCCCGGAAGAGCGCGCTGACTTCCCTGGGCTCGCGCCGAAGCCGCTCGACGTAGCCCTCCAGGCTGTCGATGTGGCTGACCTGCATCCGGCGCTGGACGCGCCTGAGAAAGGTCTTCTCCTTGTAGCCCGAGAAATCATGACCGAGCTGGTTGCGGATGATGGCGCAGATCTCCTGGCGCGCCGCTCTCGCCGACGGCTCGTCGCTTCCTTGCGGATCGTCGCCGATCATCCGATCGAACGCGCGCAGACTGCGGGTGAACTCGACCAGCCACTGCCCCATTTCCCCGACGGGGGCTGCGATATCGACCATGCCGCTGGCGATCGCGCTCTCCGGCATGTTCGCATGCTTCGGTCCGGAGCCGTCGGCCACCTGGGCCAGCGTGAGCCCGCCACGCTCCTTGATCGCCTTCACGCCGAGGGTCCCGTCCCCGTCTCCGCCGGAGAGGACGACGCCGGCCGCGTATTCGCCGCGGTCCTTCGCCAGGGCGGAGAAGAACACGTCGATCGGCTTGCGCTCCCGACGCGCCGAGCTGAGCTTGCGCAGGCGCAGGCGGCCCTTTTCGATATCCAGAAGGGCGTCGGCGGGAAGGATGTGGACCTCGTTGGGCGCCACCGCCACGCGGTCTTCGGCGACGCGCACGGGCATCCTGGTAAAACGGCTCACGATCTCCGGCAGGAGGCTGCGCCGATCGGGGCTCAGATGGGTGATGATGACGAAGCCGCAGCCGCTGTCCTCCGGCACGCCACCGAAGAAACCCTCGAGCGCCTCGACGCCGCCGGCGGATGCGCCGACGCCTACGATTGGGAAGAGCGTCTGGCGCCTGGGCATGCAACCCCGTTCCTCAGGAGACCTCGCAGGCTAATCCCTCGCAAAAGAAAAGGGACCCACCTGCGCAATCAATCTTCCCTCGCCCTTGATATCGGGGCGGCAATTGCCGCGTCTGCGACCGGGCCGTCACGAGAAAGCAGTGTCAACGCCTGGGAAACCGATCTTCGAGCTTCTTGAAATTCCGCGGCAAGATCCGCTTTCAGCTCCCGGCTCCGCGCCATGTTGCGGCGCAGGCTCTGCATGACCCCGCTCATTGGCCGCACGCGCGCCGCCTCCTTCGGGTTCAGAATTTCTCGAAACGGGAGCTCGAGAACGAGCCTGCGGTCCTGATCGAACAGTTCGAAGCGGTAGCTGTTCAGATCGCCCCTGCAGGGGTTCAGCAGCAACTCGCGGCTGATCTCCACGGCCGCACGGCGCGCCTCCAGGTAGGCCTCGTCCAGGCTTGGCAGGAGGATGCCGAGCTCATCCCGATCACGCTGGTTGGGGGTGACCAGGTCGAAGTAGAAGCGTCTCATCGAACTTCCTCGCAAATGCGGGAGGGGCGGCCAGGTAGTCGGGCTGAAAGCCGCCCGCCGCGTTGAGCCGTGCTTCGTCGCAGATCGTCAGCCTGCCCTGCGCGAGCCGGATCAGGCCCTCCGATCGGAGCTGCTGGAGGATCCTGTTCACGTGCACGCCCGAGAGGCCGAGCATGTCCGCAAGTTCCCTCTGGGTGAGGGGAAAGATGCAGTTCGCCTGCGACGCCAGACCCGCCGCGCGCTCACGATGCATCAGCTCGCATATCAGGTGCGCCAGCCGCTCGAACGCCGTGCGGCGTCCAAGCCCGACAAGCCATTCCTCCGTCGCGAGGCTCTGCCGCGCCATGGCCTGCCAGAGCGCTCGGCCGGCCCGAGGCCGCTCGGCGATCAGCGCCTCCACGGCGGACTTGCGCGCCTGGCCCACCACAGCCTGGCTGAGCGCGCAGATCGCGACGCTCGATCGTCCCAGCACGAAGGCCGACAGGTCGAGAAGGTCGCCGGGCAGGAACAGCGCCAGGCTTTGCTGGCGACCTTCCGGCAGCAGGCGCACCGCCTGCGCGAACCCATCGAGGAGCACCGACAGGTGAAGGGGCTGATCGCCTTCCTCGGACAGGAATTCCGACTTGGCGAGCGATCGGCGGACGGTGAAGAGCGCGGCGAAGGCGGCGGCGTCTGCGCCTTCCAGCGCAAGCCCGCGAGAGACATCGTCAAGGCTCAGCCCCATGTCGTCCTCCGCAGGCAAGCGTGGCCGTTCCTCGTCAGCCGCCCTTCCTCGCGCGCGAGTATCGGCCTCTGGCGCGCCCGAGGGAACAGATCGTCTCGACCGGTGCAGTTTCGTCATTCGGGACCTTCGGCGTCGCCGCGGGTTTTCGGGCGCTTCAGCATTGTGCAGGCATTGTGGCTTATGGTTGAGTAAAACCTAGGGAGTGGCCTCGCGCGCGATTTGAGTCGCGCACATCTCCAGCCGTTGTTTCCAAGCCCCGGGCGCCAAGTGCAGGACGAGCCATGCCGCGTATCCTCGTTGTCGATGACGAACCGATGCTCCGGCGCACGGTGCGCGCCATCCTCGAACGGGAGGGCCATGTGGTGGTGGAGGCCGAGGATGGCCACCAGGCGGTCAAGCGCTTCACCCAGGAGGGCTTCGACCTCGTCATCACCGATATCGTCATGCCCAATCGCGAGGGCGTCGAAACGATCGGCGATTTGCGGCGGCTAGACCCTGCCCTCCCGATCATCGCCATCTCTGGCGGCGGCGCGGCGGGTCCAGCCGCCGTAGACCTTTTCCTTCAGCTTGCGGACCAGCTCGGGGCTATGCGGACCCTGGCCAAACCGATCCGCCAGACCGAACTCATCGAAGCGGTCAACGACTGTCTCCGGCGGCGCGACCCCCCCGAGCCGTAAGCCTCGGGCACGGAAGCGTTGCGAACCGGCGTGGAAGCTGACAGTGTTTCAGTTGCGGCGCACATCGGGCGGATAAGCTGGGTTGGCTAGACGCCGAACCGCGTCGAGACCCAACGAGGCTCGAGCGATCCGAGGAGGAGGAAACATGCCAGCTGATTCCGGCGCCGCCGTGGGCGCCACCCTTCCCTCTCACGTCCCGCCGGAACTGGTCAGGGACTACCATTACGGCGAGGAGGCCGGGTTCTCCGAGGACCCTCAGCTCAAGATCGCCGGGCTGCACGACGGCCCGCGGGTGATCTACACGCCCGACCCGATCTATGATGGCCGCCCCGGCTGGATGGTGCACCGCTACGAGGATGTGCGCGCCGTGCTGCAGGACGGGGCGCTGTTCTCCAGCAAGCAGGTGGCCAACTTCCAGGGCTTCATCGGCGAGACCTGGGACATGATCCCGCTGGAACTCGACGGCGCGCGCCACCAGCAGTACCGGATGTTGCTGAACCCGCTGTTCGCCCCGGGCAAGGTCAACGCCATGGAGGCCGGCATCCGCGAACTGGCCGTCTCGCTGATCGAGGCGTTCAAGGACCGCGGCTCGTGCGAGTTCATGGACGAGTTTTCCCGGCCCTACCCGATCTCCATCTTCCTGAAGCTGATGGACCTGCCGCTGGAGATGCGGACCACCTTCCTGGCCTGGGAGTACCAGGTGCTCCACGCCAAGGACATGGAGGTCCGCCGCGACGGGGTGAAGAAGATCATCAACTACCTGCGCGACGCCATCGAGGCGCGGCGAAAGAACCTCGGCGACGACCTGATCAGCTTCGCGATCAAGGCCGAGCTCGACGGCCAGCCGATCTCCGAAGACGACATCATGGGCATCGTCTTCATGCTCTACATCGGCGGCCTGGACACCGTGGTCGCCACCCTGGGCTTCATGTTCAAGTACCTGGCCAGCCATCCAGAGCAGCGACAGCGCCTGATCGCCAATCCCGACATGCTGCCGGACGCGATCGACGAACTGCTGCGCTACTTCGCCAGCGTCAACACCAGCCGTCTGATCACCCGCGATGTCGAATTCGCCGGCGTGTCGATGAAGCAGGGCGAGCGGATCTACCTGGCGGTGATCTCGGCCAACCGCGACGGCGAAGAGTTCAGCGATGCCAACACCATGGACTTCAGCCGCGCCGGCAACCGGCACCTGACCTTCTCGGCCGGCCCGCACCGCTGCATCGGCTCGCACCTGGCGCGGCGCGAGCTGAAGATCGCGCTGGAGGAATGGTTCAAGCGAATCCCCGACTTCGCCATCGAACCGGGGGCAGTGATCCCGGCCCACGCCGGCGCGGTGTGGGGCATCGAGAACCTGCCGCTCTACTGGCCGGCGCGCTGAACCTGCGTGCCTAGAGACGTGTCCTGCGGAAGCTCCTCGGCATGACGATCAGTCTTGACGACCCACAGATCTCATCGTCCTGAGGAGCCCGCGGGGCGGGCGTCTCGAGGGACGCACGATCCTACAAGCGTCCTGCGTGATACCGCTCCGGCGCCTTGCCGTGCGTACCAACGCTGTCCCAGCGCGCCTCCTCGGCCTTGTGGACGAACTGCTCGGCCACCAGCCAGGCCTTCACCGGCCGCAGGCTGGCGAGGCAGCCGACCAGCATCGCGGGCAGGGCGACGGCGATCTGCGCCCAGATCGGCGGCTGCGCGGCGACGGCCCACCAGGCCCAGAGGCCGGTGACCACCACACCCACGCCCGTCATCACGAAGAAGGCCGGCCCGTCGGCGGGGTCAGCGAACCCGTAATCGAGGCCGCAGGCGTCGCAGCGGTCGGCCAGCGCCAGGAAGCCCTTGAACAGCCGGCCACGTCCGCAGCGCGGGCAGCTGCAGCGCAGCCCGCTGACCAGGGTCGGAGGATTTTCATGGTCCATGGCCGTGCAATCTCCATATCATGTCCGGACATCAGTCCATACATTCACATAGTAATGTATGGCTTTGCGGTGAGGGATGCAAGCATGGCCTCGGGACCATCGGCCACCGCGTGGCTGAGCCGCGTCGACCGCGAGACGCGGCCGATCTATGCGGCGATTGCCGCCGCCCTGGCCTCGGCGATCCGCGACGGCGAACTGCAGCCAGGCGACCGGCTGCCGGCGCAGCGTCTGGTCGCCGGGCGGCTGGGCGTTGACCTGACCACCGTGACCCGGGCCTACACGGCGGCGGCCGACCAGGGCCTCCTCGAGGGAAACGTCGGCCGTGGCAGCTTCGTGCGCCGCCCGCCGGACGACGACGATCCCGGCCTCGTGGACCTGAGCATGAACCTGCCGCCCCCGCCGGACGGCGTGTCGCTCGGCGCGCTGCTCGGCGAGACTCTCGACAGCATCCTGCGCCGGACCGACGCCGCGACCCTGATGGCCTACCACCCCGAGTTCGGGTCGCTCGGCCAGCGGAGGGCCGCGGCCGAATGGCTTGCGCCTTTTGTCGGCGAGCGCTCGCCGGACGGGCTGCTCGTCAGCCCGGGCGCCCAGGCGGCCCTGGCCGCGACCCTGTCGGTGTTGTGCCGGCCCGGCGACACCGTGGTGAGCGAGCCGCTGACCTATCCGGGCTTCCGGCAGGTCGCCGCCCAACTGGGGTTGCGGATCATCGCCTGCCCCACCGACGACGACGGCCCCCTGCCCGCCGCCCTGGCCGACCTCTGCGCGCGACACCGGCCGGCGGCGGCCTACCTGATCCCGACCATGCAGAACCCAACCGCCCTCACCTCGCCGTTGGCGCGGCGACGCGAACTGGCGGACGTCCTGCGCGGGGCTGGCGTCTGGCTGGTCGAGGACGACCCCTACAGTCCCCTGCTCCGAACGCCCCTCCCCGCGATCTCGTCTCTCGCCGGCGAACGCAGCATCTACATCGGCACCCTGGCCAAGAGCCTCAGTCCCGGCCTCCGGATCGCCTTCGTCGCCTGCCCTTCGGCGCAGGACGCCCAGCGGATCGCCGCCGCCCTGCGCGCCGTGGCGCTGATGCCGGCGCCGCTGATGGCGGCGCTCGCCACCGCCTGGATCCGCGAAGGCAAGGCCGCCACGCTGCTGAAGGCGGTCCGGGCGGAAGCTGTCGCCCGCCGCGCCCTGGCGGCGGAACGGCTGCCGGCCGCCGTCGGCTCGGCCGAGAGTCTGCACGTCTGGCTGCCGCTGCCGCCCGGCGCATCGGCCGAGCCCCTGCGCGAGGCGGCTCAGCGCCGGGGGCTGGCGCTGGTCACCCACGAGGCCTTCGCGGTCGGACCGACCGACCAGGCCGGCGTGCGCATCTCGCTCGGCGGTCCCGGCCGTCGCGCCGTGCTTGCGAACGCCCTGACCAATCTTGCCGAGGTCGTCGCGGGCACGGCGCCGGGGCGCCGGGCGGTGGTCTGACCGGGCCTACAGCCGCCCCGCCGCCACCTGTTCCTTCAACAGGTCGATGAACGCCCGCAGCTTCGCCGGTAGGTTCCGGCGGCTGGGGTAGTAGAGGCAGAGTCCCGGGTAGGCCGGCGTCCAGTCCTCCAGCACCGCGATCAGCCGCCCGGCGGCGATCTGCGGCGCGACAGCGTGCTCGCTGAGGTAGGTCAGCCCCTCTCCGGCCAGCGCGGCGATGAGCATCAGGTCGCTGTCGTCCAGCGTCAGCGCGCCAGGCACATCCACCTCGATGGTCTCGCCGCGCCGCGTGAAGTCCCAGCGGTAGAGGCTGTTGCTGGGCATCCGCGCCCGGATGCAGCGGTGGGCCAGGAGGTCGGCCGGTGTGGTTGGACGGGCGCGGCCTTCGAAGTAGCTCGGCGCGCCCACGACCAGCGAGCGCATGGTGCGAAGGATCGGCACGGCGATCATGTCGGGCGGCACGATGTCGGCCGCGCGCACGCCCGCGTCGAAGCCCTGGCCGACCACGTCCACCAGGGCGTTCTCGGACTTGATCTCCACGCCGACGCCTGGGTGGCGCCGCAGGTATTCGAGCACCAGCGGCTGCAGGATGATCTTCGCCGCCCCGGGCGCCATGTTCAGCCGCAGGATGCCGGTGGGCTCGCTGCGGTGCTCGTCGACGCCCTCGATGGCCGAGCGGATCGCCGCCAGGGCGGGCCGGACCGAGGTCACGAACTGCTCCCCGGCCGCTGACAGGGCCACGCTGCGGGTGGTGCGATTGAAGAGCCGCACGCCGAGCCGCATCTCCAGCTCGGCCACGGCGTGGCTGACCGCGGACGACGATATGCCCAGCTCCCGCGCCGCAGCCCGGAAGCCGCCGCTCTCGGCGACGGCCACGACCGCTTCCAGCTCGATCTGGCTCGCCTTCATTGCACGATCTGACTCATCAACCTGATCACGATTGCGCGTCTTCTCGGATCAGACAAGCGGGGTCACATAGGCCGCATCGGATTGGAGACACCCGCATGCGCACGATCGATCAGATCTACGTCGACGGCCGCTTCGTCACGCCGCGGGGCGGTGAGATGTTCGACCTCTTCAACCCCGCGACCGAGGAGAAGATCGGGCAGGTCCGGTTGGGCGACGCCCAGGACGCCCGCGCCGCCATCGCCGCCGCGAAGCGCGCGTTCGCCGGCTGGTCGCGCACCGGCAAGGCCGAGCGCATCGCCCTGCTGCATCGCCTGCACGACGCGGTCGCCGCGCGCGCCGACCTGCTGGCGGCGACGATGATCGAGGAATACGGGGCGCCGCAGTACTTCGTGGATTTCTCGGCGCGGCGGGCCGGCTCGGTCTTCCTCGACATGGCCCGGACGCTGGAGGCGTTCGAGTTTGAGGAAACCATCGGCCGGGCGCGGGTGTCGCGCCAGCCGCTGGGCGTGGTGGGCGCGATCACGCCGTGGAACAGCAACTATGGCTTCATCTGCGGAAAGATGGCCGCCGCGCTGGCCGCCGGCTGCACGATCGTGATCAAGCCCAGTGAGATGAGCGCCCTGCAGACCCAGGTGCTGGCCGAGGCGCTGCACGCGGCCGGCGCGCCGGCGGGCGTGTTCAACATCGTCAACGGGCGCGGCGACCTGGTCGGGGCCGAGCTCAGCACCCACCCGGACGTCGCCAAGGTCAGCTTCACCGGCTCCACCGCGACCGGCCGCACGATCCTGCGCGCGGCGTCCGAGACGATGAAGCGGGTGACCCTGGAGCTAGGCGGCAAGAGCCCGATCATCATCCTGGACGACGCCGACCTCGACAGCGCGATCCCGACCGCAGTGATGATGGGCTTCGGCAACAGCGGCCAGGCCTGCATCGCCGGCACGCGCATCCTGGCGCCCGACGCAAGGCTGGACGACGTGCTTGAGCGCCTGAAAAGCGCAGTGGCCGACGTGAAGGTGGGCCCCGCGACCGACCCCGCGGTGATGGTCGGCCCCATGGTCAGCCAGAAGCAGTACGACCGGGTGCAGGGCTACATCCGCCTCGGCCAATCCGAGGGCGCGCGGCTGCTGGTCGGCGGCGAGGGACGGCCCGAAGGCCTCGAGCACGGCTGGTTCGTCCGCCCGACCGTATTCGCGGGCGTCGACAACGACATGCGCATCGCCCGCGAGGAGATCTTCGGCCCGGTGCTGTGCGTGATCCCCTACCGCACCGAGGACGAGGCGATCGCCATCGCCAACGACACGACCTACGGCCTGCAGGCCTACGTCATGGGCGACCCGGGCCACGCGGCGGCGGTCGCGAACCGGCTTGAGGCGGGACGGGTGGTGATCAACGGCGCGCCGCACGAGCCGCTGGCGCCGTTCGGCGGCTTCAAGCAGTCCGGCATCGGGCGGGAGTACGGCCGCTATGGGCTGGAGGCGCACCTGGAGCCGCGGGCGGTGCTCAGCTGACTCTCACCCGCATCCCTCCCGTCTCCTCCGCGACCTCTGCGTTAAAACCTTACTTCCGCTGCCGCGGACGGCGCGATCTCACCGAGGAAGGCGTCTGTCCACTTGCGATAGCCCTGCCCTTCATGGGAGGGGCGCTAAACGTCCCCGTAGCCGTCGGTGTCGACGACGTAGACCTTCACCTTGTCGATCTGCAGGAAGTTCTGCTCGTCCTGCAGCAGCTTCTCCAGCACGCCCGGAACAAACAGCTGGCCCATGCTGGCCATGGCTTCCTCGCGGTTGCGGTAGACGCCTTCGGTCAGCACGTCGAACTCGCCGTCGGCTTCGGCGCGCACCGCGCGGCCGTGGCCGATGATGTCCATCAGCGGATCGCCATAGCGGACGAAGTTGCGGCGGTAGGCCAGCGGCGCGGGGCCCTTCACGATCGTCTGGAGGAAGGGGATGTGCCGGTTGGCGTAGTAGTCCATGAAGTCTTCGCGGCTGAGGCCAGCGCGTTTCTTCATGCTGGTGACGACCTTGAACATCGCGGTTTCTCCCTGTTGGTTCAGGCCTTGATGCCGGTCATCTCGGCGACGCGGCGGAAGGCGTCGACGTGGGCGTCGAGCCCCTGCAGGCCAGCCGCCATGGTGTAGATGCACATGGAATCGAGCCCGGCCTCGCTCCAGGCAGCCACGTCGGCGGCCACTGCCTCCACCGTGCGCACCGGCCCCAGCCCCGCCGAGCCCAGGTGGACGATGTTGTCGATGCCGATCCTGGCCGGATCGCGGCCGGCGGCCGTCACGGCGTCACGGAACTCGGCCACCCGCGCCTTCTCGTCCAGCTTCAGGAACGGCATCCAGCGGTCGCCGAGGCGGGCGGCGCGGCGCAGCGCCGGCGCCTTGTTGCCGCCGATCCAGATCGGGATCGGCCGCTGGATCGGCAGGGGCGCGATGCCCGCATCGTCGATGGTGTGGAATTCGGTGTGCTCGATCACGTTCTGCTCGGTCCACAGCCGGCGCAGCACGCGGATCTGGTCGTCGAGACGCTCGCCGCGGCGCTCCCAGGGCGCGCCCAGCGACTGGTACTCGACCTGGTTCCAGCCGGTGGCGACGCCCAGGCGCAGGCGGCCCTGGCAGAAGATGTCGAGGTTCGCCGCCTGCCGCGCCAGCAGCACCGTCTGGCGCTGCGGGGCGATGATGATCGAGGTGACGAACTCGAGCTTGGTCAGCCCCGCCAGGTAGGCGAAGAGCACGATCGGCTCGTGGAACAGGCTTTCGGAGTCGTAGGGGCCCCACCAGTCCGGCCGGCTGGCGCGGTTGGCGCCGATCACATGGTCGGCGGTGGCGAGGTAGCGGTAGCCCATCCCCTCCACCGCCTGGGCGAAGTCGCGGATCGCGATCGCATCGGGCTCGATCTCGGTGTGCGGGAAATAGGCGCCCAGGCGGAACGGCGTGCTGGCCATGTCGACTTCCTCCATAATGTCCCCGGCGGCCGGTCGCCGCTTGCGCCGGCCGCGTTCGTGCTTTGGATGCGCCGCCTAGGCGGGCACGCTGGTCTTCATGCCGAATTCGAAGCCGCGATAGCCGTCGGCCGCCACTTCGTCACAGAGCTTGCCGTAGGCGCCCAGTCCCCCGGCGTAGGCCAGGAACACGCGCGGCTTTCCGGGGACGTTGGCGCCCATGTACCAGGAGTCCGTCTTCGGATAGAGCGTACGCGCCGCCGCCTCGGCCACCTGCCGCACCCAGTCGTCCTGCGCGGCCTCCGTCGCCTCGATCGTGCCGATCCCCTCGCGCCGCATGTGCTCGATGCAGCTGGTGATCCAGTCGACGTGCTGCTCGATGGAGACGATGAAGTTGGTCAGCACCGAGGGACTGAGCGGTCCGGCGATCATGAACAGGTTCGGGAAGCCGGCGATCTGAAGGCCGAGCAGCGAGTGCGGCCCGGCCGCCCAGGCGTCCGTCAGCTTCAGGCCGCCGCGGCCGCGGATGTCGATCGAGGTCATGGCGCCGGTCATGGCGTCGAAGCCGGTGGCGAACACGATGGCGTCGAACTCGAACTCGCGTTCGGCGGTCTGGATGCCGGTGGGCGTGATCCGCTCGAGCGGCTCCCGGCGCAGGTTCACCAAGGTGACGTTGTCGCGGTTGTAGGCGTCGTAGTAGCCGCTATCCAGGCAGGGCCGCTTGGTGCCCACGCCGTAGGTGCGCGGCTTCAGCGCTTCCGCCACCTCGGGCGAGCGGACGATCTCTCCGATCCGTTCACGGACGAACTCGGACGCGTAGTCGTTCGCCCGCTCGTCGGTGACCGTGTCGTAGTAGGCGCTGACCAGCTTGAAGATGTCGCCGCTGGCCCAGGCCTCCCGGTAGGACGCCTCGCGGTGCGCCGCATCGACTTCCAGCGCCGAAAGGGTCGGGCGCGTGCCCGGCACGCCGCCCGACGAGCGCCGCTGCTGGCGACGGATTTCGCGGTAGTTCGCTTTCGCCTCGGCCATCGTCTCCGGCGCGAGGGGGCCGTTCCAGGCCGGGTAGCAGTAGGTGGGCGTGCGCTGGAACACCGTAAGCGTCTTGGCCTGCTGCGCGATCATCGGGATCGACTGCACCCCTGACGAGCCGGTGCCGATCAGGCCGACCCGCTGGCCGGTGAAGTCCACGCCTTCGTGCGGCCAGTGGCCGGTGTGGTAGATCGGCCCGGCGAAATCCCCGGCGCCCTCGACCTCCGGCGACTTCACCACCGACAGGCAGCCCGTTGCCATGATCAGGAAGCGCGCCAGCACCGTCTCGCCGGTATCGGTGCGCACCTCCCAGAGGCCGTCCGCGTCGCGATAGTGGGCGGCCGCCACGCGGGTGGAGAAGGTGATGTCCCTGGCGAGGTCGAACTTCTTCGCCACGTGCTCGACGTAGCGGAGGATCTCCGGCTGGGCCGCGTAACGCTCGGTCCACTCCCACTCCTGCTCCAGCTCCTCGGAAAAGGAGTAGGAGTAGTAGATGCTCTCCACGTCGCAGCGCGCGCCGGGGTAGCGGTTCCAGTACCAGGTGCCGCCGACGCCGGCGCCGATCTCGAACACCCGGGTGGTGAAGCCCGCACCGCGCAGCCGGTACAACTCGTAGAGGCCGGCGAGACCCGCCCCCACGATCACCGCATCGACCGGTCGTCCATCGCCGGTCCCGGCGGACTGGGTTTTCAGCATCACATCACTCATCAGGGGTTCGAACGTCCTCTCACGTCCAGGTCAGTTGCAGCTTCGGCACATTGACCACGCCGCCCGGCGCGATGGCCGCCGTCTCGCCTGGGGCCAGGCGGAACGGCGGCGTGCGCTGCAGGAACTCCTGCATCGCGATGATCAGCTCGCGCCGCGCCAGGTGCGAACCCAGGCACCGGTGCGGGCCGTAGAGGAACGCAACGTGCCGGTTCGGCGTCCGCTCGAAGTCCACCGCCAGCGGCTGGTCGAACTCGCCCGCGTCGAGGTTGGCGAGCGGCGTCGAGAAGATCACCCGGTCGCCCTGGCGCATAGGCGCGCCGGCGAACTCCATGTCCTCGGTCACCAGGCGGGAGCTGGTGATCATCGAATATCGCCGCAGCAGCTCCTCCACCGCGTCGGGGATCAGCTCCGGCCGTGCGCGCAGCTGGGCCTGATGCTCGGGATGCAGCGCGAGGTGGCGGAAGCTCAGCCCGAGCGCGGCAGCCACCGTATCGAGGCCGGCGAGGAACAGCAGGAAACACATGCCGACGATCTCGTCGTCGGCCACCGGCCGCCCGTCGATCTGGGCGTTGATGCAGAAGGTGGTCAGGTCGTCGGCCGGCTCGCGCTTGCGCCGGGCGATCAGCTCGCGAAGGTAGACCACGGTCGCCTGGGCGGCGGTGAGGATCTGCGGCATGTCATGCGAGTGCAGCAGGCCATACTCCCAGGCCATGAACTTGTCAGTGTCCTCCTCCGGCAGGCCCATCAGCTGCATGAACACCCCGACCGGGAATGGCCGGCCGAAAGCCTCCATGAATTCGCAGCCGCCCTTGCCGGCGATGGCGTCGACCAGCCCGATGGCGCGCGCCCGGACGCCGGCCTCAAGGTCCGCGATCTTCCGCGGCGCAAAGATGCCGTTCATCACCGTCCGCCACTTGGTGTGCTCGGGCGGATCGAGCTCCAGCGGGATAAGCTTCCAGGCCTCGCCGATCAGCCGCGAGAAGCCGCCGGTGTCGGCGCTGGAGAACATCCCCGGCTGCTGCAGCGCGGCCCGCATGTCCTCGGCGCGGGTGAGCATCCAGTAGCCGCCCATGTAGGCCATGACTGGCGACTTGTTGAGATTGAAGAACACCCGCGGGCCGCGCTGCAGCCCCGCCAGGGTCTCGAACGGATCAGCGCCCGGCCGGTCGGCGCCGAAGATGTCGACATTCCGCGCCAGGTCCGGCGGGACGTGGGCCGGCCGCTCCCAGCCTTCGTCAGCGGCGGGCGTCGCCAGGGACATCTTCGATGCTTTCGGTTTGAGGATTGCCCAGGTAGCTCTTCATCGGGCTTTGCCAGTCGTACATCCCGAGGGTGCCGTGGAGGTCGTAGCCCAGCAGGCGCTGCACCGAGGGCTTGAGCCGCCGCACGGTCTCGCGGTCCATGCTCAGGAAATAGTTCTCGAGCGTGCGCATCCAGCCCAGGTTGAAGGTCAGGACCACGCCCAGCCGCGGCTCGTCGGTCTGGTTGACGCCGGCGCCGTGCAGCACGGAGCCGAGCCAGACGCCGCAGCCGCCCCGCGGCATTTCCAGGCAGACGATCTCGTCGTCGCGCGTCGGCGGCCGGCGCCACTTGTGGCTGCCCCGCGCCAGCCGGGTCGCGCCGTTCGCCTCGGTGAAGTCGGTGCAGGCGACCATGACGTTCATGGTGTACTCGGGCCCGTCCGGCGCCCGCGGCAGCAGGGCCGGATAGATGTCGTCGTCCCGGTGCAGCATCTGCGGCTTCACGCCTTCGACTTTGGACACCTCGATCGCGGTCGCGCTCGAAAGCAGGGCATGGTCACAGTAGTCGGCCAGCGTCGCCTCGATCGCCAGGTCGACCAGCGGCATTCCCAGGATCTCGAGCAACGCGGGCGACTTGGCCGGCAACTCGTAGGCGCGTTTGAGCGCCTCGCCGTAGAACTTCCGGCCGCCCAGGATGTAGTCCCGGTTGGACGGCCCGAAGTTGCCCCGCACCTCGCGAGTGAGGCGATCCAGCACGTCGTCGTCCAGGCGACCGGGCAGGAGCGCAAAGCCGTCGGCTGCAAGATCGTTCCTGAACTTCGCCTCGGCGTCGTCCGTCGCGGGCGCAGAGGTCCGGGGTGCGTCCTGGCTGAGCATCGCGGGCCTCAGGCGTTGCGGATCAGGCGGCCCGGTCGCGCGCCGGTGTCGGTGTCGTCGGCGCGGGTCACCTCGCCGGCCACCAGGGTGGCGAGGAAGCCGCTGGTCGACTGCTGGAAGCGGGCGCCGCCGGCCGGCAGGTCGTAGACCATCTCCGGCGCGCCCAGCGTCATGGCGTCGAAGTCGATCACATTGATGTCGGCCCGCTTGCCGACCGCCAGCTCGCCGCGGTCGCCGAGGCCATAGGCGCGGGCGTTGTCGCCGGTGATCTTGGCGACCATCGCCTCGACGCTGAACTTCGGCCCCCGGCTCCGGTCCCGCGCCCAGAAGGTCAGGTGGTAGGGCGCCATGGTCGCATCGCAGATCAGCCGCATATGGGCCCCGCCGTCACCCAGCGACGACAGCGCCGCCGGGTCCTGCAGCATGGCATGCACGTGATCGAGATCGCCGTTGGAGAAGTTGACGTTCAGGTGCGCGATCACCTGCCGGCCATCGCCCGCGCTCAGGTAGTCGTAGGTGAAGGCCAGCGGATCGACGCCCGCCCGCGCCGCCATCGCGCCGACGTTCCGGTCCGTCGTCGGCTCGTAGTCGACGGCGTCGCCGAACGGGAATCCGAGTTCGGTGCGGCTGCTCAGGATCCGCACCATGCTGGCGGTGTCCTTGTCGAGGCCCTCGCGCACCCGCATGTCGGTCTGGCCCAGGATCGCCTCGCGCCGCCCCGGCTTGCGCATGGCCGCCGCCCGCTGCGCCGCCGGCAGATGCCGGATCTCGCGATAGGCCGGCCGCGCCATGAAGCAGTGGTATCCGTCCAGGGTCGACAGCAGGCCGAAGCTGCGCGCCGCGAAGTGGGCGTAGATCGACAGCCCTTCGGCGCGCGCCCGGTGCGTCGCTTCCAGCATCATGCGCCAGTCGTCCGGGTCGCTGTCGAACTGCTGCAGCAGGTAGTGCACCGGCAGGCCGGTGGCCCGCGCCATGTCCTCGCACAGCCGGTGCTCGGCCAGCCGATCCTCGCGGCTGAGGCCGGGCTGGCCGATCAGGCCACCGATCGCGCCGCGCGGCACCACCTGGAACATGCCGCGGCCGCTCTCGGCCATCGCCCGCCCGATCGCCAGGAATTCCTCATGCTCGGCGAAGGTGCCCGGCACATAGGCCATGTCCGCGCCGTAGCGGTGCTCGGTGATCCGGCCGGCGGAAATGCCCATGGCGCCTGCGGCCATGGCGGCGCGGACGCCCTGTTGCATGGCGGCGAGGTCCTCGTCCGTGGCCCGCTCGTGGCGCACCGCCCGCTCGCCCATGACGTAGACCCGCAACGGCGCATGCGGCGCCAGCACGCCGAGGTCGAGCCCGAACCGGCGCCCGCCGAGGAAGTCCATGTAGTCGGCGAAGCTTTCCCAGCCCCAGGGCACGCCTTCCTTCAGCACGATGCCGGGGATGGCCTCGACGCCCTCCATCACCGAGATCAGCGCGTCGTGGTCATGCGGCCGGGCCGGCGCGAAGCCGACGCCGCAGTTGCCCATGACGGCCGTGGTGACGCCGTTGGAGAACGACGGATCGAGGGTGTCGTCCCAGGTGGCCTGACCATCGTAGTGGCTGTGGACGTCGATGAAGCCAGGCGTCACCAGCGCGCCGTCCGCCTCGATGGCGCGCCGCGCGGGGCCGCTGACCTGTCCGATCTCGACGATGCGACCTTCGGCGATCGCGACATCGCCGGTGCGGGCCGGCTGGCCGGACCCGTCCACGAGGCGGCCGCCCCTGATCACGATGTCGTACACCCGTCGCCTCCCGTGTTCTGTCGGCGGGCCTGCGCCCTCCCAAATCCTTACGCGAGGGGCGCAAAACTGCTAGAGCAATTTTTTGTGCGCCCAACAAGTTATTTGTCGGTGGAAAGCCCGCTCGCGCTCGCGTTGCGGCGCACAGCGCAGGGCGGCAACGGGCCGAACCCATTGAAACGCTTCGGTCTTCCGTATATTCAAATATTGAACGTTGTCCGGGCCGACTCGCCAGTCGGGACGGCGCCAGGCAATTATTCCGCGAACCTCAGGCAGGCCGCTGACCAGGAATGACCCGGAAACCCCTCGCACAACCGCCTCCCGAGGAAGATCCGAAGCAGGATGTCCGCGAACTGGTGCGCTGCATGTACTCGCTGGATCGGGAGCTCAATCGCCTCAACAAGGATCTGGCGAAGATCCATGCGATCAACCCGCGCAGCATCTACATCATGGCGCAGATCAGGTCCGGCCATAACCGGCCGGCGGAGCTGGCCCGGCATTTCGGCGTGCTGCCGAGCGCGATCACCTTCGAGATCGACAAGCTGGTGGCCGCGAAACTGGTTCGCCGCGACCAGAACCCGGCAGACCGGCGCAGCGTGGTGCTCAGCGTCACCGCCAAGGGCCTGAACGTCGTCGAGCGGGCGGTGACCGCCACCCACACCCTGCTCGAAGAGCGGATGAGCCGGGTGGCGCCAGCGGACCTGAAGACGTTCCTGGACGTCTTCAAGGTGCTCCGCGAGGCGCCGGCGGCGGGCGGCTGACGCGCAGCCGCCTCGCCCCTACCTGCGCGGCAGCTCCACCACCGCGCGGCTGCGCGAGGTCATGACGTCCAGCTGGTTGGTGGTCGTCACCTCCAGGGTGGCCGTGCCGGCCTCCGGATCGATCGCCACCACCTCGCCGTCGATCCACTGCACGTCGTTGAGGATGTTCGGGCGCATCAGGCGGATTTCGATGCTCTTCATGAAGGCGTGGTCGCCCATCCAGTCCGACACGGCGTGCGCGGCCCAGGACAGCCGCTGGCAGCCGTGGTCGTAGCCTTCGCCGGGCAGGCCCTGGGCCTTGCACAGCGACGGCTCCCAGTGCGGCGCGGCCCAGGTGTCGGTGCAGCCGAGCACGGGATTGACCATGCGGGTGCCGGGCGTGCCGTCGAGCACGGTGTAGACGAGGCGGTTGGTGGCGCAGAGGCCCAGTCCGATGCCCAGCTGCCAGCCGACCAGGCCGCTGCGGGTCAGCGGGCCCTTCAGCATGGTGGCCATCTTCTCGCCGACGCGGGTGTCCTCGAGGTAGCGCGGCTCGGCGCCCCGGCGGGTGTTGGCGGCCTCGGCGCGGTGATGCGCCTCGAACCGGTCCCGGTCGGCGGCGGTCCAGACCGCAGTTGGCCGGTCCGCATACTTGCCGCGCTCGCGCGTCTGGCCACGGTTGAAGCGCTTCAGCGTGTGCCGGCATTCGGCGACTACGTCGCCAGCGGCGGTCTTGAACTCCTGGAGGGATATCTGGCTGACCGAGCGGCCGCCGAAGCTGCCGTCCTCGTGCACGATCAGCTCATGCAGCTGGGACTCGCCGTGGATCGCCTCGCCCACCCGGATGTGGCGCTTGAAGTCCCAGCGTTCGGAGGCCCAGAGCGCCATCACATTCGGCAGCAGCAGCTCTTCGGGTTCGCTGGGATTCACCTCGAACCCGTGCCCGTGGCTGTAGAGGTAGCAGGGCGGCGCAGTCAGGCCGCCGCGGGGAGATCTGTTGGCGTAGGCCTCGTCCCACCAGAGCGGGTTGTCGTCGCCCACGCCCATGGCGAAGTGCCAGATGGTGTCCTTGGTGACGACGGAGTTCCAGCCGGGGACGTGGCGCACTTGACCGATCTTGGCCCGCGCCGCGTCCAGCATCTCGTCGGTGATGGTGGCGTTGGTGAATTCCTCGCCCAGCGCGACGTCGTCCGCCATCGGTGATCTCCCTAAGTGATCTCTGTTCCGTTACGCGTACACCCGCCTCATTTTGTGAACAAGTTCCCGCTGCCCACATGTTAGCAATGTGGCCCGAGGAGTCGTCGCGGCACGCGCCGGAAGGCTACAAGGCGGATTCTATTTCCGCCGTGCGCTGCACGAAGCGCCATTTGCCGTCGTCCTGCAACGTCAGCTCGTCCAGGTAGCGGCCGAAGGCGAGGATGATCCGCTCGCCATTGCGGTCGTCGAGACGGGCGAAGTAGCTGGCCGCCGTGGCCGAGCGCCCGTCCGGCGCGACGGTGATGCGCGGCTCGACCAGGAAATGCTTGTGCCAGGCGTGCGGGGCGTAAGTGTGGTGCTCGATGAAGCTGGTGAGCCCGGCGCGGCCCGCGAAGCGATAGCCCTCCGCCGTGCGTTCCCCGTAGCCGCGCTCTGCGACCCGGGCCGAGGGCGGCTGCGCGTACTTCAGTTCGAAGACGCCGTCCTCGGTGAAGCAGTCCAGCCAGTTGCTGCGCAGGCCGTAGTCGATGCTGTGGCCGTACTGATAGAGGGTGTTCAGGATGGCCTTCTCGGCCTCGAGCGCCGCCAGCCGCGCCTCGAGCCTCGACAGGTCGGGTGTGTCGTTCATGGCGCTTCCTCCTCAGCCTGATCTGGTCTGGCCGAGCCGGGCCGCCGCGCCCCCTCGGCGCCACAACGCTATTGACGGCGGGACCGGGCCGCAATTCCCATTCCGGCGGCAGGCCGAGGGCGCCTGCAAACAACGGACGCGGCATTGACCGCGCCCGAGGGAGGATCGGACATGCTGGCGCAATACGGGCCGTGGGCCGTGATCGTGGGCGGCTCGGAGGGGCTGGGTCCGGCGTTCGCCGACCAGCTGGCGGCGGCGGGCCTCAACATCCTTCTGGTGGCGCGCAGCCGTGAGCGGCTGGAACTGGCGGCGGACGACCTGCGGGCCAGGCATGCCGGTCGGGAGATCCGCACCCTCGCGACCGACCTGTCGGACGCCGCCGGCGCGGCGCAGGTGGTCGAGGCGGCGCGCGGACTGGAGGTCGGGCTGTTGATCTACAATGCCGGCGCCTGCTCGGAGCGGCGCGACTTCCTCGACATGGATCTGGACTTCAACCTCCAGCTTGCCACCCTCAACGTCGCCAACAAACTGCGCCTGACGCATGCGTTCGGCGGCCCGATGCGCGAGCGCGGCCGGGGCGGGATCATGCTGGTGGGGTCGAGCTCCTACGCCGCGGGCAACCCGGGGTTCGCGACCTACTCGGGGGTCAAGGCGTTCAGCACCCTGTTCTGCGAGGGCCTGTGGTGCGAGCTGAAGCCCTACGGCGTGCACGTGCTGGGCTATGTGGTGACGTTCACCAACACGCCCGCGATGGCGCGCAACTACCCGGACATGGCCGGCCAGGGCTCCGATCCGGCCGCGGTCGCACGCGATGGCCTGGCGCAGCTCGCCAGCGGCCCGGTGGCCTTCTCCGAGGGCGCCGAGGAACGCGTCCGCTCGCTGATGGCCATGCCGCGGGCCGAAGCGGTGGAGCTGATCCACGAGCGCTCCAGGCTCTACAGGCCGCGGGTGGCGTAGGCTCGGGCTCGAACGCGTTCACTCCTTCACCGCGGCCGGAGCGGCGCAGCCGCGCAGAGCCGGGGCCGGAGGGGCCGCCGCCCAGCTGGAGTTGGTCCAGGAACCGGAAGGTCTGGCCCCGGCTCGGCCCTCGCGGGCCGTCCGGGGTGACGGCAATTGGTGGCGAAGTCCAACCCGTTCCCGCTCAAGCCGGCAGCTTGTGGAACGAGTCCCCCTGCACGCCGCCGAACACCGCCGCATCGCCGAACGGATCCCGAACCACCTTCGAGGGCAGGTCGAACAGCATGGTCCAGTGGTCGGTCGCCGTAAGGGGTGTCCAGGCCGGAAGGCCGGGCGCCTGCGGAACGCCGTCGCGGGCAAAGGCGACCATGGTGGCGCTCAGGGTGTCGGAGAGGCGCCAGGCGTTCTCCAGGTCGCTCCCCCACAGGCCATAGACGCCGCCGGCCTCGACGTTGCGCATGATCAGCGGCACGTCCATGCCGTGGCCGGCGGCGCGCAGAGGGCTGCCTGGGATCTGCGCCTCGCGGGTCACCACATAGGTCCGCACCGGCGCGCGGGTCCCCTTGGCCTTGAAGTCGGCGAGCTTGTACGAGAGCCGGCGGAAGTGCGCCGCCGCCTCGATCCGCACGGCCAGCATGCCGTTGGGCGCATCGGGCCAGACGCGCCTGTAGTGCGCGATCACCGCCTCGACGCCGCCCGGTCCCATGTCGGCCAGCACATGGTCGTCCTCGGTCTTTGCCAGGCCGGTCAGCAGCTGGTCGCGCAGGCCGGCGTCGGTCATCTGCTCGTACCTGGCGCGGTACTGCGGCATGGCGAACCCCAAGCCGGCCTCGTCGAGCATGCTGCCGATGATCAGCGGCACGTCCGCCGACATCCCGCCGGCCACGGCCGCGCCGGGATGCATCGGCAGCGTGTGGCCGTCGACCACCGGCTCCGGACCCGCCGAGCCGCCATAGGAGCCGGCCGCGTCGTAGCCCGCGGCGGTGAGCTGCGCTTGCGTCGCCAGCAGGGTCTCGACCGGAACCTCGGCCAGCTTGCCGCGATCGTGCGCGGTCAGCCCGAGCGCAGCCAGAAAGCGATGGGCGTAGTCGGTGGCGGCCGGGCGTTCGATGGCGGTGGAGAGGGCGCCGCTCTCGATCAACGCACGGTGGAACAGCCCCCTGGCCGCCGGCATCGCCAGCAGGTGGCTGATCTTCTTGCCGCCGCCGGATTCGCCGAACACCATGACCCGGGCCGGGTCGCCGCCGAACGCCTCGATGTTGTCCCGCACCCATTGCAGCGCCAGGACGATGTCCAGGTTGCCGGCGTTGCCGGCCTCGTAAACGCCGCCGAAGACCTCGCCCAGGTACATGTAGGCAAGGCCGCCCAGGCGGTGCGACATCGACACCACCACCACGTCGCCCGCCGCGGCCAGGTTGGTCCCGTCGCAGTAGCGGCCCAGCGGCGAGCCGACCCGGAAGCCGCCGCCGTGCATGTAGACCATCACCGGCCGCCGATGCGCGCGGCCGACGCTAGGGGTCCACACGTTGAGGAACAGGCAGTCCTCGGACTGCCGCCCGCCCGAGATGCTGCCGGTGCCGAGCTGCATGCTGATCGGGCCGAAATCGACGGTCTCCAGCACGCCGGGCCACGAGGTGCGCGGCTTTGCCGGCAGGTACCGACCTGCGCCGCTCACCGGGTCGCCGTAGGGGATGCCCTTGAAGACCTGAACGCCCTGGTCGCGGTAGCCCCGGACCTTGCCCGCCGTCGTCTCGACAACGCTCACCGGATTGCCGGCGCGGCGGCCGGACGAGGCGGCCCGGGCCAACCCGTCAGGCAGGCCGAAGACGCCCGTCGATGAGAGGCCCGCGGCCCCCGCGCCCGTGAGCAGCGACCGTCGCCCCAGCGTCATTCTCAGCCCCCGCCGAACTGGTACTTGACCTCGAACCACCACATCCGCGGCTCGCCGATGATGGCGTCCTGGACCCCGGCGATGGTGAAGCCGCCGGCGGTGGTGGCGTTGTAGATCTTGTCGCCCACGTTGGTCATGGCGAACGCGGCGCTGAAGTTGCTGCCGCGGATGTTCCTCCAGTCGATCCGGAAGTCGACCAGGGTGCGGCCCGGAATGATGCCGCTGTCGGTGACCGGGCCGAGGATGGAGTTCTGGACGATCGGGGTCAGTCCGATCAGGGCGCCGGCCGACAGCGAGGGCGTGTACTTCGAGATGCCGTAGATGTTGGCGCTGAGCGAGACGTTCTCGCCGATCCAGGGCCGCAGCCGCACGGTCGGCTGGATCGCCCACTTCCACTTCGACGCGTTCGGGAAGATGTCGTGCGCGAAGGTCACCGGCGTTCCGTTGATCGTTCCCGTCCCGGCGACCCGGTCCAGCACCACCGGCGCGGTGGTCAGGGCGCCGGAGCAGAGCGGCAGCCAGGCGTTCTGCTGGCAGTTCGAGGTCGTCGCCAGGCGGGTGTAGTATGCGTCGGTGTAGCTGATGTTGCCGGACACCTGCAGCCACTCGGAGAAGTCCACCGTGGCGTCGACGTTGACGCCCTGGATGATCGCGTCGCCGAGGTTGGCGGTGACGGTCTGCGCCGTGCCGGCGATGATCCGGCTGCCCAGGATGTCGGTGAAGGCGTCCCGGTAGAGCGAGACGTTGGTCCGGCCGTGCACGCCGAAGAAGGTCCACTGGCTCTTCAGACCCAGCTCGATCTCGTTGACGTGCTGCGGCCCGTAGGTGCGGTCCGTCGAGCCCGGCTGAGCGGTGGTGTTGATGCCGCCGCCGATCGCGCCGGATCGGTTGGCCGCAAACAGCAGGATGTCGGGCGTCACCTGCCAGTCGCCGCTGACCGTGTAGGTCACCAGGCCCTCGCGCGGCACCGCGATGCTCTGGATCGTGGCGTTGGCCAGCGGCGGGCGGCCGGCGATGTCGAAGGCGATATTCTGGCCGTTGAAGTTGACGAAGTAGGTGGCGGCCGCGGTGTTGTCGACCTGGCTGGCGTACCAGGTCTCGCGCACGCCGCCGGTCAGGTGGACGGTCGGCGTCACGGCGAAGGTGCCCTGGCCATAGACGGCGTAGCTGTCGGCGTGGAACCGGGTCAGCTGCGAGCAGGGATTGGCCACGCCCACCGACGCGCAGAAGCCGGACGACGCGGACGCCGGGTCGCCCGAGGGCGTGGCGAAGGTGACGATGTTGCCCTGGGCCGGGACCCAGGCGCGGTTGGCGTAGTAGCGGTAGTAGAAGCCCGCCTGCCAGTTGAGGCGGTCGCCGAACAGCTTGCCCAGGAACTGAGTCTCGTTGGTGAACGAGCGCGAGGGCCAGCCGCCCCGCGGCGACTTCTTGCCGTCGACCAGGCGGGTGGCGCTCGGGTCCCAGAGTCCCTCCGAGCCGTCGACCAGCGGCAGGTTGGTGCCGTCCACGTCGCAGCAGTCGGTGCCCGTCTGGCTGGTCCAGGCCAGGGAGAAGATGTTGCGGAAGGTGAGGATATCGTCGGGCAGGATGTTGGCGATCGTCGTGTTGACGAGGCCGTAGGTCACCGTGTCGAGGTGGCGGTCGAAGTTGTAGTTGATCGCGAAGGGGCCCAGCGCCGTCTGCTGCTGCTGGGCCTGCAGGGCCAGCTGACCCCAGGTCAGACCCGGCGTCGGCGTGTAGCCGGTGGTCCAGAGGAACAGGTTGGTCTGCTGGAGCTGGGCGGGCGTCCGCGCCGAAATCGACGAGCTCATGAACCGCGGGTCGGCGAAGATGATCGGGCTGGACGAGCCATTACTCTTGGAGTGGGAGTGGACGAAGATCAGGTCGTCCTCGAACCGGTCGATCGGCTTGAAGGTCACAGAGACGCGCAGCGACAGGTTGTTGACGTTGTCGAAGTCGATCGGCGGCGCGCCGTAGGACGAATAGGCGGTGGTGTAGCCCTTGCGGTAGCGGTACTGCCCGGCGAAGCGGACCATCAGCTTGTCTTCGATCAGGGCCCCGCCGATCGCGCCCTCGACCTGGCCGTAGCTGAAGTTGCCCCCCTGGACGTCCAGGTAGCCGCCGAACCGGTTGGTGGGCTTGCGCGGGGTGAACAGCAGCACCCCGCCGGTGGCGTTCTCGCCGAACAGCGTGCCCTGCGGGCCTTCGATGACCTGGATGTTGGCCAGGTCGAAGGTCGAGGTCTGGACGATCGGCGACTCCGCGAAATAGCGCACCACGCCCAGCGGGGCGGTCGCCTGCGAGGCCGTCGCCTGAGAGAGGTTCGAGAAGTTCGACTGGCCGTGGATCACGATCGCGCAGTTGTCGCGGCTGCCGCTGCAGGCGCCGATCTGCAGGCCCGGCGCGATCTTGTTCAGGTCGAGGACGCTATGGATCGACAGGGCGTCGATCTGTGCGCCGCTGACGGCGATGACGGTGACCGGCACCTTCTGCGCGTTCTCCGCCACGCGGCGGGCGTTCACCGTCACCACGCCGAGGTCGGCGCCCGTGCCCGATGCGCTCGCGCCCGCTGTCGACGTCGCGTCGGCCGTGGCGGCGGCAGCCAGCGAGGCCGAGAAGGCAAGCGCCGCCGTCGACACGCCGCCGAGCCACCAGGTCCAGTTCTTCATGCAGTCCCCCTGGCCCCAAACCGAGGCCTGTTTTGTCAGGGTAATAACCGCCGGCTAAACGTATTGCAATGATGATTTTAGCAATGTATCGGCGCCGGGCGAACCTTTGGTTCAAGCTCGCGCGAACTTCCCAGCGCGCGAATAGCGCAGGTCGGGGCAATCGTTTGGCATGATGATGTTCCGCGGATTCGCGTTCGCGAATCCGCTTGAACAAGAACCCTGTTAGGGTGACGCAGCCGTCAGGCGAAGCCGGCTCGTGGCCGGCGGGCGGCAGCCCCTGCGATCAGGAGTTGGCGACTACCAGAGCGTCCTGACAGCGCCGCCGTCGACGACGATGAACTGGCCGGTGATGTAGCTGGCGCGGGTCGAGCAGAGGAACGCGGCCATGGCGGCCATCTCCTCCGGGAAGCCGATGCGACCCACCGGGTTCGAGTCGCGACGCATCGCATCGTCCTCGTCGTACGGCCGACCACCCGCCTCGGCGTTGGCTTTCATGTAGGTGCGGTAGCGGTCGGTGATGAATCCGCCCGTGCCCAGGGTGTTTATCGTGACCCCCGATTTGCCGACCTCGTCGGCCAGGCTCTTGTTCAACGCCGTCGTCCCCACCCGCGTGACGTTGGCCGTGAGCAGCGGCAGGTCGCGATGGATTTCCTTCGAGCAGATCGAGTTCACCGTAACGATGCGCCCCCAGCCCCTGCGCTGCATGGGCGGCAGCACGGCGCGACACAGGTAGACCTCGCTCATCACCATGTGCTCGTAGGCCGTGATGAAGTCCTCGTCCTTGGTCTGGTCCCAGCGGCCGTGGGTGGGGCCGTAGACGTTGGCGATGGCGATGTCCGGCGCATCATAGGTCTCGGTGGCGAAGCCGACTGCGCGCTCGACGCCTGCCTTGGTGGTCATGTCGGCCGAGACGCCGCTCGCCTCCCCGCCCGCGGCCCTGATCGCGGCCACCGTCTCGTCGACGGCCTCCTGGCCGCGAGCCGCCACCACCACCTTGCAGCCTTCGCGGCCCAGTTCTTCCGCGATCGCCCGCCCGATGCCCTTGCTGCCGCCCCCGCAGAGCGCCGTCTTGCCTGCGATCCCGAAATCCATGATGACCTCCTCCCGGCGCCTGATGCGCCATTGGGAGGAGCTTCAACCGGCTGGACCCGCGATGGCAAGTCGGCCGTGCGTCCTTCGAGACGGCCGCGACGCGGCCTCCTCAGGATGACGACGGATGTCAGGTGAGGAGCGGCCCGAAGGGACGCCTCTCGAACCACGCTGGGCGGCTCAGGCCGCCTTCGAGATCCGCCAGATCACGTCGCCGCCCTCACCCGCGACGGCCTGCCCGGCCGTCCCAACCGCCTCCACCGCCCCGTCGGTCAGGAATGCGATCCCCGCCGCATCGTCCGGTAGGACTTTCGCGAAGAACCGATCGCCGTCCGGGCTGCGGCCCACGATCACGCCGAACCTCGGCCGCCCGTCGCGCTCGTAGAGCACGGTGTAGGTCTCGATCCGGCCCGGGCCGGTGTAATCCTCAGCGAAGGGCGGGATCGGCCCGCGCGCGGCATCCGCCTCCCCCTGGAAATCGAAGGTCCATGGCAAGGCGCCCGGCGGCGGCGGCTCGCGGCTGAGCACGATGCTGTGGTTGTGGGTGCAGAGCCCGCCGTTGCCGAACAGCAGCCCGCGCCGGCCGCCCTGGCGCAGCTTCAGCACCATGCCGACCACGGCGTGGCTCATGTAGTTGCCGATCGGGCCGCCGCCGAAGGTGAGGCCGCCGAATACGCTCGCGGGCCGGTCGGCCGGCCAGTCCAGGATGCGCCGCGCCATCTTCGGCACGCAGGGGAAGCAACTGTAGAGCTCGACGAAATCGAGGTCGCGGCTGGTGATCTCGTTGAGGGTCAGCGTTCGGCGGATCGACACCGCCATGCCTGGCGAGGCGCTGTAGGAGTCGCGCTGCAGGAAGTCCTCGGACTCGTGCGCCGCCGCCCCGCGGCCGACGTAGACCAGCCGGTCGTCAGGAATGCCCCGGGCGCGGGCCTCGGCGAGGCTGGCGACCAGGAAGCCGGCGCCCTGGTTCACCGAGCTGTTGGCCACCATCAGCTTGTTGTACGGGAAAGCGATCGGCCGGTTGTCGGGCGAGGGCGTGATGATCTCCTCCGCCGTCCGCGGGGCCTTGATCCAGGCCCCGGGATTTTCCGCCGCGACCTGCGAGAACAGCGACCAGATCAGGCCGCTTTCGGCCTGCGCCTCCGCCAGCGTCTGGCCCCAGGCGGCGCGCGCGCCGTTCTCGTACAGCGGATAGATGTCCACCGGCGCGACCAGCCCGTAGCGCTGGCGATAGGAGGGCGAGCGGCCCATGGACCGGGCGCGCGAGGCGTTGTGCGCCGAGGGATCGTCGCCGGACGCCTTCGCTGCGCGGGCGGCCGCGGTGCGAAGGGCCTCGGCGCCGACGACCGCGGCCACCGCGACCTCGCCCGCCGCGATGCGGTTGGCCGCCTCGTTCAGCAGCAGGATCGGGCTGTCCCCCATCGGGGCCGAAGTCCGGTAGCAGAGCCGCGGCTGCGCGCCGATCTGATCGGCCACGGGGCCGGAGAGGTCGCCAAGCTGTGCGAAGGATATCTGGTCGACGACCGCGACGGAGTCGACCCGGGCCAGCCACCCGCCGCCCGCATCTGCATCTGCCGCGCGCAGGGCGGCGACCATCAGGCCGAGCGAATCCAGCCCTTCTTCCGGCGTCGCGGGGCGGTCGTTGACCTGGCCGACCCCAACGATGACCGGTATCCGCGCGGGGTCCGGCACGGTGCTACCCCGCCATCTCGGTCATGTCGGCCAGGGCCTCGGCGAACTCCTCCTTGAACGACTGCACCACCGACGCAGCCGGCCGCACCGCGTCGATCAGGCCGACGCCCTGGCCCACGAAATAGCTCGACAGATCGCGGGCCGCCGCGTTGCCGGCCGCGGCCGCGCGGTCGATCGCCGTGAACGCCGGGGTGCTCAGCATCGACATCAGCGGCATCGGCAGCGGGGCGGGCGCGCCCTCGGCCTCCCAGGCCTGGTGCCAGGCCGAGCGGAGCTGGCGGCTGGGCTTGCCAGTGCGGGCCTTGGACCGGATCGTGTCGCGCGACTTGGCGGCGACCATCTTCTCGCGGAACACCTCGCTGGTCTCGGACTCGGTGGTCGCCAGCCAGACCGAGCCGGTCCAGACTCCCGCCGCGCCCATGGCCATGCAGCCCGCCATCTGGCGGCCGGTGACGATCCCGCCGGCGGCCAGCACCGGCGTGGACGGCGCCGCCCGCACCACCTCGGGCACCAGCACCATGGTCGAGACCTCGCCGCAGTGGCCCCCCGCCTCGCCGCCCTGGGCCACCAGGATGTCGACGCCGGCCGCCACCTGGCGCAGCGCATGCTCCTTGGCGCCCACCAGCGCGGCCACCGGCACGCCGCTCGCCTTGCCACGCGCGATCATCTCGGGCGGAGCGATGCCCAGCGCATTGGCGATCAGCCGGATCGGGTGGCCGAAGGCCACGTTCATCAGCGCCTCGCTGACGTCGGGCATGGTGGTCGGCCGGCCGCGGCCGCCCACCAGGTCCTGGTCCAGCGTGATGCCGTTGTCCCTCAGCAGGCCGAGCACGAAGTCCCGATGCCGCGGGGTGATGCTCTCGGCCAGCTCCTCGAGCGTGACCTCGCGCCCCACCGTCTGGTTCTCCGGGATCAGCACGTCGACGCCATAGGGCTTGCCGCCCACATGGTCGTCGATCCAGGCCAGCTCCAGTTCGAGCTGCTCGGGCGAGAAGCTGCTGGCGCCCAGCACCCCGAAGCCGCCGGCCCGGCTGACCGCCGCCACCACGTCGCGGCAGTGGCTGAAGGCGAACAGCGGGAAATCGCAGCCCACCATCTCGCTGATCCTGAAGGCCATGGCGGTTCGCTCTCCCTGAGGTTCTGCCGCTCTTCCCCGCTTTCGCGGGGATGAGCGGATTGGCTGAATCAGGCCGTCGCCCGCTTCGCGACCTCGTGTTCGAACATCCGGTCGACGTCCTCTTCAGCCGGCTTCGGCAGCGTCACCGCCTTGTCGCGGGTGGGCAGAAGCACGACGGCCGTGCCGGGGCTGACGATGGTGCCATGCTGGTTCTCGACCCAGACGTCGAGGTGGATCTCGCCGCCGGCGGCGGTGAGTTCCTTGCCGGTCACTCGGCCTTTGATCCAGTAGGTGTCGCCCGTGTAGACGAACTTGCGGTGCTGGCAGGTCAGCTTCCACAGCCAGCCTTCGTCGCCCATCCAGTTGCTGCAGATGTTGGTGAGGAAGGTCTCGCGCATCGCGCCGTAGTCGTACGGGATCGGAATGCCGAGCTCGTTCGCCCAGGCCTTCTCCCAGTGCAGGCGCTGCACCGTGTCGGGGATGTTGAGGTCGTTGCGGGTGTACATGCCCGGGACCTTCTTGCGGATTTTCCACGACTCCCGGAAGGCGCCCGGCGGGGTCAGCTGCATGCCCCAGCCCACGTGCCAGAGGATGATGTCGCTGGTGCGCAGCGGGCCGCGCACGATGGTCGGGATGTCGTCTCCGACCTTCACGTCCTCGAAGTAGAGGGTGTTGGCCCCGCGGACCGTCTCGGCCTCGTAGGCGGCGTCGATCTGGGCGATCTGCTCGTCGGTATAGGGGCTCGGCAGGTCATACGCCTTCTTGCGCTCCTTGGAGGCGTGGCGCTCGACGCGGATCCAGGATCCGGTCTGCAGGCAGACCAGCTCGTTGTTCTGGTTGCGGCAGATGAAGCCGTTGGTCTCGGTCACCGTCCGGCCGCCGAACGACGAGGCGTCGTTCACCGACACCCCGACGAGGCCCGCGCGCTGCAGCAGCCCGTCGCCCAGGTACAGCGGGCGCCACCACTCGAAGCTCATCTCGGCCTGGTAGGACCCCAGCCCGATCAGCGGATCGCCCTTCATCAGGGCCTTCTGGTCCGGCGTCAGCTCGGGGCCGTCCGCCTCGCCCATGGTGTAGAGCATGTTCGGCGGGCCGATCAGCTTGCCCCAGCGCGTGGACTTGCCGTAGTCGCGATCGCACCACAGCGGGTTGCCGTCGCCGTAGCCGTTGGCGAAGTGGCGGGCGGCGTCCCAGGTCACCTCGTAGTTGTGGGGCACAGTGTTCTTGCGGACCTGGATGCCGACCCGCTGGCGCAGGCGGGCGATCCCCTCGTCGGTCAGGATGCCATATCCCGACTTCGGCTCGCTGGTGGTCGTGCTCATGGAAAACCTCTGGGGTAACCTCTGGAAATGGACAAACGGATCGGCCTGCCGGGCGTACGGCGCAGGTCACGACGAGAAATGTCGGACGCCCCGCGCCGCGGCGGGACCGGCTATCTCGGTATTTGATCGAACGGGACGTCCTTGTCGACGCGAAGTTCCTGCGGCATGCCCAGGACGCGCTCGGCCAACTGGTTGCGCAGGACCTCGTCGGCCCCGCCGGCGATCCTCAGACCCGCCCCGAAGGTGTATTCGAACAGGGTCACGTCCTGGTGCGGCCGGTCAGGCCCTTCGAACAGGCCGCCGAAGTCGTCCAGGTCCATCATGTAGCCGTTGGCCTGCTGCATCTGGTTGGCCTGGACCAGCTTGATCAGGGCGACCGACGGCGGCGGCGGCTCGCCCCGCGAGAGCGAGGTCAGCAGGCGGTAGCCGAAATACTTCACCCCCTGCTCGTCGGCGTACATCCGCGCCAGGCGCGTCCGTACGTCGGTGCTGTCGAGCACACGGGTGTTGTCGCCGCGCCGGTTCGCCAGCGCCCGGGCGACCAGGCTGACGATCAGGCCGTCGCGCTCGGCCCCGATCCGCTCGTTCATCAGGATGGTCATGGCGACGGCCCAGCCCTCGCCCACCTTGCCGATCCGGCAGGAGTCCGGGATGACCACGTCCTGCAGGAAGGTCTGGTTGAAGTCGGTGCGGCCGCTGATCTGCACGATCGGCCGCGCCTCGATACCGGGCGTCTTCATGTCGACCACGAAGAAGGTCAGGCCCCTGTGCTTGGGCGCCGACGGGTCGGTGCGGGCCAGCAGGATGCCCCAGTCGGCATGGTGGGCCCAGCTGTTCCAGACCTTCTGGCCGTTTACGACCCAGTTGTCGCCCTGGCGCACCGCGCGCGTGCTGATGCCGGCCAGGTCCGAGCCGGCGCCCGGCTCGGAGAACAGCTGGCACCAGATGTATTCGCCGGTCAGGGTCTTGGGCGCGAAGCGCTGGTACTGCTCGGGCGTGCCGTGCTTGCGGATCCCCGGGCAGGTCATGCCGACGCCGATCGTGATGAAGGCGCCGTGGGGCACGGTGTACTTGGCCTCCTCCTGGCGGAAGATCACCTCTTCCATCGCGGTGCCGCCCCGCCCGCCGATCTCCTTCGACCAGGTGATGGTCGCGAAGCCTGCGGCCGCCTTGCGCCCAAGCCAGTCGCGAGACTTGGCCACCAGCTGCGGCTCGGTCCAGGCCTGCGGCGGCGGCTCGACGTATTCCTGGGCGTTGGCGGCCAACCAGGCGCGCGCCTCGGCGCGGAACGCGGCCTCTTCGGGGGTGTCGTTGAAATCCATGATCCCTAAGTCCGTCTAGGCCGCCAGCGCCGCTTCGGTCTTCAGCAGGCCGTCGATCAGACGGTCCGCCCAGATCTCCTCGCGCCCGATGTTCAGAGCCAGAAGGCGCGCCCGCCGATAGTGGAAGTGGCAGTTGGCGTCCCAGGTGTAGCCGATGCCGCCGTGCGTCTGCAGGTTCTCGCGCGCCGCGATCTCATAGGCCTTGGTGGCCGAGATCCGCGCCGTGGCCGCCGCCACCGGGAAGCGCCCGGGATTCCCCTCCAGGGTCCAGGCCGCCAGGTAGGCATTGGACCGCGCCAGCTCGCAGTAGACCAGGATGTTCGCCAGGTTGTGCTTCACGGCCTGGTACGAGGCCAGAACCCGCCCGAACGTGCGCCGCTCCATGGCGTAGTCGCGGGCCATCCACAGGCAGGCCTCGGCCCCGCCGATCTGTTCGAACGCGATCCGGGCGGCGGCCCGGTCGTAGAGCGCGCTGAGCGTCGGTTCCGCATCGGCCTCCGCCAGCGCTTCGAACGGCGCGTCGGCGAACTCGAGCCGGTAGTGTGGACGCAGCTGATCGAAGCCGGTCAGGCGCGAACGCGCGACGTCGGCCTTGGCCAGGTCGACGAGCCCGAGCACGGTGCGGCCGCCGTCCTTCGCCACCACGACGGCCAGGCCTGCCACCCCGGCGTCCGACACCGGCCACTTCACGCCCGAGACCCTGCCCTGGCTGACCGTCGCCTCCAGCCGGTCGCCGGCCGCGCCGCGCCCCTCGTTGTGGGCGAAGCATCCGACCACCTCGCCGGCCGCCAGCGCCGGCAGCCACCGGGTCTTCTGGGCCTCCGACCCCGCCAGCTGGATCGCCTCGGCCGCGAGGCAGATCGACGAGAAGAACGGGATCGGCGCCACCGCCCGGCCGAATTCCTCGGCGAGCACGCAGAGCTCCACTTCGCCGAGCCCCTGCCCGCCGTATGCCTCCGGAATGGCCGCGCCCAGGAAGCCCATGCCGGCCATGGTCAGCCAGAGGCTGCGGTCCCAGTCGGCTCCGGCGGTGATCAGCTCGCGCAGATGCTTGTAGGGCGCCTGCTCGGCAAGCAGCCGGGCGACCTCACCCTTGAGCATCTTCTGTTCGTCGGAAAGGTCGAAATTCACGCCCGTGTCTCCCTGGGGCTTCGTCCAATGCCTGCCCCTAACGAAGAGGAAGCCTGCGCCTCGCGGCCCAGGCTTCCTCAGCACCAGTCTACTGACGCCTCACTCTCCGGGGCCGAACGTCTTGCGAACGGTGAAGCCGAAGGTGCGCGGCGGATTGATGGTCGCCTGGCCGACGCCGCCGACGAAGCCGGCGGGGAACAGCAGGCTGCCGTTGGCCCAGACCTTGTTGGTGATGTTGGTGATCCAGAACGACAGGTTGAGGCCCAGGTCCTGGTCCGTCCACCCGATGCGGCCGTTCAGCAGGCCGACCGGGTCGCGGAACTGCTTCTGCACGGCCGCCGGCACGAAGGGGTCGGCGTTGAGCAGGGTCAGCGGGTAGCCGGAGTTGTAGGAGTAGTCCATCTGGGCCGAAAGGACGCCCGGCCCGACTGGAACCTCGTAGCGGGCGCCGACGTCCAAGGTCACGTCCGGCACCACGCCCAGCGGTTGGCCGGAGGCGTCGGGCACGATCGCGCCCGACCCCGCGGCCGCGTTGAGGAACTTGGTATAGACCGAGTGCAGGACCGAGCCGGTGGTGAAGACGGTTACGTGCTCGAACGGCACCGCCTGCACTTCCCATTCGAAGCCGGTGATCCGTGCGGTGGCGGCGTTCTGAAGCAGGGTCGTGAAGTGCGGGCACGCCGTGCCAGTGGGCACCGAGGTGGTGCAGGCGAGCGCGCTGACCTGCTTGTTGTTGTAGTTGGTCAGGAAGGCCGCCAAGTTGAGGCGCAGCCGGTGATCGAAGAAGTCGCTCTTCAGGCCCAGTTCGTAGTCGTCGTCGGTCTCCGGCTTGGCCGCCACCTGCAGCGCCCGCCCGTAGGCGCCGCCCCGGAAGCCGCGCGACACCTTGAAGTATCCGAGGACGTCGGGCGTGATCTGGTAGTTGAGGCTGGCCAGATAGGAAATCCCGCTGAACGTCGCGGTCGCGAAGATGTTGTTCGGGCCGGTCATGAAGACGCTGTTCTGGCAGCTGGACGTATCGGCCTGGTTCGGCGCCGGGAAGGTGACCGGGCTCAGGCTGGCGTCGACCCCGTTGCAGGTGAGGATCCCGGTCGCTGCGCTGTAGGTCCAGGGACCCGCGCGGTTGCCGATGGTCTCAGACGTATAGCGGATGCCCGCCGTGATGCTGAGCTGATCGGTGAGATGGATGTCTTCCTGTGAGAAGACAGCCCAGGTTCTTGTGGTGGAGACCGCCTGGTTGCCGAACGGCGACGCGAATCCCTTGGTGGGATCCAACCCGCCGGCGAAGAAGGCGAGCACCGGATCAAACGCAATCCCGGTCTGTTCCTCGGTCCCCTTGTCCCAGGAGGCGAAGCCGCCGATCAGCCAGTCGACGCGGTTGTTGAACAGCTTGCCGGCCAGGTCGAACTCCTGGGTCCATTGCCCGGATTCCTGGTCAGGGTTCAGCTTGAAGGGCAGCTTCGGCCCAACGTAGGGCTGGTAGCCGCCCCCGGTCCCGTAGCCGATGTTCAGCATGCCGGACTGGATGCCGGCCAGGTCGAAGGACTTGGTGTTGGTGAACCAGTGATACCCCGTGATCGAACGGAGCGAGATGTCGGACGTGATCTGCCACTTGGCGTCAGTGACGAAGTGCAGCGTCCGCAGGTTGTCGTACTGAATGACCGACGAACAGTTCTGATAGGGATGGCCGATACAGTTCGCCAAAGTGGCCTTGCCGGCGGCCAGCACCTGGTTGAGAACCGCGGGATCGGCGGTGAAGGTCGCGGTTCGCAGCAATGCGCCGTTTACAGCGTAGTTGGCCCACAGCGCCTGGTTCTCGAGCGTCAGGTTGGCGAGGGAATTCACCGAGTTGTCGCTGTTGAAGTAGTACGGCTCCAGCATCGGCGCGGTGTGGTGCGCGTCGGTGTACTCCACCTTCACGTTGACGCTGAAGTTCGACACCGGATCGAACCGGATCGAGCCGCGCACGATGTTGTCGTCGTGGTCGTTGCCGAAGTGCTGGCCGGTGACGATGGACTTGCCGAAGCCCTGCTGGTTCCAGTGCTGGAAGCCGATCCGGAGCGCCAGCACGTTGTCGATGAGCGGCAGGTTCACCGCGCCGCCGAGCCTCCACTCGCTGAAGTTGCCGCCCTCGGCTTCGAGGAAGCCGTGCATGCCGCGGTAGTTGGCGTCCTTGGTGATGATATTGATCGCGCCCGCCGTGGTGTTGCGGCCGTACAGGGTGCCCTGCGGACCACGCAGCACCTCGACCCGGTCGAGGTCGAAGAAGGCGTTGTTGGCGCCGAACGGGTGCGGGATGTTGACGGTGTCTTCGTAGAGGCCCACCGGCTGGCTGACGCCCAGCAGGACGTCGCTGGCCTGCTGGCCGCGCATGGCGATCTCGGCCGAGTTGTCCGAGCCGGACGCGTTGAAGATGTTCACGCTCGGGACAATCCGCGGCAGGTCGGTCGGCTGGGTGATCCGCTGCTGCGCCAGTTGCGCGCCGGTCTGCGCCGTCACCGCCACGGGGATCCGCTGCAGGTTCTCGGACCGCTTCCGGGCGGTGACCGTGACCTGGCTAATCGTGCCTCCCGCGCTCGCCGCATCGGCCGTCGCCGTGGCCTGCTCGTCGGCGGCCCAGGCGGTTCCGCCCAATGCGCCGGCGACCAACAGCGCCGCCACCGAGCTTGCGGCAAACCTCCGACGCTTTGCGGCCGAACCGCGAGCGAATTTAGACACATCGATGTCGTGGAACATGCGCCTCCCCTCTTATTGACGGACACGATTCAGCCCCGTGGGGCCGGCGTGCGATTTGTTAGCTGGAAAGCTACCGCTTTGGGCGACACGGTGTCAACGGCTTGAGCATTGATAGCCGCCCTTCGGTCAGAAATCGGAATGCAAAAGCAGTTCGCACCCCAGGTCAGGAAAGGTGGAGCAGGATTGAAATCATTATCCCGTCGACAAGGAGATCCTATGTATATTTTCAATATCTGAATCTGAGGCGAAGCCTTTGGAGGGCCAAAGGCGCGATCTTATCGCGATAACTTCTACAGAGCCGACCCAGATCAATCGTCTCGTATTTGAAGCTTCACCTTATGGTGGGGGAACGACTTTGCGATTGCGCTCCTGGCTCACTCGCAATGCCGTCGCCTTTTGCGAAGCGTGAATGGTCGTCCCCTATGGCAAACCGGCCTCGGTTACCAAGATTCACCGACAGGAAAGCGGCGGCTTGATGTCTGCCCAGCAACAAGCATCGGCGCGGGGCCGAGCCGCCGCCGCGTCCCGAACCTATTTTTGCCTGGCCGCCTCGGCCGCCTCGGCCCTCAGGGCGGAGCGCAGCTCGTGCTTCTTGATCTTGCCGGACGCCGTGCGCGGGAAGTCGCCCTCGACCAGGATCAGCCGTTCCGGTGTCTTCGCCCGCGGAACGCCCTGTTCGCGGAAATGGGCCGTCATCTCGTCGAAGGTGATCTGCGCCCCAGGCTGCGCCAGGATATAGACGCAGACGCGCTCGCCCAGATCCGGGTCGGGCATGGCCACGGCCGCGGGTTCGACGACGCCCGGCATGGTGCTCAGCACGTCCTCGATCTCCTTGGCGGAGATGTTCTCGCCGCCGCGGATGATGATGTCCTTCTTGCGATCGACCACCGTCAGGTAGCCTTCGTCGTCGATGGTCCCGATGTCGCCGCTCTTGTACCAGCCGCCGGGCATCAGGCAGGCCTTGTCCAGTTCGCTGTCGACATAGCCGACGAAGAGCCGCGGCCCGAGGGTGCAGATCTCGCCGGGCTCGCCGATCGGTAGCTCGTTGCCGTCGTCGTCGCAGATCTTCATCTGGTTGCGCGCCGTGAGCCGCCCGTCGGTGTTGGCCAGCTTCTCGAACGGCTCGCCCGGCACGCCCGACGTTACGACCGTGTGCTCGCTCATCCCATAGGAACGCCAGGCCGCGATGCCCAGGCTGTCGGAGGCGCGGATGTTCTCCGGCGCCACCGGCGCGCCGCCCAGCGCCCACATCTGCAGCGACGAGATGTCGATGCCGTGCTCCTTCGCCGCGGCGGTCATGGTGTTCAGGAACACCGGGCCGCCGCCGCCGGTGGAGATGACCTTGTGCTTTTCCACCAGCCGCGCGGCGTCCTCCGGGATCCACTGGTCGACGTAGACCACGTCGCCGCTGGGGGTCAGGAACGGCCGGGTCATCAGCAGCCAGCCGGCGATATGCCCCGCCGGCAGCATGCAGAGCGACGGCTTGCCCAACTCCGGAGCGACGAACGGCTGGCCCCCCTCCGCCACGATCGCATTGATGTCGCACAGCATGGTGTTGTGGGTGTGCCGGACGCCCTTGGGGTCGGACGTCGTGCCCGAGGTGTAGATTACCAGGCAGACCTCGTCGGCAATCTTCCCGGGGTCCGGATAGGCGTCGCCCGGCTCGGCCGGCAGGTCGCTCCAGAGCGTCGCCCCGGGAGGCGCCTTTTCGCCCACCACGATCAGGTGCTTCAGGCTGGGCAGGTCGCCCGCGGCGGCGACCCGTTCCAGATAGTCGAACCCTCGGAACACGTCCGGGATGATCAGCGCCTTGGCCTGGGTCTGGCGGACGATGAACCCGATCTCGCGCGGCCCGTAGATCGCCACGATCGGCACCACCGCCAGGCCCAGCTTGAACGCCGCCAGATAGGCCGTCGTGGTCTCGGCCCAGGTCGGCAGCATGACCGCGATGTAGTCGCCGCGACGGAGCCCGAGGTTGTGGAAGGCGGCCGCGACGCGCTCGGCTTCCTGGTTCAGGGCGCCCGCCGTGGTCTCGTGCGGCCTCGCGCGCGAATGGAAGATCAGCCGCTGGTCCGCGCCCACCTTCATCGCTTCGCGGATCGCGTCCGCGTAGCTCATGTCGGTGTAGACGCCGCGCTCGCGCCAGTAGGCCATGCGCTCGGCGCGGTCGCGTTGGATGGTTTCGAAATCGGTCATGCCGTGTGCACTCTCTCGATGGATGTCAGGAGACATCCCCAAAACTCCCGCTCATCCCGGCAGGCGCCGGGAGCCAGGCTTTTCGTCCACGGACCACACCGACCACGCGGACCTGTCTGTGTGGTCGGTGTAGTCCGTGGACCCATTTCCTGCATCGCCCTGGGTCCCGGCGTTCGCCGGGATGAGCGGACCGGAGGAAGCGCCCACCCTAGGCCTCTTCCGTCAGCAGGTGGTCGAGGAGGCCCTCGGCCATGAAGGCGGGGAAGCGCTCCGGGGTGAAGGGCTTGGCGACCTGGCCGCCGTAGCCAATGGCCTGCTTCACCTCGGGGTCGGTGTAGTAACAGGCGGCGATCACCGTCTGCAGGGCCATGAGGATCATGGGCGCCGTGGCCGCGAGGTTGGCGAGACCGGCTTCCGGCGTCTCGCATGGCGCATCGAGCGCCGCCCCAAGCGGCTCGGCAAGGTCCGGCCGCGAGCCCAGCACCCGATCCAGCAGCGCCGGCCGGTCGCCGACGCGGCGCGCCGATGGCATGCCGTCTTCGTCCGGGATCAGCGCCCCGGCGTAGTCGGCCAGGCGCGCCCGCTGCGCCGCCGTCGGCAACGCCGGTTCGGCCGCCTGCAGCTTGCGCGGGGCCGCGTTTGGACCCAACGCGACCTGGGTCCGCCGCGCGGGCGTCGGGACAGAGGCGCGATTGTCCAGCAGGTGTTCGGCGGCCCGCAGCGACAGGGCGGTGATGGTGCTGGTGGGATTGGCCGAGGCGCTGGTGACGAACACGCTGCCGTCGAGGATGCCGAAGTTGGGCGCGTCGTGCGACATGCACCAGCGGTCGACCACCGACCCGCGCGGATCGTCGCCCATCCTGGCCGTGCCCATGAAGTGGGCGTTGGCGCCGGCGGGGTTGCGCGCCTCCACCTTCAGCGCCCCGGCGTCCTCGAAGATCTCCACGGCGCGGGCGACATTGTAGTCGAGGTTCCGCAACGAATTTTCGTCGTAGCGGTAGAGGATCTTCGGCGCCGGCATGCCTGAGGAGTCGGTCATGGTGTCAGAGAGCACCACCTGGTTGGACTCCAGCGGCAGGTCCTCGCACATGATCGAGAAGTGCACCGAATGGCCGAGCCGCTCGCGCAGGCGGCGATGGTGGTCGGCGGGCGAGCCCCCCTCGGCAAACACGGCCATCGCCTCGGCGATGGGACCGGCGGCGGTGGGGTGCAGGCCCCATTTGGCGCCCAGGCGATAGCCGCGCGAGGCGTCATCCTCGGCGAACTGCATCACCTGCAGCCAGGAGCCGTTGGAGCCCTGCCAGGCCTCGAGCTGCTGCGGGAATTCGGCGCGCACGCTCGAGAGCGGGTGCAGCATCAGCCGCTTGCCGACCAGGCCCGAGCTGTTCGCCAGGCCGTCCGGGTAGGGCGCGCTGGCTGAGTTCAGCAGCAGGCGCGGCGTGCCGATGCCGTTGGCGCAGCAGAACACCACGTCGGCCGACTGGAAGTGCGCCACGCCGTCCTCGTCCAGCCACTCGGCGCCCGTCACGAGGCCGTTGTCGTCGGTGTGGATCTGGCGCACCCGCGCGCCGGTGATGATCCGTCCGCCGGCTTCGGCGACCCGCCGCCAGTGGGTCAGGTCGGCGGAGGACTTCGCCCCCTCGTTGCAGCCGCTTGGGCAAGCGCCCCGCTGCACGCAGGCGTAGCGGCCGTCGTAGGGCGCCGAGAGGATCGCATTGGTGTCGGGCCACCAGTGCCAGCCGCGCTTTGCCAGCGCGCGCGCCACGATCAGCCCGCCCTCGCCCAGCGGCAGCGGTGGCAGCGGCGGCTCGGCCCCCGGCGGCCAGGCCGGATTGCCCCCGAGGCCGGAGCAGCCGACCTGCCGGTCGGCGCGCTCGTAGAACGGCAGCAACTCCTCATAGGTGATCGGCCAGTCGTCGCCGAGTCCAGTGACGCTCCGTGTACGGAAGTTCGACTCCAGCAGCCGCATCCAGATGGCGTTGAACAGAATGGTGGAGCCGCCGACGCCGCAGAAATTGATCTGCAGCATGTCGGATTCACTGGTGTCGATCGGATAGTCCAGTGGGGAGCCGCGCAGGAACGGCAGCGGCGAATACTGCTTCGACGCCGCCAGTTCCCAGTCCCACTCGCTGCCCCGGTAGTTGTGCCGGTCCTGCCAGTGCCCCTGCTCCAGCGCGACCACCGACAGCCCGGCCTCGGCGAACCGCCGCGCGGCGACGCCGCCGGCCGGCCCGGCGCCGATGATCAGGACGTCGGCGTGCTCAGACGGCATGGACAGGTTCCCTGCTTACGAAAGATTTGGGTCGCCGCTGGCGCTGTTGCGCCCCCTCCGTCTCGCCGCGCTGCGCGCGCCGATCCACCTCCCCCGCTGCGCGGTGGAGGAGAAGAGACGGCGCCGCTTCCTCCTCCACCGTGAAGCGCAGCGAAACGGGGGAGGTGGCAGTCCGCGCAGCGGACTGACGGAGGGGGCGCAACGGCGTTGACGCTGCCACTGCGGTCGAAAGATGAGCGTTCACCACGCCACTGGCAGCTTCTTGCGCCCCCAGAAGCCGAAGTTGTCCGTCCGCTCCGTCGGCCCCGCGAGCCGCAGCGTGGGCAGCCGCTTGAACAGCGCCTTCAGGGCCACCGTCGCCTCCACCCGCGCCAGGTGCTGGCCGATGCACAGGTGGGCGCCGGCGCCGAAGGTCAGGTGCTTGCGCATCTCGGCCATCGGCCGGTCCAGCCGGAAGGTGTCCGGATCGCTGAACACGCGCGGGTCGCGGTTGGCCGAGCCATAGGACATCTGGATCTTCGACTTGAACGGAATGGTCTCGCCGTAGAGCTCCAGCTGCTTGGCGTTGGTGCGCCAGAGGCCAAGGCCCGGCGGATCGAAGCGCAGGGACTCCTCTATGGCGATCGGGATCATCCTGTCCTGGTCGGCCATCACCATCTCCCAGCGCGAGCGGTCCTCCAGCAGGCGCCAGATCACGTTCGAGATCAGCAACGCGGTGGTGTCGATACCGCCCACCAGCAGCACGCTGAGGAAGTGGTGCATCTCGGGCCGCGTCATGCGCCGACCCTCCACCTTGCCGATCAGCACGTCGGAGACGAGGTCGTCCGGGATCACCTTGCCCACGTGCTCCGGGCCCGGATCGGTGACGCCGGCCGCCTCCAGCATCTTCTCCCGCTCGACCAGCCAGCCCTCGAAGATCTCTGGGGCGCGGCGGCCCAGCTCCGCCATCTCTTCCGGCGTCAGCATTGCCAACGCCGCCCCGAGGATCTGGTCGGCCACCTTCGCCAGTTCCTCGTAGTGCTCCTCGCCGACGCCCAGCAGCGCCAGCGTCATCTTCACCGGGATGGGTAGCGCGAGGCTCGAGAACAGTTCGGCGGGCGGGCCGCCCGCGATGATCCTGTCCAGCAGTTCGCCGACGATCCGCTCAAGCACCACCGTATGGGCGGCCATGGCGCGGGGCAGGAAGCGGCCCTGCACGATCAGGCGGAACGCGAGGTGGATGTCCCCATCGTTCATCATCACCATCGGCTCGCCCATCCCCGGCATCGAGCCGTGCTTGGCGCTGAACTCCTCGACGTTCGCCGACGCGTTGTGCACGTCCGCGTGCCGCAGGAAGATGTAGTAGGGCTGGCCGGGTATGCCGTCGTAATGCTGGATCGGCGTCTCCTCCCGCAGCTTCTTGTAGGTCGGGAACGGGTTCTCCAGGACGTCCGGGGACCGCGGATCGTAGTCGATGCTGCGCTTCATGCTCGTGCTCTCGGTCATCTGGCCTGGTCCGGCATGCTCTCGTGGAACTTCTGGGCGTCCGGGCCGCGCCAGAGGAATTCCAGATAGTGGCCGTAGTCGGCGCGGGTGTCGAAATAGGCGAAATGCTGCGACGCGGGCCGGGGCATCTGGTCCTCCAGCACGAGCCGCTTGCCGCCGGCGCTGAGGGTCGCCTTCATCTCGTCCCAGGCTTCCTCCGGACCTTTCACGAGCATGCCGAAATGGTGCAGCGTGACGACCGAGGAGTCGAGGTCCAGGCCCCTGGTGTAGAAGTCGGTGACGCCGCGCAGCGGCTGGATCACCTCCACCTGCCGATCCCCCAGATTGGCCAGCGCCACGCGCATCACGAACGGCGCCTCCTCGCCGTTCAGGCGCGCCACGGCATCGATCTCGATGCGGAAGAATTCCTCGATGCCCTGGGTCTGCCGGAAGTGCTCGCAGGCCCGGTCGATGTCCTTCGTCACGTACCCGAACTGGTACATGTTGGCGACGTAGGAGCCGAGTTTCATATGCGTCCCTTTTCTCGCCGCGGGGGCGATCAGCCGTAGTTGTAGAAGGCGCGCACGGCTTTGATCTTGCCGTCTTCGTTGAAGATGATCTGGTCGACGATGCGCCCCGAGGTGCGGCGATCGTTGTCCGGGCCGGTGGTCGCTTCCATCAGCGCCACCGCCTCGACGCCACACACGATCGGCGGCTCGACCAGGCGCAGATGGACGTTCCAGGGCTGGAAGCCGTCCCAGAAGGCGGCGATCTTCTCGAGCCCGTCGTTGCGCACGAGGCCCACCGGATCCTCGTGCGAAGCATCGGGGGCGAACAGGGCGAGCCAGCCTTCCTTGTTCTTCTCGGTCTCGTAGCGGCAGTAGGCCTCGATGGCCGAGATGATCTGTTCCTTGGTCGGCACGCCGGTGTCCTTCGCTGGAGGTGAAATCGGGATCGGGATCAGTTGACCGAGGCAGGCGCGCGGCCGGCCTCCGCCCGATCCTGGGCGGCCGGCAGGCGCCGGTCGAGTTCGTCCTTCCAGAAGCCGCCGTCGGACATGATCGCGACCAGGTTGTCGCGGTCCTTCAGGATGCGGATGTCGAGACTGGGGTCGCCGTCGACCACCAGCAGGTCGGCCAGCGCGCCCTTGCGGATCACGCCCACCTGCTGGCCGGGGGCCAGGAACTCGCCGCCGTTGCGGGTGGCCCAGCGGATCACCTCCAGGGCCGGAATGCCGACGTTGTGGACGTAGTATTCCAGCTCGTCGACGTACTGCCCGTGCGGCAATACCGCCGCGCCGTAGTCGTCGCCGACCAGCAGCTTCACGCCCGCCGCGTTCGCGCGGCGGAACGACTCGGCGTGCTCCTCCTCGACGCCGCCCAGCATGGCGGCGCGCTCCGGCCCCATCATCTGCACGATGCGGTGCAGGAACAGCATGCTCGGCGCGACCGGGATGTTCTTCTTCACCAGCGCCTCGCAGCAGGCCTCGTCGATGCCGTCACCGTGGTCGACGATGTCGATCCCGTACTCGGCGGCCAGCAGGATCGCCTCGGCGGTGGCGATGTGGCCGCGGGCGCGGGCGCCGAAGGCATGGGCGGTCTCGATCCCCTCCTTCAGCTCGTCCGGGGTCATCTCCATCCGGTTCGGCGTGCCGACGCCATGGCCGCCGGTGACGAACATCTTCACCATCTGGGCGCCATCGCGGACCTCCTCGCGCACGGCGCGGCGCATCTCGAACGGACCGTCGGCGCGGTTGAAGTTGCCGGTGTAGCCGGACTGCCAGCTCTTCCTCATCATCCGGTCCTGCGAGTGGCCGGTGGCGCCGACATCGCGGCTGCCGGGCACGAACCGCGGCCCCGGGATCACGCCCTCGGCCATCGCGGCGAACAGCACGGCGTCGATGCCGTTCGGGCCGCCGGCGCTGATCGCGCCGGTGAAGCCCCAGTCCAGCGTCGTGCGCAGATTGTTCGCCGCGCGCAGCACCTGCATGCCGATCGGCGTGTCCATGCCCACCGGCATGATCGTCCCGCCGCCCCCGACGTTGTGGTAGGCGACGTGGTAGTGGCTCTGCACCATGCCCGGCATCAGCGTCAGGCCCTTCAGGTCGACCACCCGGTCGCCCGGCGCGGGCGGCGGCAGATCGGCGTCACGGCCGACGAAGGCGATCACATTGCCCTCCACCGCCACGGCCGAGCGCGGGGCGGCGGCGGCTTCGCCGTCGAGCAGATTGGCGTTGCGGAAGATCGTCCTTGCCATGACCTAATCTCCAACCCTCACCAGGCCACCGGCAGGTCGCCGCGGCCCCAGAAACCGAAATTCTCCACCCGCCGCGTCGGCCCGGCCAGGCGCAAGCCCGGCAGGCGCTCGAAGAAGGCCTTCAGCGTCAGGCTCATCTCCAGCCGCGACAGGTGCTGGCCGATGCAGTTGTGCGCCCCGGCCCCGAAGGTCACATGCTGGCGCATCTCGGACATCGGCCGGTCGAGCCGGAAGGTGTCCGGGTCGCTGAACACCGCCGGGTCGCGGTTGGCCGAGGCGTAGGACATCTGCACCTTGGCGTGCGCCGGCACGGTCTGGCCCTGAAGCTCGAACGCCCGCGCCGTCGTCCGCCATAGCCCGAGGCCGGGCGGATCGAACCGCAACGACTCCTCGATCGCCACCGGGATCAGCTCGTCCGGCGCGGCCTTCACCGCTTCCCAGCGCGAGCGATCCTCCAGCAGCCGCCAGATGCAGTTGGTGATCAGGTGCGCCGTGGTCTCGATGCCGCCCACCAGAAGCACCTGGCAGGTCTCCTGGATCTCGTCCCGGGTCAGGCGGCGGCCTTCGACCTTGCCGCAGACCAGTTCGGAGATGGCGTCGTCGGGGACGACCGAGCCTATGTGCTCGCGGCCAGGATCGACGACGCCGGCGGCCTTCAGCGCGTCCCGCCGTTCGTCGATCCGCCGATCGAAGAAGGCGCGGACGCGCTCGCGCAGCCGCGCCCGTTCATCCAGTTCGGTCATCGTCCAGGTCAGCAGCATGATCCGGTCGGCGAGCTGGGCCATCTCAGCCCGGTCGGCGTCGGAGATCCCCAGCAGGATCGCGGTCATGCCGATCGGCAGCGGCCAGGCGAAGCTGGTGTAGAGCTCCGCCGGCGGTCCCGCCGCCAGCATCCGGTCGATGAGTTCGTCGACCAGCCGTTCGATCCTCGGTCGGTATTCGTTCAGAGCTCTGGGCGTGAACCGGCCCTGCAACAGCATGCGGAACGCCATATGCGACGCCCCGTCCTGCTTCAGGGCGATCGGGTCGGTGAAGCCGATCGAGGGACCGAAGGCGGCGGTGTAGCGGTCGGTGTCGACGCAGGCGTCGTGCACGTCCCGGTGCTTGAACAGGACGTAGTAGGGAACGCTGAGGCCCGTGTAGTACTGCACCGGACGTCGCTCGCGCATGACCCTGTAGGTCGGGAACGGGTTCTCGAGCACGTCCGGCGCAAGCGGGTCGTAGTCGAGCTCGGCGCTCAAGTTTCCCTCCCTCGGGCTGCCCGGCGCCACCGGACTTATCCCCATGAAACGGTAGGCATAACAAGACACCGCGTCAAGTTCGCGACCTGGACACAGCGGGCGGACCGCCTTGAGATTGGCTGGGCGTCCACTTCCGTGTCAGCCTCGCACTCCGGCCTGTCCACCCCGCGACCTCCCGGCCATGCCAACCTATAATCTCACCTTCGGGTGAGCAACGAGAGTTTGTCAGCCGACAAGCAATATGTCTAATCTGAGGACGTATTTGAAATTATACAGCTGCCAGTTATCCAGTTTGGTGGCTTGTCGACCAACTAATTTTCAGCCATAGAGGGTGCGAGACCGGCCCCAGCAACAACCGGTTCGCAGGGAGCTAGCGCATGGAGGCGACGCAGGGGGTCGGCCTGGAACGCCGCGACGGCGTGGCGGTGATCACACTGAGCAACGTCATCCGCCGTAACTCCTTCACGCCCGTCATGCGCCGCGACATCGTTGCCAAGCTCGGCGAGCTGGCCGGCGAGACCGATATCCGGTCGGTGGTGATCCGGGGCGACGGCGACCATTTCTGCTCGGGCGCCGACCTGACGGCCAGCGCCGGCGCTGGCGCCCGCACCTACCTGCAGCATCGCCAGTACAACAAGGAAATCAACGAGCTCGGCCGCGCCCTGGCGGCCGGTCCGAAGCCTACCATCGCCGCGGTCGAAGGCAACGCCGCCGGCGCCGGCATGGGCGTCGCCTGCGCCTGCGACGTGATCGTCGCCGCCCGCAACGCGAAGTTCACGCCCCTCTTCACCAAGCTCGGCGTCGTGCCCGAGATCGGCATCCTCTACACCCTCTCCCAGCGGATCGGCGTGGCCAAGGCGCGGCGCCTGCTGATGTCGTCCAAGCCCATGGGCGCGGAAGAGGCGTTCGACGTCGGCCTGGTGGACGAGCTGGTGGAGCCCGGCGCGACCCTGGAGCGGGCGCTGGAAGTCGGCCACGAATTCGACGACTGCTCGCCCCTCGCCGTCGCCCTGGTGAAGGAGGCCTTCGCCAACGGCGTCGCCAGCCTGGCCGACGCCGGCCGGCTCGAGGTCGACTACATCCCGATGATCACCCGCAGCGAAGATACCCGGGAAGGCATGTCCGCCCAGCGGGAGAAGCGAAAGCCCAAGTTCGGGGGCCACTGAGGCCGCAAGGCCCCGCCGGTCCCCGTCGCAAGGAGAAAGACAATGTCCGAGACACTCACGGTCGACTTGGCCAAGACGGAGCCGTTCTTCGGCCAGATCCTGGACGCGGATGGGCACACCTACACGCACCCCTCCCGCTTCGACAGCGGCGAGGTTGGCGCGGATGCGTTCATGCTGCCCTTCCTGAAGCGCTACACGGCTTCCGAGGAATTCGCCAACGACCGGGCGCGCAATCGCGAGCATGTCTGGGAGGTGAAGGGCATCGGCGCGCTGGGCGCCTACGATCCCGAAGAGCGGCTCGAGGCCCTGGACCTGATGGGCATCAAGGCCCAGCTGCTGTTCCCGGCCGGCACCAATGACGAGAACCTGGACTTTCAGCGCCGCACCAATGGCCGGGTCCGCGCCGCGGTGCGGCTCGACATGTCCAACCCCGAACTTGCCTGCAAGGAGCTCGACCGGGTGATCGCGCTCGGCGCCCGGCACGTCGGGTTGCCCTGCGACCAGCCGCCCGCCGGCGTTTCCCCGGCGCACGAGATGTGGGACCCGATGTGGGCCCGCTGCGAAGAGGCCGACGTCGTCGTGACCCTGCACCTCGGATGCGGCGGCCTGCTGACCAAGCCTGGCCCGATGATGCCCGAACGCGGCTGGGGCGACGCCCCGAGCCTGCGCAACAAGCCGGCCGAGCGCAGCGGCGGCGAGGAGGCGATCAGCCCCTACTTCATGCTGATCGCCCACATGGGCGCCGAGGTGTATCTGCAGACCATGGTGATGGGCGGCGTGTTCGAACGCTTCCCGCGCCTGCGCTTCGGGATCATCGAGCTGGGCGCCAAGTGGATCGGCCCCTGCGCTGAACGGATGGACCTGTGGGCGGATTTCATGGCCCGCGTCGGCCGCACCTACACCATGAAGCCCAGCGAATTCATCCGCCGCAACGTGCGGGTCACGCCGTTCTGGCACGAGAACGTGCCGCAGATCATCGAGCGTTACGGCCTGGAGGAGATCTACTGCTTCAGCACCGACTACCCGCACCTCGAAGGCAGCCGCGATCCGATCGGCAAGTTCCGCAAGCAGCTGAAGCGCCTGCCCGACGAATACTCGCGCAAGTTCATGATCGAGAACGCGCAGCTGCTGTTCCCCGGCCTCTGATCGGTCGTTAGGTGGCCCATCGGGCCGTGCAAGAGTCTGACGGCGCGTCCGGCGCATAGCCGGGCGCGCCAAGCGTTGAGAAGGGAGGGTGTTTCCGTGGGCAAATGGCTGAAGTCGCCGCAGACGCTGCTGTTCGAGGTGCGCGACAAGATCGCCTACGTCACCTTCAACCGCCCTGAGCAGCGCAATGCGCAGAACCTGCTGGCCATGCAGGAGATGAACGCGGCCATGCTGGAGGCCGACGACCTGAAGGCGGTGCACTGCATCGTCCTGGCCGGCAACGGGAAGGACTTCTGCGCCGGCGCCGACATCAGCGGCGCGCCCGCCGGCGCCGGGGTCGAGTACGACCTGGCCGACTACCGCGGCGGACGCGGCTCCTACGACGATGACGCCTGGGCCGTGGAGCGGGCCAGCGGCCTGCGGCTGATCATGCAGCAGATCCACAAGCCGGTGATCGCCAAGGTGCACGGCCATTGCGTGGCCGTCGGCACCGACATCGCGCTGGCCTGCGACATCGTCATCTGTTCGCACGACGCCAAGATCGGCTTCCCGGCCACCCGCGCCCTGGGCTCGCCCGCCAGCCATATGTGGCTCTACCTTTGCGGGCCGCAGTGGACCAAGCGGCTGCTGATGACCGGCGATCTGGTGACGGGCCGCAAGGCCGAGAGACTGGGCCTCGTGCTCCAGTCCGTGCCGCGCGCCGACCTCGACGCGGCGGCCGACAAGCTGGCGCACCGCATCGCCCTGATCGAACCGCAGCTGCTGGCCGCCCACAAGCGGATCGTCAACGTCGGCCTGGAGCTGATGGGCTGGGGCACGCTGCAGCGGATGGCGGCCGAGAACGACGCGCGCGCCCACCTGTCGCCGGCGTTCCAGGAGTTCTTCACCAACGCTCGCGAGCTCGGCCTGAAAGAGGCCCTGCGCCGCCGCGACGCCCCCTACGGCGACCGCACCAACGAGCCCTACGCCGACAGCCTGATCAAGGACGAGGGCGAGGACTGAGCCTCACCCCCCGCCCTGCGCCACGATGCGCGGGCGCAGGGTCGAGGACTTGGCCACGAAGTCGCCGAACGCGCGCACGCAGATGTCCAGCGCCATGTCGAAGTCGCCCTCCCAGGCGTCGAAGGCGCTGTGGGCCGACAGTTCGTCGATGCGCGTGGTCAGGTTGCGAAGCTCGATGAACCGCTCCTGGTCCAGCGCGCCCTTGTCGTCGAACACCCCGAGTTCCGGGATGCGCCGGCCGAGCTGCGCCACCATGCGATTGCGCTCGCGGTGGATCAGCCCAAGGTAGGCCGGATTGATCGCCAGCCCACGGTTGATGATGTGAATGTACTGGCGCTCGCTGCGGAAGCTGGCGAACATCCGCTCCAGCCAGCCGCGGAGCTTGCGCGAATTCAGCGCGATGCCGGCGGTGAGCTCCCGGTAGCGCCGCAGCTGCCAGCGCGCCTCGCGCGAGAACACCACCTTGATCAGCTCATCCAGCGAGCTGAAGTGCAGGTAGAAGGCGGCGCGGCTGACGCCCGCCATCCGCGCCACGTCCTGCACCCGCGGCGAGTCGAAGCGTGGATCGGTCAGCACCTCGCGGCCCGCGATCAGCAGCAGCTGGCGGGTGCGGCTCTTGCGGGCGTTGCCGGGCGGGGGCGCAACCGCGCCCTCGCCGAGCGCATCGTCCTCCGGCATCGACGCCCAGTCGGAGAATACGTCATCGGTGAAATCGAGCGCCGGCGCCGGCGTCGCCGGCTGGCCCTTCCGCGACCTCAACAGCAGCTCCCGATGGGAATTATTCGAAAAGCTGAATTTGTACCTGTGGCGTTTCAGGTCAACAAGTCCGCCTCCCTCCCCTTCATGGGAGGAAGATATCCTACGCCCGCTTCGCCTCCCGCGCCCGCGCCGGACTTTCGAGCGCGCGCTCGATGACCGAGAGGAACTGTTCGCGCCAGATCTCGATCGCGTACTTCTCGGGGTCGAGGAAGAACTGTTCGACGGTGCCGCGCATCGCGCCCAGGATCACGATCGCCGCTCCCCGGACGTTCACGTCAGCGTCGATCTCGCCCTTTTCCACGCCGGCCCGGATGTGGAACTCGAGGCTGCGCAGCGCGTGCTCGTTCGAGGCCAGCAGGCTCGCCCGCAGGGCGTCGTTCTTCGTCGGCGCGATCGCGTCCGTCATCAGGATCTGGAAGGCCTTGTATTCGGGCGCGTCGTCGCCGGCGCCGCGAACATAGGCGTCAACGCCCGAGATGACCCGCGCCAGCCCCTGGGTCGGCCTGGGCCCGCGGAAATGCAGGCGCCTGAAACGAGGGATGACTTCGTTGATCAGATTGACGATCAACCCTTCCTTGTTGCCGAAATAGTGCGCCGGCAGGCCGCGGCTGTATCCGGCGCGCTTCCCGACGTCTTCCAGCGTGATCTTCGAGGCTCCGACCTCAGCGATCAGCTCGAGCGCCGCCTCGAGAATTCTTTCTTCGGCGGTCTGACGACGCTCCACTTGGGTCCGTCGGCCCGCCACGACTACGCTCTCGCCCAATCGATTTCTCCATAAGTCGCGTATCGGCCGCGGACGCGGTCGATAGCATAACAGGTTGCACAGGGCGATTGTGACGCGCGCCCTGCGAGTCGTTGCGGCAAATTTGCAGACGCGCGCGCCACTCCCGCCTGCCCGCTACTCGTTCGTTTCGCCGGCGAGATTGGCCAGCTTGAGCCCCAGGCGCTTGGCCCGCTCCATGTCGTAGCGGCCGCGCGCGACGATGCGCTGGGCGTTCAGGCCCCCGCCGCCCAGCAGCAGCGAGATCGCGTCGTAGCCGGCGAAGGCGGTGACCGTGAGGTCCCGTACGGTGTGGAAGAGCTGCGTCCGGTAGAGGCCGTCGATCTGCGGCTTGGTCGCCATGTACTTGCGCAGCGTCTCGCCGACTTCCTCGTTCTCGAGATCCCGGTGCGAGGGCGCGGTCAGGGCCGAGCCGCCGGCGATGTCGAGCAGATGACGCAGCATCAGGCCATTGTCGGCGGCGGCGATGTACTTGCCGACGTTGGCGTAGAGCTCGTTGGGCTGCACCGAGCCGTCCGCCTGCGGCTTGCCGGTGGCGATCGAGGCCTCGTAGCAGGCCCGGATCAGGGTGGCCTGCAACACGATGTCGGTGATCTTGTCGCGCACGTGGGCGACCTTCTCGAGCCCGTTCGCCTCGGCCATCAGCTGGGCGAGACCCGCCAGCGTGTCGGCCTCGTCGGCGGCGCGCGCCATCGACCCCGAGCGGATCCAGAGCCCGAGCGAGTGGGCAAAGGTCCCGGCATGTTCGGTCTCGCCGTCCAGGAACACGCGCTCGTTGGGCACGAACACGTCCTCGAACAGCACGAAGCACTGCGGGTTGTAGCGCCTGGCCGCCAGCGGCGAGTCGCGCAGGTCGCCCCGCGGCGGAGTGCCGACGGCGACGATCTTCAGTCCGGGGGCATTGGCCGGCACGGCGCAGGCGATGGCGTAGTCGCCCTCGTCCGGCTTCATCGACTTGGTCGGGATGACCATCATTTCGTGCGCCATGGCGCCCTGCGAGACGTGCATCTTGGCGCCGCGGATCACCACCCCGTCCGGCCGGCGCTCTACCACGCGCAGGTAGGCGTCAGGGTCGCTCTGCTTGGCGGGCGGCAGCGAGCGGTCGCCCTTGGCGTCGGTGATGCACTCGGCGACCCGCCAGTCGCGCCGCACCACCTCGTCGACATAGGCCCGGATCGCGGCCCGGCCCTGCGGCCGCACCGTGGCGATCCGGTCGCCCGCCGTCAGCAGCGTCATCAGGCTGGTGAAGGTGGTGCTGGTCATCTGGTCGATTTCGGCCTCGCTGTGGGCGCGAAGCTCCTCCGCCGAGGTCGGCGCCTTGAGCTTGTCGTTCACTGCGTCCTCGCCCGGGCGCCAGTCGCGGTCGTAGGCGGCGGCGATGGTCCCGATCGGGATGGCGAAGTCCGGATGAGCGTCGACATCCTCCACCAGCCGGCCGTCCAGGAACACCCTGCGGCCGTCGTTCAGCGACGCCCTGTACTCTTTCCCCGTCATCATCATGGGCGTGGATCCTCCGGCTGGCCTGTTTGTGGTTTCGATAAGCGATGCCTGAGGCCTCCGCAGCGGACAACCCGCGTGTCGCGGGTTGCGACGCGCGCGCCGTCAGGGGAAATTGCGGCAGCTGCGTGCGAGACGTCCGAATCGCCGACGCGGGGGTCAGGGAGGGACATCGCGTGGCCGTTTGGACCAAGGCGGACGACGCCGCCAAGCCTGTCGTCGTCTCGCCAACTCCGCCGGCTGGCGGCGGTGCGTTGCAGCGGTGGTGGACCGTGTTCCTGCTGGCCCTGGTCTCGATGCTGGCCGGCATCGACCGCCAGTCGTTCGCCGTCCTGCTGGTGCCGATCCAGAAGGACCTGCACGTCAGCGACACGGCCATGGGCGTGCTCACCGGCACGGCGTTCGCAGTGGTCTATTCCATCGTCGCCCTGCCGATCGCGCGCCTGGCCGATCGCACCAACCGGCGCAACCTGCTCGCCATCGCCATCGCGATCTGGAGCCTCTCCACCGGGGCGCTCGGGTTCGTGGGCACCTACCTCGGCCTGATGCTCGTGCGCACCCTGGTGGCAGGCGCCGAGTCCGCTCAGTTGCCCACGACGCTCAGCCTGGTCAGCGACACCTTCCCAGCCGAGAAGCGCGGGATGCCGATCAGCTGCGTGACCGTCGGTACGGCGCTCGGCTATTCGCTGGGCGCCTTCCTGGGCGGGTTCCTCAGCGACCGCTTTGGCTGGCACGTGGCCCTGATGGCGGTCGGCTTTCCCGGCCTGCTGCTGGCGCTGCTGGTATTCCTGACTGTCGCCGAGCCGGCCAGGGGCGGACACGACGACGCTAAGGACGCGGCGGCGGCCGGATCGTTCTGGACCGCCCTGAAGCAGGCCGCTGGCATCCGCCCGCTGTGGTTCGTGGCCCCGGGGACGGTGGTGCTCTACGCCGCTTTCAGTGGCTGGCTGGTATGGGTGCCGCCGTTCCTGATGCGCGTCCACCACATCAGCGCCACCAAGATGGGGGCGATCTTCGGCCTTGTGCTCGTCGGCGCGATGATCGCCAACCCGATCAGCGGCTTCCTCAGCGACCGCCTCGCGCGGCGCGGACCTCGCTGGCGCCTCTACCTCTGCGCCGGCCTGATGGCGGCGGCCGTGCCCTGGCTGGTGGCCTCCAGCCTGGTTCCGAGCCTCGAGGCCGCCTTCGTGATGCTGCTGATCTACAACCTGGTCTCGGGCGGCATCACCTCGGCCTCGCAGGCGGCCTATGTGGCGGTCGCGCCGGCGCACCTGCGGGCGGTGGTGGTCGCGGTTCTCAATAGCGCCGCCACCCTGCTCGGCTCGCTCTGCGGGCCGCTGCTGTTCGGGATCGTCAACGACGCCCTGAAGCCGACCTATGGCGACCAATCGCTGCGCTACACGCTGCTGCTGGTGCCTGCCCTGTTGACGATCACCGCGCTGCTGCATTTCCTCGGCGGCCTCAGCGTCGGCGACGAGGGGCGACGGCCATCGCCTGCGCTGGTGCGCTGACCATCCGTCGGGCGTTGTTTCGGCGCGAGCCCCCTCCACCTAGGTCAACCTGCCCCTAGGCTCCCCAGATGCGCTCGGCGGCCAGCGCGGCATTGACCGAGGGCCCGCGGAACTCGCCCTGCAGCGCCCGCAGCCGGAAGGTCCACAGGTGCAGCGGGTACTCCAGCGTCTGGCCGATCGCGCCATGGAACTGCTGGGTCTCATAGACCAGCCGTCCCGCCGACGTCTGGGTGTGGGCCAGGGCCAGCTCGGCGTCCCCCGGATCGTCGCTCCAGCCCGCGCGATAGGTCAGGTAGCGCGCGCCGGACACCGCCACCGTGCACTCCACCAGCCGATGGCGCACCGCCTGGAACGAGCCGATGGCGCGCTTGAACTGCTTGCGCAGCTTCACGTAGCCGACCGTCAGGTCGAGCGCGCCCTGCATCAGGCCGAGCATCTCTGCCGCCGCCGCAAGCCGGCGCAGGTGGTCGAACCGGGCCGGGCTGACGTCGAGCGCAGGCGCGGCGGCGAGGTCGCCCGAGACGATGCGCCCGAGCGGATAGGCGATGTTGCTCGTCACCGATGCGATCTCGCAGCGTGACAGGTCGACGGCGCGCACCGCGCCGCCGGCTTCCACCAGCAGCGTCTTGGCGCCCGGCAGGTGGCGGATGGCCCCTCTGCCGCCCTCGTCAGCGATGGCGATCGGCCCCGGCAGCGGCCTGTCCGAGACCCGTGGGGCGATGAAGAAGCTGCCCGCGATCGGAGCCGTCAGCGGGGCGGTGGCTGCCTTCTCCACCACCAGCAACGCGCTGATCGCGTCGAACGTGCGCGCGACGTCCTGGTCGAAATAGCCCTGGGACTCCAGGACCCGGGAAAAGCCCTCGTCCTGGACGTAGGAGGTCGTCTTGCCGGCCGCACGGTCCGAGAAGTCGGCGATCGCGCGGTCCAGCGGCTCGAGGATCGCCCGCTGGTCTTCGGTAAGCTGGAAATCCATCGCTCTTACGCCCCTCTCGGCAGGCCGAGCAGGTCGGTCGCCGCAATGTCCAACTGGATCTCGGCCGTCCCCGCGGTGATCCCGGCCGCGCCCACCCGCCGGTAGGCGACGTTCAACGTCGGGTCCTCACCCGACAGCAGCGCGTCCTGCAGGAAGTCCCCGACCAGGTCGCAGAACAGCCGGCCGGCGTAGGACTGGGCGTAGCGCCCGGTGCTGGTCTCGGCGGTCGGCGGCAGGTTCTTCACCCGGTCGTCGATCACCTTGTAGGCCATCAGCTGGGCCGCGTCGCAGGCCGACCTCACCTGCGCCGCCCGGGCCTTGACGTCCTCGCGCGCCCACAGGCCCCGCGCCTTCAGCAGTTCCACCGCGCTGTCCAGCCCCCTCAGGGTCAGGGCGTAGCCGGGGCTGCCCATCCGCTCGTTGAAGAGGATGTGACGGACGACGTCCCAGCCCTTGTTCTCCTCGCCGAGAACCATGTCGGCCGAGAGCTCGACGTTGTCGAGGAACACCTGGTGCAGCGAGCGCTTGCCCTGCACCCCGGGCACCACCCGCACGGTGATGCCGGGAGTGTCCATCGGCATCAGGAACACGGTGATTCCGTGCCGGCCCTCGCCGCCGGTCCGCGCCAGCAGGAAGCAGTAGCTCGCGAAGCTGGCCGCCGAAGTCCAGATCTTCGAGCCGTTGATCAGATAGCCCGTCTCGGTCGGCTCGGCCTTGGTGCGCAGCGAGGCCAGGTCCGAGCCGGCTTCGGGTTCGGAAAAACCCTGGCAGTAGTAGATCTTGCCCGCCCGGATCTGGGGGATGTGGGTCTTGATCTGCGCCTCCGTGCCGAACGCGAAGATCGCAGGGCCGGCCCAGTTGACGCTCATGTACTGGTAGCTGCGGGGCTCGCCGAACTCCCACATCACCTCGCCGATGATCCAGTGGTGCCAGGCGTCGGCGGACTCGCCGCCCCACTCCTTCGGCCAGTGCGGGATGAACAGGCCTGCGTCCGCCAGCTTGGGACAGAGTTCGAGCGCGAAGGCCGCGGTGCCGGGGCTGCTGTTGTCCAGCCCCTCCGAGACCGTGACCCAGTCGTCGGGCAACTCCTTCGCCAGGAAGGCCCGCAGGCGGGCCCGGAAATCGGCGTGCTTCTGGTCCCAGGCGAATTCCAAACCCGTCCTCCCACTGGCCGACGCCGCCGCGATGTCGGGTCGCGTTCCGGCTGGGACGTCTTAGCCTTTTTGTTGGCCGGATGACCAGTCCTGGGAGGACTCAAAGACCCGCCCTAGAGCGGATGGGGTTTTGAGTGAATCGGCGGATTCCCAAATCAGCTGAGGTCTGATTCAAACTGGCTGCTGGGCGAGGAGGCCAGCGGGCATGACCAGACCCTATTCGATGGATCTTCG
>Ga0105240_10000522_pt1 | contig 70833 bp, 70 predicted proteins | sample KBSC54metaG_FD_80426 | JGI IMG/M metagenome (GOLD analysis project Ga0105240, IMG submission 80426) | Corn rhizosphere microbial communities from Kellogg Biological Station, Michigan, USA - KBS C5-4 metaG | ecosystem: Host-associated > Plants > Roots > Rhizosphere > Soil | place: Michigan, USA...
GAACCCCGGGTCCAGGGGGGGGTGGTGTGCAGGTCGGCCTAGCCGCCGCCAGCGAAGGCGGGCAGCAGGGTGGGCGTGGCCGCCGACTGGCTGTAGGCCTGGATCAGGCGCTGCGGGTCGGGCGTGCGGGCCTCAGGCGTGAACTCCATCCCGTTGATGATGTCGCCGCGGTAGGACGGCAGGGTGACGTCGCCGACCGTCTCGGTCGGCGCCGAGCGGGGCTTGGCGAACTGGCCGGCCATACGCCCCACCTTCACCACCGGCTTGCCGCCGGCGAAGGTCAGGACCACCGCCATCTGCAGGATCAGGCGGAAGGTGTCGCGGATGTTGTCGGCGGCGAACTCCTTGAAGCTCTCGGCGCAGTCGCCCCCCTGCAGCAGGAAGGCGCGGCCCTCCGAGACCTCGGCCAGCAGGCCCTTCAGGCGGCGCGCCTCGCCGGCGAACACCAGCGGCGGCATCCCGCGCAGGGTCTGTTCGACCTTGGCGAGCGCGGCCAGGTCCGGATAGTCGGCGGGCATGTGCTTGCCGGGCTTCTCGCGCCAGGACGCCGGCGTCCACTGTTCGCTCATCGCTCAGAACTCCACGCCCCGGCCGCTTGCCTCCCAACGGCGAAGCCGGGCTTTCTACGCCAAGATGGGGGCGAAGGTCGATGGGTGCAGGGGTCTAGGGCGCAGCGGGCCCCGGCGGCGCGTTGGCGGCGGCCAGGAGGGCGATGAGAGCGCCCAGCGCCAGCCACCACTCCTGCCAGACGCCGAAGTTGACGCCGAACAGCAGATAGGCGGCCGCGCTGGCCGCAGTGGCCGCCGCCAGCAGGCTGGGCCGCGGCCGCGCGAGCCGGGTCAGGCAAAGACCCCAGAATGCGGCGGCCGCCACGGCGCCGATCAGGCCCAGCTCCAGCCAGACCTGCAGGGGGGCATTGTGCGGATGGAGCACGATGCCCGGGCCGAACATCCGGCTGGCGTCGAGGCCCCAGCCGCGCACGGGCCGCATCTCGATCCAATCGACGGCGTGGCTCCAGTAGCCCATGCGCAGGGAGTCGGTCCTGGGCAGGGCGCGCTCGATCGCGGCGTAGTCGAAGAAATGGCGGGCGGCCCAGACGGCGAGCGGCGTGCCCAGGAAGAGGGCCGCGCCCACCAGCGCCAGCAGCCTGGGCGCGAGCCTGGGCCACAGCCAGACGGCCAGGCCGACCAGCGGCGCCACGACGAGGCCCAGCTTGGGGGCGTCGTAGCCGAAGGCGATGGCGGCCGCCGCGACGCCGGCGAACATCGCCGCCGCGAGCCAGGGGCGCAGCCGCTTCGGCCCGCCATAGGCCGCCAGCGGCCAGAGGAGGCCCAGCGCGAAGGTGGAGTGGCCGACGTTGGATTCCGCCAGGTCGAAACGGATCGGCTCGTAGAAGACGTGCAGGGCCTTGTAGAGCGCGGCGTGGGAGACGGCCTCCTCCACCAGCACCAGGCCGAAGAGCGCGCAGCCCCAGGCCAGCACATGCAAGGCGCGGGTCCGCAGGACGGGATCCGCCCGCCGCGCCGCGGAAATGGCGCTCCAGTAGAGCGGCAGCTCGAAGGCCAGCTTCAGGATGGTGGAATTGTTGGGCTTGCCCGGATGGTACGGGCTCCAGGTGGTCGAGACCGCCGCCCAGATCAGCGCCGCGAACAGCACGATCGCGGCCGGCCGGTCCTGATCGGCGATCCGCACGGCAGGCAGGCAGAGCAGGCCCACCAGCGCCACCAGGACCGAGAACTCGATCGGCCACAGATAGGCCACCGGCGCGAACAGCGCCGCGGCGCCGATCAGCACCCAGCCGTTCCACACCCCCAAGGCGTCGCGCCCCGGCGCGGTGGCGAGGCCTGCGCTCACGCCACCTGGCCCAGGCCCAGCGGCTCGTGCTTCTCGCGCATGGTGACCAGTTCCTCGGCCAGCGTCGGGTGGACCGCGCAGGTGGCGTCCCACTGGGTCTTGGTGACGCCCATCTTCATGGCGATGGCGGCCATCTGGATCATCTCCGGCGCGTCGGGGCCGACCACGTGGCAGCCCACCAGCTTCTCGGTGGAGCATTCGACGATCAGCTTGAGCAGCGCGCGCTCGTCGCTGCCGGAGAAGGCGTACTTCATCGGCTTCAGGCGGGCGAGGTAGACGTCGACCTTGCCGCACTGCTTGCGCGCATCGGCCTCGCTGAGGCCTACCGAGCCGATCGGCGGCTGGGAGAAGACGGCCGAGGCCACCATCTCGTGGTCGAACCTGTTGGGCTTGCCGTAGAACTCCGTCTCGGCGAAGGCCTGGCCCTCGCGGATCGCCACGGGGGTGAGGTTGATGCGGTCGGTGACGTCGCCCACCGCCCAGATGTTCTCGACATTGGTGCGCGAATAGTCGTCGACGGCGACGGCGCCCTTCTCGGTGAGCGTCACCCCGGCCTTCTCCAGACCCAGGCCTTCGACGTAGGGCTCGCGGCCCAGGCAGAACATCACCACGTCGCTTTCGCGCTCGTGGCCGTCGCTGAACTTGCTGAGCAGGCCGCCCGCGGTCTTCTCGATCGCCGTGTGCTGGGTTCCGAGGACGACGGTGATCCCGCGCTTTTCCATCTCCTCGGCCAGGTGGCTGCGCACGTCGTCGTCGAAGCCGCGCAGCACGTTGGGCCCGCGATGGATCAGGGTCGTCTCGACGCCCAGGCCGTTGAAGATGCCGGCGAACTCCACGGCGATATAGCCGCCGCCCGCGATGACGATGCGCTTGGGCAGCTCCGGCAGATGGAAGGCCTCGTTGGACGAGATGGCGAATTCCGCGCCGGGCAGGTCCTTTGGCATCCAGGGCCGCCCGCCGGTGGCGATCAGGATCCTGGCCGCCGTGCGGGTCCCGACCTTGTCGACCTCGACGGTGTGGGCGTCCAGGAGCCGGGCCTTGCCGTGCGCCAGTTCGACGCCGGCGTTCTGCAGGTTGCGGACATAGATCCCCGAGAGCCGGGCGATCTCCTTGTCCTTCTCGGCGAGGAACATGGGCCAGTCGAACTTCGCGCCTTCGACCGTCCAGCCGTAGCCCTTGGCGGTTTTGAAATGGTTCGAGAATTCAGAGGCGTAGACCATGAACTTCTTGGGCACGCAGCCGCGGATCACGCAGGTGCCGCCAACCCGGTCCTCCTCAGCGATGGCCACGCGGGCGCCGGACATGGCCGCCAGCCGCGCGGCGCGGACGCCGCCGGAGCCCGCGCCGATCACAAACAGGTCGTAGTCGTACTGGGCCACCCGCGGCCTCCTTGGTGCTTAGGGCTCGAGCGTGGTGACGCCGTTCGCCGTGCCGATCAACGCCTGGTCGGCCAGGTCGAGGAACAGGCCGTGTTCGACGACGCCGGTGAGGCTCTTGAGAGCCGCCCCCAGCGCCGCCGGCTCCTCGATCCGGCCGCAGGCTGCGTCATAGATGAGGTTGCCGCCGTCGGTTCGCACGGGGGCGGCGTCCTTCATCCGCAGGCGCGGCATCATGGCGATGTCGAACTCGCTCAGCACGTCACAGATGCGCAAGGCCGTGGTCTTGTGTCCGAAGGCCACCACCTCGATCGGCAGCGGGAACCTGCTGCCGAGCACGGCCACCTGCTTGTCGGCGTCGGCGATGACGATGGACCGGCGCGACGCCTCCCAGACCAGCTTCTCACGCAGCAGGGCCGCCCCGGCGCCCTTGATCAGGGCCAGGCCGGGTCCGATCTCGTCGGCGCCGTCGACGGTGAGGTCGATGGGTCGGGTCTCGCCCAGTTCGGCGACCTTTAGGCCCAGGCTCGTGGCTAGGTCGGCGGTGGCCTGGGAGGTCGCCACGCAGGTGAGGTCGAGGCCGCGGGCGGCCAGCGCGTGCACGAACCAGGCGGCGGTCGAGCCGGTGCCCAGGCCCACGACCATGCCGGATTCCACCAACAGCGCCGCGGCTTCGCCCGCGGCCCGCTTCTGATCGTCCGCCGAACTCACCCCGACCCCCGTTCATCCGTTGAAAGCGACAGGCTCAAGACTTGGCCTTCTTGGCGCGCTTGGCGGCCCGGAAGCGGGCCGCCCAGCCGGGCTTTTCGACCTGCGTCCCGCGTTCGAGCGCCAGGGCGTCCGCGGCCACCGGGCGGGTGATCACCGAGCCGGAGCCGGTATAGGCCCCGGCCCCGATGGTCACCGGCGCCACCAGCGAGCTGTTCGAGCCGATGAAGGCCCCCTCGCCCACGTGCGTGTCGTGTTTGTCGAAGCCGTCGTAGTTGCAGAAGATGGTCCCGGCGCCGATGTTCGCGCCCGCCCCCACCGTACCGTCGCCCAGGTAGCTCAGGTGGTTGGCCTTGGCGCCCTTGCCGACCGCGACCTTCTTGACCTCGACGAAGTTGCCGATGTGGGCGTCCTCGCCGATGTCGGCGCCGGGCCTGAGGCGTGCATAGGGGCCGATCAGGGCGCCCGACCGGACCACCGCGCCCTCCAGGTGGCTGAAGGCGCGGATCACGGCGCCGGTCTCGACAGTGACGCCGGGCGCGAAGACCACGAACGGCTCGACCGTGGCGCCGGCGGCGATCTCGGTGTCGAAGGAGAAGTGCACGGTCTCCGGCGCCAACAGGGCCACGCCGTCCGCCAGGAAATCCGCCCGGCGGCGATCCTGGAAGATCCGCTCGGCCTGGGCGAGCTGCATGGGGGTGTCGCAGCCCATCACCGCGCTTTCCGGAACGATGGCGGCCCTGGTGACCGCCGCGTCGTCCGCCGCCAGGGCCACGACCTGGGTCAGGTAGTACTCGCCCTTGGCGTTGTCGTTGGTGGTGCGGTCGAGCCAGCCGAACAGGCGCGCCCGGTCGGCGCAAAGCATGCCGGCGTAGCAGGTCCGGACCGCGAGTTCCGCGGGGCTCGCGTCCTTCGGCTCGACGATACGGCTGACCTCGCCCTTGGCCGTCATCATCATCCGCCCGTAGAGCAGCGCGTCGACCGGCTCGAAGCCCAGTAGCGCCAGGTCCGTCCCCGCGCCGCGTAGCTCGAACAGCGGCTCCAGGTCCGGCGGCGTCAGCAGCGGGCAATCGCCGTTGGTCACCAGCACGTCGCCTTGGAAGTCGCCCAGCGCGTGACGGGCGGCCATCACCGCATGGCCGGTGCCGAGCGGCGGGTCCTGGACGGCGACGGCGCCCTCGCCCAGCCGGCGGACCACCAGGTCGCGCACGGCGGAAGGGCCCGCCCCCACCACCACCACGATCCGCTCACAGCCGGTGGCCTCTACGGTGTCGATCACCCGGTCCAGCAGGGTGCGGCCGCCCACCTTGTGCAGCACCTTGGGCGTCGCGGACTTCATCCGCGTACCTTGGCCGGCGGCGAGGATTACGGCGGCGCGGGCAGTCATGCGGCAGGATCTCCGAGCCGAGTCATCAAACGGCGAGTCTTCATTCTCGGGGCGTGCTTACCAAGCCTTGGCGCCCGGGGCGAGAAGCGGCTAGCTTCCCGGCCTTCCTGGGGGAGTCATTCATGTCGCGCCGCATCGGTCTCGTAGCCCTTCTGTCCGCCTGCGCCCTTGGCGCCGTCAGCACGGCCTGGGCCGCACCCTCCGCGAAGGGACCGCCCATGGATTCCAAGGCGCTGGAGGCGAAGTTCGACGCCCAGATCGATCCGGCCGAGATGGGCGGCTGGCTGAAGCGGCTGGCGTCGGAGCCCAACCACGTGGGCTCGGCGCACGACAAGGCCAACGCCGAATGGATCGCCGCCCAGCTGAAGTCCTGGGGCTGGGACTCGCGCATCGAGACCTTCGACGTGCTCTACCCCACGCCGATCAGCGAGGCGCTGGAACTGGTCGGCGGCCAAGGCGCGCCGTTCAAGGCGACGCTGACCGAAAAGCCGATCCCCGGCGACGAACCGACCTACACCAAGGACGCGCTGCCGGCCTACGTCGCCTTCCAGGGCGACGGCGACGTCACCGCGCCGCTGGTCTACGCCAACTACGGTATGCCCGACGACTACCTGGCGCTGGAGCGCATGGGGATCTCGGTGAAGGGCAAGATCGTCATCACCCGCTACGGCGGCGGCTGGCGCGGCCTGAAGCCCCTGCTGGCCCAGATGCACGGCGCGGCCGGCGCGATCATCTATTCCGACCCGAAGGACGACGGCTACGCCACCGACGACGTCTATCCGAAGGGCGCGGCGCGCCCGCCGCAGGGCTTCCAGCGCGGCTCGGTGGCCGACATGCCGATCTTCCCCGGCGATCCGCTGACCCCGGGCTACGGCTCGACCAAGGACGCCAAGCGGATCGACCGCAAGGACGCCACGACGATCCTGAAGATCCCCTGCCTGCCGATCTCCTACGCCGACGCCCAGGTGCTGCTGACCTCGCTGGACGGGCCGGTCGCGCCGGCGAGCTTCCGCGGCTCGCTGCCGATCACCTACCACATCGGCGGCGGCGAGACGGGCGGCAAGGTCCATCTGATGGTGAAGTCCGACTGGTCGCAGAAGACGCTCTACGACGTGGTCGGCGTGCTGAAGGGGACCGAGGCCCCCAACGACTGGATCGTACGCGGCAACCACCACGACGGCTGGGTGATGGGCGCGTCGGACCCCTTAAGCGGCCAGGTGGCGCTCTTGGCCGAGGCCAAGGCGTTCGGCGTCCTGATGAAGGGCGGCTGGAGGCCGAAGCGGACGATCGTCTACACCAGCTGGGACGGTGAAGAGCCGATGCTGCTGGGCTCCACGGAGTGGGCCGAGACCCACGGCGATGAGCTGAAGGCCAAGGGCGTCGTCTACATCAACTCCGACAGCAACGGCCGCGGTTTCCTGCAGGCCGAGGGCAGCCACGCCTTCCAGCATTTCGTGAACCAGGTGAGCGCGGACGTGAAGGATCCGCAGACTGCAGGCTCGGTCCGCGACCGGCTGCGCGCCCGCCTGGCGGTCACCGGCGCGGAGCCCGGCGCCAACGAGCAGGCCAAGACCCAAGGCCGCATCGCCGCCGATCCCGCCAAGGACCTGCCGATCGCCGCCCTCGGCTCCGGCTCGGACTATTCCGCCTTCCTGCAGCACCTCGGCGTGCCGTCCCTGAACTTCGGCTATGGCGGCGAGGGCGAAAGCGGCGGGGTCTACCACTCGCTCTACGACGACTATCAGCACCACAGCCAGTTCGTGGATCCGGGCTTCGCCTATGACGCAACGCTGGCCAAGACGGTGGGCCGCGCGGTCATGCGGCTGGCGGACACCGACCTGCCGGTGCAGCGCTACGGCGACTTCGCCGACACCGTCGCGGGCTACCTGGACGAGGTGAAGAAGCTGGCCGACACCAAGCGCGACGAGGCCCGCGCCCAGGCGCGCCTGCTGGGCTCCAACGCCTACGCGCTGGCCGCCGACCCGAGCCGGCCGCACGTGGCGCCCACGCCGTTCGCCCCTTCGCCGCCGATGAACTTCGGCGCCCTGGACAGCGCGGTCGCCAAGCTGAAGGCGAGCTCCGCGGCCTTCGACACCGCGCTCGCCGCCAAGGGCGGGGGCCTCTCCAAGGCCCAGCGGGTGAAACTGAACGCGGTGGTCAAGCCGCTGGACCAGAGCCTGCTGCGGCCCGAGGGCCTGCCCGGCCGGCCCTGGTACATGAACATGGTCTATGCGCCCGGCCGCTTCACCGGCTACGGCGCCAAGACCCTGCCGGGCGTGCGCGAGGCGATCGAGGAGCGGCGGTTCGACGACGCCCAGAAATACGTCGGGATCACCGGCCAGGCGCTCAACGCCTACGCCGGCGAGCTCGACAAGGCGACCGCGATCGTCAATGGCGGCTAGGCCCGGCGCGGACGGGGGGGCGGCGCTGCTGGCCGGCGCCGTCATCGCCTTCGACCTGGACGGCACCCTGGTGGACACCGCGCCGGACCTGGTCGGCACGCTGAACGTCATCCTGGCCGAGGAGGGGCTCAACGCCTTGCCCATGGCGCATGCGCGCGACCTGATCGGCCACGGCGCGCGGCGGCTGCTGGAACGCGGCTTCCAGGCGGCCGGCGCGCTCCTGCCCGCCGATCGGATGCCGGGGCTGTTCGACCGCTTCATCGCCCGCTACCTGGCGCACATCGCCGACGAAAGCCGGCCGTTCCCAGGCGCGGTCGCGGCCCTGGAGGCCCTGCGCGGCGAAGGCGCCCGGCTCGCGGTCTGCACCAACAAGCCCACCGCCCTCTCCAAAGCCCTGCTGGATGCGCTGGACATCGGGCGGCTGTTCGACGCCGTGGTCGGCCCCGACGCGGCGCCCGCCGCCAAGCCCGACCCGCGCCACCTCGAGGCCGCCGTCAATGCGGCCGGCGGGTCCCTGAGCCGCGCGCTGCTGGTCGGCGACGCGGCCACCGACGCCGGCGCCGCGCGGGCCGCCAGGGTCCCGCTGATCCTGGTCAGCTTCGGCTATACGGAGATCCCGGCTCGCGAGCTCGATCCCGACATCCTGATCGACCACTTCGACGAGCTGCCCCAGGCCTGCCGGCGGCTGCTCGGCGCTTGCGAGCCGTGAGGCGCCGGGCTATACGCCCCATCCTTCGCGAAGCGCCAAGCCTTCGCGCCCGGCGGATGCGTAGCTCAGCGGGAGAGCACCTCGTTCACACCGAGGGGGTCACAGGTTCAATCCCTGTCGCATCCACCATCGCCCTCCCCCATCGCGCCCTGGGCTTGGAACGCAGCTAGGCCGTGGCCGGGTTCACGGCGGGATGGCCGAGCCGCAAGGCCCCGGCCGGGGCGTAGTGGCGCAGTTGCGCCCACAGGTGCTGGCCGGCGGCGCGCATGTCGCGCAGGCGGCGCTGCAGAGGACAGGAGTCCAGGACCGCCGCGCTGCCGGCCAGCCGGTAGCAGGTCTCGATCGCTTCCAGGCCGACCTCCGTCGCCCACGCGGCCGTCTGCGCCCTGCGCACAAGGCCCGCAAGCTCCGCGAGCCGGTCATCGGCCGCGTCCGTCGCATCGGCCTCGGCCTGGCTCTGCAGCGCCGCCCGCGCGGCCCGCACGCCCGCTTCAGCGCGCCCGAGCGCATAGTGCGCGAGCACGCTGTCGTTCAAGGCTCGGCGGCCCAGGGTCTTGGCAAGGTTCGCAAGGTCGTCCAGCGCGCCCTCCGCCATCCCCACGGCGAAGGCGGCGTGGTGGGTCGGCAGCAACCGCAGCGCAAAGCGACGGTAGAGGGAACCCGCGACCTCGGGTTTGGCGGTCGCGAAGTCCACCGTCTGCTCCAGGGGAACCAGGGCGTCCTCCAGGGCGACGTGGTGGCTGCCGCTGCCCTTCAGCCCGTGGGCCCGCCAGGTGTCCTCGATGCGCCAGCGCGGCGCGGGCAGGAAGACCATCCGAACGAGAGGTTCGGCGCCGCCTTCGCGCATCACCGTCGCGCCGGCCTGCCTGATCAGGCAAGACCCGAACATCCAGTCGGCGTGGTCACAGCCGCTGGCCAGCGCCCATCTGCCGGTCACCCGGCAACCGCCGTCCACGATATCGGCTTCGCCCGTCGGCGCCGAGGCTCCGGCCGAGGCCACATCGGGCCCGTCGGCGTAGATCCGGTCGAAGGCCGCTCGCGGCAGCTGCCCCATGGCCATCGCGCCCGCCGTGGCGATGAGCGACACCCAGCCGACAGCGCCCTCCAACCGGGCCAGCGCCGCCAGCGCGTCGCAGACCTGGCGTTGGTCGAAGCCCAGCCCGCCGCGCTCGACGGGGACGACCATCCGGAACACGCCTATGGCTTTCAGCGTGCGCACCAGGTCCGCCGGGATGCGCCGCCCCGCCTCGATCTCGGTCGTGCGCGCGGCGATCTGCGGCGCCAAGGCGTCCACCTCGGCGATCAACGCGTCCTGACCCGGCATGCGTCCCTCCTGCGGCTGACGCAGGGCTAGCATCTCCCCGCGACCGCGCCTCGCGGACTTCGGCTGCGGCGTCCGCGGGATCGGCCGCAGAGGCCATGGCCGCCGCCGATGATGTGGACGGCTCGCACCCGGCCGCCTCTCGCTGCGGCGCAGCCGTTAATCGTTGCAGCATCAAGCCCGGGATATCCTGGGTATCTGACCCATTTCGCCGCGCGGACGCCTGGTTGTGATGATGTCGACGACGTTGCCGCCGGTTGTCCGCGCAGCGGCTCCGGCATTTCTGATCGCGGCCTTGAGCCTATCGATCGCCGCCGCACGTGGCCCGGTCCGGCGGCTTCCACCGGCGCCGGGGGAATCGACCGCGAACCTGGAGGAGTCCGCTCTGGGTGTCCTGGCGGGGCCGACGACGGCGCGCGTGGCTCGCCTGCGCCAGACATGCCTGGCCCTGCCAGCCATCCCTGAGAACGAGCTGCCCGGCGCCGGTGGGCCGTCAGGAGCGCCCTGCCGGGTGACCGAGCTTCGCGCCCTCACCGGTTCTGGAACCGGCTGGGCCATCGCCCGATATCAGCTCGGACTGCACGCCTATGGAAAGGACCTGCCGGCGCAGCCGCCGAGCGGTGCGGCGGCCTGGGAGGAGGTCGTCCTCCTGGAGCTGCTTGGCGACGGAACGGCTCGTGCGGTCTGGCACGATCGCTTCGTGACCGACGAGGACGCGGTCTGGCGCTCCGTCACCCCCGCCGTATCGCGCCGCCGCGCCGGCCAGATCCTGGTCGGTGTGGCCTATTGCCTGAACGGCACCGGCGGCTGCGCCCAGGAGTTTCTGACCCGCGGATCCGACCGGACCTGGACCGCGGTCAGGCAACCCTGGCGTCGCCAGCTCCCGCCGGGCTTCGACGGCCGCATCCGGCACGGGGTCTCGATCGATCCCGACACCTTGCGGGGAGAAGCTGGCTTCTACGGCGACGGCGATCCAAATTGCTGTCCGTCGCAAACCCTGGTCGTCCGCCTGGCCCTGCGGCGCAGCTCCCTGGTGTTGCTCCGCCAGGCCGTGGTTCCGTCACCTAGCCCCGGCGCGTCAGGCCCTGCGCCGCCATGCGCCACTTGAGCTGATCGAAGCGGTCCTGGCCGAAGAACGGCTCGCCGCCGAACACCATCATCGGCACGCCCCAGTGGCCGGCGGCGCGCTGGGCGATCTGGTTCTCCTCCACGACGGCGGCGAAGGGCGCGGGATCGGCGTCGACGGCGGCGGCGAGCTCGGCGAAATCGAGGCCGGCCCGCCCGGCGGCGCGGGCCAGGTGGTCGCCCTCGTGCCAGTTGTCGACCTCGCCGCTCCAGATGGTGTGGCTGACCTCCTGGAGGAATTGCAGGCCCCGTCCGCGCTGGGCGGCGGCGACGCCCAGGTGGGTCAGGCGATGGATGTAGGGCTGGGTCATCCGGTAGCCCTCGTCGGCCGACTGCTGGACCGGATCGGGCCTCGGCCAGCGGAACGGCAGACCCAGGAAAGCGGCCTCGCGGAACACGTCGACCATGAAGTAGCGGACCCAGAGCGGATCCTGCTGCTCGAAGAACTCCGGTGTGCGCACCGCGAGCGGATAGACGGGCCGGACGTTGCAGGCGACGTCATGGTCCCGCTCCAGCGCCACGAGCCGGGGCATGACCATGTAGGAATAGGGCGAGCGGAAGGACCAGTAGAGGTCGTAGCTGAGCGTCATGGGGCCTCCGGCGCGCGGACGTCTGGCGTGGGCCAAGCTCTAGCACAGGGCCGGCGTCAGGCGATCGGGGCGCGGACCCGGCCCAGGAAATACCGCCGGCGGCTGAGCACGATGGCCAGGTCGTAGGGGATCGCGAGGGCCTCGCGGACGTGCATCTTGATCCAGTAGTAGCGGCGCGTGCCCTGCAGGCCGGACTCGGTCGGGCCGGCGATCGTGCGAACGCCCAGTGCGGTTAGCAACAGGCGGATGCGCGGGATATGGTAGCGGTCGCTGCAGATCACGCAGCCGTCCAGACTCTGCTGGCGGGCGAACCGCGCCGCGGCGATCACGCTCTGCAGGGTGTCGAGGCTGGCCTCGTCCAGCACCAGCCGCGCGGGATCGACCCCGTGCCCCGTCAGCCCCTGTTCGATGATCGAGGCCTCCGAAGGTCCCGCCGCGCCGACCCCGCCGGAGCAGAACACCGGCGCGTCGGGCCAGGCCGCCGCGGCGCGCGCGCCATAGCCGATCCGGCGACGGAGCGACGGCGAGGCCTTTCCGCTCGCCAGCACGGCGGCGCCGAAGACGATGATGGCCGGGCGCTGCATGGCCCGAAGATGGCCACGACCGGGGCCGGCGGCTAGTGTGCTGGATTTGAAGTTCGCCTTATTCTCGGACAAGCTCCGAGCGACCTTCAAATCCAAAGAAGCACACTAGAAACATAGGCTTGCTAGTGTCCTCATCGATTCCGAAGTTCGTCCGAGCCCGCCTCAAGCGCAGGCGAACTTCGGAATCGGGACACCAGGCCCCAATCAGGCGCGCGGCTGGGCGCCCAGGTTCATCGGCGGCTGGTGCTGCTCGATGAGGTCGGTCCGTTCGGCCTCGCGCACCGCACGGGTGACGTTGAGCCGCGTGAGGATGGCGGCGTCCTCATAGGTCGCCCGCGCCTTCTCCAGCGCCGAGCGCCAGCTCTGGTTGGCCAGGTTGTCGGTCTCGCCGGCGTAGATCAGGTTCGGACCGTCCGCCGTCAGCCGGGCGATCACGAAATTGGCTCCCGCCGGCGGCAAGAAGCGCTCTTCCTCGAACGAGGAATAGCGGTATCGGGCGCCGGACTTCCCGGCGATTTCATACTGACGGGTCAACGCTGCTCTCCACCCCGGGACGACGCGAGCCTCGGCCTTGGGACCGGCTCCGTAGTCATGCTGACCGGAGCCCTTGGCCAAAAATGGGCCTAGCTTGACCATGGCGATTTCCCCCTGCCCTTCACGACCGCACGGGGCGGCAAACGGAACAACCTACGCCGTAAGGCGTTCGGGCGTTGCGCCACGTCTGTTAGGGTCACATCTCCCAAGGGAGCGCGACTCGAAAGTCGATCACCCTGCTCCGGAGACCGCGAAGACTGTGGAGAAACCGGCCGACTTCAGTCTGAAAAGCGTGAGCGAACGGCCCTCCGTCTTCCTGACCGGCGACTGGACGGCCAACAGCCTGGGCGACGCGCCGGTCCGGCTGGCCCAGGCGCTGAAGGGCCAGGGCGAGATGGCGGTGGATATCCGCCGGGTCCGCCGGCTCGACACCGCCGGCGCCTATGCCCTGGTCCGCGCGGTGGGGCACGACTACGACCTGAAGACCGTCAAGGCGCGGCCGGAGAGCGCGCGGCTGCTGGAGCTGGTGGGCGCGGCGGTGCACGTCGAGCCGGTGACCGTCAGGCCGCCGCGCGGCTTCCACGAGCTGACGGTCCGCATCGGCAAGGGCGTGATGGACGTCGGCTACGAGTGGGTCGACACCCTGGCCTTCCTCGGCCACCTGCTGGTCGTGGTGGCCCGCACCGCGGCCTTTCTGTTCACCAACCCCAAGCGCATTCGCTGGGCGGCGATCTTCTCGCTCGCCGAGCGCGCCGGGCTGGACGCCATCCCCATCGTGGCCGTCACCTCCTTCTTCATCGGCGCGGTGGTGGGGCTCCTGGGCGCCAACATGCTGCGCCAGTTCGGGGCCGAGGTGTTCGCCGTCGAGTTGATCGGCATCGCAGTGCTGCGCGAGTTCAACATCATCATCACCGCCGTACTGCTGGCCGGCCGCTCGGCCTCCAGCTTCGCCGCCGAGCTGGGCTCGATGAAGATGAACCAGGAGATCGACGCCATGCAGGTGATGGGGGTCGATCCGTTCGAAGCCCTGGTCCTGCCGCGCTTCGCAGCCCTGCTGATGACCATCCCGCTGCTGACCTTCGTGGCGACGCTGTCGGGCCTGTTCGGCGGCATGGTGGTGGTCTGGTCCGTGCTGGACCTCAGCCCCTCCTTCTTCCTGCAGCGGATCGTCGACAACGTCGGCTGGGTGCACTTCGCGGTCGGCATGTCCAAGGGCCCGGTGATGGCCGCGGTGATCGCCGGGATCGGCTGCCGCCAGGGCCTGGAGGTCGGCGGCGACGTGGAATCTCTGGGGCGCCGGGTGACGGCGGCGGTGGTCCACGCCATCTTCGCGATCATCATGATCGACGCGGCCTTCGCGCTGCTGTTCATGAAGTTGAACATATGAGCGAGACCGCCCCCACCGATGTCGTCAACGAGGACGATCTCTCCGACGACGAGCTGCTCGACACCGAGGGCCCGGCGGTGGAGGTGCGCGGCCTGGTTTCGGCGTTCGGCGACAACGTCGTCCACGACGGCCTGGACATCACCGCCGAGCGCGGCGAGGTGCTGGGCGTGGTCGGCGGGTCGGGCTCGGGCAAGTCGGTGCTTCTGAACACCATCATCGGCCTGCGCGCCCCGCAGGCGGGCTCGGTGCGGGTGTTCGGCCAGGACATCGAGCACGCCTCGCGGCGGCGCTGGACGGCGATCGAGCGGCGGTGGGGCGTCCTCTTCCAGCAGGGCGCGCTGTTCTCCAACCTGACCGTGCGCGAGAACGTCGCCGCCCCGATGTACGAGCACACGAACCTGTCGCGCGGCGAGATCAGCAGCCTGTCGGACCTGAAGATCGCGCTGGTGGGCCTGGGGCCGGAGGCCGGCGACCTGAAGCCCGCGGAGCTGTCGGGCGGGATGCGCAAACGCGCGGGCCTGGCCAGGGCGCTGGCGCTAGACCCGGAACTGCTGTTCCTCGACGAGCCCACCGCGGGCCTCGATCCGATCAGCGCCGCGGCGTTCGACGAACTGATCAAGGACCTTTCCGACAGCCTGGACCTTACGGTTTTCATGATCACCCACGACCTCGACACCCTCTATGAGATCACCGACCGCGTGGCGGTGATCGCCGACAAGAAGGTGGTCGCCACCGCCCCGGTGCGCGAACTCGAGAAGGCGGACCATCCGTGGATCCGCGAGTATTTCTTAGGCCCTCGCGGCCGGGCCGCGGCGAAGGTTAAGACGGAAGCCTGATGGAAAAGAACGCCAACTACGCCCTGGTGGGCCTGTCCTCGCTGATCCTGTTCATCGGCCTGGTGATCTTCGTCGTCTGGCTGGCGCGCATCTCCTTCTCCCAGGAGTACGACCTCTACGACATCGTCTTCCAGGGCCCGGTGCGCGGCCTGAACCAGGGCGGCGAGGTGCACTTCAACGGCATCAAGGTGGGCGAGGTGACCAAGATCGCGCTCGACCGCACCAACCCGGCCCGGGTGATCGCCCGCGCGCGGGTGACCTCCGACGTGCCGATCCGCATCGATTCCTACGCGACGCTCGAGCCGCAGGGCATCACCGGGGTGAACTATGTGCAGATCACGGCCGGCACGCCGTCCAAGCCGCTCCTGAAGGTGGTCGAGAAGGCCAAGTGCGAACGGGCCGGCATCAGCCCCTGCATCCCGATCCTGAAGACCCAGCGCAGCGCGCTCTCCGACCTGCTGGAGGGCGGGGGTACGGTGCTGACCCGGACCATCGAGGCGCTGGACCGGGTGAACCGCGTGCTCTCCGACCAGAACATCAAGAACTTCTCGGCGACGGTCTCCGACGCCCAGGCGATCACCGCCGAGGTCCGCGAGCGCAAGGCGATCATCGCCGACGCCCAGAAGCTGATCCAGGACCTCGACACCGCCACCCAGCACGCCGACGGCATCCTGCAGTCGACCAAATCCCTGGTGGACGGCGACGGCAAGCGCAGCGTCAAGAACATCGCCGACGCCGCCGACGAGGCGAAGAACGCCGCCCACGACCTGCGCGGCATGATCGACAAGCTGCAGGGCCCGACGGCCGACTTCGCGAACAACGGGCTGCCGCAGATCACGGCCGCCATCGTCCAGTTGCAGAGCGCCGCCGAATCCCTGGAGCGCCTGGTCAACGAGATCCAGCGGAGCCCGACCGGCGCGCTCGGCAAGCCCGCCGCCGAAGAAGTGAAGGTGAAGCCATGACCCGCGCCCTCCTCCGCCTCGCGGCGATCTGCGCCTGCGCCGCCGCGCTCGCCGGCTGCATCTCGCTCCTGCCCAAGAGCAAGCCCGCCCAGCTCTACCGGTTCGGGCCGCCGGCGGCCGCCGCCCAGAGCGCGGCGTCGCCCTCGCCTCGCGCGGTCGCGGTGTTCCGCACCAACGGGACCTTCCAAGGGGAATCCGCCGACGACCGGATGCTCGCCGTCACCGGCGGCAAGGCGGCCTATGTCGCCCAGAGCCGCTGGGTGGCGCCGGCCTCGGTGCTGTTCGACGAGGCGGTCTCCGAGGCCTTCGACGCCAGCCCTATCCGGCTGATCGCGCGCGGCCAGCAGGGCCGGTTCGCCTATGCGCTCAGGCTCGACGTGCGCAATTTCGAGGCGCGCTACGACGGCGGGCCCGACGCCGCGCCGACCGTGGTGGTGCGGGTGCACGCCGCGCTCAACAAGGCCGATCAGACGGTGGTCGGCGAGCAGATCTTCGAGGCCCGAGCGCCCGCCGCCGACAACCGGGTCGGCGCCATCGTGGCGGCCTACGACCAGGCGCTGGGCGAGGTGCTGGCCAAGATCGTGCGCTGGACGGCGGCGAGCGCCGTCTAGCCTGCCGCGCCGACCTGGCGGCGCGCGGCGGTCAGGGTGTTCTGCAACAGGACCGCGACGGTCATCGGCCCCACCCCGCCGGGCGCGGGCGTGATCCAGCCGGCCACCTGGCTGGCCTGCTTGAAGTCGACGTCGCCCACCACCTTGGTGCGGCCGGCGGCGGCCTTCACCGGATCGTCGAAGGGCACGCGGTTGATGCCCACGTCGATGACCGCGGCGCCCGGCTTGATCCAGTCGCCCTTGATCATCCTGGGCCGGCCCACGGCGGCCACCAGGACGTCGGCCTCGCGGCAGATGGCCGGCAGATCGCGGCTGCGGGAGTGGGCGATGGTCACCGTGCAGTCGGCCTGCAGCAGGAGTTGGGCGATCGGGCGGCCCACCAGCACCGAACGGCCGACCACCACCGCGCGCAGGCCGGTCAGGTCGCCGACCGTCTCGCGCAGCAGGATCATGCAGCCCAGCGGCGTGCAGGGCGTCAGCGCCGGCTGGCCGCTGGCCAGGCGCCCGGCGTTGACCACATGCAGGCCGTCGACGTCCTTGTCCGGGTTGATCGCCGCCAGAACCGGCTTCTCGTCCAGGTGGGCGGGCAGCGGCAGCTGGATCAATATGCCGTGGATCAGCGGATCGACGTTCAGCTCGGCCACCAGCCGCAGCAGGTCGTGCTGGGTCGTGTCGGCCGGCAGCAGATGGGTCACCGAATGCATGCCGGCGGCCCGCGACTGCTCGCCCTTGGACCGGACATAGATCTGGCTGGCCGCGTCGTCGCCCACCAGCACCACAGCCAGGCCCGGCTGCACGCCGTACTCGACGTGGAAGGCGGCGACGTCGCGGGTGACCTGCTCGCGCAGGCGCTCGGCATAGACCTTGCCGTCGATCAGCTTCGCCGCGGACTCGGACATGGGCGCTCCTGGAACCGAGCCTCCGACTAGCCGTTCAGGCCGGGCTGCGCAAACGGTCACGTCGACCCCGGGGGCTTCGCATGGATTTCGCCAAGATGTTCACCGAGATCGCCAGTTCGGTCTCGCGCTGGACGGGCAAGCCGCTGACCTTCATCACCTGCGTGCTGGTCGTGCTGATCTGGGCCGCGACGGGTCCGATGTTCCACTACTCCGACACCTGGCAGCTGGTGATCAACACCGGCACCACCATCATCACCTTCCTGATGGTGTTCCTGATCCAGAACACCCAGAACCGCGACGGCGCCGCCATTCAGGCCAAGCTCGACGAGCTGATCCGCGTCTCCAAGGCGAAGAACGAGTTCATCGGCATCGAACACCTGACCGATGTCGAGCTGACCGAGATCCTCGCGCAGTGCGAGAAGCACCGCCCCCACGTCCTGCGCAAGGCGGAGGCCGAGGCGACCGCAAGGGACAAGGCCGACATCGGCAAGGCCCGTCGGCAGGCGACCCGCCGGGCGAAGGCGCCGGCCGGCCGCGTGGCCAAGGCGAGCGCCTAGGCCCGCCCCCGGCGCAGCCAGGCCGCCACGGCCCAGGCGTGGGACTCCCGGTCGAGGGCGATCAGGGCCTCGTGCGGCGCCATCCACTCGAGCGCATGGTCGTCCTCGATCTTCAGCTCCGGGGCCTCGGCGACCAGCCGCGCAGCGAAGAACAGGCCGCGGGTGTTGACGGTCTCGCCGTCCTCGTTGGCGAAGAAGTGGTCCGCGCGGGTGAAGGGCTGGGCCTCGACGGCGACCCGCAACCCGACCTCCTCGCCGCATTCCCGCGCCGCGGCCGCGGCCGGGGTCTCGCCCGGGTCGACGCCGCCGCCCGGCAGGTCGAGGCGTCCGCCGCCCTTGGCGAAGGTGACCCGCGCCACCGCGATCCGGCCCTCCGCCTCCAGCACCACGAAGGCCGCCGGCCGATCCGGATAGACCCGGCCGGCCTGTGGCGTCCCGAACTGCGGGACGGCCGTCATTCGATCCCGTAGAGCATCGGATAGGGGTCCGCCTTGCCGGCGACGACGTCAGCCACGGCGACCGCGTGCGGCTTGTAGCCCAGGGTTTCCGCGGCGCTGACCCGCCAGGCCTCGACGATCAGGTCGCGCAGCTCCGAGGCGCCGACAGCGATCTGCTGGGTCGCGAAGGCCGGGCCGCGCGGATCCCCAGACGCCAGGCCGCCGGCCTTCTCGAGCTGATAGAGCGGGACCACCAGGGCGCCGGTCCCGGCCAGATAGTCGCCGATCCGCCTGGCCAGCGCACAGTGACAATCCTTGGGCGGCGTCATCTTCGCCAACACCCCGGCCTCGGTGACGCTGGCCTGCACCAGGTCGCTCTCGAAGGGAGCGTGGATCCTGGCCGTGGTGAAGCCAGCGGGATTGGGGAAGTCGCCCCAGCCGTTGAAATGGACCGTCACGTGCAGGGGCTGGCTGCCGTCGCCGACGAAGTGCGAGAGCTCGCCGATGGTCACCAGGATCTGGGCCTCGCGGCGCCGGCGGTCGGCGGCGAAGAACGCCTTGTGGCCCTTCCAGGCAGGGTTGGCTTCGGCCGCCGTCAGCACCCGCCAATAGGCCAGGTCCCTGGCCAGCTGCTCCCAGCGGTCGACGATCGAATAGGGCAGGTAGCCCGATTTCCAGCTGTCGGCGCCGGCCTTGCGCACCGCGGCGTCGAACTCCGCGCGGGTAACCGGCAGAGCGGAGAGCGGCGGGCCGCCGAGCACCGTTCCGTCATCGTTGAGATCGAGGAAGTGGGCCGCGTCGCGGTCGCTGTCGTGCGTGCGCCCGGCGCCCTTGGAGCGGTCCGGCTCCCGGGAATATTCGCCGACGTCGAGCGCCGCCTGGGGCGTGCGCAGAAAGGCCGGGACCTCGGCCGGCAGGCTCTTCATCGCCGCCTCGCCGACGAAGCGATGCCCGGTGCTGCCCCAGGCCAGGACCGAGTTGGGAAGGAGCGCCGCCAGGGCGGCGGCGGCGGCGAGGGGCGCGAGGCGTTTCATGCCTCCGGTTTGTCGGCTCCCCGCGCCGATGGCAAGGGCCGAGCGGCGTCCTCAGCCGGCGATGTTGAGCGCCCGCTCGCAGCGCCCGACCCAGGCCCGCACGCGCGGGTAGCCGGCCAGATCGAAGCCGCCCTCGTGAGCGACCCGGGTGTAGGCCACGAGGGCCACGTCGGCGAGGCTGAGCGCGTCGCCCACCAAGTAGGGCGAGGCCGCCAGGCCGTCCTCCAGCCGTCGCAGGGCGATCTCGCCGCGCTCCATGATCCTGAGCTCCACCTCGGCGCCGAGGTAGTGCTTCTGGAAGCGGGCGACGGCCACATAGGGCTCGTGGCTGTACTGCTCCCAGAACATCCATTCGAGCATCTTGGCCCGGTCGTAGGGGTCGGCGGGGATCAGGGGCGAGCCCTCCGCCAGGTGGAGGATGATGGCGTTGGACTGGGCGAGCGGGCGGCCGTCGGCGAACACCACCATCGGCACCTGGCCCGCCGGATTCAGCGCCAGATACTCCGGCGTGCGGCTCTGCCGGGCCAGGACGCTGGTCTCGATCCAGTCGTAGGACCGCCCCAGCGAGTCGGCGACCCACTTCACCTTCAGGCAGTTTCCGGAGATCGAATCCCCATAGATTTTCATGCGCCCACCCCCTTCGAACTGCGGCCGGATAGAGGGGATTTCCGCCGCGGCGCGCAAGCGATCTCGTCTGCGGGAGGCTGATAGATATGCTGACAGGCCCCTGCGCCGCACCCCGCGCGGGGTTGGCGCCCCGGCGCGCAGCGGCTAAAACCGGGGCCACACCAGTTCAACGACGAAGGAGGAGCCGTCTTGCGACGCCGCCTCGCCGCCCTGGCGCTCTTGCCCCTGATCTTCCTCGGCTCCAACGCACAGGCCACGTCTACGGATCCTGTGGGCGACCTGATCATGTCGGTGGTCACCGGGGCCCTGCCCTCGGGTCCGGGCTGGAACCTGAAGGCCACGCTCTACCATGCCGGCGCGCGTGGCGTGGGCGCCCTGGACGCCCTGGGCTGCAAGGTCGTGGCCATGCGCACCGTCGCCGTCGACAAGAACCTGATCCCCAGGCGCAGCGTGCTGTTCATTAAGGAAACCGTCGGCTTGAAGATGCCCGACGGCTCGACGCATGACGGCTACTGGTACGCCTCCGACGTCGGCAGCGCGATCAAGGGACCGCGCATCGACCTGTTCACCGGGTCGGGCGCGGGCTCCATGGGCCCGGCGCACACGCTGAACCTCTCCAGCCTGACGGCGGTGAAGGTCGGCGAATTCAAGGGCTGCCCCCCGGGCTAGAGCCGCCGCTCGCCCGCCAAAATCCCCCGGACTGCCGTCCCGCCGAATTTCCGGCGCCTCTGAGCATGTCTGGAGAACATATTGATCGATAAGCCGAATTTCTTCGTCTTCACCGGCGGCCCAGGGGTCGGCAAGACCACGCTCATCCGCCACCTGCGCACGCTGGGCGAGTGCGTGGTCGAGGAGACCCATCGCGCGGTGATCGCCGAACAGGTCGCGCGCGGCGGACGGGCCGTGCCCTGGGACGATTTCGCCGCCTACTGCGAGCTCTGCGTGCGGCGCGACATCGCCAAGTTCGACGCGCGGGCCGACCAGGGCGGGCGGTTGTTCTTCGACCGCGGGATCCTCGATGGCCTCGATCCGCGGTGGACCCCGCCCCCGCGGCTGTTGGCCGCCGCCCAGGCGCGGCGCTACAACCGCGGCGTCTTCGTCTTCCCGCCCTGGCGCGAAATCTACGAAACCGACGGAGAGCGCCGGCAGGATTGGGCCGAGGCGGAGGCTGCCTTCGACCGGGTCCTGAAGGGCCTCGACCGCTTCGGCTACGCGCCCGTCGTGGTCCCGAAGGGCAGCGTCGAGGCGCGCGCGGACTTCGTGCTGAGCGTCGCCTTGCGGGCGGGCGCGAGTCCGCCCTAGGGTCGGGACGCCTCCCCTTTTCCTGGAAAGACCGATCCATGCTGAACCGCCGCGCCATGCTGCTCACCACCGGCGCCGCGGCGGCGGCCAGCCTCGCGCCCCGGGCGCGGGCGGCGGGCGATCCGCAGCTCGCGGCCCTGTTCGACGCCTTCTTTCAGGAGGGGCTGCAGCTTCGCCCCGAGAGCGCCACGCAGCTGGGCCTCGACAAGGGCGCCAACGCCAGGCTGAAAGCCCGGCTGGACGACCCCTCCAGCGCCGGGCGCGCGGCCGCCAGGGCGCAGAACGCCGGCCAGCTTCGCCGCCTGCAGGCGGTGGACCGCGCCAGGCTCACCGGCGCCGACCGGCTGAACTACGACGTCGTGCGCTACACCTGCGAGTCGCGGGCGCGCACCCAGGCCTTCGACTTCGGCGGCGCGGCCTTCAGTCCCTCGGCCTATGTGCTGAGCCAGCTCACCGGCTCCTACCAGTCGACCCCGGACTTCCTGGACACCAAGCACACCATCAACACCGCCGACGACGCCGAGGCCTACCTCTCGCGCCTGTCGGCCTTCGGCGACCAGTTGAACGCCGACACCGACCGCCTGCGCCACGACGTGGGGATGGGCATCGTCCCCCCGGACTTCATCCTGGACCTGACCCTGGACCAGATGACCAAGACCGTCGCGCCGGCGGACAAGGCTCTGGTCGTCACCTCGCTCGCCCGCCGCGCGGCGGAAAAGGGCCTGGGCGAGCGCTACGGCAAGGACGCCGCGAAGATCTACAACGACAAGGTCCTGCCGGCCCTGGAGCGGCAGCTCGCAGAGGTGAGGAAGCTGCGGGCCGGAGCGGTCCACGACGCCGGCGTCTGGCGGTTCAAGGAGGGCCCGGCCTTCTACGAAGCGGCGCTGCACTCCACCACCACGACCCGGTACTCGCCCGACGAGGTGCACAGGATCGGCCTGGAGCAGGGCAAGGAAATCTCCGCCCGGATCGACGGCCTCCTGAAGAAGGAGGGCCTGACGCAGGGGTCGATCGCCGAGCGGATCAAGCACCTCTACGCCGACCCCAGGCAGCTGTTCCCCAACACCGACGCCGGCAAGGTCGAGGCCATCGCCTACTGCAACCGCCGGCTGGACGAGATCCGCCCGCGCCTGCCCGGCGTGTTCAACCGCGTGCCGTCCTACAAGTTCGAGGTGCGCCGCGTGCCGCCGCAGACCGAGGCCGGAGCCGCCTCGGCCTTCAGCCAGGGCCCGGCGATCGACGGGTCGCGGCCCGGGATCGTCTATTTCAACCTGCACGACAGCGCCGAATGGCCGCGGTTCTGCCTGTCGACGACCATCTTCCACGAGGGCCTGCCCGGCCACCAGCTGGAGGGCGGGCTGGCGCTCTCCAACACCGACCTGCCGCTGATCCGCAAGTCCACCGGCTTCTCGGGCTATGGCGAGGGCTGGGCGCTCTACGCCGAGCAGCTGGCCGACGAGATCGGCATGTACGACGACGACCCGCTGGGCCGCATCGGCTACCTGAAGTTCCAGCTGTTCCGCGCCAACCGTTGCGTGGTCGACACCGGCATCCACCACATGCGCTGGAGCAAGGAGCAGGCGATCGCCCGCTTCGTCGAAAACGAGGGTGAAGCCGTAGGCTTCGCCACCCGCGAGGTGGAGCGCTATTGCGCCACGCCGGGCCAGGCCTGTTCCTACAAGCTCGGCCACACCACCATCGTGAACCTGCGCAACCGCGCCAAGGCGGCGCTGGGCGCCAAATTCACGATCAAGGACTTCCACGAGACGGTGCTGAAGGGCGGCCGCGTGCCGCTCGATATCCTGGACCAGATCGGGGACGCCTGGATCGCGTCGGCGCGGAAGGCGGCCTAGGTGTTCGCCGCGGCGGCCACGGCGCTGGCGCTGGCGGCGGCGCCCGGCAGCTACACCGCCGGCCGCCTGGAGGCGGGCGCAGAGCGGACCTGGTGATCCTGACGGCCGACCCGCGTCGGGATGCGGCCGCGCTCGACGCCATCGACCAGGTCATAGCCGGCGGCCGCCTCGTCGACCGGGACGGCCTGATGGCGGCGGCCAAGGCCCGGCGGCCTTAGGTCTCGACGAAGGCGCGTTCGAGGACGAAGTCGCCGGGAGAGGCGATGGAGCCTTCCTCGTAGCCGAGGTCGAGGAGCTGCTGCTTGAGGTCGGCCAGGACCGAGGGGCCGCCGCAGAGCATCACGCGGTCCACGGCCGGGTCGAAGGGCGGATTGCCGAGGTCGCGGAAGAACTGGCCCGAGGCGATGAGGTCGGTGATCCGCCCCTGCGTCCTGAACGGCTCGCGGGTGACGGTGGGGTAGTAGCGCAGCTTGCCCGCGATGATCTCCCCCAGGATCTCGTCGTTGGGCAGCTCGGTCTCGAAAAGCTCGCGGTAGTTGAGGTCGGCGACCTCGCGCACCGTGTGGGTGACGATCACCTCGTCGAACCGCTCATAGACTTCCGGGTCGCGGGCCAGGGACAGCCAGGGTGCAAGGCCGGTGCCGGTGCCCAGCATGTAGAGCCGCTTGCCGGGCTTCAGGCCGTCCAGCACCAGGGTGCCGGTGGGCTTGCGCCCGATCAGCACCTCGTCGCCGACCTTCAGGTGCTGCAGGCGTGAGGTCAGCGGCCCGTCGGGCACCTTGATCGAATAGAACTCCAGCTCCTCGTGCCAGGCCGGCGAGGCGATGGAATAGGCGCGCACCAGCGGCTTGCCGTCCTCTTTCGTCAGCCCGACCATGACGAACTGGCCGCTGGCGAAGCGCAGGCCCGGATCGCGGGTCGTGCGGAACGAGAACAGGCTCTCGGTCCAATGCTGGACCCAGGTCACGGTCTCGACGAAGAAGGCGCCGCTCGCTTTCACGGGCGCAGGCGCGGGGGCCAAAGAGAGATCATTCATCGGGGTGTCTACGCTCTCCCGGACGAATTCTACCGAAATCGTCCAAATCAAAAACGCAACGCAAGGACCGGCGGTCCTTGCTGGAGCTTGGCGTCAAATGTCGCCGCCGACATTGCTCACCGCGCCCGGCGCGCGGGCGACGTGAATGCCGCATTCGGTCTTCTCTGAATCCGCCCAGCGGCCGGCGCGGACATCCTGGCCCTCCTCCACCGGCTTGGTGCAGGGCCAGCAGCCGATCGAGGGGAAGCCCTGGGCGACCAGCGGATGGGCCGGCAGGTCGTGCTCCGTCGCATAGGCCTCGAGGTCTTCCCGCGTCCAGTTGGCCAGCGGGTTGAACTTCACACGGTGATCGGCCTGCTCCACCACCGGCAACGCCAGGCGCGCGCCGCCGTGGAAGCGCTTGCGGCCGGTCACCCAGCCGTCGAATTCGCCCAGCGCCTTGTCCAGCGGGATCACCTTGCGGACCTCGCAGCAGGCGTCGGTGTCGGTCTGCCAAAGCTTGGCCTCGGGGTCGGCGACGGCCAGGTCGTGATAGGCGGGGCGCAGGTCGCGCACATCGGTGAGGCCCAGGCGCGCGGCGAGCTGGCGGCGATAGTCCAGCGTCTGGCCGAACAGCATGCCGGTGTCGAGGAACAGCACGGGGATGTCCGGCTTCACCCTGGAGGCCAGGTGCAGCAGCACCGCCGATTCCGCCCCGAAGGACGAGACCAGCGCCAGCTTGTCGCCGAAGGTCTCGACAGCGGCCTCCAGCACGGTGCGCGGATGCGCATGACGCAGCTCCGCGTCCAGGCGCGCGGCCGCCGTCAGATGCCAATCGCTGTGATCGTAGGCCAAGCTCACCCTCCCCGCTCCTCGAAGGCCGGGGGACGGCCGTCGGAGGAACGTTGATAAACGTGGCGGTAGCGCTGGGTGGCCCTTTCCCAGTCCGCCAGGGTCGAGCCGTCCGCCGGCTCGAAGGCGTCGAAACCGCAGCGGACCATGGGGCCCGCCTGCTCGCGAAGCACCGCGCCCACGGCGCGCACCTCGCCCTTGAAACCGAACCGCTGGCGCAGCAGCCGCGCCGAGGTGTAGGCGCGGCCGTCGCCGAACTTCGGGAAGGCCAGCGCCACGACGGCTATGCGCGGCAGGTCGTAGGCCAGCGCCTCGACCGCCTCGTCGCTCTCGACGCGCACGCCGACCGCGCGGCCCTCGCCCAGCAGGCCCTCGCCCTCCGTCTGGAAGCGGGCCAGCGAGATGATCACGTCGCCGGGGGGCGTGGGCTGGTCGTCCGAGACGGCGGTGAACGGATCCTCGACCAGCGAGAACGCGTCGTCCGCCAGGCTAATGAACGTCGGCATAGACCGCTTCCTTGAAGGGGGCCACGCCGGTGCGGCGGAAGGTGTCGAGGAAGCGCTCGCCGTCGCGGCGCTCGCGCAGGTAGGTCTCGACCAGGGTGTCCACGGCCTCGGCCACCTTGTCGTAGGGCAGAGCCGGACCCAGCGCCTGGCCGACCGCGGCGTCCTCGGCCGCCGAGCCGCCCAGGGTGAGCTGGTAGAATTCCTCGCCCTTCTTGTCGACGCCCAGGATGCCGATGTGCCCCACATGGTGGTGGCCGCAGGCGTTGATGCAGCCCGAGATCTTGACCTTCAGCTCGCCGACCTTCTCGGCGCGGTCGGCGTCGGCGAATTTCTGGGCGATGTGCTGGGCGACCGAGATCGCCCGGGCGTTGGCCAGCGCGCAGTAGTCGAGGCCCGGGCAGGCGATGATGTCGCTGACCAGGTTCATGTTCGGCGTCGCCAGGCCCGCGTCGGCGAGCGCCGCCCAGACCGCCGGGACGTCGTCCAGCTTCACGTGCGGCAAGACGAGGTTCTGCTCGTGGGTCACGCGGATGTCGTTCTGGCCGAAGCGCTCGGCCAGGTCGGCGACCGCCTCCATCTGCTCGGCGGTGGCGTCGCCGGGCGTCGCGCCGATGGCCTTCAGCGAGATCTCGACGATCGAATAGCCGGCGACCTTGTGGGGCTTGAGGTTGTTGCGCGCGAAGCGGGCGAAAGCCGGGGTCGCGAGCTTGGCCGCCTCGAACGCCTCCGACACGGCCGGCAGGGTCTCGAACGTCTTGGGCGCGAAGGCGCCGCGGATGCGGGCGAGTTCGGTGTCGGGCAGGTCGGCCCCGGGGCCCATCTTCTCCCACTCGGCCTCGACCTGGGCGGCGAACTCATCGCGGCCGAGCGCAGCCACCACCATCTTGATGCGGGCCTTGTGGATATTGTCGCGCCGGCCCTGGCGATTGTAGACGCGCAGGATCCCCTCCAGGTACGAGATCAGCCGCGTGGCCGGCAGGAACTGGCGGATCGTCTGGGCGATGTAGGGCGTGCGGCCCAGCCCGCCTCCGACCATCACCTCGAAGCCCAGCGAGCCGTCGCGGGCGCGCTTGAGGTTGAGGCCGATGTCGTGGGTCTTGGCCGCCGTGCGGTCCTTTGCCGCCGCGGTCACCGCGATCTTGAACTTGCGCGGCAGCCAGTTGAATTCCGGGTGCACGGTCGACCACTGGCGGATCGCCTCGGCCCAGACGCGCGGATCGTCGATCTCCTCGGCCGTGGCCCCGGCGTAGGGGTCGGCGGTGACGTTGCGGATGCAGTTCCCGGAGGTCTGGATGGCGTGCATGTCGACGCTCGCCAGGTGGTCCATGATGTCCGGCGCGTCGGCGAGCCTGATCCAGTGGAACTGCAGGTTGGTGCGCGTGGTGAAGTGGCCGTAGCCCTTGTCGTAGGTGCGCCCGATCCAGGCGAGCTTGCGAAGCTGGGTCGGGTTCAGCGAACCGTAGGGGACGGCGATCCGCAGCATGTAGGCGTGGAGCTGCAGGTAGAGGCCATTGCGCAGGCGCAGCGGCTTGAACTCCTCTTCGGTGAGCTCGCCCGCCAGCCGGCGCGCCACCTGGCCGCGGAACTCCGCCCCGCGGTCTGCGAGCATGTCCCTGTCGATCTGGTCGTAGCGGTACATGGGACGCCTCTACTTGCGCTTGATCAGGTCGACGCGGCCGGTGGAGCGGGCCGCGCCGTGGGCGTGCAGCAGGGCCGCGATGGCCGCCCCGCCCCGGGTCTGCTTGCCGTGGGCCAGGTTCGAGGGGCCGAGCGCGCGGATACGTTCGCGATAGCTGAGCGGCGCCCACAGGCCGGCGGATTCGACGAGGTCGATCAGATAGGGCTCGACCACCACGGTCGGCTGGTTCTTGGCGTGGCCCTCGGCGGCCTCGCCGGCCGGGTCGTCATCGGCGAACAGGTCGGCGTCGCCGAACTGCTCGACCCACTGGCCCTGGCGCCAGAAGACCACTTCGCCGTCGGTCAGGCGGTTGGCGGTGAGGGCTTTCATTTGAAACCCCGCTCATTCCCGCGAAGGCGGGAACCCATGCTGAGCAAGGGCTCGGCTTCAGATCCGCTTGGGTCCCCGCTTTCGCGGGGATGAGCGGACGACTGGGTCAGCGCCAGCGCCATGGCTTCGCCGACCATCAGCAGAGCCGGGCCGCAGAGCGTGGCGGCGGCTTCGGCCAAGCCGGCCAGCGTGGTGACGATCCGGCGTTCGTCGGCGCGCGAGGCGTTCTCGACGATCAGCGCCGGCGTCGCGGCGGCCCGGCCGGCGGCCAGCAGGCGCGCGGCGATCGGGGCGGCCTGCGACAGGCCCATGTAGATCACCACGGTCTGGTTGGCGCGCGCCAGGCTCGGCCAGTCGAGGTCCGGCTCGGCGCCGCTCGATGCGTGGCCGGTGACGAAGGTGACCGCCTGGGCCGAGCCGCGATGGGTGAGCGGCGCGCCGGCGCCGGCGCTGGCCGCCAGGGCGGCGGTGATTCCGGGGACCACGCCGCACTCGACGCCGGCCGCGCGGCAGGCTTCCAGCTCCTCGCCGCCGCGGCCGAAGATGAAGGGGTCGCCGCCCTTCAGCCGCACGACCTCCAGGCCCTCGAGCGCGAAGGCCACGAGCATGCGGTTGATCTCGTCCTGGCTGTAGGAATGCCGCGACTTGCGCTTGGCGACGGAGATCCGCCGCGCGGCGGCCGGCGCCAGGTCCAAGATCTCGTCGGAGACCAGGCCGTCGTGCACCACGACCTGCGCCTTCTGCAGGATTTTCAACGCCTTGACCGTCAGAAGATCCGGGTCGCCGGGGCCTGCGCCCACCAGCCAGACCTGGCCGCCCGGCCGGGCGCCGCCGCCCAGCACCACCAGCCCGCCCCCGCGCCTCGAACCGTCTTTACGCTGGGTCATGGATTAGCTTCTCTAATGCCGAAGGAACCTGAAGCTGGACGCGGCGGACTCGCGCCCGCCCCGTCGATATCCACCGGTGAAAAGGGCCAAGACACCGCTGGACGCTTGCAAATAGGTGTCGGGGGCCCCAATTCGCAATCCAAGGACTTCTGCCGGGGGTGTCAGGTTTTCTATGGAGCGACCGACGGAACAACGCCGCCGCCTGCCGCCGCTCAATGCCTTGCGGGCGTTCGAGGCCGCCGCGCGACACCTGAATTTCAGCCGCGCCGCCGACGAGCTGTCGGTGACGCCCGGCGCGGTCAGCCAGCAGATCCAGAACCTCGAAGACTATGTCGGGGCGGCGCTGTTCAAGCGCACACCCAAGGGCCTGCTGCTCACCGACGCGGCCCAGACCGCGCTGCCGGCCCTGCGCGAGGCTTTCGACCGCCTGGCCGAGGCCGCCTCGCTGCTGACCGCCGCCGTGGATGGCCGGCGCCTCACCCTGACCGTCCCGCCCTCCTTCGCCACCAAGTGGCTGGTGCCGCGGCTGGGCGCCTTCGAGCAGGCCCATCCCCTGGTCGACGTCTGGCTCTCGGCCGCCATGGAACTCGTCGACCTCCAGGCCGGCGAGGTCGACATCGCCATCCGCTACGGCGCGGGCCGCTATCCGGGCCTGGAGGTGAAGCGGCTGTTCTCCGAGGCGGTGATCCCGGTGGCCAGTCCCGAGCACCTGGCCGCCCAGCCCCTGAACAGCCCGGCCGACCTCGCCAACCACATCCTGCTGCACGACGGCTCGCCGGACTTCGACGACAGTTGCCCCGACTGGCCCATGTGGCTGGCCGCGCGGGGCCTGAAGAACATCGATGGCGCGCGCGGACCGCGCTTCAACCAGTCGAGCCTGGTGATCGAGGCCGCCGTGAACGGCCGCGGCGTGGCCCTGGCCAAGCGCACCCTGGCGCAGGCCGATCTGGAGGCCGGCCGCCTGGTCGCGCCCCTGCAGATCGCCACGGCGGTCGACTTCGCCTACTACCTCGTCCACCCCAAGGCCAAGGGCCGGCTGCCGCAGGTGAAGGCCTTCATGAGCTGGATCGAGGCCCAGGCCCAGGCGCACGAAGAGGCCCTGCTGGCCATCGACAACGGCGCCGGGATATAGGGCCGGACCTCCCCACGCATGAGTATCCCATGAGTTTCGAGACCGACCCGCGTCCAGCGCCCGCCGACTGCGCCACCATGACCGAGGTCCGCCAGGGCGTGGACGCCCTGGACCGGCTGCTGGTCGAGGTGCTGGCCGAACGGCAGCGCTACATGGACGCGGCCGCGCGCATCAAGGAGGACCGCCACGCCGTGCGCGACAACGCCCGCGTCGAGGACGTGGTCGCCAAGGTGAAGGCCGCGGCGCGCGAGGCCGGCCTGGCCGAAGCCATCGCCGAGCCGGTCTGGCGCATGCTGATCGAGCGCTGCATCGCCTACGAGTTCGAGGTCTGGGACGCGCGGGTCCGCGTCGCCCAGACCGTCGGCTAACCGGCCGCCACGGCCTCGCGCAGGCCGGGCACCCGGCCCATCAGTGCCGCGTTGAGCTCCTCGCGCCGGGTCCACAGATCGCGGTACCAATCCCGCCGCGCCGCGGCCTGGTTGGCGAACATCCGCTCGGTCCGGACATAGTCCCAGGCGTTGCGCGCCAGCCGCGCGCGCAGCGGCTCGTCGGTCAGGGCCTGCTCCAGCAGCGGCGCCCACTCCGTCACGTCGCGCGCCAGGAAGCCGTTCTCCCCGTGGCGGATCACCCGGTCGTAGATGGTCGGCGAGGCGATGGTCAGGACGCCGGCCCGCGAGGCGTCGAGGAACTTGGCGTCGCTCTTGGTGTCGCGCCAGGGCAGCGCCTCGATCGGCGACAGGGAGACCGCGCACTGGCTCATCAGTCCGAGATAGGCCTCGAAGTTCATGTACTCGTGGAAGCGCTTGGCTTCGGTCGGCAGGGCGTCGAACACCGCCCGGTCGCCGATCACCACGAACTCCGTGTCGGGCCGGCGCGCGATGGCCGGGCCGAGCGCGCGGGCGACCTCGACGGCATAGGCGCCGCGCAGCACGCCGCCGTAGAACACCCGTCGGGGCCGCGGCTCCGAGGGGAAGGGCGTGATATCGAAGGCCGCGTTGGGGAACAGCGCGATCTCGGGGTTGTAGGGGGCGAAGGCGGCCGCCAGCGGCGGCGTCGCGGTCTGGACGGCGTGGACGTAGCCGAAGCGCAGCATGTCGGCGTCGGTGCTGGGCTTGCCCGTCACCTCGGCGACGAGCGGCGGATAGTCGTCATATTCCATGACCAGCACCCAGCCTTCGCGGATCACCTGGGCCAGGAACGGGCGCCAGACATTGACGTCCAGTTCGGCGGGCCGCTGCAGCACCAGCACCTTGGGCGCATCGGCGGCCAGGCCCGGCAGCTCGAACGGCGGGGTCCGGTAGTCGACCTTGAGCTCCGGGTCCGACCGCAGGCCGCGGATCGGCAGCCTGGTCCTGACGTCCATCAGGAGGCTCGCGTAGGCGATCGTCAGCAGGTGCAGCGCCGGCGCCGGCGCCTGGCCGGGCGCGAGCTTCTGGGCGCGGACGACGCCCGTGCCGGCGGCGTCCACCGCCTCGCGCGGGATCAGGCCGTGGGGCGCCAGGTCGCGGCGCAGCCGTTCGGGGTCCGCCGCCCAGCGGGCGACCAGGCAGCCGCCCTCCTCCAGCGCGCCGGCCAGGCGACCGAGCAGGGGCGCGGGCGCCGGCCGCGCCAGGACCAGCGCCTCGAACACCGCGTCCGGCGGCGGAGCCGCGGCCGGGTCCGCGCCCAGCGCCGTCACCTCGGCAAGCGGGTTCTGCGCCTGGAAGGCCTGGGCGAACGCCGCCCCGTCGGGACCCCAGTGGAGCACCCGCCGCGCCGTCAGCGGAGTGGCCTCCAGCAGCGGTTCGTCGAGCCGCAGGCGCTCGGCGGGCAGGCGCGCCGAGGCGCGGCGGCAGGCCTCCAGCAGCACGGCGCGGACGAATTGCGGCGCCTGGCCCAGCACGTTGTGGCCGGCGCCGGGCGCCACATGAAGCCTGACCCCGGGCGTCTCCGCCAGGCGCCGCCGCTCGGCCTCGCCCACCAGGCTCGGGAAGCGCTTCAGCTCGCGCGGCGGCTGCAGCGGGACCTCGCCCAGCACCACATCGACCGGCGTGGTCAGGGCGTCGAGCACCTCGCGATGGTCGGGCGCCGCCGCGCCCGCCTCGCCCACCCCGAAGGCCTCGGCGGCGAAGGCGCTGGCGGCGGCGTCGGGCGCCTTGCGCAGCTGGGCTTTGAGCGGCTCGATCACCGGCCAGAGGCCCTCGCTGACCAGCGGCGGCTCGAGGGCGACGATACGGGCGAGATTGGCGGCGCGGACGCCGAGCGCGATCACCGCCCCGCTGGAGACGCCCAGCAGCACGATCGCGCGGTCGGGGAACTGGCGCTCCAGCAGGCCGCCCACCACGCCGCTGAGGTCGGAGAACGCGACCGACGACAGCGCCGCCTCGCGGCTGGTGGGCAAGCGCATGAGGGTGAGGTCGCCGATCAGGCCCAGGCTCTCGCCCAAGGCCACGATGTCGGCGTCGGTCGCCAGGATGCCCGGAACGGCGAACACCAGCGGACGGGTGGCGTCGGCCTCGCGCGGCGTCGTCCAGAGCCGCACCACCCCCAGCGGGGTCGCCACGTCCTGTCGTGTGAAACTCGATAGCGGCAACGCCAACCCCCGGCTGAACCGCTGATAGGGCAAACGGCGGCGGGACAAAAGGCGGTCAGCCGCCGCTCCAACACTGAAGCAATCACTTTACAATTGGCCGTGGTCATGAATACTGAAGTCTGAACTTCACTTTTATCGAGGATCGCCGCCATGGAGCCGCAACCCGTCATCCACGACACCTTCGTCCTTGAGCGCCGCTATCCGGCCGCCGCCGAGCGGGTGTTCTCCTATTTCTCGGATCCGGCGAAGAAGCGCCGCTGGTTCGCCGACAGCGAGGGCAACGCGGTCGAGGTGTTCGACCTCGACTGCCGGGTCGGCGGCGCGGAGCGGACGCTGTACCGCATGGGACCGAGCACCCCCTTCCCCGGCGTCGGACTGGCCACCGAGGGCGTCGTCCAGGAAATCGCGCCCGGCCGCCGGATCGTGACCGCCACGACCATGTCGCTGGGCGAGCGCCGCATCTCCTCGGCGCTGATCACCATCGAGATCGCGCCGGACGGGGACGGCGCGACGCTGCGCTGCACCCATCAGGCGGCCTTCTACGAGGGCGCCGACGGGCCGGCGATGCGCCAGGACGGCTGGCGAAAGCTGCTCGACCGCCTGGCCCAGGCCCTGGCGAACTAGGCCGTGAGCGCAGCCGAAACCACCGACGTCGACCGGGTTTTCCACGCCCTCGGCGATCCGACCCGACGCGCCATCCTTGGCCAGCTCAGCCTGGGGCCGCGTTCGGTCTCCCGCCTGGCCGAACCGCTGGCGATCACGCTCACCGCCGTCGCCCAGCATCTGCAGGTGCTGGAGGACGGCGGCCTGGTGCGCAGCGAGAAGGTGGGACGGGTCCGGACCTGCCGCATCGAACGGGCCGGTTTCCAGGCGGCCGAACGCTGGATCGCCCTGCACCGCGCGGCCTGGGAGCGCGGCCTCGACCGCCTAGGCGACCTCCTGGCCGAGCCGGAGGACGATGATTAGCCGCGCGCCTGGTAGGCGGCGATCTCCGCCACCGCCTCGGCCAGGGCGGCCTGCACGGCGGGCAGGTCGCCCGGCCCCGCCGCCTCGGCGCGCGCACAGATTTCGCCCAGGGCGTGGGCGCCGATCCCCCGCGCCGCGCCCTTGATGGTGTGGACCACGTCGCCCCAGCCGGGATCGTCGGCCGAAAGCGATCCCGTCCACCGGCGGGCCTGGTCCTGGAACAGCGCCAGCACCTCCAGGACCACCTGCCGGTCGCCGGCGGCGAACTCTTCCAGGTATCCGAAATCCACTGCGCCCGAAGGCCGTTGAGCCGCCACGAACCCCCCTTGCCGCAATGCCTTGCCAAGGCCGCGTTTTCGCGTATTTTCCGCGCCCTCGCCGCCGGGGCTGATACTGCCTCAGTTTTCGACCCGGTGCGACGGCGGGTGCTTAGCTCAGTTGGTAGAGCAGCTGACTCTTAATCAGCGGGTCGTGGGTTCGAATCCCCCAGCACCCACCACAATCTCCCTTGAATTGGTGAAATAGTCCCCCCTGGGGGCAGCAGGGCCTACCCGGGACCGCCTCCCGCGCTTGACGCAGGATATATAGCTACGATACCGTAGCGTATCATTCTGAAAGTCCTCGATGCGCGCCGCAACCCTTCCCGCCCCCTCCGATCGATTCACGCCCGTCGTGACCGCGCCCAGCGGACGGCGCGGTGGAGCCCCCTTCGGCCCGGCGAAGGTCTCCCTGGTGACCGGCGGGACGGATGGGGTCGGCAAGGCGATCGCCCGCGGGCTCGCCGACGCCGGCTTCACCGTGGCGATCGTCGGGCGCGATGCGGCGAAGGGCCTCGCGGCGGCCGAGGCCCTTCGGCGGGCCTCCGGCAATGCGGAGGTCTTCTTCCTGCAGGCCGATCTCGGCGTGATGGCCGAGGTCGAGGCCCTGGCCGATCAGGTGCTCGAACGTTGGCCGCAGCTGCACAGGATCGTGCTGTGCGCCGGGATCGTGCGCGGGCGCAGGACCCTGACCCCGGAGGGTGTGGAGAGCAACTTCGCGGTCAACTACCTGGGCCGCTTCGCCCTCGTCCGCCGGCTGCTGTCCGCCTTGGCGGCGGGCGGGACCCCTGCCCAGGCGGGGCGGCTGGTGCTGATCGGCGGCGCCGCCCAGGGCGGACGAATCCACGAAGGCGATCCCAATCTCGCGAAGGGCTTCTCCACCCTGCGGGCCGTCGCGCAGTTCTGCGCCGCCAACGACGCCTTCGCCCTCGAACTGGCGCGGCGGATCGGCCAGGCGCCAGTGGCGGTCACCGAACTCAAGCTGGGCGTCGTGCGCACGGCGATCCGCCGGGAATTCCCGCTGTGGATGAAGCTCGTGGTGCCGATCCTCATCGACCCGTTCCTGGCCCAGCCCGCCGAAGAGGTCGCCCGCTCGGCGCTGCGCCTGACGCTGGACGACGAGTTCGAGGGCGTCAGCGGCGCCCTTTACCGGCACATCCGAGCCTTCCGGCCGCTCGCCCCCGACAAGCTCGCTGCGGATCCCGCCGCGGGCCGCCGGCTCTGGGCGCTCAGCGACGCCATGGTCGACCGCGCGCTCTCGCGGACCCCCAGCCCCCTTCGAAGGAGCCCGACATGACCGCCATCGCGACCACCACCGCCGCCGACACAGCCTATGACGTGGTCGTGCTGGGCGCCGGCTATGCGGGCCTGATGGCGGCGCTGCGGCTGCGGGGCCGCAAGGGCCTGCGGCGGGTGGCCCTGGTGAACGCCGAGCCCGGCTTCGTCGAGCGGGTCAGGCTGCAGGAACGGATCGTCGGCCCGGTCGCTCCGCGCCTGCCGCCGCTGGCCGGCTGGCTCGCCGGCAGCGGCATCGAATTCATCCAGGGCGAGGTCGAGGCCTTGGACGCGGAACGGCGCCAGGTCTCGGTGCGGACCGCGGCGGGCGATATGCGCCGGATCGCCTTCGACCGCTGCATCTATGGGCTCGGCTCGCGCATCGATCCGCAGGCCGCCGCCGGCGTCGCCGAGCACGCCTATCGGCTGGACCCGGGCGATGGCGCGCGGAGCGCCGTGGCGTTGGGGACCCGGCTCGCCGCGGCGACCGGCGAGGCCGTGCGCGTCGTGGTGGTCGGCGGCGGCAACACCGCCACCGAAGCCGCCGCCGAGATCAAGGCGGCGTGGCCGCAGGCCGAGGTGACGATGGCGGCCTCCCGACGGGCAGGCGACTTCGGCCGCGGCCCCGGGGTCGAACGCCTGACTCGCGAGGCGCTCGAGCGGCAGGGCGTGCGCCTGGTGGACGGCGAGACCGCCTGCGAAGTGCGGGCCGACGAGGTCATCATGGCCTCGGGCCGGCGGCTGGCGACGGACGTCTGCGTCTGGGCAGGCGGCCTGCGCGCCCCGCCGATCGCCGCGGCCGCCGGGCTGGCGGTCGACGGGCAGGGCCGCATCTGGGTCGGCCCGACGCTCGCCTCGGTGTCGCATCCCCGCATCCTGGCGGTCGGCGACGCCGCCCACCCGACGGGGCCGACCGGCGCCGACTACCGCATGTCTGCCTTCGCGGCGCTCTGCTCAGGCGCCTATGCCGCCGACCGGGTGCTGAACGGGGTCAGGGGGCGCCAGGGTCGACCCTTCAGCTTCTCGGCCTACGGCCAGGGCGTGGCGATCGGGCGCGAAGGCGTCGGCTTCTTCACCTATCCCGACGACCGCCGCGGCTTCCTGGTGATGACCGGCAAGACGGCGCTCGGCATCCGCAACCTGTTCGTCTGGATGCTCATCGCCTTCCTGAGGCTGGAGCGCTCGCGGCCCGGAGCCTATTTCTGGCTGGGACGGGGCCGGGTCTCCTGGGACCAGGCCGCGCCGCCCTCGGCCGCCGCCCCCTCGGGGAGCGCCCCGGGGCGCGATGCGCCGCGGACCACGGGAGACGAATTCCCCGCCCAATGAATTGCCTCCGGACCGGCAAGCCGCCAAGCTTGCGGAAAGGTCTGGGAGGACGTGGTCATGGACATGCGCTTTGCGCCGCGGGCGGCGGCGGCCGGCCTGCTGGCGGTCTTGAGCCTGGCGTGCGCGCCGGAGGCGTTCGCGGCGGCCAAGGGCCCGGCGCTCGTGGTCCGGGTGCTCTCCTCGCGACCGGACATGGTCAGCGGCGGCGACGCCCTGGTGGAGGTGCGCGGCGCGACCAAGGGCGTGAAGCTGGCGCTCAACGGCGCCGACGTCACCGGCGCCCTGAAGCCCGACGCCGCCGGCCACAGCCTGCGCGGCGTGGTGGGCGGCCTGGCGCCGGGCCGGAACACGCTCACGGCGAGCGCCGGGGCCGCCAAGGCCAGCCTCGCGGTCACCGACTATCCGATCACCGGGCCGATCCTCTCGGGCCCGCACATCACGCCCTATGAGTGCCGTACCGAGGAGTCGGGCCTGGGCAAGCCGCTGGACAATGACTGCTCGGCCGCCCCGCGGACCGACTATTTCTACCGGTCGACGGACGGGAAGTTCAAACCGCTGAAGGACCGCGCCGAGCGCCCGGCGGACCTCGCCACGGCGACGACCCTCGACGGCGCCACGGTTCCCTATGTGATCCGCGTCGAGTCCGGGACGGTCAACCGCAGCATCTACCGGATCGCCATGCTCGACGATCCGCGCGGCTGGAACCACCGGCTGGCGGTGAGCTTCGGCGGCGGGGCGGGCGCGAAGTACAACCAGGGCGTCAACACCGCCGAGTCGGCCCTCAACGACCTCTTCCTCGCGCGCGGCTTCGCCCACATGGTCGCCACCGAGCTGGTCAACAACCTGCACGGCAACGCCGTCCTGCAGGGCGAGACGCTGATGATGCTGAAGGAGCACTTCATCAAGGCGCACGGGGTCCCGAAGTGGACCGTGGGCTTCGGCGGCTCCGGCGGGGCGATCCAGCAGCTCACCATCACGCAGATGTATCCGGGCCTGCTCGACGGCCTGCAGCCCTCCCTCTCCTTCCCGGACTCCACCCTGCACACCTCCGACTGCGGCGTCCTGCAGCGCTACTGGAAGTCCGACGCCGGCAAGGGCTGGAGCCAGGAGAAGAAGACCGCCGTGGAGGGCTTCACGCCGGGCACCTGCCGCGCCTGGGAGGCCTCCTTCGTGCCGGTCTCCAACTCCGGCAACAAGCCGGGCTGCGACCTGAAGGACCAGAGCCTGGTCTGGGACAGGCAGACCAACCCCAAGGGCGCCCGCTGCGCGCTGGCCGACATGCGGGTCAACATCTATGGCCGCGACCCGGCCACCGGCTACGCCCGCAAGACCGAGGACAACGAGGGCCTGCAGTACGGCCTGAAAGGCCTGAACGCCGGCAAGCTCAGCGTCGAGGAGTTCCTCGACCTCAACGAGAAGATCGGCGGCTACGACAACGATGGCGGCTTCTCGAGCGCCCGCTCGCACGGCGATCCGGTGGCGCTGCGGGCGGCCTATGCCTCCGGGCTGCTGAACGGCGGCGGCGGCGGCCTGGCGACCGTGCCGATCCTGCACTACCGCACCTACAACGATCCGCTGGGCGACATCCACAGCCGCGAGCGGGACATGTCGATCCGCGCGCGCCTGATCAAGGCCAACGGCGACGCCGACAACGAGGTGTTCTGGGTGGGCCCGGGCGCCCAGCCCGGCGGTCCGCGCAACGACCCGACGGTCGCCCGGTCCTTCGCCCTGATGTCCGGCCAGTCGCTCGACGCCATGACCCGCTGGCTGGACGCCATCGCCGCCGATCCGGCCCCGCTCACCCATGCCAAGGTGGTCCGCCACAAGCCGGCCGAGGCCAAGGACGCCTATTTCGACGCCGCCGGGGTCAAGCACGTGGAGAAGGCCACCTGGGATGGACCGGGCGGCTACAACGCCACCTACCCCAACCACTCCGAGCCGCGCATCGAGGCCGGCGCCCCGATCGCCAACGACATCCTGAAGTGCCGGCTGAAGCCGGTGAGCGTGGCCGACTACAAGGTGAAGCTGAGCCCGGCCCAACTCGCCCGGCTGAAGGCGATCTTCCCGACCGGCGTCTGCGACTTCTCCAAGCCCGGCGTCGGCCAGGTGGCGTTGAAGGGGACCTACCAGCGCTACTGAGGCGCGGTTCAGGCGGCCGAATGGCGCTCCGCGGCGTCCGGCAGGTCCTGCTCGGCGTCGATCACCGCCTGCAGCGCCTCGACGAGGTTGCGCACCTGGATCGGCTTGGCGACATGGCCGTCCATCCCCGCCGCCCGATATTCCGCGGCCTGATGGGCCATGGCGTTGGCGGTGAGCGCGATGATCGGTGTGCGCGGCAGGCCTTCGGCGGTTTCGCGCTCGCGGATCGCGCGGGTCGCGGTGATACCGTCCATCACCGGCATCTGGACGTCCATCAGGATGACGTCCCACCGCTCGCGGCCCCATGCCGCCACCGCTTCGGCGCCGTTTTCCACCACCACCGGTTCGATCCCGATCTGGTGCAGTAGCGTCTTCAGCACTAGGCGGTTGACGCTGTTGTCCTCGGCCGCGAGCACGCGGAGTTCGAGATGGCCATCGTCGAGCGACACGGCGGCGGGTTCGTCGGCCGGACCGCTCTGGGCCTCCCCGACCCGCGGCAGGGGCAGCCGGACCTTGAAGCTCGAGCCCTTGCCCACCGTGCTTTCGGCCTTCACCACGCCCCCCATGAGTTCCACAAGCTGGCCGCAGATCGCAAGGCCAAGGCCCGTGCCCCCGAACCGCCGGGTGGTCGAGGCGTCGGCCTGGATGAACCGCTCGAAGAGCAGGGCCAAGCGGTCCTCGGGGATGCCGATCCCGGTGTCGGCGACCTCCAGGCAAAGCACGTCGCCGTCGCGGACCGCCGTCACCCGAATCTCGCCCTGCTCGGTGAATTTGAGGGCGTTGGACGCCAGGTTGTAGAGCACCTGGCGCAACCGCGTGGGATCGCCCCGGTACCGGCCCTGCGCCGACTCGTCGATGTCGAGGGCGAAGGACAGGCCCTTCTTGTTGGCCAGGGCCGTGAACGTCGAATGGGCGCCGCGGACGACCTCCCCGAGGTCGAATTCGACCTCCTCCAGCTCCAGCTTTCCGGCCTCGATCTTGGCGAGGTCGAGCAGGTCGTTGAGGATCGCCAGCAGGTCCTCGCCCGATTGCCGGATGACCCCCAGCCGCTCCCGTTGCACGTCGGACAACCCGTCGCCGGCCATCGCCTGCGCCATGCCGAGCACGCCGTTGAGCGGCGTGCGAATCTCGTGGCTCATGGTCGCCAGGAAGGCGCTCTTGGCCTGGTTGGCGGCGTCCGCCTCGTCGCGGGCCTGGGCCAAGGCGAGCTCGCCGCGTTTTTCGGCATCGACGTTGCGGATGACCCCGACCACCCGTTCGAGTCCGCCCGCGGGGCCGCGGATCGCCTCGGTCGCCGCATGCACCCAGGTCTCCGATCCGCCGGGCGGGGTCATCCGGTAGGTGAGGCGATAGGGCGTGCCGTCCTTGAGGTGCTGGTCCCAGAGCGCCTTCGCCTTGGGCCTGTCCAACGGATGGATGTTGGCGAAGTTGTCTTCCGTCAGCTTGTTGAAGTCGACATGGCCTTCGTAGAGCGACTTCGCGCCGCCGCCGGCCAGTTCGCGGCGGCGGAAATCCAGCTCCCAGACGCTGACGTCGGCGATCTCCATGGCCAGCTTCAGGCGGTGCTCGGATCGCGAGAGGGCGTTGAGCATCCGCCGCCGCTCCCGCTCGTCGGCGACGAAGGCCGCCAGCTCAGCCAGGTCGGCGGCCAGGTCGGCGTCGTAGCGCCGGCCCTCGTGACCGAACACCATGACCCCGCCTGCCCGATAGCCGGAAGGCAGAAGGATCGGGGCGCCGGCCTGGAACTTCAGGACCCCGTCGCCGACCGCGATCGGCGCCTCGGCGCACCAGGCCATCTCCGCGGCGTCGTCGATCCAGATCGGCGCGTCGCCCTGCATCAGCAGGTCGACGAAGGCCGCCAGGTGCTCCGGCGGCGACGTCAGCGCTTCGCCCGACACCCCTTGCCAGAGGCGGCGGCCATCGGAGAGGGCGACGAGGCCCACGGGGGCGCCGGCGATGCGCATCGCCAGCTTCGCGATCCGCTCGAACGCGTCGCGGGACTCCTCCGGATCGATCGCCCGCAGGGCCGTCAGGCGGCGGCGTTCGGCCTTGATCTCCTCGCCAGTCTCCACGCGCGCGGCCCACAATGAGAGTTACGCTACAGTGCGGCCTGGCCCTTAAGAGTTTACTTCCTAAATCTATGGATCAGGAGCGTGGAAGTGCGGCGATTTGTCCGCATGAATACTTCCGATTTCCGGACCCCGTGGCCTCCTTGCGCAACCTGATGTTGAATTCCACTCAACTGCTCAGAGCAGCGGATCGGATTTTCCGGGCATGCCACGCGACGTCCTTGAAACCGGCGCCAAGCCGTGTCCGGCGTTGAGGTCGCGGCCGCCGCGGGCCATCAGGATCACCTGCTCCACGCGGCTCAGGCCCACCACGGCGGCGCAGAGCCACAGCCAGCCGGTCCAACCGGTCAACGCCAGCGCCGGCCAAAGGCAGAACAGCAGGAAGGCGCCGACCTTCGCCGACCAGACGTGGAACATCATCAGCCGCCGCGTCATCAGCCAGGAGACGCCGAGGTAGAGGATCGGGCCGCCGAACAGCACAGCCGCGGCCAACCACTGGCGGGCGATCAGGCCCGGATAGGCCAGCGCCAGGAAGCCCAGGATCGCCAGCGAGAACAGGTTGTCGACCACGGCGTCGAGTTGGGCGCCGAACTCCGACGATTGCTTGAACCGCCGCGCCAGCCAGCCGTCGGCGACGTCGGTCAGGGCCGCCAGCACGTAGAGGCCGAGCGCGGCCGCGCCCTGATCCCGCCAGAGCAGTCCGAAGATCGGCGCGATCAAGAGGCCTCGGCTCAGCGTCACCGCATTGGCCGGCTTGAACGCCCCGCGCTCGACCACCAGGGACAGCGGAAAGCGCGTCATGACGCGATCAGCCGCAGGGTCGCCGGATTGGCGATCAGGCTTTCGATGGAAAAGGCGTTGTGGTGCATCGGGCAAACCAGCTCGCCCTCGGCGTTCAGCCGCCCGAACTTCAGCGGCCCGCCGCGGTGCGGGCAGCGGTTGGGCACCAGATAGAGCTCGCCCTTCGCCGAGAGCAGGAAATACTCCACGCCATCGCGCCAGATGGGCGGCAGGTCGTGGCCGATCCAGACCGCGGCGGCGTCGTTGCTCACGCCCAGACCCGTCCGATGGCGTCCGGCGGGAAGCCTGCGAAGTCGCGGCCGTCGCGAAGCACGCCCAGCGCGCCCACCCGCACCGGCGCGCCGTCGAGCGGGCTGGCCGGGGTCACCGGCCGGCCGAGCCGCGCGCGGGGGTCGCCCTCGACCCCGAACGCGGCGGACGGCGCGGCGGCGAAGGCCCGGGAGACGTCCAGCAGATGGTCGCCCGCCCGGGCGAAGGCGGCCTTGGTCAGCTCCGCGCCGGCGATGATCTCGCCGCCCGCCTCGGCGCCGAACCGCGCCACCAGCGGGGTCACCGCCTCGTCGATGACCATGCGGGTGTGATGCAGGTCGATGTGGGCGTGCTCGCTGAAGTAGCGGGCGTCGGCGTCGGGATGGAACTGCCGCAGGTATCGGTGATGCGCCAGGGTCGAGCGCTGGTAGGCGGTCTCGGCGTGCAACAGGAAGCCCACCTGGCGGAAGACATTGCGCGGGTTCTGGAACAGCCAGTGGATGGCGTTGTGCAGGGCGAGCGCGGCGGCGTCGAACCACGGCCACCAGGCGTTGTAGGCGTCATCGAGGCCGAAACTCCGCATCGTCGCCCGGTAGAGGACGCTGTGCTTCTTGGCGGGCACGCCATAGCCGAACTCGTCGATCAGGATGCGGAACAGCGCCGACTGCGGCTCGCCATATTCGCCGATCACGCCCAGGGCAGAGGCCGAGGCTTCGGCCAGCAGGTCCGGCGAGGACTGCACCAGGAAGTTCCGGTAGTGGTCGTCGCGGTGGTCCGCCTCGGCGAGGAAGCCGATGAAGCCGTTGGGCGCCGCGCCGCGGATCTCGGCCAGCATGGTCTCGACATAGGCGCCGATCTCGCCTTCCCCCACCGGCGCCAGGGGCGCGATCAGCTCCGCCTCCAGCCCCGGGCGCAGGTCGCCCAGCGCGCGCAGCCGCGCCTCGCCGTGATAACGCCGCAGCGGGCCCAGCACCCCGCCGGCCGGCGGATCCTCGGGCAGGACCACATAGCGGGCCTGATAGGCGCGCATCAGCGCCTGCTGTTTCACGAAAGCGCCCAGGCTCGAGTCGTCGCCCGCAACGTCGATCCGGCCGTCGAAAGCCGCGCTCGGCGCCAGGCCCGCGGCCTTGGCCAGGACCGCGGCGAGGTCGGCCAGGGGGTCGTGGCCGATCGCGTTCACCGCGCGGCCTCCCGCGCGTAGATCGACACGCCCATGCCGCCCTTCACGAACCACTCCTCCATCCGCCAGCGCGACAGGGCCAGATTGAGCCCGGGACGGGGCGTCAGGGTCAGATAGGTCGGCGCCTCGGGATCGCCCGAGATGATCGGGATGTGCTTGATGATGATCCGCGAGACCAGGTTTTGGCCGAACAGGCTGGAAAGCAGCGTCGAGCCGCCTTCGACGATCAGGGTGCGCAAGCCGCGCTCGGCCAACAGGGTCATCAGGGCCGGCATGTCCACGATGTCGTCGCCGCAGCAGACCACCTCGACGCAGGGCTTGGCCTCCAGGGCCGCGACCGCGCCGCGGTGGGCCTTGCGGGCGACGGCGACCAGGGTCGGGACGCCGTCGTTCAGCAGCGTCGAGGCCAGCGGCAACAGGCCGTCGGAGGACGGAATGACGCGAAGCGGGTTGCGGCCCTCGACGTAGCGCACGGTCAGCGACGGGTCGTCCACCCGCACGGTGTTGGCCCCCACCATGATCGCGTCGCAGAGCGCGCGCTGGCCGTGGAACCAGGCCTTCAGCTCGTCCGTCGAATAGTCGAACAGTTCCTTGCTGGAGGAGGCCCGATGGAGCGCGAGCTTGCCGTCGATGGTCAGCTCCGACAGCGTGGTGATCTCTATCATGCGCTCTGCGGCGGCCCCTGGATGAGGCCGTCATCGTCGCATCCGCCAGTTGGACCGGCAAATACGGCGTCAGATCAGCCGGCGTCGACGCTCACGTGCGTGGCGCCCAGCGAGGCCAACGCGCCGGCCCGCTTCATCGATCCGGCGCGATAGACCAGCACGGACTTCGCGACCTTGCGGGCTGCGGCGACCGCGGCGGTGGCCCAGCCGAGGAACTCCGCGTCGCCTGCCTGGCCATGCGGGCATTCGAACGACAGCGCCTGGAAGCCGGCTGCGGAGAGCCGGGCGATGGCGCTGGCCGTCGGGTTGGCCAAGCGGCCGACGACCAGCAGCGACAACGGGCGCAGCAGGGAGGTCACCTCGAGCAGGGCGCTCTGCGGCACCCCCTCGATATCGACGATCTCGCAGATGACGCCCAGGCGCACCAGGGCGGCCGCCTCGCGGACCGGTTCGGCCAGGGCCGCGCGGCCCTTCGGGTTCGACAGGCTGGAGAACGACACCGGCACGATGAGGCTCAGATGGCGTTCCGCCCCGCCCTCCGCCCTCAGGCGGTCGATGCCGCGGGTGATGGTGGCCAGGTCGGTGCGCAGCAGGTCGGCCGTCGACAGGGCCGCCACCTGCTGGGCCGAGAGCTCCTCTCCGCTCGCCACCACGATCACCCGGCGGATCATGCGGAAGCCGATCCGCGTGAACCCCTTGAGTTCGATGACCGGCTCCAGGGTGGCCGAGATGCGCAGGGTGCGGCCGTCGGCGGCGACGAAGGGCGTCCAGTAGTCGATCCGCGCCCCGGGCTCCGCCTCGTCCTCGTAGGCCGCCAGCCGCGAGGGGCCGCCCGGCTCGATGTCGGATTCGCCCTGCAGCGCCAGGGCGTGGACCTTGGCGCCCTCGACGGGCTGGGTTTCCAGGCGGCCGCGGGCGACCCGGACAACCTGCAGGATTTCGCCGACCGCGTTGTCGCAGGCGCCCAGGAAGCGCCTCTGGATCTCGCGCAGGTAGCGCAGGCAGGCCGCCTGGCCGGCGAGCCGGCCGAGATGGGGATGGATGATGAAGACGTCGGTGTCCGACACCCGCACGTGGATGCTGCGCCCGCTCGCCTGGTCGAGGACCCGTTGGGTGAAGGCGAAGACCTCGTCCTTGCGCTCCTGCCAGGCCTCGCCGAGGCCGTGCTGGACCCCTTCGAGCGACAGGACGGCGACCTTGCCCGCCGCCACCAGCTGGGGATCGCCGTAGCGTTCCACATCGTCGGCGGTCTCGGCCGAGACCAGCCGCAGCGCGCCCGAAAGCTGGGCCTTCGCCAGCGCGCCCAACTCTGCGCTCTGGGAAGCCGGGCGCGCCCCGGCGACTTCCTTGGGACGAGCGGCCGTCGTGGCGCTCTCGACCACCTTGAACTCCCTTTACGCGTCGAGCCGGCGCCTACAGTGGCCGAGGACGGTTAAGGGATGGCGCACAACTCGTTAAAATTGCAGGTAATGCACCGTCAAATAGCAAAAAACCCCGCCAGGCAGTCGCCTAGCGGGGCTTTCGCAAACCGGTCCGCACCGGGCGAAGCGCCGGGCGCGGAGGTCGTCCTACTTCAGGTGACCGGCGAGGTGCTTGTTCATTTCGAACATGCTGACCTTGTCCTTGCCGCCGAAGACGGGCTTCAGCTTGGCGTCGGCCAGGATGTCGCGCTTGTTCTTCGGATCCTGAAGGTTGTTCTTCTTGATGTAGACCCAGATCTTCGAGACGACTTCGCCGCGGGACAGCTGCCCCGGTCCGACCACGGCGGCCAGTTCGGGCGACGGCGTGAGCGGCTTTTGCAGGGCATTGGTCTTCTTGGCTTCGGCCATTTGGTGGGCTCCCCCAGCTAGATTTTAGGCGTCTGCGGCCACACGCCGATTGTGCGTGAACTGAGTCGCTTGGTGACATGTTAGGAGCGCAATGCGCCCCGCGTCACCTAGAGAAACGCAGGGAAGTCGCCCGGAGCCCGCAATTCGGCGATTTAGCCGCTTTTCGACAGGCCCGCCCGCGCGCGAATCCGGATCCGCGAGGCCTCCAGGATCTCCGCGGCCAGGGAAACGTCCGATACGCTGCGGGCGAGCGCCACGGCGCCGGCCATCTCCGCCACCAGGGAGATCGCCAGAGCGCGCCGCGCCGCCGGCCCGGACTCGGGCAGCCAGGCCTCGAAGCGGCCGATCAGCCGCCCGACGCCGAGGTCGAAGGCCGCCCGCGCCGCGGGACCCTGCCGAGGCAGGTCGTTGGCCAGGGTCGAGACCGGGCAGCCGCGCTCGGGACTGTTGCGATGGTCCAGGGAAAGATAGGCGTCGATGAACGCGCCCAGGGCCGCATCCGGAGCCAGGCCCTCGGTCAGGCGCAGGAAGCGTCGGCGGCCCTGGTCGAACGCTTCCTCGATGGCCGCGGCGACCAGGGCCTCCTTGCTGGGGAAATGGGCGTAGAACCCGCCGTGGGTGAGGCCCGCCTGCGCCATGATCTCGGCCACGCCGACGCCATCCGGCCCCCGGGCGCGGACCGCCGCGGCGGCGGCGCGCACCACCTTCTCGCGCGTCTGCTGTTTGCGGGTGTCGCTGTAGCGCATGCCGGCTCCGTTTATATGATGAAGGTAATATCGCACCTGGGACGCGGCAAGCGGCCGCGGACCGGGGCTGTCGCCGGATCCAGACTGAACGGCGATCTGGCGCGCCACTCCCCGCCGCCGTAGAATTCCATTCTCGAATGGGGACCCCTGGCATGGACATCGTTCTCGACGCCATCGACCGCAGGATCCTGCGCGAGCTGCAGGCCGACGCCACGATCCCCATCGCCGAGTTGGCCGAACGGGCCGGCCTGTCGCAGACGCCATGCTGGAAGCGGGTCAAGCGCCTGACCGAGGCGGGCGTGATCGAACGCCGCGTGGCGATTCTCGACCGCGACCAGCTCGACCTGGGCCTGGTGGTGTTCGTCTCGATCCGCACCAGCCGGCACGACGAGGAATGGCTGAACGCCTTCGCCAAGGGCGCCGCCGGCCTGCCCGAGGTGGTGGAGTTCTACCGGATGTCCGGGGAGACCGACTATCTGCTCAAGGTCGTGGTCCGCGACATCGCCGCCTACGACGCCTTCTACAAGCGCCTGATCGCCGCCGCCCCGCTGCAGGATGTGAGCGCCTCCTTCGCCATGGAGCAGATCAAGTGCACCACCGCCCTGCCGATCTGATCCCGCCCCTCCCTCGCTCTCTGTTGACTTACCGGGCGCCAGGGCCGCCAAATTCGTCAACGACACGACGGCTTCCGGGAGGATTTGCGGTGAGTTCTTGGAACTTCGCGGATGTGTGGGAGGCGATCGCCGGGGTGCAGCCGGACCGTCCGGCCTTCATCCAGGGCGAGCGTGTGCTGAGCTGGCGCCAGTTCGACGCGCGCGCCGACGCCTTGGCGGCCCACCTGATCGCCGCGGGGCTCGATCACCAGGGGAAGGTCGCGGCCTTCCTCTACAACGGCCCGGAATACATCGAGAGCTACTACGCCGCCTTCAAGGGCGGCTTCGCCCCGGTGAACACCAACTACCGCTATGGGCCCGAAGAGCTGTTCTACCTGTTCGACAACGCCGACGCCCAGGCGGTGGTGTTCCATGCGGGCTTCGCCGAAGTGCTGGAGGCCATCCGCGGGCGCCTGACCGGGGTGAAGGCCTGGATCGCGGTGGCCGAGCCCGGCCATCCGGTCCCGGCCTGGGCTGCGGACTATGACGCCATCGTCGCCAAGGCGCCCGCACAGCGGCCGGTGAAGGCGCCCTGGGGCCGGTCCGGCGACGACCTGCTGCTGCTCTACACCGGCGGCACCACCGGCATGCCCAAGGGCGTGATGTGGGCGCAGGACGACCTCTTCAATGTGATCGGCGCCGGCGGCAACGCCTTGCTGGGCGTCCCGCCGGCGACGGACACCGCCGACCTGATCGCGCGCATCACCTCGCCGGAGCATCTGCGCCCGACGACCCTGATCGCGTGCCCGCTGATGCATGGCACCGGCCAGTTCTCCAACCTGATCGCCTTCAACGTCGGCGGAACGGCCGCCTACCTGCCGTCGCGGCGGTTCAACGCCGTGGAGCTGTGGGACGAGGTCGACCGGCTGGGCGCCAGCAATGTGGTCATCGTGGGCCTGGCCTTCTCGACCCCGATGCTGGAGGCCCTCGAGGCCAATCCGGGCCGCTGGGACCTGTCGACCGTCCGGGCGATGAGCTCGTCCGGCTCGATGTGGAGCCAGGAGAACAAGCAGGGCCTCCTGAGCTACGCCAAGAACGCCATGATCTTCGACAGCTTCGGCTCCTCCGAGGCCGTCGGCCTGGGCGTCTCGGCCTCGGCGCCGGGGGCGGAGGCGAAGACCGCGGCCTTCACGCCCGGCCCCAACTGCGTGATCTTCACCGAGGACGGCCGGCGCGTGCAGCCGGGATCGGGCGAGCGCGGCCTGGTGGCGGTGACCGGCCTCCTGCCGCGCGGCTACTACAAGGATCCGGAGAAGACTGAGAAGACCTTCAAGCTGATCGAAGGCGTGCGCTGGAGCGTGCCGGGCGACTGGGCCGAGGTGAACGCCGACGGCAGCCTGAAGCTGCTGGGCCGCGGCTCGGTCTGCATCAACACCGGCGGCGAGAAGGTCTTCCCCGAGGAGGTCGAGGAGGCGCTGAAGACCCATCCCTCGGTGCGCGACGCCGTGGTGGTCGGCCTGCCCGACGCGCGCTTCGGCGAGCGCATCTGCGCGGTCGTCGAGACCGACGGCGAGGCCCAGCCGACGCTCGCGGAGCTGTCGGCGCACGTCCATTCGACCCTGGCCGGCTACAAGGCGCCGCGTGACCTGGTGCTGGTGGACTCGATCGGCCGGGCCCCCAACGGCAAGGTCGACTACAAGGCCGTCAAGGACCGCGCCATCGCCGAACTGGGCGTCGGCGCCTAGCCGGCTCCGGAAGGACGGAGGTGGTCGCCAGCGACAGCTTCGCCGGGTTCCTCCGCGAGGAGCTCGCGCCGCTCGGCCGGGTCACGGTTCGCCGGATGTTCGGCAAGACCGGCGTGTTCTGCGACGGACTGATGTTCGCGATGGTCGCGGACGACCTGCTGTACTTCCGGGTGGACGACCTCAATCGGGAGGCTCTGCAGGAGGCCAGGTGCCTTCCGCCCCTCAACTACGAAAAGGGCGGCCGCACCATAGACCTGTCCTTCTGGCGCGCGCCCGAGCGGCTGCTGGACGACCCCGATGAACTGCTCGCCTGGGCGCGCACCGCGCTCGCGGCCGCGCGCCGCGTCGCGGCGAAGCGGAGCCCGACGTTCGACTAGGGTGAAAGCCCGATCATCGTCTTGTAATTTCAGCAATTTCTTCGTCATTCCCGGCCTTGTGCCGGGAACGACGAGCCAAATAATTGAGTTACCATGGCCATGGTGCGGGCTAGGGAAGCGTTGCCTTCTTAGGCCGTCCGCTCATAAGGCCAGGCGCCGTAAGGAGTCGGCCCGAGACCATATAGACCGCGCTCACAAACTTCTGACGCCAGGTGATGGTGGCGGTTTCGCGATATTCCTCTTTCAGCGGAAATTCCTTCAGGACGTGAAGTCGCTCTAAGACGGTGACAACGACCGGCATCTCAAACTCTAGGGTGCGCCGGGAGTGAGCGAAGGCGTTCCGAATCTCGCGGAAGATGTTCAGGTCGTCGCGTGTCTTCGGTCCATATGCGCCCAGCGCGTAGGCCATTTTGATTTTGGCTGAGAGCGTCGCCAGCGGGGCGTCGCCATAGAAGAGCGCCGCTTCTTCGGCGGGAGTCAGATCCCTCCGGAGGCGGCTTCTGAGAGTTAGTGCTAGATCATCCTCAATGTGAGTCACCACCAGAATGGCGGCGGCCCTGTCGCCTTCGCCCTCGATTTCGTCCAGAATGCGCTCGCGTTCGGCGTCGGCTCTCGGCATCGCCCGCGAATATTTCCGGAGCGAATCTAGTGATGCAGGATCACGACTCACAGACCGACTCCTTTAGCGACGACGAAGCCGCCCGCCGCCGCGATGAAGTGGTCAAGCGCATACTAGCCACCCCACCGCAGCCTAGGGCTCCGAAGCCGAAAAAGACGACTCCAATGGAACCCGGAAACTAGACCCCGGCTCGCTCGGGAAGTTCAAGCGCGGTCCTTGCAGGCATCATCATGCGGCGCTGACCTAGGCGCTCTGCGTATCGCACGAAGCCAACGCTGGCGTAGAACGCCACGAGCTTTTCATTGAGGGGAACCAGCGTTAGCACCGGCAACCCGAATTCGAGGACGGACCGCCGGAAGACCTCAATCACCCGAACCATGATATCGGTGCCGACATCCTGTCCCTGGTAGGCTTTGTCCACAGCCACGTACTCTAGGTGCAGGGCGGGAAAAACCTTGCTGATGACACGTTTTCGGATCGGGCCGTCACCCGTCAGATAGCGCTCATCCTCAAGCTGGAGACCCAGCGCGTAAAACGCAATCGGGTTTAGATCGTCACCGATATGGACCGTAGTCACGCGACAGTTGTGGTCGCTGTGGCGACGGTGGCCCTCTTTGAGGAACCACTTGTCAAGGTCTGGCTCGCCACAACGAAAAGCCCCCCGAGGACAGGTATCCACGAGGGGTCGGTATTGAAGGTCGCTAAGATAGACCGCCACTATTCCTTGTGGCGGGGGGCGTGCGCCTTGTACATGGCGACCAGCTTGTCCGGAGCGCCCCCCGACGCCTTGTAAGCCCTGTCGGCGAACGCATAGATGCGGCGCGACGAGAGGCTATTCGGTTTAGGAACGCGACCTAGGAAGGTCGCGACGGTGAGGCGGATGCGATCAGTCGCGATACCCATGTCATGCTCCCTTCGGTTTGGCTTGGCGCTGGCGACGCCGGGATAAGTGATATCAGCGCCCTAAGGTGTGAACGGTTGCTCCACTGTCAACGGATTGGTTGCGGGCCCAGCAGTTGACATTTGCTATTTTCCATGGCACGTGCAAACGCCCGTGGGCGGTTGGTCGCTTGCCAGAGCAAGGCAAGCGCTGGAAAATATATCTCAACCGCGGCCGTTTACCTAAAAATTAGTCGCTGGCTGTGTCGCATTTTGCGACTCGTTTTCGGATCACCCGGAACTTCCGAGCCTTTTGTTTGATGCTACGCGGCTTGACGAGGCTGATCATACATCAGTCGCTTGCCGACCACGCCGCCCACCGCTTCGGCGGCCCGCATGGCGTCCGTGACGCCCAGGTCGGCGCGGAAGTTGTACCGGAAATCGAACTCGCCGAGGTAGCGCGACAGCTGCGCGTCCGAGACGTGGTGATAGGTCCCGATCACGCCGCGCAGGGTCTTGGCGGTCACGTTCGGAACGTGGAAGGACCAGACTTCGCCGCCACGCTCGACCAGTGACACAACGGCCTCTTTCGGGCCGAACACGTCCTTCTTCGCCGCGCGCTTGTTGGCGTGCTTGTTGCCCTCTTTGCCGCCGATGTAGGTCTCATCGACTTCCACGACCTTGCCCGCGCCGCCGATAGGCACCGGGTTGGTTTCGGTCATCGCCGCACGGATGCGGTGAGCCATGAACCAGGCCGTCTTGTAGGAGCCGAAGCCGAGCATCCGGTACAGTTGGTGCGCCGAGATACCCTTCTTGCTGGCGCACATCAGGTGCGTCGCCAGCAGCCACTTATGCAGCAGGATGTGGCTGCGTTCGTACAGCGTGCCCATGGTCGCCGTGAACGACTTGCGGCACCCCTTGGACTTGCACTTGAATGGACTGAGAGCCATCCGATCCGCCGCCGAGCTATCGGATCTGGATTCCGGCCTTTGCCGGGACGAGCGGAGAAATTGGATGGGCCGTTGAAATCCTACAGCTCGAATCGAGGACGGCCCCCCGGGCCGCTTCAGACCGGCTTCAGGCTGCGGACGAACTCGACCAGGGCGGCGCGCGAGGCGCCGCGCGGCAGGACGGAATAGGCGCGGAGGAGTTCGAGCGCGCCGGGCTCGGCGAGCAGGCCGGCGACCTCGTCGATCGCCCCGCTGGCCGGATTGACCTCGCCGAACATCTCCGCCACCGGCGCCTGCAGGGTGGTGGCGATGCGCGACAGCATCGAGGCGCTGACCCGGTTGGCTCCGCGCTCGTACTTCTGGATCTGCTGGAAGGTGACGCCGGCCGCCTCGGCGAGCGCCTGCTGGGACAGGCCGCGCACCTTGCGCAGCAGCCTGATCCGCGCGCCGACGGCGATATCGATGGGATCGGCCAAGGCCTCAGGCTTACGAGCCATGGTGTCTCCGAATTGCCGCCCAGGTCGGCCAGGAAGCCACTGCCTAGCCTAGCCAGTGCTCCGCGTCGACCCGTCCGTGGGCGGCGCCCACTCCGCCTGAACCAATCCCTGATCAGTGATCAGGTAGCAAGCTTCCGCAATAGTGATTCCCACGGCGCGGCGAAGCTGGCCCGTGACCGGAGCCTCGCGCTCGAGCGCCATGAACTCTTCCTCGTAAGAGGTCAGAATTTCCATCAGATTTTGAGCGAGCACCTTGGCCCGCTCCGCCGCTGTCTGACCCATCTGTTCCCCCAAGACCCCGAGACTACCATGAGCATCGGGCCGCCGAATGCAACCTTGCGTGCGTAAAATGCCACCGGTCGGACCGGGGCCATATGACGCAGCGGCCAAGCTTCAATTCGCGGCGATCGCCCGGGCTGCGGCGTGGGCCGCGAAGGTGGCCCGCTCCTCCTGCTGGGCGATCCGGCGGAACGTCGCCAGCGCCTGACCGACGACCTGGTCCATGTTGTAGTACCGGTAGGTCGCCAGCCGGCCGACGAAATGGACGTCGGGCGTCGCCAGCGCAAGGGCCTCGTAGCGCTTGTAGAGCGCCTGGTTCTCCGGCCTGGGCACGGGATAGTAGGGGTCGCCGTCGGCGCGGGGATATTCGTAGGTGATGGTGGTCTTGCCGACCGTCTGGCCGGTCAGGTGCTTGTATTCGCTGATCCGGGTGTAGGGCGTCGCCTCGTCCGGATAGTTCACCGTGCCCACCGGCTGATACCACTCCCGGTCCATGGTCACGTGCCGGAAGTCGAGGCTGCGATAGGGCAGCTTGCCGTAACGGTGGTCGAAATATTCGTCGATCGGCCCGGTGAAGATCAGCTGGTCGAACACCGCCTCAGCGCGGACGTCCTCGTACTCGACGCCGAGTTCGAGGGTGATCCCGGGCTGGTCGAGCATGTTCTCGAACATCGCCGTATAGCCGGCCGCGGGCATGGCCTGGAACTTGTCGGTGAAATAGCGGTCGTCGTCGCTGGTGCGGGTGGGCACCCGCGCGGTCACCGACTTGTCGAGCTCGGAGGGATCCATGCCCCACTGCTTGCGGGTGTATCCGCGGAAGAAGGTCTCGTAGAGCTCGCGGCCGACCTTGGAGATCACCACGTCCTCGGACGTCACGATCTTGTCCACCGGCTCGGCGCGGCTCGCCAGATAGGCTTCCGCTTCGGCGTCGGTGGTCAGGTTCAGGCCGTAGAGCAGGTTGAGCGTCGTGCGGTTGATCGGCATCGGCACGAGCAGGCCGTTCACCTGGGCCAGCACCCGATGCTCGTAAGGGCGCCATTTGGTGAACTGCGACAGGTAGCCCGAGATCTCCTCGGAATTGGTGTGGAAGATGTGCGGGCCGTAGCGGTGCATCAGGACGCCGGCGGCGTCCTTCTCGTCATAGGCGTTCCCGCCGATGTGCGGCCGCTTGTCCACCAGCAGCACGCGCTTGCCGAGCTGGCTGGTCAGGCGTTCGGCGAGCACCGAGCCCGCATAGCCGGCGCCCACGATCAGGTAATCGAAGGGCTTGTTGCGCGACGCCGGGCGAATGGCGGGCGCGCCGATCGCCTGGACCAGCTCCGCGCCGATGCGCTCGGCGGTCGCGCCGGCGGCGCGCGAGATCTCCAGGTTCATCCGCGCGAAGGTCTCGTCCCACGACAGCGCCGCAAGCGCCGCGTCGACTTCGCGGAGCCAGGATCCGCTCATCCGGGGCAGGGCCAGCGCCCGGTCGCAGGCGGCGATGAATTCCTCGGGCGTCGCGGCGATCGCGACGCCTTCCAGTTCGCCGTAGTGGCGCACCACGTCGACGATCGGCGTGGAGACCACCGGTCGGCCGCCGGCCAGGTACTCCGGCGTCTTGGTGGGGCTGATGAACCGCGTCGACTCGTTGATGGCGAAGGGCATCAACGCCACATCCCAGCCGCCGAGATAGGCGGGCAACTCGTCGTAGGTCTTGCCCCCCAGGTAGTGCAGGTTCGGGCGCTTCGGCAGGTCGGCGGGATCGATCTTCACCACCGGCCCGACGATCACCAGGCTCCAGTTGGGCCGAGCGTCGGCCAGGGCGGCCAGCAGGCCGAGGTCCATGCGCTCGTCGACCACGCCGTAGAAGCCCAGCTTCGGCCCGGGGATCGCCGCCTGGTCGGCAGGCTCATCGGCAAGCGTGCGCGCCTTGGCGAAGTGGGCGCGATCGACGCTCGAGGGGAAGGGATGGATGTTCGGGTGCCGGTCGCGCTTGGCCTCCCACAGGCTGTAGCCGCCGGTGAACACCACGTCGGCCAGCCCCATCAGCTCGCGTTCCAGGATGGTCAACTCGGGCGGGGCGAACTTGAAGTTCGCCAGTTCGTCCATGCAGTCATAGACCGTGCAGACCGTGCTCAGATGCCGCGAGAAGTCGAGCATCATCGGCGTGTAGTACCAGCGGATCAGGTCGCCGCCGTAGCCGGCGAGCAGTCCGTCCAGCAGCAGGCCCAGCATGGCGTTGCGTTCGGCCGCCGTGCCGCCGTCCGGCAAGACCGGCGTCACCACGATCACGCCGCTGTCGGGGTCGGTGCGGCTGTCGAGGCGCGGGCAGGTTTCCACGGGACCGGCGACCGGCTCCTCCCAGAAGATGACACGCCGGCCCTTGGCGAACCGGGTCATCAGATGCTGCGGGCGCTGGAAGACGAAGTCCCAGCGAAGATGGGAAAAGCAGATCAGGGTCTGTCGACCCCGCGAACGCGGCCCGAATTCCGTCGGCAATGGCGCAGCACCGTCGGCGCGCGAAACCCATTGAGTGTTCAAGGGCGCATTCCTTCTCGAAAACAACGACACACGAAGCCCGCTGACGGAACTCCGGCGGGCGTCAAAGGTTCCGGGCAAGAGCTTCATGCCGCTGACCTTTCTTCAGTATTGAAATCGAGAACCGAGTTATTTGATCCTTATTATCAGTTTATGTCGGACAGCCGACAGTCTAGACGGTCTCTGGCGACTTGCGTCGCCCTGTGATTCCACGAATTCCTGCGCCATAGGACGGATTGCGTTCCCACCGCAGCGCGTCGCTGACAATCTCGTCCAGCGACGAGTGCTGGGCGCTCCAACCCAGCAGCGCGCGGGCGCGGCCGGGGTCCGCGACCAGGCTCGGCGGGTCGCCCGCTCGGCGGGGCCCGACGCTGTGCGGCGTCTCGCGGCCGACCGCCCGGCCGACCGCCTCCACCACCTCCCACACCGACCGCCCCTGCCCCGTGCCGACATTGACCGGCTCGAAGGCGCCCGGCGGCAGGTCCGCCGACAGGGCCGCCACATGCGCCGCGGCGAGGTCCGAAACGTGGATGTAGTCGCGCAGACAGGCGCCGTCCGGAGTGTCGAAATCATCGCCGAAGACGGTGAGTGGGGGGCCATCCCCCAGCGCCGCGGCGATCGCCAGCGGGATCAGGTGGGTCTCCGGCTCGTGGGCCTCGCCGATCAGCCCGGACGGGTCGGCGCCGGCGGCGTTGAAATACCTCAGAGCCACCGCCGTCAGCCCATAGGCCCGGCACTGGGCGGCGATCATCCATTCGGCGGCAAGCTTGGTCTCGCCGTAGGGACTGGCCGGGGCTTTCTCCGCGGTTTCGACGATCGTCTCCACGGCGCGTCGACCGCCTTGGCCATAGACCGCGGCGCTGGAGGAGAACACCAGGCGCCCCACCCCGCACTCGCGCATGGCGGTCAAAAGCCTGGTCGTGCCGCCGACGTTCACCTCCCAGAAGACGTCCGGCTCAACGCTGGAACGGCCGACCTCGATCAGGCCCGCGAAATGGATGACCGCGCTGACGTCATGGGCGCCCATCGCCTGGCGCAGGGCGGCCAGGTCGCGGATGTCGCCCTGCACGAACGGACCCCAGTTGACCGCCTCGGCGAAGCCGGACCTGAGGTCGTCGAAAACCACCGGCAGAAAACCGTTTTCGTGCAGCGCCTTGGCCGTATGCGCGCCGATGTACCCTGCGCCGCCCGTGACCAGCACGGCGGGCTTCGATCCCCGATCCATGGCAGCCTTAATCGCCAGGGCCCCCAGCGGTTCCGCGGCGCCCGGGTGTTTCGGGAACGAATGCATCCCCCCTCGACTTAAGTCTGGCGAGGCGACGGGAGAGCCGGGATCCGATGACGCCGCTTGAACTCTGGGGCGGTCACGAATGCACCGTGAACCGGGTGGGCGAGGCGTTCCACGACCAGACCCGTCGCAGCGGCCACCACGAGCGCGCCGGCGACCTCGATCGGTTTGCAGAGCTCGGCCTGAAGGCGCTGCGCTATCCGGTCCTTTGGGAGCGCACCGACCCGGAGGGCGGTGGCGACGTCGACTGGGGCTGGACCGACACGCGGCTGGCGCGGATCCGCGAACTCGGCATGCGGCCGATCGCCGGCCTGCTGCATCACGGCAGCGGCCCCAGGACCACCCACCTGTTGGACGACGGGTTCGCCGCGGCCTTCGCGCGCTACGCCCGGGCCGCCGCCGAGCGCTATGACTGGATCGTCGACTGGACGCCGGTCAACGAACCCCTGACCACGGCGCGGTTCTCGGCGCTCTACGGGCACTGGTATCCGCACGCCGCCGACGAGCGGCTGTTCTGGACGGCGCTGCTCAATCAGATCGACGCCACGCGGCTGGCGATGGCGCAGATCCGTCAGGTGCGGCCGGACGCGCGGCTGATCCAGACGGAGGACCTGGGGCGCACCTATTCGACCCGGGCGGTGGCCCACCAGGCGGACTTCGACAACGCCCGGCGCTGGATGACCTGGGACCTGCTCGAAGGCCGTGTTGCGCCGGGCCATCCCCTGTGGCGGCGACTGGAGGACTTCGGCCTCGGAGACCGGCTGCGGGCCATCGCCGACGATCCCTGCCCACCGGACGTGCTGGGCGTGAACCACTACCTGACCAGCGACCGGTTCCTGGACCACCGAAGCGGCGACTATCCACCCGAGCGGATCGGCGGCAACGAGTTCATGGCCTTCGCCGACGTGGAGGCGGTGCGCGCGGTGCTGCCAGGACCGGGCGGGCTGGAAGGCGCGCTGGACGAGGCCTGGGCGCGCTATCAACGGCCGCTGGCGGTGACGGAGAGCCACAACGGCTGCACCCGCGAGGAGCAGGTCCGCTGGATCCGCGAGGCCTGGACGGCGGCCGAGCGCCTGCGGGGCCGCGGCGTCGACGTGCGCGCGGTCACGGCCTGGGCCCTGCTCGGGACCCACGACTGGAACAGCCTGCTCACCCGCCAGATCGGACACTATGAGGTCGGAGCCTTCGACGTGCGCCGCGATCCGCCGCGCCCGACCGCGCTGGCCGCGGAACTGAGGCGCCTGGCCCAGGGCGGCGAGAGCCATCCGGCGACCGAAGGCGCGGGCTGGTGGCGCCGGGATATCCGCCTGCAGTTCAGGCCGGTGTTCCGCACGGTGGAGAGCCCGGCGCCGCGGCCGGAATGGCGGACGCCGCAAGCGCCGCGGCGCCCCCTGCTGATCACCGGGGCCACCGGCACGCTGGGCAAGGCCCTGGCCCGGGCCTGCGAATGGCGCGGCATCGACTATCGGCTGACCGGACGCGGCGAGCTCGACCTGGAAGACGACCGGTCCATCGACCGGGTGCTCCGGGCCGCGGAGCCGTGGGCGGTGATCAACGCCGCGGGCTGGGTGCGGGTCGACGACGCCGAGGGCCAGGCGGACAGGTGCATGGCCGCCAACGCCTGGGGCGCGGCGCGGCTGGCGCGGGCCTGCGCCCAGTTCGGCCTGCCGGTGGTGGGGTTCTCCAGCGACCTGGTGTTCGACGGCCGGCGCGGGCGGCCCTATGTGGAGAGCGATCCGCCCTGCCCGCTCAACGTCTACGGCGCCAGCAAGGCGCGCGCCGAACAGGCCGCCCTGGCGATCGGCGGAAGGGCGCTGATCGTGCGCACGGCGGCGTTCTTCTCGCCCTACGACCCCTATAATTTCGCCTCCCATGTCGTGCGGAGTCTGGCCGCCGGGCAGACGTTCGCGGCGGCCGACGACCTGGTGGTCTCGCCGACCTATGTGCCCGACCTGGTCGACGCGGTGCTGGACCTGCTGATCGACGGCGAGACCGGCATCCGGCACCTGGTCAATCCGGCGGCGGTCTCCTGGGCGCAGTTCGCGCGCCTGGTGGCCGGTGCGATGGACCTCGACGCCGGCCTGATCGCCGGCGTTCCGGCGGCGAGCTTCGGGTGGCCGGCGGCGCGGCCCGCCTACGCCGCCCTGGGGACCGAACGCGGCCAGATCATGCCGCCGCTTGAGAACGCCATCGCCCGCTACGCCGCGGTGATGCGCGAGGCGCAGTTCGCCGCGGAGGCCCAGGCGCTGATCGACGGCGCGCCGGACCTGCTGGTCCGCCCAGGGGCCCGGGTCACCTGAGCGCGCGGGCCGCGGCGACGACGCGGGCGGCCTTCTCCGCGGTCTCTGCGAGCGACTGTCCGGCGCGGTAGATCTCTCCGCCCAGGCCGAAGGCCCGCGCGCCGGCGGTCCACCAATCCTGCATGGTCTCGGGCCCCACGCCGCCGACTCCCCAGATAATGGCCTCCGGCGGCAGGACGGCCTTCAGCTGCTTGAGGTGGCCTGGCCCGTAGGTCGCGGCGGGGAACAGCTTCAGATGCCGCGCGCCCGCCGCGAGCGCCGTGAAGGCCTCGGTGGCGGTGGCGAAACCCGGGGCGGGATCGAGGCCGAGCTCGGCGGCGCGCCGGATCACCTGCGGGTCGGTGTTCGGTGCGACGATGATCCGCCCGCCGGCCGCGGCCACAGCCTCGACGCGCTCCGGACTGAGGACCGTGCCGGCGCCGACCACCATCCGGTCGCCATAGGCCTCGGCGAGCCTTCGGATGCTGTCCAGGGGATCGGGCGAATTCAGGGGCACCTCGATGCCGCGCACGCCGGCGGCGAACAGGGCCTCGGCGTGGTCGAGGACCTCGTCGGGGCGGACGCCGCGGACGATGGCCACCACCGGGCACTCGGCCAGGGCGTCGTCGAGGGTCATTGCCGGGCTCCCAAGGCGAACAGCCCGGCGACGGCCGCGGCCTCGCCGTCGAAAATCTCCGCCTCGACGCCGGTGCGGACGAGCGCGCGCTGGTAGCGGGCGCAGAGCGCCGCGTCGCCCAGCAGGGTCACCCGGGTCGGGGGCTTGCCCAGCAGCGGCGGCACGCTGGCCACCTCGGCCCCGATCAGGAGACCCGAGAGATAGCTGGGCGTGCTCTCCGCCCTCGCCTTGCCGCCCACCACGCGGGCGCGGGCGGTGAACAGCCGCGCGGCCAGCGCGTCGCCGGCGCCGGCCGCGGCCAGGCCCGCGTCGAAGGCGGCATCATCGGCGGCGGGCGCGGCGCTCTTGAGCACGCTATGCTGGCCCAGCACCGCGAAGAGCTCGCCCGTCATGGCGGTGATGAAGCGGACGATGCGGCCGTCCTCGATCAGCACCCACTTGGCGTGGGTGCCGGGGTGGCAGAGGAGGTGGCGGCCGGCCTGGCGTTCGGGATGCTGGGCGAGCCAGCCGAGGATCTGGGTCTCCTCGCCGCGCATCACGTCGGGCGAGCCGGCGATGCCCTCGCACCGCAGCCCGGGCGCGATCCGCACGCCGTCCTCGACCTCGACCATCGAACCGGCGAGGTCGAGAAGGCCCGCCGGACAGTCGACATAGGGCGCGGCGGTCCAGCCGAGGTTCGAGCCGATCATGCCGCAGAGGACCGCGGGCAGGCCCTCGGCGCGGAGGCCGGGGCGCACCTCGGAGGCGAACCGCCGGGCCGCCTCGCCGGGCGCCAGCCTGGCGACGCCGAGCGGGAAGTCCCGTTGCGCGACCACCGCGCCCAGGCTGTCCAGCGTCCAGGCGCGCAGGTTGGTGGTGCCCCAGTCACAGGCGAGGAGCTTGGCCTGGGCCATCAGGTGCGCCCGGCGTCCACGACCATGTCCTGGCCGGTCATCATGCGGCTGTCGTCGGACGCCAGGAACAGGGCGGCGCGGGCGATGTCGTCGGGCATGATGCGGTCCTTGAGCGCCGTGAGCTTCTCCCAGTCCGCCTCGGCCTGCGGGGTCAGCCAGAGCTCCAGTTGCCGGGGCGTGATCACCCAACCCGGCGAAAGCGCGTTGACCCGGATCCGGTCCACGCCCCAGGCGCGGGCGAGGCTCTTGGACAGGGCGTTGATCGCGCCCTTGGCCGCCGAATAGGTGGGCAGCTCGCCCGGCGTCAGGATGGCGTTGATCGAGCTCAGGTTGACGATCGACCCGCCGCCCGCGGCCTTCATCAGTGGATAGACGGCCGTGGACGCGATGAAGGTCGGATCGAGGTTGACCGCCAGGCCTTTGCGCCAGGCCTCGGGCGTCACCTCGGCGGCGACCTGACGGGTGTCGTTGGCGACGTTGTTGATCAGGATCGTGATGGGCCCGAGCGCGGCGGCGGCGTCGCCGATGGCGGCCTGCAGGGCCGGGGCGTCGGTGACGTCGCAACGGCGGAACCAGGACGTCGAACCCAGCTTGGCCGCAAGCGCCTGACCGGCGGCCTCGTCCAGGTCGACGAAGGCCACCTTCGATCCCTGGTCGTGGAAGCTCTGCACGAAGGTCGCGCCGATGCCCGAGGCGCCGCCGGTGACGAACACCGTGCGGCCCCTGAGGCTGGGGTAGGTCGCGTACTCGGCCATCAGTGGGATTCCCGCGTCACGTCTGGGGAGGACTTGCCGACCAGGAAGTCCAGGTCGACCCCGGTGTCGGCCTGCAGGACGGTGTCGATGTAGAGCTTGTACCAGCCGCGCGTGTACTTCGACGGCTGGCGGGCGGCTTCCCAGGCGGCGCGGCGACGGGCGAGTTCGGCGTCCTCGACCAGCAGGTCCAGCGACCGGCCAGGGCCGTCGAAGGCGATCTCGTCGCCGGTCTGGACCAGGGCCAGCGGGCCGCCGGCTTCGGCCTCCGGGGCCACATGCAGGATCACCGTGCCGTAGGCCGTGCCGCTCATCCGCGCATCGGAGATGCGGACCATGTCGGTCACGCCCTTCTCCAGCAGCTTCGGCGGCAGGCCCATGTTGCCGACCTCAGGCATGCCGGGATAGCCCTTGGGCCCGCAGCCCTTGAGCACCAGGATCGAGGTCTCGTCGACCTCCAGGTCGGGGTGGTCGATGCGGGCGTGGTAGTCCTCGATGTCCTCGAAGACCACGGCGCGGCCGCGGTGGGTGAGCAGGGCCGGCGTCGCGGCGCTGGGCTTCAGGATCGCGCCCTGCGGACAGAGGTTGCCCTTCAGCACCCAGACGCCGGACGACGGGCCGATGGGCGCCTCCAGCGAGCCGATCACATCGCGGTTCCAGACTGTGGCCGCGTCGGCGATCTCGCCTTGCGTCCGGCCGGAGACGGTGACGACGTCGCGGCGATAGAGCGGGCCCAGCTCCTTGGCCACGGCCGGCGCGCCGCCCGCGTAGCAGAAGTCCTCCATGAGGTACTTGCCGGAGGGCATCAGGTTGACCAGCAAGGGCGCCTCGCGGGCGATCTCGTCGAAGTCCTTGAGGGTGAGGGGCACGCCCAGCCGGCCGGCCAGCGCCAGCAGGTGGACCACCGCATTGGTCGAGCCGCCGATCGCCGCGTGCATCAGTATGGCGTTCTCGAAGGCCGCCCGGGTCATGATGTCGGACGGCTTGATGTCGTCCTTCACCAGCTGGACGATGCGGTTGCCGCTCTTGTGGGCCAGCACCTTGCGGCGGCTGTCGACCGCCGGCAGGGCGGCGTTGTTGGGCAGCGAGATGCCGAGCGCCTCGGTGAGGCTGGCCATGGTCGAGGCCGTGCCCATGGTGTTGCAGACGCCGGCCGAGCGGCTCATACCGCTCTCGGCGCTCATGAACTCGTCGAGGCTCATCTCGCCGGCCCGAACGGCCTCGGAGAACCGCCATACGTCGGTGCCGGAGCCGATGTCGCGGCCCTCGAACTTGCCGTTCAGCATCGAGCCCGAGGAGACGAATATCGCCGGCAGGTCGACGCTGGCCGCGCCCATCAACAGGCCCGGCGTGGTCTTGTCGCAGCCGCCCATCAAGACGACGCCGTCGATGGGATTGGCGCGGATCGACTCCTCGACCTCCATGGCCAGCAGATTGCGGAACAGCATGGCGGTCGGCCGCATCTGGGTCTCGGGCAGCGACATGGCCGGGAATTCGATGGGCACGCCGCCCGCCTCCCAGACGCCGCGCTTCACGAAGTCGGCGAGGTCGCGCAGGCCGACCTGGCAGGTGACCAGCTCCGACCAGGTGTTGGCGATGCCGATGATCGGGCGGCCGTCGAAGACGTGGTCCGGCAGGCCGGTCGCCTTGATCCAGCTGCGATGGATGAAGCCGTCCTTGTCGTGCTTGCCGTAGCTCTTCGTGCTGCGCAGCGGTTTTCTGGCCATGCGGCGACGCCCTTTGGGTCTCGAGTGATGCCCTTCTAGAACCCGCCAGAGCGGCCCAGGTTCAGGGTAGGCTCACCTCACCCCTCAAAGAGCGGCAGCGCTAGCCCTTTCACGCCGGTCTCGACGGCGAAGAGCCCGCCGGCCACCGGCTGGCTGGCGCGCGCCTGGGGCGAGAGGCTCTCCCAGGCGCTGGTCACGAAAAGGGTGGTCATGTCGGCGCCGCCGAAGGCGCAGCTGGACGGTTGCTCGACCGGCATGGGGACGGTCATGTCGACGAGGCCTTCGGGGGTGTAGCGCACCAACCGCCAGCCGCCCCACTGGGCGTTCCAGAGGTAGCCGTGGGCGTCCACGGCGGAGCCGTCGGGGCTGCCGGGCTCTCCGGCGGTGTGGGCGAAGCGCCGGACCTTGGAGAGGTCCGCCACCTCGTGGGCGAACAGGGTCTGCAGCTTGGAATCGGCCATGTAGAGCGTCTTGCCGTCCGGGCTGAACGAGACGGTGTTGGGGATATGGATGCCCTCCAGCATCCGCTCGGTGGTCAGGTCGGGGCGGGTGCGGAAGAGCGCGCCGGTGCGCTTGCCGCCGTCGTCGTCCATGGTCGACCACCAGAAATTGCCCTGCGGGTCGATCTTACCGTCGTTGGTGCGGAAGCCCGGCGGCAGGGCGAAGGGCCGAATCAGTTCGATCTCGCCCCTGTCCGGATCGCAGGTCGCGAGGCCCTTTTCGGTCGCCATCAGCAGTCCGCCCTGCGCCCGGGGGACTGCGGCGCTTGCGCGCATGGGTAGGTCGAAGGCGCCGCGGTCTTCGGTTTTCGGCTCGTACCAGGCCAGCCTTTTGCCCTGGATATCGAACCAGTAGAGGCGGCCCTCCAGCGGCGACCAACAGGGGCCTTCCCCGAGACGATCGGCGGACTCCACCACGCAACGCACGTCCATCGACGCCTCCGCTAAAGCCTTGTCCGAATCGTGGAACAGTCGCGGCGGTTGCTGTCGCTGGGGTGCGACAACCTGACCGCCGGCGTTTCAGTTCCGTTCAGAGTCCGCGTCCTACTATCCTAAGCGACAGATAAAGGGAGGGGTCCCACGAGATGTCGTTATCCAGCTACTCAGACGTTTTCGCGATCGATCACGATCGCGACTACGACGAGGAGATCTCGGCCGGCGACCTCGTTCGCACGGGTCCCAACCTCTTCCCCCACTTCGAAGTCCTGGCCGTCCATGGGGAGAAGGCCTGGGTGCGCAACACCGCCAACGGGACCGACCACCTGGCGCTGGTCTCCCGCTGCCGCAAGATCAACGGCCAGCCGTTCGCCGAGGCCGCCGAATAGGCCTGCCCCCGCCGGATCGCGCGCTCGCCTCCAAATCGATCCGGAAGTCCGTGAACCCAAGCGACGTCGCCGTGTTCTACTAAGTCGGGGCGCCGACGCCTGCGCGCGAACTTCCGGGAGGACCGGCCATCTCCGCATTCATGTTCGCCACCGGCGTGGAGAACTCCATTCCGACGATCAAGGGCGGGACCCTGCGGGTCGACCAGATGGAGTCCTGCGGCCACTACCGCCACTGGCGCAAGGACTTCGACCTGGTCGAGGAGATGGGGCTGCGGTTCCTGCGCTATGGCCCGCCGCTGCACACCAGCCTGATCGGCGCCGACAAGTTCGACTGGGAGTTCGCCGACGTCACCTTCGCCGAGCTGCGCCGGCGCGACATCGTACCGATCGTCGACCTCTGCCACTTCGGCGTGCCGGATTTCATCGGCAATTTCCAGAACCCGGACTTCCCTGAGATCTTCGCCCGCTACGCCAAGGCCTTCGCCCAGCGCTTCCCCTGGGTGCAGGTCTATACGCCGGTCAACGAGATGTTCATCTGCGCCCAGTTCTCCGCCAAGTACGGCTGGTGGAACGAGGAGGGCACCACCGACCTGACCTTCGTGACCGCGCTGAAGCACATCGTGAAGGCCAATGTGCGGGCCATGCAGGAGATCCTGCAGGTCCGCGCCGACGCGATCTTCATCCAGAGCGAGTCCTCGGAATATTTCCACGCCGAGAACCCCGCGGCGATCAAGCCGGCGGAGATCGAGAATTCGCGGCGCTTCCTGTCGCTGGACCTGAACTACGGCCACCGGGTCGATTCGGAGATGTACGAATACCTGCTCGACAACGGCATGACCCGCGAGGAGTACCACTTCTTCCTCGGCAACTCGCTGGCCCACCACTGCATCCTGGGCAACGACTACTATTGGACCAACGAGCACCGGGTCTCCGCCGACGGCGGCAGCCGGGCCTCGGGGGAGATCTTCGGCTACTCGGAGATCACCCGGCAATACTACAACCGCTACCGCCTGCCAGTGATGCACACCGAAACCAATATCGCCGAGGGTCCGAACGGCGACGAGGCGGTGAACTGGCTCTGGAAGGAATGGGCCAACGTGCTGCGGGTGCGCAATTCCGGCGTGCCGACGGTGGGCTTCACCTGGTACTCGCTGACCGACCAGATCGACTGGGACGTGGGCCTGCGCGAGAGCAACGGCCGGGTGCACCCGGTGGGTCTCTACGACCTGAACCGCGAGATCCGGCCGGTGGGCCGGTCCTACAAGCAGTTGATCCGCGACTGGGGCGCGGTGCTGCCCACCCAGAGCATCTGTCTCTCCGTCCCTATCGTGCCGCCGTCCGAGCACGAGGACGCCAGCGCCGAGCGCCAACGGTCCGACGCGCGCGCCTTGCGCAGCGTCGAGCTGGCGGCCGGTCTCGGCGGCACCCGCGACTAGCGCGGCCATGGATGACGCCCTGCGGATCGGCGGCCAGCCGGTGGTCCGGCTCCAGGCGTCCGGCGTTCCGCCGCGGGGGCCGGCCTTCCTGGAGGCCCTGGTCCTGCCGGGCCGCGGGATGATGCTGCTGCAGGCCCGGCTGCGGCTGCCGTCCGGCGAGGTCACCGACGCCCTCGCAGCCCCCGATCCGGCGACGGCGGCCGGGCAGCTCGACGGCGGGCCGGAGGATTTCGCCGGGAGCCGGTCGTTCAGCTTCGGCGGCGCGATCCTGGCGCCCTACGCCAACCGCATCCGCGGGCGCGCCCTGGACGGCGCGCGACAGGTCGAGACGCAGGTGGCGGGCCACACCGTGCGCCTGCCGCGCAACTGGGGCGGCAAGACGCCGGGCGCGGAGCAGTACGCCATGCACGGCCTGATCCTCGCGGCCCAGGTCGCCTGGCACCAGGACGCGCCCGACCGCGTCACCGGCCGCCTCGAGGCCGGCGACTTCGGCGGTCGCTGGCCTGGACGGACGGCGCTGGATTTCGAATGGCGACTGGAGGGCGGCGGTCTCCGCCTCCAGATCGTGGCCCGGAACCTCGGCCGCGAGCCCTTGCCCATGGGCATCGGCTGGCATCCCTACTTCGCCCTGCCGAGCGGCGAGCGCCGACAGGCGCGGCTCTGGCTGCCGGCCCGCGCCCGGACCGCTGTGACCAACTACGACGAGGTCCTGCCCACCGGCGCGGTCGAGCCCGTGGCCGGCGGCCCTTACGACTTCAGCGAAGCCGGCGGGCGGCCGCTGGGCGAGACCTACCTCGACGACTGCTTCACCGACCTGGTGCGCGGAGGCGACGCGGCGGTGGCGGAAATCCGCGATCCCGCCGCGAACCTGGCCTTACGCATCGCCTCGGCCTCGCCCCACACCCGCGCGGTGCAGGTCTACGCCCCGCCCGACAAGCCGTTCATCGTCGTCGAGCCCCAATTCAACCTGGCCGACCCCTATGGCGCCGAATGGGGTGGGCGGGACACCGGCATGGCGGCGGTCCCGCCGGGCGGCTCGGTCGCCTACGACGCCACGGTCACCGCCCTCACCCTAGGGAACCGCTGAGTCGGCGAGCCGTTCGCAGGTCCATGGCTGACATGCATCAATTGACCGACCCCACGGCGGAGGTCGTGCAGTTCGACGACGCCCTGCTGGACGCCTGCGGGCCGGCGCTGCGCGCCGAGCTGCTCACAGAGGCCGCGATGCTGGCCGAGGCCTTCGCGCCGGAAGGCCGCGCCGAACAGCTGCAGGCGATGGCCGCCGTGCTGGCGTCCGGCGCGCGCGACGAGGAGATGGATGGCGCGAGGGCGCGAGGACTGGCCTGCGCGCTGCGCCGCCTGGCGCGCGGTTCGGACAGCTAGCGGCTACTCCGCAGCGGCCGCGGTCGAGGCGCCCTCGCCGCTGCGCGCGCGGCGCCGGCGCTTCCGCGTCCCCGAACCATCGAGGAGTTTCCTGAGCTTGGCGGCCAGGACCCCCGTCTCGTAAGGCTTGTCGAGCAATGGGAATTCAGCCGTCTCCAGCACCGCGCCCTCACCCACATAGCCGGAGGTGAGCAGGACCTTCAGGTCGGGCCGCAGGTCGCGGGCCGTCCGCGCGAGGCCGACGCCGCTGATCCCGCCGGGCATCACCACATCGCTGAACAGCACGTCGATCTGGGCGTCGGACTGGATGATCTCCAGCGCCTCGTTGGCGTTGGTGGCCGTGACCACCTGGTAGCCGAGGCCGGTCAGCATATCTAGGGTCAGGGTGAGCACCGTGGGGTCGTCCTCGACGAGCAGCACGCGCTCGCGTCCGCCTTCCACGACCGGCGGCCGGGCCGGCGGTTCGGCGGGCGCGATCGGCTGATCGGACACCGGGAGCCGCAGGGTGAAGTTCGTGCCCTCGCCCGGCGTCGAGTGCAGATGCACCTCGCCCTCCGACTGGCGCACGAAGCCGTAGACCTGGCTGAGGCCGAGCCCGGAGCCCTTGCCCACCTCCTTGGTCGTGAAGAACGGCTCGAAGACCCGTTCGCGAACCTCGGCCGTCATGCCGACGCCGGTGTCGCGGACCTCGATCAGCACATGGGTCCCGTCGCGCCGCGTGGCGATGGACAGCTGGCCCCCCTCCGGCATGGCGTCGCGCGCATTGACCGCGAGGTTGAGCAGCGCGGTCTCGAGCTGGGTCGAGTCCACGTGGGCGCAGAGTGTTTCGTCGGTCAGCAGCAGGTCGAGGGTCACGGCTTCGCCCACGGCCTGGCGCATCAGGGGTGAGAACTCCCGGATGAGGGCGTTGACGTCGAGGCTGACCGGGGTGAGGTGCTGACGCCGCGAGAAGGCCAGGAGCTGCTTGGTGAGGTCGCGGCCGCGCTCGGCGGCCTGGCGGACCGCGCCCAGCCGGCGCGCCCGGCGCTCGTCGTCCTCGGGCTTGCGGGCCATGATGTCGATATTGCCGAGCACCACCGTGAGCAGGTTGTTGAAGTCGTGGGCGACACCGCCGGTCAGCTGGCCCACCGCCTCCATCTTGCGCGCCTGGGCGAGCTGTTCTTCGAGGCTGCGGCGGTCGGTGGCGTCGAGGATCACCCCGAAGATCTCGCGCGCCTCGCCGTCGTCGCTGGGCGCGACGACGCCCTGGTCCTGCAGGACCTTGTACTGGCCGTCGGCGCAGAGCCAGCGGAACTCCACGGAATAGCGCCCCGTGCGGGCGGCGTCGGAGACCCGGCCTACGACCATGGCGAGGTCGTCGGGGTGGATGCGGCTCGATCCGAATTCGGGGTCGTCGACGAAGCGGCTGGCCGGAAAGCCGGTGATCTCCTTGACCGCCTCGGAGACGAACTGCGGCGCGAAGGGCGGATCGATGCTGCGCGAATGGACGACGATCGGCAGGGACTTGAGGATCGCCTCCTGGCGGGCCTCGGTGCGCCGCAGCGCCTTCTCGGTCACCGCCGCCTCGGCCTTCACCCGCGCGTGCTCGTCGAGCAGCCACTGCCGATAGGCCGACTGGCGCTTCATCTCCTCGGTCTTCAGGTAGAGGTCGACCAGCACCGTCACCTTGGATTTCAGGATGAAGGGGTCCACCGGCTTGAAGACCACGTCGACGGCGCCCGAGGCGTAGGCCTGGAAGACGTGGGCCTCGTCGCGGAAGATGGCGGTCAGGAAGACGATCGGCGTCGAGGCGGTGCGTTTGCGCGAGCGGATCAGTTCGGCGGTCTCGTAGCCATCCATTCCCGGCATGTGCAGATCGAGCAGGATCAGCGCGAACTGTTCGGTGAGCAGGCGGCGGAGCGCCTCCTCGCCCGAGCGGGCGACGACCAGCTCGTGACCCAGCTCCGCCAGCGCCTGGACGGCCGCAAACGCGTTGCGCTCATCGTCGTCGACGATCAGGATTCGCGCCTTGAGCGGCGTGGTCAGGTCCGGCGGCGCCTGCGGCTCGGGCCGCCAGCTCCGTCGCTTGACGCCGGCGGGAGGGGGTTCCGCCACTTCAGCCTGCCTGCGGCATCAGCATCACGGCGTCCGTGGCCATCCGCATGGCGTCGGCGCGCTGGATCGAAACCCGCAGCACCGAGACCAGGTGGTCGATGTCCACGGGCTTGGACACATAGTCCGAGGCGCCCGCCTGGATGCACTTCTGCCGGTCGCCCTTCATCGCCTTGGCGGTGACGGCGACGATCGGCAGGTCGGCGAGGCCGGACCGGGCGCGGATCTCGCGGATGGTCTCGTAGCCGTCCATGTCCGGCATCATGATGTCGACCAGCACCACGTCAACGTCCGGCTGGGCGTCCAGCACCTCCAGGCCCGCGCGGCCGCTCTCGGCATAGCTGAGCTCGATGCCGTACTCCTCGAGCGCCGAGGCGAGCGAGAAGATGTTGCGGATGTCGTCGTCGATGACCACGATCTTGCGGCCGGTCAGCACGGGGTCTTCGTGCTTGTTCTGGTTGAGCTTGGCCTTGGCGCCGGCCGACATCCGCTCCATCGGCTCGTGCAGCATCAGGCTCGCCTGCTCGACCAGCTGGTCGGGCGTCCGCGCGATGCGGATCAGGCCGCCGAACACCGCCAGGCGGAGGCGCCGGTCGTCATCGGCCTCGAGTTCGTCGGGGACGTAGACCACCGCGGGGATCGAGCGGCCGTCGGCCTGCTTCAGCTGTTCGACCAGCTGGGCGGCCGGCAGGGCCGAGGCCTCGATCATCAGGCCTTCGGGCCGCTCCGCGGCGGGGCGGGCGAGCACCTCGGCGAGATCGCTCGCCACCTCGACCTCGGTGAAAGCCTGCCGCAGCGTCTCCGCGGCCGGGCCCTCGGCGCCCACCAGCACGATGCGGCGGTCGGCCTTGTCGACGAAGCTCTTCACCCCTTGCAGGGTGGAGACCACCACCTCGCGCTCCACCGGCTTATGGGTGAAGCCGAAGGCGCCCATGGAGAGGCCGAGCCCCTTCTGGTCGTCGGCGGAGATCACGTGCACCGGGATGTGCCGGGTTTCCGGCGTGCGCTTCAGGAGGTCGAGCAGCGCCAGGCCGTCCATGTCCGGCAGGCCGATGTCCAGCATGATGGCGTCCGGACCGAAGCGTCGGGCCAGCGACGGCGCAGCCGCGCCCTCCCCGGTCACCACGCCCTTGAACCCGCTGTCGTGCACCAGATTGAGCAGGATGGCGGCGAAGCGCGGATCGTCCTCGACGATCAGCACCACCGAGTCTTCCGAGCCGATCAGTTCGCGGTCGTCGGCCACCACCTCGGCCGGTTCGTCCGAGAAGGCCGACGACATCAGCATCGGACGCGGCATCAGCGGCGTCGAGGGCGCGCGGCTGGAGGCCGGCGCCTGGGCCGGGCTGAAGTTCAGCGGCAGGTAGAGGGTGAAGGTCGAACCCTTGCCAGGTGTCGAGGCGACACGCAGTTCGCCGCCCAGCAGGCGGGTGATCTCGCGGCTGATCGACAGGCCCAGGCCCGTGCCGCCGTACTTGCGGCTGGTGGTGCCGTCGGCCTGCTGGAAGGATTCGAAGATGATCCGCTGCTTTTCCTCGGGAATGCCGATGCCTGAGTCCTCGACCGAGAAGGCCAGCACCTGGCCGGCGGTGTTGAGGTGGTCGTTGCCGGTGTTCCAACCCGAGTGGGCGCGTTCGACCTTCAGCTTCACGTGGCCGGCTTCGGTGAACTTGAAGGCGTTGGAGAGCAGGTTCTTGATGATCTGCTGCAGGCGCTTGTCGTCGGTGTACATCGAGCGCGGCAGGGCCGGGTCGAGCTCCACCTGGAAGTCCAGCTTCTTGTCGGCCGCGATCTCGCTGAAGGTGCGGTCGACCTGATCGCGCAGGCTGGCGAAGGACATCTCGCTGATGTCGAGCGTGACCGTGCCGGATTCGATCTTGGCCAGGTCCAGCACGTCGTTGATCAGGCCCAGGAGGTCGGTGCCGGCGGCGTGGATGTTGGAGGCGAACTCCACCTGCTTGTCGCTGAGGTTGCCCTGGGTGTTGTCGGCCAGGAGCTTCGACAGGATCAGCAGGGAGTTCAGCGGCGTGCGCAGCTCGTGGCTCATGTTGGCCAGGAACTCGGACTTGAACTTGGAGGTGAGCGCCAGCTGTTCGGCCTTGTCCTCGAGCGCGATCTTGGCCTGTTCGACCTCGCGGTTCTTGGCTTCCACCTGCTGGTTCTGGACGCTGAGCAGGTGGGCCTTTTCCTGCAGCTCGGCGTTGGTCTGCTGCAGTTCCTCCTGCTTGGTGCGCAGCAGCTCCTCGGACTGACGCAGCGACGCGGCCTGTTGCTCCAGCCGGTCGTTGGTCTTCTTGAGTTCTTCCTGCTGGGCCTGCAGCTCGGAGGTGAGCAGCTGGGACTGTTTCAGAAGGCCTTCGGTGCGCATGTTGGCGGCGATCGTCGAGAGCACGATGCCGACGGATTCCATCAGCTGGTCGAGGAACTGCTGCTGGGTTTCGTTGAACTCGCCGAAGGTGGCCAGCTCGATCACCGCCTTCACCTCGCCCTCGAAGAGGGCCGGCAGGACGATGATGTTGGCGGGCGCGGCCTCGCCGAGGCCCGAGGAGACCTGGACGTAGTCCTTCGGCACGTTGGTGAGCAGGATGCGCGACTTCTCGTAGGCGCACTGCCCGATCAGGCCCTCGCGCAGCTGGAACTGGTTGGCCAGGTGCTTGCGGTTGTTGAAGGCGTAGGAGGCCGCCAGGTTCAGGACCATCTGGCCCTCGTCGTCCCGGTCGGAGACGTAGAACACCGCGTGCTGGGCGTTGATCAGCGGGGCCAGCTCCGAGAGCACCAGGTTCGACACCGTCGAGAGGTCGCGCTCGCCCTGCAACATGCGGGTGAACCGGGCGAGGTTGGTCTTCAGCCAGTCCTGCTCGGTGTTCTTCAGCGTCTGATCGCGGAGGTTCCGGATCATCTCGTTGATGTTGTTCTTCAGCTCCTCCACCTCGCCGGAGGC
>Ga0105240_10000523_pt1 | contig 70721 bp, 62 predicted proteins | sample KBSC54metaG_FD_80426 | JGI IMG/M metagenome (GOLD analysis project Ga0105240, IMG submission 80426) | Corn rhizosphere microbial communities from Kellogg Biological Station, Michigan, USA - KBS C5-4 metaG | ecosystem: Host-associated > Plants > Roots > Rhizosphere > Soil | place: Michigan, USA...
AGCAGCGCCAGCACCAGCGACGTAAATTCGTGGCCCATCGGGATACCGGCGAACTGCACGCTGATATCGGTACCGGGGCGATTCAATGAAAAGGACGGCTTGCGCACGGCGTGGTCGTTGCGTTCTACGAGCGTGATGCGCTCGGACAGCGTAACGATTTCCTGCAGCAACTCCTGCAACTCACGGGACTTGGCGCCATCATCCAGCGACGCGACGATCTCGATAGGCTGCGTGACCTTTTCCAGGTAGGCTTTCAATTGGGCTTTGAGATTGGCATCCAACATGATGATTTCCACTTTCCTCTGATGAGAGACTTCAATAGTGTCCGGACTCCGCCGCTCGGCCTCGTGAGCTCTGCGGCGTTGCTTGCGCCGAATCCGGACTGATACTTCAATTTTTGCTGCTTTACTTCTTATCTATTACGTTAAATCGTTGAGTAAGCGTAGCGAGCGGTTCGAGGTCGAGAGGAGAAGCGCAGCCGTACGAATGTACGGCGAGCATCGCAGTCTTGAGATCGAATCGCGCAGTAGCTTAATCAGCGATTTAGATCTTGCCGACCAGATCCAAAGACGGCTTCAGAGTTTCTGCGCCTTCAGTCCACTTGGCTGGGCAAACTTCACCTGGGTGCGAAGCAACGTATTGCGCTGCCTTGACCTTGCGCAGCAGTTCGGAAGCGTCGCGGCCGATACCGTTGTCGTGGATTTCCAGGATCTTGATCTGGCCTTCCGGATTGATCACGAAAGTACCGCGCAGCGCCAGGCCTTCTTCTTCGATCAGGACTTCGAAGTTGCGAGCCAGAGTTGTCGTTGGGTCGCCGACCAGTGGGTATTGGACCTTCTTGATGGCTTCCGATGTGTCATGCCATGCCTTGTGCGCGAAATGGGTGTCGGTCGACACGCCGTAGATTTCCACGCCCAGCTTCTTGAATTCAGCGTAGTTGTCGGCCAGGTCTTCCAATTCTGTCGGGCAGACGAAAGTAAAGTCAGCTGGGTAGAACACGAACACGGACCACTTGCCCTTCAGGGTTGCTTCGGAGATGTCGACGAATTTGCCGTCGTGGTAAGCAGTTGCCTTGAATGGCTTGATTGTCGTATTGATCAGGGACATTGCTATTTCCTTTACTTGGGGTTGAAAGAGAGTGAAGAGATAGTAAAGCGCCTCTATATATTAATCAAATTTATTTGTTTAATACTTTCGATTGCGTTTGACTATCAACATTCGTACAAGACGGCTTGCCGGTATGACAAGGGACAAGCTGCATATGGGCGCAAAAGCGCCGGATGCAAGCGCCGGCATGCTGCGTCGGCACTGCCGATCGCTTACACTGCCGGCTCACCGTTCGAGTGAAATCAGGAGACGGGGTTCGTTCCCGCCGCAATATTACTTCAGCACGGCAACATGCGTGTGACCGGGCAAAACACGGAAGAAAAATACGATGACCAGCAAACCGATCGCTTCCCGTCGCGCCGACTATCCCCATTTTCACGCCCTGGAGACGCGCTGGATGGACAACGACGTCTACGGCCATGTCAACAACGTCGTCTACTACAGCTGGTTCGACACGGCCGTGAATCATTTCCTGATGGCAAGCCGGGCGCTTGATATCCCCGGTGGCGACGTCATTGGCCTGGTCATCGAAACCCATTGCAATTATTTCGCCCCGGTCAGTTTCCCCGACACGGTCCAGATCGGCGTCCGCGTGGCGAGCGTGGGCAACTCGAGTGTGCGCTATGAAGTAGGCATTTTCCGCGCAGGCGACGACACGGCGGCGGCGCAGGGGCATTTCATCCACGTCTACGTCGACGCCGCGACACGGCGTCCGATGACGGTGCCCGAGCGCATGCGCGCGGTGCTGCAGACGATTTTTCGGACATAAAAAAAGGCCATCTTTCGATGGCCTTTTCCTTGAAGATTCACAACGTAACTGATTACGCCGCCAGCTTCTTCTGCAGCGCCACCTTCACCTCCACCAGCTCGCGCGGCAGATTGTGCTTGAGCTTGTCGAACAACTCGGTGTGCAATTCAACCTCCTGGGCCCAGGCCGCCTTGTCGATCGAGGTGATCGTGGCGAACTGTTCCGGCGTGAAGTCGATGCCGTCCCATTGCAGGTCTTCGTAACGCGGCGACACGCCGAAGATGTGCGGAACGCCGCCGACGCGCACGCCTTGCGGATCTTCGATGCGTTCCAGCATCCACTTCAGCACGCGCATGTTGTCGCCGAAGCCGGGCCAGACGAACTTGCCGTCGGCGTCGGTGCGGAACCAGTTGACGCAGTAGATCTTCGGCAGTTCAGCCGGCGACGCGGCGATCTTGCGACCGAGGTTCAGCCAGTGCTGGAAGTAGTCGCTCATGTTGTAGCCGGCGAACGGCAACATCGCGAACGGATCGCGACGCACCACGCCTTGCTGGCCGACGGCAGCGGCGGTGGTTTCCGAGCCCATGGTCGCAGCCATGTAGACGCCTTCGACCCAATTGCGCGCTTCGGTCACCAGCGGCACGGTGGTCGAACGGCGACCACCGAAGATGAAGGCCGAAATCGGCACGCCGGCCGGGTCATCCCAGGCTGCGTCGATGACCGGATTCTGTGTTGCGGCAACGGTGAAACGCGCGTTCGGGTGTGCCGCCTTGCGGCCGGTTTCCCTGGCGATTTCCGGAGTCCAGTCCTTGCCTTGCCAGTCGATCAGATGGGCAGGGGCTTCCTTGGTCATGCCTTCCCACCAGACGTCGCCATCGTCGGTCAGCGCGACGTTGGTGAAGATGGTGTTGGCGCGCAGCGAAGCCATGCAATTGAAGTTGGTCTTTTCGTTGGTGCCCGGCGCCACACCGAAATAACCCGCTTCCGGATTGATCGCGTAGAGGCGACCGTCTTCACCCGGTTTGATCCAGGCGATGTCGTCGCCGATGGTGGTGACCTTCCAGCCGTCGAAGGACTTGGGCGGAATCAGCATGGCGAAGTTGGTCTTGCCACAGGCCGAGGGGAACGCCGCCGCCACGTAGTGCTTCTTGCCCTCTGGCGATTCGACGCCGAGGATCAGCATGTGTTCGGCCAGCCAGCCCTGGTCGCGACCCATGGTGGAGGCGATGCGCAGCGCGAAGCACTTTTTGCCCAGCAGCGCATTGCCGCCGTAGCCGGAACCGTAGGACCAGATTTCGCGGGTCTCCGGATAGTGGACGATGTACTTGGTGGGGTTGCATGGCCAGGCGACGTCTTTCTGGCCGGCCTGCAACGGCGCACCGACGGTGTGCACGCACGGCACGAAATCGCCGTCGGCGCCCAGCACGTCATATACGGCCTTGCCCATGCGGGTCATGATGCGCATGTTCACTGCAACGTAAGGCGAATCGGACAGTTCAACGCCGATGTGGGCGATCGGCGAACCCAGCGGGCCCATCGAGAACGGCACCACATACAAAGTGCGGCCGCGCATGCTGCCGTCGAACAGACCGTTGAGGGTCGTGCGCATTTCGGCTGGATCGGTCCAGTTGTTGGTCGGGCCGGCGTCGTCTTTGTTCTTCGAGCAGATGAAGGTGCGGTCTTCCACGCGCGCCACATCCGACGGATCGGAACAGGCCAGATAGCTGTTCGGGCGCTTTTCCTGGTTCAGCTTCTTCATGGTGCCGGCGGCGACCATTTCGGCGCACAGGCGTTCGTATTCTTCCTGTGAACCATCGCACCAGTAGATGCTGTCCGGCTTGGTCAGCGCGGCGATCTCGGCGACCCAGTTGATCAGTTTTTGGTGTTTGACGAAAGCGGGGGCGTTCAATGCGGCGACGCCTTCCATCACGGGTTGATTCATAACACTACCTCCAATGCCTAAAGTTAAATCGAATTCGTTGGCACGGCAGGATCGTCGTTGCATGCAGCCGGCGAGGCGGGTGGCGCCATCAGCCGGTGGTACGGCGGTCTTGTCGGATGCTCCAGCCATGACTGAAGCTATTCATGAAATCAGGCGCGAAAGATTGTTCCGCAGCGACCGACTTTATGAAAATCAGGCGGCGATTGTACACCCGTACCCTGCTTGTTTGTAGTGAAAAGTAACCGACTAATGTAGTAGGAAATACGCTTTTAGCGCGAATGCGTTTTTTCATTACGAAGCAGCGCAGCAAAAGAGCCTAAAGGGCTTTGGCCTGCCAGGCCTTATTGAATGGACATCCTGCGCGCAGCAAAGTGCCACAGGACAAACGGCCGACATGGCGTCAGCGCTTCACCGACATTGCTGCGCCGCGGCGTCCGAAGTTGGGTCTCCGCCAATAAATGTGCCCCCGCAACAAAGAGGCTCAGAACACGCAAGCGATGAAATCGACGAAGGCCTTGATCTTGGCCGCACGATGGTTCTTTTGCTGGACCAGGACGGAAACGTCGGGCCCCGGCGCCAGCCAGTCCGGCAACACCGGCACCAGTTCGCCGCTGCGCACCGGCGGGATCAGCGACACCGACATTTGCTGGACGATGCCGCAACCGGCCTTGGCGGCCTCAATGAGCGACTCGACGTGGTCCATCGCCAGTGCGCCCTTGGGCACGTAGGTGTGGCTTTCCTTGCCCTTGCTGAACTGCCACGGCCGCACCATGCGCGATTTCGGGTTGAGGAAACCCAGGCAAGGGAAATCAGCCAGCTCCGGCGGCGTCTTCGGCACGCCGTGGCGGGCGATGAATTCGGGCGAGGCGCAACACATGTAGCTGGTCTTGAAGACGGTCTTGGCGATCAGGTTGGAATCCGGCAGATCGCCGATGCGGATCAGCACGTCGACGCCCTCTTCGACCATGTCGATCATGCGATCGCCGACCGTGATCCTGAGCGCAATGTCCGGATACTGCGCGAGGAATTGCGGCAACGCCGGCGCAATGTACTGTCGGCTGATCACGCTGGGCATATCGACGCGCAGGGTGCCGGCCGGCACCGACTGGGATTGCATCATGCTGCCTTCCAGATCGCTCATGCCGCCCAGCAGCAGCAACGCCTGCTCGTAACAGCGGCGCCCTTCTTCGGTCAGCGACATGCTGCGCGTGGTGCGGTTGAGCAGCTTGGCGCGGAAATGCGTCTCCAGCGCCGACACCTGGTTGGTCACCGACGAAGTCGAAATCCCGAGCCGGTCGGCCGCACGACTGAAACCGCCGGCCTCGACGACGTTGCAAAACACTTTCAGGGCATCCAGGCGGTCCATGTTTGCTGTTCTTTTCCGGCGAATGGTGAGTAACGAATCGCAATGTGCGGGTGCTGCCGATTATCCACGTTTTCACCATTCTGTATTGTCGTCTGCCCCGTTTTTCTCAGGCCGTTCCCTCTCTAGACTTGCTTCATCGCTGCAAACAAGAACGCGGCGTCACTCATCCACAGACCTCGAAAGGAAACGCCATGACTGCCGCATTCCCCCATACCTCCACCATGACCGCCGTGCTGCTGACCGCCAACGGCGCGCCGCTGCAAACCACCAGCGTTGATCGTCCCGTTGCCGGCGTCGGCCAGGTGCTGGTGCGCATCCGGGCTGCCGGGCTCAATCCGCTCGACGCCAAGATCCGTGCCGGCAAGGCCGGGCATGCCCAGGCGCAACTGCCTGCCGTGCTCGGCATCGACATGGCCGGCGTGGTGGAAGCGATCGGTTCCGGCGTGTCCGGCTTCAACGTGGGCGACGAGGTCTACGGCATGACCGGCGGTGTCGGCGGCATACAAGGTTCGCTGGCCCAATTCGCCGCCGTCGACGCCGACCTGCTGGCGCACAAACCAGCCAACGTCGGCATGCGTGAAGCCGCGGCCCTGCCGCTGATCTTCATCACCGCGTGGGAAGGCCTGGTCGACCGCGCTCATGTGCGCAGCGGCCAGAAGGTGCTGGTGCATGGGGGCGCCGGCGGGGTCGGCCATATCGCCGTGCAAATTGCCATCGCCTTCGGCGCCGACGTCTACGCCACCGGTTCGGTCGAACAGCGCGACGTCATCACCGGCTACGGCGCGACCTTCATCGATTACCGCGCCACCACGGTGGAAGAATACGTGCAGCGATACACAGCCGGTGAAGGCTTCGACATTGTCTACGACACCGTCGGCGGCGCCACGCTGGATTCCTCCTTCATCGCGGCGAAGCGCTACCACGGCCACGTCGTCAGCTGCCTCGGCTGGGGCACCCATGCCTTGGCGCCGCTGTCGTTCCGCGCCGCGACTTATTCGGGCGTGTTCACGCTGATGCCGCTGCTGAGCGGCAAGGGCCGCGCACATCATGGCGAGATCATGGAGCAAGCCACCAGGCTGATCGACGCCGGCAAGATCGTGGTGCAGGTCGATCCACGCCGCTTCAGCTTCGACCAGGCCGATGCCGCTTACGACGTCATCGATGCAGGCGGTGCGCGCGGCAAGCTGGTGATTGAGATTCCAGCCTGAGCATTCGCCCTTTGCAGGGAGGCGGCAAAAATCCGGCAGGCGCTTTATGATGTCGTTTTACCGACCTCACCGCCTTCCGGAGACCACATGAAGATCGCCATCCTCGACGACTACCAGGACAGCGTCCGCCACCTCGATTGCTTCAAGCTGCTGGACGGCCATGAGGTCAAGGTATTCAACAACACCGTGCGCGGCGCCGGCCAACTGGTTGCGCGCCTGGCGCCGTTCGACGCAGTGGTTTTGATCCGCGAGCGCACCGTCTTCACCAAGGCCATCCTGGAAAAACTCCCTGCGCTGAAACTGATTTCGCAAACCGGCAAGATCAGCGGCCACGTCGACGTCGCCGCCGCCACCGCGCAACGCATCGCCATCGTCGAAGGGGTCGGCGATCCGACCGCGCCGGCCGAACTGACCTGGGCGCTGATCATGGCGACCGCACGCCGCATCCCGCAATACACCGCCAACCTCAAGGCCGGCATCTGGCAGCAGGTCTCGGCCGCGCCGGAACGCAATCCCATCGGCGTCGCCCTCAAGGGCCGCACGCTCGGCATTTGGGGTTACGGAAAAATCGGGCGCATGGTGGCCGGCTACGGCAAGGCCTTCGGCATGAAGATCGTGGTGTGGGGGCGCGACGCCAGCCTGGAGCAGGCGCAGAAAGACGGCTATACCGCGGCGGCCAGCAAGGAAGAATTTTTCTCGGCGACGGATTTCGTCTCGGTGCACCTGCGCCTCAACGACGCCACGCGCGGTATCGTCACCGCGCAAGACCTGGCGCAGATGAAGCCGAGCGCTACCTTCATCAATACCAGCCGCGCCGAACTGGTGGCCGGCGGTGCGCTGGAAGCGGCATTGCAGCAAGGCCGTCCGGGTTTCGCCGGTCTCGACGTGTTCGAAACCGAACCGCTGCCGCACGACTCGCCGCTGCTGCGCATGGACAACGTGGTCGCCACGCCGCATCTCGGCTATGTGGAGAAAGACGGCTATGAGTTGTACTTCCGCGCGGCTTTCCAGAACATCGTCGACTTCGCCAACGGCGCGCCGAAGAACGTCCTCAATCCTGAGGCGTTGGCTTGACGCGGATCGGCGTCGGCGGCGCATACTGCAGATGCTGAGCATGCGACACTTTCCATAGATGCATCCAGCCGGGCGGCCATGGCAACGGCGGCCCGGCGTACGGTTCTACTCCCCTGCGCACGGCGATCACCGGCAAATGTTCCGGCATCGCCCCGGCGTGATCCCATCCCATGCTGTACGCGTAGTGAGGCAAGAGTGCATCGCATACCGAAGCAAACCATGCCGTGTGGTCTTCATCGCGGCCGAGCGCCTGCGCCAGTCCGTGCGGATCGAATTGCGCCAGCGTGCTGGCGAGATCCTGTGCGCTCGCACCAGGCGTATCGCCCCAGCCGAAAATCGGATTGAAGTTGTAGTCCGCGCCCGAGCCGTACCAGCCTTCGCGCCACGGCCGTTCGTTCCAGTGACGCGGCCCCGCAAACAAATGCCAGCGCCAGTGCAGGCCCGAGGGCTTGGGCCAGCTGTACAGATACAAGCGCTGATAACCGGCCGCGTGCAACTCGCGCACCATCGCCATCAGCCGCGCATGCGGCATGCGATCAGGCGGCTGTCGGCGAAACAGGATGGGTGTGCCGTCGGCGTGCTGCACTTCATCGGACGACAAGTTCAGATCAAGCGTGCGCACCTCGCTGCCGAAGCGCGCAGAAATCCATCCTGTCAGCAAGTTGACGGAGACGATGACGCCATAGCCGCGGTGGCGATGGAAGATGACGGTGCCGGGAGCAATCGGTTTCATGTCTCGATTTTATCCAACTATCAAAAACCTGACTGAACGGCGTTGACGATCAGCGCGAACGCAATGAGCGGTTCAGAAAAACAATGCGCCGCGCAGTTCCTTCAACGGTAAGAAAACGTCTTTACAATTTCCACATGGAAATTATCAAAAGCCAGTCTGCATGCGGCTTTGCGGACGATCTTGTAGACAACATGCGTATCGTTTTACCAATAGAATGCGTGGCACGCAATTTGCGTTACAACAATTGAGTGCCGACATTAATGACTAAATATAAGTGCGGCGCGGACAAGTTCTTGCGGGCTTCTTCAATAAAAGGGACAACATGACTGAACACGTAGCGATTCAAACCGAAACCTTCCTGCCGTACATGCGCGACGTCACCAAATGCGAACAGTCGCTGCAGGAACTGAATCTGATGTGGCGTGTGATTGAAGCCTCGGCAAAAATGAATTGCCCCAGCGAAGCCAAGACCATTCTGCCGACCATGGCGGCAACGCGCACCGGCTTCAGCCGTTTGGAACGCGAGCTGGTGGTCAGCCTGGTCCAGGAAAAAGTCCGCAACGTGCTCACCGAAATCGGCACCAAGGCGCAATACGTGATCGACATCGTGGTGCGCAACCTGTTCGAGCGCACCGCCGACGTCGGCTTCCTCGCCACCGATCGCGAACTGTGCAATTTCGTCGCCGGCGTCACCGACAGCGCCGACGCCATTCGTTATCGCCTGCGCGAGTACCGCAACAAATACACCGTCTACGACGAGATCATGCTGCTCGACACCGAGGGCAATGTGCTGGTGCAGATCGATCCTGCCACGCCGCTGGAACACAGCGCCGATGCGCTGATCGCCGAGACGCTCAACTCCGACACTTATGTCGAGACCTTCCGCTTCAGCGACCTGCGTCCCGGCAAGGAACGTGCACTGATTTATTCGCGCCGCATGCAGCATCCCCAAACTGGTGCGGTAGTCGGCATCCTGTGCCTGTGCTTCCACTTCGAAGAAGAAATGGCCGGCATCTTCTCCTCGCATCGCGATGCCGAAGCACGTTCCAACATGCTGCTGCTCGACGCCGACAACCGCGTCATCGCCAGCGCCGACAAGTTGTGGATCCCGGTCGGCACCGAAGTGCCGGTCAACCGCGACGGCAATGCGGCACTGATGCTGTTCTGCGGCCGCGAGTACCTGGTGCGTACGGTGTCTTCCGACGGTTACCAGGGCTATCCGGGTCCGACCGGCTGGCAAGGCCAGGTCATGATCCCGGTGGAAGTCGCCTTCAGCGGCGTGATCAGCGATGTGCTCGCCAAGCTATCGCCGGAGATTGCCGAAGGCCTGCTGTCGCACGCGCATTCATTCTGCCCGCCGCTGTACGACATCATGACCGCCGCCAAGACCATCCAGCGCATCGTCTGGAACGGCCAGGTCATGACCGCCGGCCAGCGCGGCGAAATGCTTAAGCTCAAAACCATCCTCGACCAGATCAGCGAGACCGGCAACCGCAGCAACGAGTTGTTCGCGCAATCGATCCACGACCTCTACCAGACCGTGCTGGTGTCGGGCATGCGCGATGCCGAATTCACCACCAGCCTGCTGGTCGATCTGCTCGACCGCAATCTCTACGAGCGCTCCGACGACTGCCGCTGGTGGGCGCTCACGCCGGAACTGCGCAGCGCGCTGGCGCAACCGGTGCAGGACCAGGCCACGGTCGAGAAGATGACCAACATCCTGGCCTACATCAACGGCCTGTATACCGTCTACACGCGCATCTTCGTCTACGATCGCCATGGCCGCATCATCGCCAGCACCGGCGACAACAGCGGCGAGATCGTCGGCAGCAGCGTCGACGAGGACAGCCTGCGCCAGGTGCTGTCGCTGCGTACGCAGCAGCAGTACTACGTCAGCGCCTTCACGCCGAGCGCGCTGTACGACGGCAAGGACACCTACATCTACCACGCCGCGATCCGCGACCTCGAGAACGAAGCCGTGGTGGTCGGCGGCATCGGCATCGTGTTCGACTCGACGCCAGAGTTTTCCAACATGCTCGCCAGCGGCATCACCGCCAAGAAGAACATGAAGGCCTTCTACATCGATCGCAATGCGCGCATCATCTCGACCACGGACAGCGCACGCAGCGTCGGCGAGACGCTAGCCATCGATCCGGCGCTGCTGACCATCGCCAACGGCGGCCGTGCGTCGCAGGTCGCCGTGCACGACGGCGAATACGCCATCGTCGCCTGCTCGGTATCGAACGGCTATCGCGAATTCAAGGTCAGCGACGGCTACCAGGAAGACGTCATCGCGGTGGTGTTCGAATCTTTCGGCGCAGTGCAAGGCGCGGGCTCGCAAACCGACGGTCGCCAATACCTGCTCGAAACCGACCCGACCATCACGGACGGCAACGAATACGCCACCTTCTTCAGCGACCACAACCTGTTCGCCATCTCCGCCGCCCACGTGCTGGAAGCGGTGCCGTTCAGCGAAGTGCTGCCTACTTCGATGGGCTCGCGGCCGGAACAAATCGGCGTGCTCAACCTGCGGCGCGATGACGACTACGGCGACGGCAAGCGCAAGGAATTCGTCTGGGTCTTCGATCTCGGCCAGATGATGCGCGGCACCCGCTCCGTCGTCAGCGGCAGCAGCCAGGTGATGATCGTGCGCGAAGGCGAACACACCATCGGCTTGCTGGTCGATGAGTTGCATGCGGTGCCGCAGTTCAATCCTGCGCAGATCATGCACACGCCGTTCGCGATGCAGGGTGCGTCGATGCTGGTGACCCAGGTCATCAAGGCCAACAACGGCCAGTTGCTGATCCAGGCGATCGATGTCGAGCGCTTGTTCGCGTTGCTGATTGACGGCCAGATTGCGATGCCGCCCGCGCTTGCGGAAGCTGCCGCACAATCCGAAGCCCCGGTAGTCGCAGCCGACGGCAAATGCACGGTAGAGCTGCTGGCGGCGTAATCAAGCGTGATTTACACGGTCGTGATGTGGGGTATGATGGCTGGGACTTTTTCTGATTTTCCATGATCATGACTTTACGCATCATTGCCACCGGCGGCACCTTCGACAAACACTACGACGAGCTCACCGGCCAGCTTGTTTTCGCCAACAGCCACCTGCCCGGGGTCATCGCGCGTGCACGCCTGACCGTTCCCGCCACGCTGGAAGAATTGCCGCTGCTCGATTCGCTCGACATGCAGGACATTGACCGGCGCCGCGTGCTCGCCTCATGCGACCGCTCGGAAGAAAACGCCATCGTCGTCATCCACGGCACCGATACCATGCAGGACACCGCGCGCGTGCTCGGCGCAGCGCAGCTGGCCAAGACCATCGTGCTGACCGGCGCCATGATTCCTTACGCCATCAGCGGCTCGGATGCACAATTCAATTTCGGCTTCGCCTGCGGCGTGGCGCAAGTGCTGCCGCACGGCGTCTACGTCGCCATGAACGGCCGCGTGTTCACCTGGGACAGGGTCGCCAAGAATCGCGGCGCCGGGGTATTCGAGGATACCGACCCGCAGGAGTAAAAAAAAGCGCGGCCGAGGCCGCTCTTTTTCGTTCAACACAGCAGGCCGCTCACTACAACAGCCCGCTGCACAACCAACCGTCAGAAACGATGCTGCATGCCCAGCGTCACACCGGCCTGACTGTTGCCGAACCCGACGTCATCACGCGACAGGCCGACCAGCTGATTGTTCTTTGCCTTGGCGTAAGCGCCGCTGGCGTACAGATCGGTGCGCTTGGACAAAGCGTATTTCAAACGCAGCGAATACATGATCGGATCAGCGTCGGTAACCAGATTTTTCTGATTCTGATAGTAGATCGTGCCGATCAGGCTCAATGCCGGTGTGAACTTGTACGTTGCACCGCCCCAGTAGAAATCGCTGCGCAGGTCGGTCGCACCGGACGCCAGGCTCTTCTTGAAGTAACGGTAGCCGAGGTTGAACTTCAGTGATTCCATCACCTGATAGCCGCCGGCCAGATGCACCGTGGTGGTCTTGTCGAAGGAGCCGCCCGGCACAGCAGCCGTGCCGTTGACGCGGTCATAGGTGGTCGCCAGCGAGAACGGGCCGTTGCCGTAAGCCACGCCGACGCCATACTTGGAAGTGTCATTGACGCTGCCGGCCACTTCGCCGAAACCGTACATCGCGCCCAGCTTGAAACCGCCGAAGTCGCCCTGGTACTTGACCAGATTGGACACGCCGGTCGGCATGCCGTCCTTGCGCCCACCGGTGGCGCCGGCCGATGTCACCCACGAATATTGCGCCGAGTAGCCCATCGGATCAAACGGCAAAATGAAGTCATAGGTGGTGCTGAACGAACGGCCGGCGACGATGCGACCGAAGCCGCCTTCGAGCCCGACGTTGGACTGGCGGTTGAACAGCTGGCCGGCGTCGCCGTCAAAGGCGCCGTTGTCGAGCTTGAAACCGTTTTCCAGCTGGAAGATCGCCTTCAGGCCGCCGCCCAGATCCTCGGTGCCGCGAAAGCCGATGCGCGAGGTATTCATCGCGCCGGAACTCATGCGTGTGACGCTGCCGCCGGTGGCGCCGGCGTTATTGAGGTATTCGATGCCGGTGTCAATCAGCCCGTACACGGTGACATTGCTCTGCGCTGCAGTCGCGCCGCAGATGGTCGACAGGATGGCTGCCGTCAATAATTTCTTTTGCACTCTGGTTTCTCCTTGGTAAAAATCGTTTTTATGGTTGTGGTGTTGCGATGTTGTTGCGTTGGAATCAGAAGGCCCACAACGCCTGTTCCGGCAACGTGAGCCAGTACTCGCCCTGCTCCAGCTTGTGCGGCGCGTAGGCGCGCAAGCCGACCGTCGTGCTGTCCGCGCTCTTGGCTTTGAACAGGCACTCCCACCGGTCTCCCAGATACATGCATGTGGAGAGCGGCAGGCGAATGGCGTTGTCAGTCTGGTGGTCGGCAATGCGGACCTGTTCGAGGCGGATGATGCCGATGGCTTCGTTGCCGGTATTGCCACCGCGTGCGCTGGCGACCACCGTGCCGCCCTCGACCTGCAAGGTGACGCGCTGGCCGTCGCGCTGCAGCACCCTGCCCTTGAGACGATTGTTGCTACCCATGAACTCTGCGGTGAAGAGCGTGTCGGGCGTCTGGTACATGCTTTGCGGCGTGCCCTGCTGCTCGATCTTGCCGTTGTTGAGCAACAGGATGCGATCCGAAATCGCCATCGCCTCGCCCTGGTCATGGGTGACCATCAGCGCCGACAAGCCGAGTCGCACGATCAGTTCGCGCAAGAAAGCACGCGCCTCTTCACGCAACTTGGCGTCGAGGTTGGACAGCGGTTCGTCGAGCAGAATGACCTGCGGGTTGTAGACCAGCGCACGTGCGATCGCGACGCGCTGCTGCTGGCCGCCGGAGAGTTGATGCGGAAAACGTTCGCCGAGGTGGCCGAGACCGAGTTGCTGCAGCACGGTCTTGACGCGTTCTGCAATCTCGCTGCTGCCCATCTTGCGCAGTTTGAGACCGTAGGCGACGTTGTCGAACACGGTCTTGTGCGGCCACAACGCGTACGACTGGAACACCAGGCCGAGGTTGCGTTCTTCGGCCGGCATTTCATAGTTGCGCGACCCGTCGAACACGCGCCGCTCGGCGATGTCGATGGTGCCGGCCTTGGGTGATTCCAGCCCGGCGACGGCGCGCAGCAGCGTGGTCTTGCCGCTGCCGGAAGGTCCCAGCAAGGCAACCACTTCGCCGCGCTGCAATTGCATGGAGACGCCCTTGAGAATCGGATTGGCGCCGGCGCCGCTGCCGTAGTCGAGGTGCAGGTCGTTGACGGTGAGTTCTGACATGATGATTCCTTTGATTACCGGCCGCGACGCGCACGCCGGGGCCTTGTGAATTGGATGAATTAGTCGTGCAGCTTGATACCGAAGCGCAAGGCGATGCCGAGGCCGATGGCGACCAGCGTGATGTTGATGAAGGACAACGCCGCCACCAGCTCCACCGCGCCTGCGGCCCACATCGAGACGATCATCGAGCCGATCACTTCGGTGCCCGGCGACAGCAGGTAGACGCCGGTCGAGTATTCGCGCTCGAAGATCAGGAACACCATCAGCCACGCCCCCAGCAAGCCGTACTTCACCAGCGGCAGGGTGACGTCGCGCGTGACCTGGCCGCGTTGCGCGCCGACTGCGCGCGCCGCTTCTTCCAGTTCGGGACCTACCTGCAGCAAGGCCGTGGTGATCAGGCGCAGGCCGTAAGCCATCCACACCACCGAATACGCCAGCCACACGGAGAAGATCGTCGAACGCAACGAGCGCAATTGCGGGATGAAACTGTCCGACAGCCAGCGCGCGACGTCGTTGTCGAAGCCCTTGAGGAAGTTGTCCAGCAGCGACGGCACGAACAGGAACACCCACAGGAAGGACAGGCCGGCCAGCAAACCCGGCACGGCACGCGGAACCAGTACGCTGTAGTCGAGGAAGCGCGTGATGCCATCGTTCTTGCGATGCATCGCCAGCGCAATCGCGCTGTAACACACCACCGCGAGCGCGCCGCCGATGACACCGATCAGCACCGTGTTGACGATGCCGCGCACCAGCGAAGGCTGGTTCCAGACGTCGCGGAAGTTCTGCAGCGTGAGCACTTCCATCAACTTGACGCCATCGCCCCAGTGCGAAACGAAGGTGCGCAGCGCAATACCCGACAGCGGCACGATCACCGTGAACAGCAGCCAGAAGGCGATCAGTGCGAACGCGATCCAGCGCCACTTGCCCAGCGGCAGCGCTTTCTGGCGCGCGCCCTTGCCCTTAATCGACACATATTTGTTGGCCGACTTCAGCAGCCAGCGCTGCAGCATCACCAGCGGCATCGTCACCGCCACCAGGCAGACCGCCACCGCCGCCATCAGGTGATACGACGGCGTGCCGAGCTTGTTGGTCAGCTTGTAGAGGTAGGTCGCCAGCACCAGATGGCCTTCCGGATCGCCCAGCACCAGCACCAGTCCGAACACTTCGAAGCCGAGGAAGAACACCAGCACGCCCGAGTAAGCCAGCGCCGGCATGATCATCGGCAGCGACACGTTGAGCGCCACTTGCAGCGGTGACGCGCCGGCGACCCGCGCGGCTTCTTCGACATCCGAGCCGAGACTCTTCAGCGCCGCCGACGCATACAGGTAGACATGGGGCACGTGCGTCAGGCCGGCGATGACGACGATGGCCGGGAAGGAATACACATTCCACGGATCACCTTCAAAACCGACCACCGACAGCAGGTTGCGCACCCACACGGTATAGAACCCGACAGGTCCCATCGAGACCACATAACCGAAGGCGATCACCATTGGCGAGACGAAGATCGGCACCAGCAGCATCGGCGCAATCCAGGCGCGCCCCGGCAGATCGGTGCGTACCATCAGGAAGGCCAGCATGCCCCCCAGCGGCACCGCGATCAGCGCCAGCCCGGAAGCGAGATAGAAGCCGTTGACGAAGGCCTGGCGGAAATCGGAGTCGTCAAAAATGAAACGATATGAATCCAGCGTCAGCGTCTTGACCGGCGCGAAGAACGGCGCCGACAGGAAGCTCTGATAGAAGATCAGCAGCAGCGGCACGAAGATGGCCAGCGCCGTCAGCGCGACCACGACGCCGCGCGGCCAGTTCAGTCGGAAGCGGGCGCGCCGTATCGGCAAGGCGCCGGGAATGGAAGAGAGTGTTTGCATGAGAACCTGCCGTTTCTGGTGATAAAGCCGCCCGCGTCCCCGGCATCTCGAAAATGCAGACAAGCCGGGGGCCTGGGAGGCGCAACAGCTGCGTCCCCATGACGGGTACTACGTGATGAATGTCGCTACAAGGTGACCCGGCTGCGCGCCGGATCCTTCGCCGCCGGCGCTTACTTCTTGCCGGCCGCATCCTTCCATTGCTTGAGGAAAGCCAGGCGTTTGGTCTGGTCCAGGTATTCCAGCAAGTCGGTATTGACCGGCATCGGCTTCAGGGCTGCGCCGAGTTGTTTGGTCAGCTCAGCCGAGGTTGTCGCACCGGTCACGTCGCCGCGGATCGCGAACAACTGCGCGTCATTGGCGATGATGGTCTGGCCGCGCCTGGACAGGATGTAGTCCAGCCACAGCTTGCCGGCGTTGATGTTCTTGGCCGACTTGTTGATGAAGATCACGCGCGACAGCACCAGGTTGTAATCCTTGGTGAAGGCGATGCCGATCGACGGATCCTTCTTGGCGCGCGTCAAGGCGTACGGACCGAGGATGTTGTAGCCGATCAGGTTTTCACCCGAGGAGATGCGTTCGAGCATGGTGCCGGTAGATGACTGCACGCGCACCGCCACGCCGCCGAGCGCTTTGGCGAACTCCCAGAATTGCGGATTGAGTTTCAGGTCGTGCGTGATCAGGCTGAAGCCGACGCCGGATTTTTCGATGTCGTAGGTGGTGACCTTGTTCTTGTACTTGTCGAGTTTGGTGGTCAGCAGCTTGGTGAAGTCGGCATGCGTGGCCGGCACTTCGGCTTCCGGCACCAGGCGCTTGTTGTAGACGATGGCGGTCGGTTCGAAGGTGGTGCCGTAGGCGGTGTCCTTCCAGTTCGCCCAGGCCGGAACGGCGACGGCCTCCGGCGACTTGTAGGCCAGGCCGTAGCCCTCCGACGCCAGCTTCATCTGCAGGTCCATCGACGACGACCACATCACATCGGCGGTAGCGCCGCCGGCGGCTGCTTCGGAAATGAAGCGGTTATAGACTTCGGTGGAGTTCATGTCGTTGTACTCCACCTTCACGGCGGGATACAGGGTGCTGAAATCGCGGATCAGCGCTTCCGCCGCCTTGGAATCGGTGGTGCTGTAGACCACGACTTTTCCCTCCTTCTTCGCCGCTTCGACTACCTTGGCGTAGTCCGCGGGATAGCCGGCCGGGCTTTGAGCCAGTGCCGGCAAGGACAAACCGGCCAGCGCCAATACGATCGTGATGCGGCGTTTTACGAACATGCGAAATCTCCTCTTCAGTTATTCAGGAGCAGGACGGCGCGGTCATCTGACCAGCCCCAGTTCCTGCGATTGCTTGCGATATTGCTCGACCACCTTGCGGATGTAATCGGTCAGCGGCGCGCCGGTCATGGCGAACGGGTAGAGTCCGCCGGCCGCACGCTGCCGCTTGAATTCTTCGGTTGCCATGGCACGGTCGAACACCGCCACCCAGCGTTCATAGTCGGCGTCGCTGACTTTGGCGCTCATGTAGAAGCCGCGGATGATCGGCCACACGACGTCGAAGCCCTGTTCGCGCGCGGTCGGTACGTCGGCCAGCGTGCCCGGCAGGCGTTGCTCGGACAGCACCGCGAGCACGCGGGATTTTCCGTCCTTGGCGGACGCTGCCGCTTCCGAGGCGTCGCCCGAAATCACCTGCACATGATTGGCTTGCAACGCGGTGAATGAATCGCCGCCGCCTTCCAGGGCGACAAAACGGAAGTTGCGCGGATCGATGCCGGCGCGACGCGCGATCAGCGCCACCTTCAACCAGTCCTGGCTGCCGACCGTGCCGCTGACGCCGATGGTGATCTTGCCCGGCTCGCTGTGCATGGCGTCGACGAGTTCGCGCAAGTTCTTGTAAGGCGCGTCGCTGCGTACGGCGATCATCCCGTAGTCGACGCCGACGCCGGCCAGCCAGCGCACGTCCGACACTGCGGCCTTGCCATATTTGCCCTGTGCCAGATTGAGCAGCGAACCGCCGGAAAACGTCACCAGCGTGTCAGCGCCGCCACGGCGCTGCGACACCACCGAACTCCACGCCACCGCGCCGATGCCGCCAGGCAGGTAACTGATCTTCACCGGCGCGCCCTCTGCACTCAAAGGCAAGGCGTTGCGGATCATCTTGCAAGCGCCATCCATGCCGCCGCCAGGCTTGGCCGGCACGATGCATTCCACGGCCTGCGCCGAGGATGCGAGCAGCGTGGCGGCGCCGGCGAACAAGGCGCACGCCGTCAATAAGTGACGCCGGCTGAACGGATTCATGACAGCCGTCAGACGCTGCGCAAGATAACGGGTACGTGGTGAAACGAATACGGGAAAGTACGTACGCAGGTACCCAAGCGGGACCGCAAACAGGTGCGATGGCTCATGCCGTGTCTCCAAGTTATGGTTGTTGTTATTGTTGATTTGATTATGTGGGCGGATGCTACGCGGCCAAACTTTCATTCGGCTTTCAGTGTTGCGAAAGCGTCGCCCGTCATGCTGCAAAGCCGCTATTGCAAAGGCGGCGCTTCTGTTAGCATCCGCAACTATTCGTCGTATTGCAGCGTCGGCCAGTCTGATGTTTTTCATGCTGTTCTCCTTGTTGCAGTGCATTTCGACGTTCCGTATTTCCGTCACGTCGCTTCTCATTCATGGCACCGGCATCATGCGCATTCTATTGGTTGAAGATCATGTCGAACTCTCCCGCTGGCTTTCCAAGGCGCTGCAGGATGCGCACCTGACCGTCGAATGCGCCAGCAACGGCGACGATGCCGACAGCCTGCTGCTGACGCAAGAGTATGCGCTGGTCATCCTCGACCTGACGCTGCCAAAGATGGATGGTCTCGACGTGCTCAAGCGCCTGCGCGCACGCGGCAGCCGCACGCCGGTGCTGATCCTGACTGCGCGCGGCGGGCTCAACGACCGCGTCAACGGCCTCAATCTCGGTGCCGACGACTACCTCGCCAAACCCTTCGAGCTGGTGGAACTGGAAGCGCGCGTGAAGGCGCTGCTGCGACGGGCACAAGGCAATGAAGCAGTCACCATCCAGTGCGGCGCGCTGAGCTTCGATACGGTGTCGCGGATGTTTACTTATGGCGGCGCGATGCTGGCGCTGACGCCACGCGAACATGCCGTGCTGGAGACGCTGATCACGCGCGCCGGCCGTACAGTCGCCAAGGAAAAACTATTCCAGGAAGTCTTCTCGCTCGACGACAACGCCAACGTCGACGCCATCGAAATCTATATCCACCGCGTGCGCAAGAAACTCGACGCGGTTGATGAAGGCCGCGTCTCCATCACCACCTTGCGCGGCCTCGGCTACCTGCTGCAAGCTGCCGCATGATACGCAAGGTCGCCGCCGCAGGGCTCGGCAGCCTGCGCAGCCAGTTGATGCGCTGGCTGCTGGTGCCGCTGCTGATCCTGGTCGCACTGGACGCGGTCTCGGTGTATTACAACGCGCTCGACGTGGCCGACATCGCCTACGACCGTTCCCTGCTGGCGTCGACGCGCGCACTGGCGGAGCGCGTGTCCATCGTCAATGGCCAGGTGGTGGCGGACGTGCCCTATGTGGCGCTCGACAGTTTCGAAACCGATACATTGGGCCGCATCTACTACAAGGTGACCGGCGTCAACGGTGAGTTCGTGTCCGGCTACGACGACCTGCCGCCGCTGCCGGCCAACGTCAAGCGCTCGGAGGCGTATCCCGCGCTGGTGCGTTTTTACCAAGCCGATTACCACGACCAGCCGGTACGCATCGCCGCACTGTACCAGCCGGTCTACGACGATACGATGCGCGGCATTGCGCTGATCCAGGTCGGCGAAACCATGGACGCGCGGCGCGGCATGACGCGCAAGATCCTGTTCGACACCATGTGGCGGCAAGGCGCGCTGGTGACAGTAGCGGCCCTGCTGGTGTGGTTTGCGGTGCGCTTCGTGCTGCGGCCGCTGATGCAATTGCGCAGTGAAGTCGAGTCGCGCGCGCCGACTGATTTGTCCGATTTTGATCCTGCGCGCGTGCATAAGGAAGTGCGGCCGCTGGTGCTGGCCATGAACGGCTACATGGAACGCCTGCAAACCCTGATCACTGGACAGCGGCGCTTTATCGCCGACGCCTCGCATCAGTTGCGCACGCCGCTGACGGTCTTGAAGACCCAGGCCGAACTGGCGCTGCGGGAGTTCGACCGCACGCCCAATGATCCGCGCGCCTTGCGAGAACTGGTCGAGAGCATCGCCGGCACCACCGATTCCACCGTGCATCTGGCCAATCGCCTGTTGACGCTGGCGCGCGCCGAACATGGCGCGGTCGAAGGCGGCATCGTCCCGGTCTCCCTCACCGATGCCGCTCGCCAGGTCGCACTCGAACTGGCGCAAAACGCCGTGGCCAAACATATCGATCTCTCCTTCGACGCTACCGGTGAGGTCTTGATCGACGGCAGCCCGTTGCTGCTGCGCGAACTGGTGGTCAACCTGCTCGACAATGCGATCCGCTATACGCCGGTCGACGGCCGCATCGCGGTGCGTGTGGGGCGGCAGCAGATCGGTGCGGATGCCCGCCCGGTACTGGAGGTGGAAGACACCGGCGCCGGCATCCCGGCATCGGACCGCGAACGCGTCTTTGCGCCGTTTTACCGCGCGCCGTCGGCGCAACTGGCCAACCCGCACGGCGCCGGCCTGGGCATGTCGATCGTGCGCGACATCGCATCGGCGCATGGCGCCGAGATCATCCTGGCCGACGGCGCCAACGATGCCGGCTTGCTGGTGAAAGTGCGCTTCCCGGCATCGAAGCGCGCCTGAATTCTCAGTCCTGGCGCTGCTCGTGCCGCGCCGCCCAGTCGCGGCAAAAATCCAGCAATGACGCCAGCCTGACCGACAGCACGCGATGCTTGTTGCGCACCATGTAGAAATGGCGGCGCAAAGGCGGCAGCGGCGTCGCCAGTTCGATCAACCGCCCTGACTCCAGCAGATCCGCGACCACTGCGCGCGACAGGCAACTGATGCCCATGCCTTCGGCGGTGGCGCGCTTGATCGCTTCCGAATTGCCGAACTCGCAGGCCGACGGCAGGTGATGCAGGTAAGGCAGCAAGGCATGCTCGACCGCCTCGCGCGTACCGGACCCGGCTTCGCGCAACAACCAGTCGGCTTCGCTCAAGGCCTTCAACGTCAATTGCCTGCCCTGGGCCGCCAGCGCATGCTGCGGCGAAGCTACCACGATCAGTTCATCGGTCATCCACGGTTCGACGTCGACGTCGCCGGCATGGCACGGCCCTTCGATCAGCGCGGCGTCGACTTCGAAATTGCTGACCGCGTTGACGATGTCGGCGGTGTTCGCCACCAGCGCGCGCACGCGCAACTGCGGATGGTCGCGCCGATAGGCCGCCACCATCTGCGGCAACATGTAACTGCCGATGGTGGTGCTGGCGCCGATGTGCAATTCGGCGCCGACCTGGTCGGGCGTCAGGAACTGCTGTTCGATGGTGTTGGCGGCGTCGAGCAGGTGCTGCGCCTGCGGCAACAGCAGGCGGCCGTTGTCGTTGAGCATGAGGCGCTTGCCGACGCGATCGAACAGTTGTACGGCGAGCGTATTTTCAAGTTCGTTGAGCGCGGCGCTGGCGGCCGACTGCGACAGCGCGACCAGATCGGCTGCGGCGGTCGTACTGCCGGATTGCGCCACGGCCAGGAATATCTGTAATTGCCGAAGGGTAATTTTCATCTTGGGTCGGTTGATGCTTCACTGATCTACTTATTATTCAGGTAGATATTAGCAAGATAACGCGTTTTTCTTTTAAATAACAGAGCGTTAAAGTGCCTTCATTGCTCAGTCACCCCTGTCAGGCACATCATGAACACCCCGCCGCTTACCGTCGTCGCCACTCCGTCAGCCCCGCCGGCGCAGTTGAACCGCATCCTCCCCGGCCTGACCCTGAGCGCCGCGCTGGCGCTGGCCTCGATTGAAGCCGGCCGCCTTGCCTGGTTACGGGCGCATGGTTTCAGCGCGCTGACGATTGCGATCGTGCTCGGCATGCTGGTCGGAAATACCGTCTATCCGCGTATCGCCGCCGGCTGCAGCGGCGGCGTGGCCTTCTCCAAACAGAATCTGTTGCGCCTGGGCATCGTACTGTACGGCCTGCGCCTGACCTTCCAGGACATCTCCCACGTCGGCGTGAGCGGCGTGGTGATTGACGCTTGCATGCTGATGTCGACGTTCGCGATCGCCTGCTTTTTCGGCGTGAAGGTACTCAAGCTGGATCGCAATGCCGTGATGCTGATCGGCGCCGGCAGTTCGATCTGCGGCGCGGCGGCAGTGATGGCGACCGAACCGGTACTGCGTGCCCGTAGCGAACAGGTCACGGTGGCGGTGTCGACGGTGGTGGTGTTCGGCTCGGCGGCGATCTTCCTGTACCCGCTATTGCACAGCCTGAATTTTCTTCAGGGCCATGCGGACTTCGGCGTCTATATCGGCTCGACCGTCCATGAAGTGGCGCAAGTGGTGGCTGCGGCGCGCTCGATTGACGACCACACGGCCAACACCGCAGTGATCGCGAAAATGGTGCGCGTGATGATGCTGGCGCCGTTCCTGCTGATCCTGTCGGCTTACATGCAGCGCGGCCGCCCGGCGACTGCACATGCCCCCGATATGCGGACTTCACGCATGGCTGGCGTCCCCTGGTTTGCCTTCGCCTTCGTCGGCGTGGTAGCGCTGAACTCGCTGCTGCCGATCCCAACTGCCGTAACCGGCGCCCTGCTCGATGCCGATACCTTCCTGCTGGCGATGGCGATGGCGGCGCTGGGATTGACCACGCATCTGTCGTCGGTGCGCCGCGCCGGCGTGCGTCCGCTGCTGCTGGGCGGCCTGCTGTTTGCCTGGCTGATTGCGGGCGGTGCGGTGGTCAATGCAGCGGTGAGTTACTTGCTTCGATGACGGTTGCTCGCGCGTAGAAGGAGTCGACCGCGTGAGAGAACGGATGGAGAGGGAAAGACCGGAATGCCGGCGGTAACGAAGGTGACAATGCGGCGACAAGAGACACATACGGCACCAACCGCGGGAGGAACAAAAGACGGCGGAGCAACCTCCGCCGTCTTCATTCAATTTTTATTCAGTTTTTTCCTGCCCGGGCATTTTTGACTTGCAGTGTATAAAATTCGACGATGGTCTTGGTCATTTCCGGATTGCGCAGGACTGCTTGATAAAACAGCTCCTTGGCATCGTCGGTCATATTGCAGATGGCGGCAAGTCGCCCCATCTGGAACACCACGTCCGAATTTTCAGGCTCCTTTTGCAAGGCTTCGCTCAATACCTCGAAGGCGCCCTCGTACTGCGCCGCATCAATCCGGGCGATGCCAATTTCCAGCAAAGTCGGCTGTGGCGGCGCACTGCGTTGCGCTGCCTGCATCATGTCCACCTCGCGCTGGAGTTGCGCCAGATCACGGGTGTATTGGTCTTCACCGATTTCGCGCTGCTCCGGCGTCGCCTGCAGCCACTGCTCGCAGAAATTCCCGAGGTCGCGCACCGAACCTGCATTGAGCTGGACGCCTGGAATGATCGCCAGCGAAGTCTTCAGTTCACGATGACGATCGTTGCTGATCGTCAGACCGCAATAGGCCGGACGCATGCCGACGTTGATGAATAACGTCTCCAGTTCAGCCAGGTTCCATTCACGCATGTGGGTAGGATTGGCCGGCGGACCGAAATCATTCACGCCACGCTCAAGATCGCGCTCAGGCGTGGAGATCAGGGCAACCTTGGCATGTACCAAAAACGACCTGATCAGCTCCAGCAATTGCGTCGGATTGACGAGATGCTCGATAACGTCCGAATTGATGACCACGGCGTTCTCCAGAACCTCTTTCGGAAGGTTGATCTTGGTGCCTCCCTCGAGATCCACCTCGATCCACTTGCCGAACGGATAATGCTGGCGGCAAAAGTCGAGGTTGCTACCAAAGTCCAGGCCGATGATCTGGAATTCCGGATACAGCTTGGACAACTTGCCTGCTCGGCCGCAACCGATGTCGATGATGTACTTGCACTCGTACTGGCGCGCCAGGGTCGCAGCCAGCGGATAGACATCAGGTTGCCACACCGTACCGTCGTCGTGGATATCGGCATAGTATTCCGGTTGGGTACGCGCCCGGTAGCCCGCCTTGATGAAAAAGCTTTCTGTAGTCACGATCATTCCTATAAAAAAGACTTCGAGAAAGGATTGCCGATCTCAAAAGTGGCAAGCACAGCACGCAAGCTGAACAAGCTCGGGTTAATACGGTCGTTGAGAGAATTGTAGCAGCCGACGACCTCAGTAAACAGCGAAATCCGCCTCCACTCCGCTTTCCAGCCAATCCAGTATCTGCCGTATGCGTATTTCTGCAGTATGCGCGCGCTTCAGTTTCTGGCTGGCATTAGTGGTCAGGCGCCGGACCAGACTTGCGTCGCTCTGTACGCGGCGGATTTGTTCCGCGAGTTGCTGCGGAGAGTTCGGGTCGTACAACAAAATATCCTGATTGTCGGTGAACAAAGCGTTGGTCCGCGGCCGGCCCGGCACCGTGCAGGAGATCACCGGGCGGCCCGCCGCCATCCCCTCGTAAATGCGCCCCGGGAATCCCTGAAAGAAGGACGGCAAGTTGACCACTGCACAACCTTGCTGGAGGCTACCCAGCCACAGGTCGAAAATCTCGCCGCGGATGCTGCGCAACAACGACAGATGCCAGTTCAGATGATGCTGCCGGACATCCAGCCCGGCCTTGAGCGTGTCGGTCGTCAGTTGTTGCAGGCGATCATACAGTTCCGGATAACGGGTCTGGTATTCCAGCGACGGTCCCGGCTGCACCAGCAAGCCGGCCAATTCGGGATGCGTGAGCCAGTTCTCGCGGTTGCCGTACAGCGCGCCATAGAAGACCGCGTAATTGTTCTTCACCGGCGGCGGCGCCTGAATGCTGGCGGCCGGCACCGTTTGCGGCCACCACATGGCGTTGATGCGCCCGGTCTGGCCAAGGTCGGTGGCGTCCTGCTCGTCGGCCAGCAAGACGTGCGTCATATAGCTCAGTCGTTGTCCCACCAGTTCCTTGCGGACCTTCAGGTGGGGCGACATCTCGTACACATAGGGTTCGTATTGCAGCGACTCCATCACAAAACCCAGACGCACCGGCGCCAGCGTTGAGACCCACTGCAGGAAGGCGTCGTCGTAAGTCGTATGCACCAGCTCGATCCAGACCTGATCGAATTTCTGGCCGTCATACAGTTCGCGTGCGCGCGACAGCCAGGTTCCCGGATCGTCGCAAGCCAGCCCATGCATGCTGACGATGCTGCTGACATCAGCACCGCTCTTGCGCAGCGCCTGCTCTACGCCGATCTGGGTGGGATAGCCGAGGCTGCGCCCCATCCGCCAATTGGGAAAATCAAGGAAAATGAACAGGATCCTCGGCTTAGCGGTCAACGTTCGATTCAACATCTTTTCATTCCAGGCACGAGATTTTTCATAAGGCAACGGAAGCCGGAGCGGACGCGACGTCATCCAGAATCAATTGCGCGGCTGCGGCAAAATCTGCGGCCAGCAAGACATTCGGCGGGCAATGCTCCATCTCTTCGCGACCGTAACCTGTTTCCACCATGATGCAACGCGTACCAGCCGCCAACCCTGCCTCTATATCGCTCAGCTTGTCGCCGATCATCCACGACTTCGCCAAGTCGACATCCCACTGCTGCGCCGCCTGCAGCAGCATCCCCGGCGCCGGTTTGCGGCAATCGCAGTCGCGCTGCTCGCCATGCAGAGGATGATGCGGACAATAGTAGTAGGCATCGATACGCGCGCCGGCGGCGGACAAATCCTGATCCACGCGCATGTGCAATTCTTCAATCGCGGCGGCATCGTAGTACCCCCGCGCCACACCGGCCTGATTGGTCACCACAATCGCCAGAAAGCCCGCCTCGTGGAGTTGCCTCAACATGTCCACCGAACCCGGAATCCATTCCCAGTCCGCGTACTTGTGCAGATAGTTCTTCTCGACGTTGAGAGTGCCGTCGCGGTCGATGAACACGCAGGCACGCCCGGCTTTATTGGCGAGTCCTGCCATGTCAGACGTTGCCGTACTTGGTGTTCTTCATCATGGTGTAGCCCTTTACCAGCTCGGCAATGCCGATATCCAGCGAGTGCTGGGTCTTGAAACCGGTCGCTTCGATCTTGGCGTTCGAGACGATGTAATTGCGTTGATCCGGATCTTTGCCGATTGCCGCTTCGGGGAAGATGAAATCCGGAACATGGCGCGCGATTGCCTGGCACAGCTCCATCTTCGACACGTTGGCGTCAGAAAGTCCGACGTTGTAGATCTGGCCCTTCATGCGATCAAAATTGTCGATGCCGTGCAAGAAGGCTCGCGTCACATCGCGCACGTGGATGTAGTTGCGCTTGAAATGGGGCTCGAACAGCACGACGAAGCGATCATAGACCGCGCGATAGGTAAAGTCGTTGACCAGCAGATCGATACGCATGCGCGGCGACATGCCGAACACCGTCGCCAGGCGGAAGCTGATCGCGTTCGGATGCTCCATGATGGCGTTTTCGATCTTCAGTTTTTCGATGGCATATTGAGAGATCGGGCGCAGCGGCGATTCCTCAGTGCAGAAGTTGTTCTCGTCGCCGGTGCCATAAGCGCTGTTGGTGGTCGGCATCAGCACGCGCTGATCTTTGCTGAGATGCTTGAGCATCATCAGCACCGCGTCGTGGTTGACGGTGGATGCACCGACCGGATCCTTGTTGCACAGAGGCGCACCGACATACGCCGCCAGTGGAATGACGACATCGGCTTTGGCCAGCAGCGGCAGCATCGTCTTTTCAAGGCGGATATCTCCCCGCACCACCGAAAAATTTTCATGATGGCAAACGTGGGAAAGGCTGACCTGGTCGTACATCAGGTTGTCCAGCACCGTCACCTTGTGGCCCGCAGCCAGCAGCGCCGGCACCATGGTTGAGCCGAGATAGCCGGCGCCGCCGGTCACCAGAATATTGTGAGTCATTGTGAGCATCCTTTTTTTACTGGGTTCATCAGAGTCTTAGCCAAATAGGGCGACTTCCACACATTCGCACAACGTGTGGGCCAATACGATATGCAGCTCTTGGATCGTGCTGGTCGCGCGCCCCGGCACCACGATGCTGTAGTTCGCCAGGGCCATCGCCGGACCGCCGTCGCGACCGGCGAACAGAATGCTGGGCACGCCCAGGTCGCGGCACTGCTCCAGCGCCTTCAGGATATTGCCCGATTGGCCCGAGGTGCTGATGCCGAGGAACATGTCGCCGGCAACAGCTTTGCCTTTCAGCTGGCGTGAAAACACATGTTCGAAGCCGTAGTCGTTGCCAATGGCGGTCAGGATGGAGCTGTCTGTGGTCAGCGCTTCCGCGGGCAAGGGCGCGCGGTCGCGCGCGAGCTTGCTGACGAATTCGGCGGCAAGGTGCTGGGCGTCCGCAGCCGAGCCGCCGTTGCCGGCGATGTAGATCCGGTTGCCGCGCTGGTAGCAGGCGACAGTGGCTTCAACTGCCTCGGAAAATACCGCGAGCACGGCGTCGTTGCGCGCGAGCTCCTGTTTGGCCTGGATGGAGGCGTCGAGATTGCGTTGCAGGCGTTCGATGGGTGTCATGGGGACTCCTTGCTATGCGTTGAGCACGGACGCGGCGCGGTGATAGTCGCCGGGAATGCCGATATCGATGAAGCTGCCGGGAAATTCGAGGCCGAACATGCGCTGACCGCTGTCAAAGGCGCGCGGGAACAGGTCGTTCTCCAGCGACGCGGCGGCGCCCGGCGCCAGCTTGCCGTCGGCGCACAACGTCTGCAAGGCCTGCGGACGAATCCAGTAGACGCCGCCGTTGGCCAGGCACTCTGCGCCGTCCTGGCTCGACTTGAGTTCGGTGACGCGGCCCTCCGGCGAAATGCCCATGCCAAGGTAACGGCTGGTTTCCGCGGTGCGGAACAAAGAAAAGCACCAGTCGCTCTCATTGCGCTGCGCGAACGCTTCGAGCTGATCCAGTCGCACCGAGAAATACGTATCGCCGTTGAGCAGCAGGAACGGCCGGACCGGCGACAATTTTTCCAGTGCCAGCAACACGCCGCCGCCGGTTCCCAAGGGCGTGGCCTCCACCACGTAGTCGAGCGCCGCACCGCGATAGGCGTTGCCGAAATGCGCCGTGATCGCTTCGTGGCGGTAGCCTACGGCAAGCACGAAATGCCTGACGCCCTGCGCAATCCAGTAATCCATCTGGTATTCGAGGAAAGGCCGTCCCTCAATCGGCGCCATTGGCTTGGGCAGATCCGGCACGGCGCTGCGCAGCCGCGTGCCCAGGCCGCCGGCCAATATGATTGCGGACTGGACGCTCATGTCGTTCATGTTTGCTCCGCCGCCCGCATCAGACTGCATTCAGCACGCGGCACAACTCATCGATTTCCTCATTCTTGAGATCGGGGAAATTGCCGATGTAGAAGCCGTAGAAATGCACGTGCTCGGTCTCGGGAAATTCCAGGTGATGATTCGGCGGCACGATGCCTTTCAGATAAGGCTGGCGCACCTGATTGCCGCCGCCCGCGCTGCCACGCCGGAATTCAATGCCGGCGGCGCGCATGGCTGCCATCAGGCGTTCGACGAAGACGTCGTCGGCTTCCTTGAGGATCAGATTGAAAGCATAGTTGCTGGAGCCTTCGAGCTTGAAGTCGGTCCGATAGCGGCCGCCATCGATCTGCCCCAGAAAACGCAAGAGGTTCTCGGTGCGGCGCTGCACATTGGCGTCAAGGCGCTTGAGCTGGCTGCGTCCCATGATGCCACCGATTTCGGTGTTGCGCACGTTGTGGGCGGCGTAGGCAAAGATGAAATCGGGATTGAGCTCCGGATACTCGTCGCGATAGGCCTGCTTGACGTCGTCACTGTTGGCTTCGCGAACCATGCCATGCGATCGCAGCATGCGTGCCTGCTGATAGACCTCAGGATCGTTGGTGCACACCATGCCGCCTTCGATCGTGCTCATATGGTGGGCGTAGTAGAACGAGAAGTTCGACATCCAGCCGAAACTGCCGAGGCGCTTGCCGTGGTGGGTAGCGCCGTGCGACTCGCAGACGTCTTCGATGAGCGGAATATTGCGACGTTCGAGCTCGGACAGCAGTTCATCGGTCAGGCCGTCGAAACCTTGTACATGGGTGAGAAAAACGGCGCGCGTACGGTCCGTTATTTTGCTGAGGATCTGCCTGGGGTCCATTGCCAGCGTCTGCGGGCAAATATCGACGAACACCGGCGTGAAGCCGTTTTGCAAAACGGTGGCGATATCCGACACCCAGGCCAACGGCGGCACCAGCACTTCGCCGCCCTCCGGATGGCGCAACTTCAGAATGGCCATGCTCAGCAAATTGGCCGAAGCGCCGGAATTGACGAAGACGCTGTATTTCACGCCCAGCCACTCCGACCATTCGCTTTCGAAAGCGCGCACGTTGGCGCCGTGCGTGAGGATCGGATCATCTTGCTGCAGATGGGCGATGACTGCGTCCAAATCTTCACGCAGGATATTGTTTCTCATCAACGGGAATTTCATCTTGCCTTGTCCAGGTTTGTTCTCGGTTATCTCAGTTTCGCAATGCGTTCCTGCCGCTTATTTCTCGCCGTAGTAGTCGCCGTATTCCACGATGATGGTGCTGCGTCCGTCATCGCGCAACAGCGCCCGCTCGTACGCCGGGAATATGTCTTCCGGCTCGTCCAGGCGAATGACTTCGATCGTGGTGCACATGGAGCGCAGTGCGTCGGTATAGTCGCCGATATGCTGATGCTGAGGATGCAGCGGGCGCTGCGAGCCGATGCCGGTACGCACGATCGCCTTGGCTTTATAACCGCCGTTGGACATCACATCAATCTTGTCGAGGTGGTTGATCAGTTGGCTCATGCCGCACAGCAGAAAATTCCAGCGCGGAAAAATGCTGACGGGAACCATGCCGGCCAGCGCCATGCCGGTCGTCATTCCCATTTGCATCTCTTCAGCCACGGGTAATTCCAGCAACCGCTCGCGAGGAACGTCCTTGAGCGTGTTGGTCATCGCCGTGCCCGCCACGGCCACAGCCTGGCCCATGAATACGGTACGCGGATCCTGCGCGAGGAAGTCCATCGAACGTTTCAGTTCATCGAAATATTTCATCGCAAATCCTCAGAACTGTACGCGCATGCCGGCGCCGGCATGGGGGTACTTGGTTTGATAACGGTAATAGGAGACATACGGATCGTTTGCGTCTTCGTAGGTCAGATGCGGCTGCTGCCAGGCGTCGCGGGTGTCGGTGCATACCGATTTTTCATTGTCTTCGACGATGAAATGGATAGGCAATTTGTGATTGCGGCTGTACTTGATTGATTCGTGCGCAATGCCAGTCTCGGAAGTCATCTCTCCCATGAAGCAATAGACGCGCGCATCCTCGCCGCTGCGCTGAACTGCCATCGCAGCGCCAACAGCGATCGGCAACACGCCGCCGACGATGGCCGACGAATAGATGCGCTGCTCCGGGAAGCACAGCGAAATCGAACGGCCGGCAAGGATCTCTGCGCGCACTTCTTCGGGCGGAACACCTTTGAGCAGGCATTGATAATGCGAGCGCCACGAGCAAAATACCCAATCCTGCGGGCGGATGTTTTTGAAGGCAGCGATGATCTGCTCTTCGTTACCCGAATACAGATGCACGGGGGCGCGAATCTTGCCTGCGTTGAAGGTCGCCGCAATCTCGTCTTCGAATGCGATCAGTTCGTCTTTTGTCATGGTTTCACCACACGTTGAAGGACGTCGTTACGGACGCCGGTTGAAATATTCATGGACATGTTTCTCATGTTCTCCGCCTGCCGATCGCCGCTCATGCGCGTCCCTCGGACAGATGCTCCTGATACCAGCGGTAGGTGTCGCGCAACCCGTCTTCGAAGCTCACTTGCGATTGCCAACCGAGTCCGCGCAAACGGGAGCTGTCCAGCAACTTGCGCAGCGCGCCGTCCGGTTTGCTGCTGTCCCATGCCAGTTGCCCCTCGTAACCGACGACGCGCTGCATTGTCTCGGCCAGTTCGCGGATGGAAATGTCGGCGCCCGAACCAACGTTCAGGGGCAAGGACAATTGCGGAAGATTTTCGCGCAACAGCAGGAGGCAGGCATCGGCGATGTCATCGGCATGGATGAATTCGCGCCGCGGCGTGCCGCTGCCCCACAGGGTCACCGTATCGGCGCCGTCCAGTTTGGCATGGTGGAAACGGGCCATCAATGCAGACAATACGTGACCCGTTTTGGGGTCGAAGTTATCGTTGGGACCGTAGGCGCTGTTCGGGATGATCGGGATAAAGCGCTGTTCGCCGTACTGGCGATTGTAAGCCAGGCACAGCTGCACGCCCGCCAGCTTGGCGATCGCATAAGGCAGGCTGGTCGGTTCGGGATGACCGCTCAGAAGCGCCTCTTCCGGCATCGGCTGAGCAGTTTCCTTCGGGTACATGCAGGACGAACCGAACAGGATCAGCCGCTTGACGTTGGCCTGGTGCGCGGCGCGCAGAACGTTCAGAGCGATAGCCAGGTTCTCATTGATGAAATCCGCCGGCAGGGTCTGGTTTTCCAGAATGCCGCCGACGCGCCCTGCCGCCAGCAAGACGTACTGAGGTTTTTCCGTTTCAAAAAAATCCCCCACCTGGTCGGCGTTCTGCAATTCGAGTTCTTGCCTGCTGCGCGTAACGATATTGGCATAGCCTGCTTTGTTCAGGCGGCGCACCAGCGCCGAGCCGATCAGGCCGGCGTGCCCGGCGACAAAAAACTTTGCATCTTTGTGCGGCAAGTTCATCAGGACAATCCGTTCGGTTGATAAAGTACGACGCGGCTGCCGGAATCCTCGAACTGGAACGGCACATGGATCAGATGCTTCAGGCGTTCGCGCACCTGGTCCTGCAATTCCGGCCTGACGACCAGCAACAGGAAGCCGCCGCCGCCCGCGCCCATGATCTTGCCGCCGCTGGCGCCGGCCCGCAGCGCCTCTTCGTAAAGAAAATCGATGGCATCGGTGGAAACCTTGTCGGACAGACTGCGCTTGAGGAGCCATCCTTCGTGCATCAGTTTGCCGATTTCAGTGATCGGGAGACGTTCGTCCTGCAGCACGATGATGGCTTCCTCGACCATTTCGCGCATGCGGATGAGCTGGCTTTCGCGTTTTGAAAAATTGTCGATCTGGGACTTGGCCACTTCCGATGCGATGCGCGAAAAACCCGTGAAACACAGCATCAGGTGATTCTGGAAATCGGCCAGACGCTCCGGACGCAGCACCACCGGCGCGGTGCTGAAGCTGCCGTTGCGATGAAAGTCGATGCGATTGAAACCACCGTAGGCGGCCGAGACCTGGTCCTGGGAACCGACGTTCTCGCCGATGACATGCTGCTCGATATGAATGGCGTCTTTCGCCAGCGCCTCCTTGGACGCATAGCGACCTTCCATGGTCGCCAGGGCGTGCACCAGGCCGACCGTGAACGAGGAACTGGAACCCAGACCGGATCGCGCCGGCAGATCGCCGTCGTGATGAATTTCCAGCCCGCGTTCGCAGCCGGCCCAGCCGAGGATGGCGCGTACCGCCGGATGCTTGATTTCATCGACATGCTGGACGTTTTCGATCAGTGAATGCACGATGCGATGCTTGTGCTCGAAGAACGGTGGCAGGTAGCGGCAAGTGATGTAGCAATACTTGTTGATGCTGGTGGCCAATACGGCGCCCCCGTGCTCGGCGTACCAGGCAGGATAATCCGTGCCGCCACCAAAGAACGACATGCGAAATGGGGTGCGTGTAATGATCATATTGAGCCAACTCTATGCATTGTGGATAAATCGGACGCCGGTCGGAGCAGGAGGCGGACCTTGTTCACGCAGCGGCGTTCGGGATATCCACGGTCTCGGCAGACCGTTCAGTCGCCTAAAATTTTTCGTTTCAGTTTTATTTTTGTCATGTCACGCAAATGGTCCACGACGTCCGAACCGAACTTCTTTTGCACCAACGCGAGGTAATTCGGGTCGGAGAAATAGCGATTGAATGCTTCGTCGCGGAATTTCAGCACTTCCGCAGCCGTGAGGGTCTCCGTTCTCAGCGGCAGGCATTCATAGCTGTGCTGCGAATAGCCGATCCAGGTCTCCGGCAACGGCCATTGTTTTTCCAGCGCCATGCTGTACAGCTTGGAACCCGGGTACGCCATCGCGCAATAAAAATTGGCGAATTCGCAGTTGGCTTCCAATGCCAGCTCCAGGGTTTCCTGCATGGATTCGTGGGTATCGTCGGGAAGGCCGAAGATGTAGTTGCCGATGACGTTGATGCCGGCGTCCTGAATCTTGCGCACGGTCTGAATGATGTCGATAGAACCGAAGCGCCCCTTTTCGACGCCGTCGCGCACCATCTTGCTACCCGACTCGATGCCCAACGCCAGCCAGCGGAAGCCGGCGCGCTGCAATTTCTCGAGAAAGGCGTCCTTGACCGTATCCACCCGTGCATAGGCCCAGATGTTGAGGTCGTAACCGCGCTCGATGATGTGATCGCAAATTCCCAGCACGTGGCGGGGATTGAGGACGAACATCTCATCGACGAATTTGATGTTCTTGACGCCGTATTTGGTCACAAGGATATCGATCTCCTTGATCACGGAATCAGGAGACCACATGCGATAGGACGGTTTGCCGAACGGCGCGTTGATGCAGCAGAACGAGCATTTGTAGGGACAACCGAGACTGGTGTGCATGGACACGTACGGCTGGCGGTCGAAAATGTGGTCGAAGCAATGCCAGTTATGGGCGCGATACTTGTCCATCGGGAGCAGATCCCAGGCAACGCCGGGCATTTCGCCGTCGAGATCTTCCATCAGTTCGCCGGCCGGGTTCGACATGATCACGCCGCCGCGCCGGTACCACAGGCTGGGAATGCCGGAGAACGTAGCACTGCCGTTCTTGAGCGCCTGCACCGTACCAAGAATTGTTTCCGGACCTTCGCGATCGCAGACGAAATCGATACTTTCTTCGCGCAACGTCCGCTCCGGCAAGGCCGCAGGGTGGGTCCCGGTCATCATGATCCGGCAGTCCGGCAGCAGCGCTTTGAGCGCGCTGCTGGTCTCGCCCGCAGCAGGCATGTTTTGCGTCGAAGCGGAGGGCTGAAAGCCGTACACCACCATCACCACCAGCGTGGGGACGTAGTTATCGGCGATGAACTGCGCCGCGCCCTGAGGACTGAGGTTATTGGCGGGAGCATCGACAATCACCGTGCTCAGGCCTTTTTTCAGAAGATAGGTCGCAATCAGGCCAGCCAGCGACGGCGGTTCAATCGCGGAGAACTCATTGCCAAGTTCCTGATAGACGGCCTGCCTGCTGCCGGGATTGACCAACACGACATCGATTTGCTTGGGTGCTGCCACGGTGTTCGACTCCTTGAGACGTTACCATTCGGTGGTTGATTCCATCTGGGAGGCGGAGCGCCTGGAACAGAGCGCATGAAGGCATGCTGCTTCGATCGATCAGAGACGGAGTTCTAAGTATGGGTCGCAGTTTACCGACACTCCGTTGGATGAATAGTGTTGATTACAGGGGAAATAACCACTCACTTTTTGCAATCATCGCCACCGGGCAACGTTCTGGGAAGGTTGTCGCTTTGATCGCAGCACGGACGCTGCTGCCGGATACCAGACAGGATGGAGGTGGAAAGCAGGAATTATTGCCACACAGAAAAACTTTCCGATGCGAATGACTCACCGGAAATTACGATACAGCAATATTTCTGGCGTAGCCCCCGTTCGAAACAGGGCGGAACGCCAGAAAGAACGGCAGCGCGCAATGCGGGAGAGACTGTGGACGTGCATCCCTGCCTCGCATTGCTACCAAAGCATCAACCCGGTCTGAGCAAGTTGGGATTGAATTGTCCTTCGCTGCAGACGATCCACCAGAAGCCGTTCACCATGTGCACCATCGGCAGTTCTTCGGAAATCGCCAGCATCACCCCCGGATGGAACTCCTCTTTTCTGAGGAAATCAGTGTCCGTATTTTGCCTGGCCAGCGCCACCAGCTCGGGAGTCGGCAACTTTTCCAGATCGTCGCCGCAGATGACGCCGAATTTCTTGTTGATCAGGCGCTTTGCCTGCTGGATGTCATGTTTGACGTTCTTGTACTTGTGATCGCCGTCGATATAGATGAAATCGAGGCTATCGTCTTTCAACAGCGGCAGCAGGCTGGTCGACTCTCCTCTGACCATGTTGATGCGAATGTTCTTGTGCGCCTGTTCGCTTTGAAATTTTTTCACATTCAGGAAGGCGCTCAGAAACGCGTCCGTGCTCATGTCATCCATCTGCTTGTAGTTCCAGCCCGGATCTTTCAGATCGCTTTCGGACGAGTACGGCATCCAGGAATCGAGCAACAGGATGCTGGAATTTTCTTTCAGATTGTTCAGCCAGATATTGGTCGAACCGACACCGTACCAGACACCGATTTCAAGCGCAGAGATCGGCGTTTGGAAAGCGGTTTTGATAATTTGCTCCATCAATCCCGCTCGGCCGGGCCATGTTTGATTTTGCGGGACTATGCTTTTCGTTGAGCTGGACATATCGTCTTTCCGTTTTTTTGTCTGTCAGTGAATGGAAGGCTTGCGATGGATGATGGTGATGCGAACAGTTTTTTGATCCGGCACCCGGAATTGGCGGTTGAACGCTTCTTCCCGACTAGATGACATCACCGAATGTCAGGAAATTTTCCGGGATGTTGAGACCAAGCCCGTGGAGTGCGCCCGATCGCAATTGACTCAAATGGGGCGCGGGGTATCGGGCATAGACGGTCAGATAGTCCAGCCAGAAGAACTCCTCTCTCCTGCTGCGCATGGAATCGATGGCGTTACGGGTCTTGTCGATTGTCACAGGATGGCATTGCGTATACGCCATGCCATTTTTTGTCATCTGGTTGAGCAGGAAATCCCAGTCTTCGTGGCTTCGCATGTTTTCAGAAAAGTCGCCGACGATCGAGGCTTTTTCAATGAGATAAGCGCCGACCGGAATGTGATTGCGCACCAGCATGTGCTCAAGCGTCACGCCCGACAGATCCGTCAGGCTCATGTCTGTGCCGTTGAGTACGCAGTAGTTTCCGAAGACCAGCGATTCATTTTTCTTGATGCCGTGGAGCAGCGCGTCGAGTCCCTGAGGATTGTAAAAATCGTCGTCATCGATGAAGCTGAGATACTTTCCTCTGGCAAGACGGGTGCCGATATTGCGGCTGGCCGACAAACCCCGGTTGGATCCTGCCTTGCAATAGTATTTGGCGTTGAATTGGCGTGCGGCGGCGAAACCGGAGCCCTCCGTGCAATCGTCGATAACGATGATTTCATAATTGCAGGACGCAGCAGAGGCGATGCTGTCCAAGGTTCTCGTCAGCAGTTCCGGCCGCTTATAGGTGGGGATAATGATGCTTAGATCGTAGTACATTGAAATGTCTCCAGTTACATCCGGGCTGTATTCGAGCCTGTCCGACGTATTTTCGCGAAGACGATTGTACTAGCTTAATTTGGACGCAATAACCCGGATTACGCGCCCTTTAGGCGCCCAATTCATGAATTCTGAGCAACTGCGTCGCCGGCCGGTGAACTGGATGCAGGGAAGAAAAGCCGGAATAGGTCTGAGATACTCCCCGGCGCGAAGCACCGGGAATCAGTGCACTGATCCATTGATGATCAGCTCGCGAATGATGCGGATCGTATCAATATCCGCCGCTTCATACGCCGAACGGCGGAACTGGTCGTAGAAGGCTTTTTCGGAGCCGGCGTCCTCTTCCGGCGTGCCGTCGTCGTATTCGAAACGCACGAACAGCGCCTCTTCCTCCGGCTCCTCAATCGTCATGCTCAGGCTTGACGTAGGAATCTCACCCTGCGCCGGCACGTGGTAGTGCACGCGCTGCAGCGCCTCATAGGTCACGACGTCATGGATGCGCAATTCGCCATAGCGCAGCATGCGCTTGACCGCCGCGTCCGTCTTGTCGGACAGCACGCATTCGTCGAGATGCTCCATGAACAATTGCGGCGCTTCGGCGCGCATGACGAGGCCGCGCCACAGCTGTTCGCGGGTCAGATTGTCGATCAGCGGGTTGAGCGGATCGTTGATTTGAATCAAGTGATTGAATTTCATGCTTTGAACCTGTTCCGGGATGCCGTTATTGTCCCACAGAAGGCCCGGCCGGGCAGGGCCGGCCTGCTACAATGGCGTGTTATCCCTCACCGCTTCCCAATCGATCCCTGCATGTCTTCCGCCCCCGCATTTGGTCTCAACGCCCCGCAAAGCGAAGCCGTTTTGTACATGAACGGCCCTTGCCTGGTGCTGGCCGGCGCCGGTTCGGGCAAGACGCGCGTCATCACGCAGAAGATCGCCCACCTGATCGAGAACTGCGGCTACGAATCGCGCCACATCGCCGCGCTGACCTTCACCAACAAGGCCGCGCTGGAAATGCAGGAACGCATCGCCAAGCTGCTCAAGGAACCCAAGCAGGCCAAGCACCTGACGGTGTCGACCTTCCACTCGCTGGGCGTGAAGATCCTGCGCCAGGAAGCCAAACACCTCGGACTGAAGGATCGCTTTTCGATCATGGACAGCGACGATTGTTTTTCGCTGGTGCAAGATCTGGCGGTGACGACCGACAAGCAATTGATCCGTCGCATCCAGAATTCCATGTCGCTGTGGAAGAACGGCCTGATCGACCCGGAGCTTGCGCTCAGGAATGCGGTCGATGAAGAAGAAGCGGTGGCCGCGCGCATCTATCGCAGCTATGTCGCCACGCTCTCGGCTTATCAGGCGGTCGATTTCGACGACCTGATCCGCTTGCCGGTCGAGCTGTTTCGCGGCAACGAGGAAGTGCGCGACCGCTGGCAGCGCCGCCTGCGCTATCTGCTGGTGGACGAATACCAGGACACCAACACCTGCCAGTACGAGCTGGTCAAGCTGCTGGTCAGCGGCATCGGCAAGAAGCCGATGTTCACCGCCGTGGGCGACGACGATCAGGCGATCTACGCCTGGCGCGGCGCCACCATCGAAAATCTGAAGACGCTGCAGATCGATTTTCCCAATCTGCATCTGATCAAGCTGGAGCAGAATTACCGCTCCAGCACGCGCATCCTGCAAGCCGCCAATTCGGTGATTTCCAATAATCCCAAGCTGTTTGAAAAAGCGCTCTGGTCGGAACATGGACTGGGCGATCCGGTCAAGGTGATGGCGATGGACGACGACGAAGCCGAAGCCGACCAGGTCGCCATCATGCTGTCGGCGCATCGCTTCGAGCGCCGTGCGAAATTCTCCGACTACGCGATCCTGTATCGCGGCAACCACCAGGCGCGCATCTTCGAAAAAGCCCTGCGGCGCGAACGCATTCCGTACGTGATGTCGGGCGGCCAGAGTTACTTCGACCGCGCCGAAATCAAGGACATCATCAGCTACCTGCGCCTGATCGCCAACCAGGACGATGATCCGGCCTTCATCCGCGCCGTCACCACGCCGCGCCGCGGCATCGGCCAGGCGACGCTGGAAGTGCTCGGCACGGTCGCAGGCCAGTGGCAGTGCTCGCTGTTTGAAGCCGTGTACAAGGGCGCGCTGGAAGACAAGCTGCCCGACAAGCAATTATTGCCGCTGCGCCAATTCTGCGATTTCATCAACAACCTCGAATCGCGCGCCAGCCGCCCGGGACCGTCCGGCAGCGGCGAGAACGCCGCGCAGGTGCTCGACGACATGATGGAAGCGATCAACTACGAAGGCTATTGCTATGACGCCTTCGACGAACGCCAGGCGCAAAGCAAGTGGCAGAACGTGGTCGACTTCACCAGCTGGCTCAAGGAGCGCGGCTGCGGCGGCAAGGACGGCGAAGGCGAAGAAAAGAACTTGCTGGAGTTGACCCAGATGGTTGCGCTCATGACCATGCTTGAAGGCAAGGATGAAGAGCAGGACGCGGTGCGCATGTCGACCTTGCACGCCTCCAAGGGGCTGGAATATCCGCACGTGTTCCTCATCGGCGTGGAGGAAGGTATTTTGCCGCACAAGGGCGACCCCGACGCGCCGGCAGAGACCATCGCCGCGCGCATCGAAGAAGAACGCCGCCTGATGTACGTCGGCATCACGCGCGCCCAGCGCAGCCTGCAGATCACCTGGTGCAAGCGGCGCAAGCGCGCGCGTGAATACACCGCCTGCGACCCGTCACGTTTCATCAAGGAAATGAACCTCGATGTCGGTGATGCCGTGCCCAAGGAAGAAGAAAAAATCACGCCGCAGAACCGGCTGGCCAATCTGAAAGCCTTGTTGCAGCAACCGCGCAGCACGCCGACGCCGTCCAACGACTGACCGCGCCGACCGGGGGACGGGATGGCTGATCTTGCCTCACCTCGCCTTTGTTGCACATTTCCCAATGTTTACGCACCAAAAACGCGGCCACGGCTGATTTCGCGCCGCAATTCGGGTTGAACCGGTCCGTAAACGTTTACAATCCTCCCCTTTCCGAAACCCCGGATGCGGATGCGTCGCGGAGGCTCCGACGGCCTCCCGTCTCATTCGCCGTTTTCATCGCCGTTTCTATTTTTACAAGGTTGGTCATGAACAAGTTCTTCAAGCAATTCGCTCCCGCACTGGCGCTGGTCGCCGCCGTCGCCGCACTGTCCGCTTGCGGCAAGAAAGACGAGCCGGCGCAAGCGCCCGCCGCAGCCGCAGGCAAGGTCTACCTGGTGGGCGTTGAATCGGCTTATGCGCCGTTCTCGGCGGAAAACGAAAAGAAGGAAGTGGTCGGCTTCGACATCGATGTGATGAAGGCGCTGGCGCAAAAGATCGGCATCGAGGTGAAGTTCGTGCCGACGCCGTTTGAAGGCTTCTTCAACTTCCTGGCGCAAGGCGATCGCGACCTGCTGATCTCCGCCATCACCATCACCGACGAGCGCAAGCAGACCGTCGATTTCTCCGAGCCGTACTTTGAAGCAAGCCAGCTGATCGCGGTGCCGGCAGCCGACGCCAAGGTACAGAAGTTCGACGACCTCAAGAACCTCAAGGTCGGCGTGCAAAGCGCGACCTCGGGCGACGAAATCGTGCAGCAATTGCTGGGCAAGAACAATCCCAACATCAAGCGCCTCGATTCGACTCCGCTGGCGTTGAAGGAACTGGAAACCGGCGGTGTTGACGCCGTGGTCGCCGACGACGCCGTGGTGAAGAACTACATCACCAACAATCCGTCGAGCAAGCTGCGCACCGTGTCGGACGCCAACTTCCCGAAAGAGTATTACGGTATCGCCGTGCGCAAGGGCAACACCGAGCTGCTCAACAAGGTCAACAAGGGCATGGCCGACCTGAAGGCCGACGGCACTTTCGACAAGATCAGCACGCAGTACTTCGGCGCCAAGAAATAAGCTCGCCGCCTGTCGTAGCGCCACCGCCGCAATCACAGTGCGGCTGCGGCGCTACGGTATAATCCCGACAAATGCGCAGTCCGCCGGATTGCGCATTTTTCATGTCCACCATTCAATTTTCCGCCATGGATTTCCGCTGGAGCATCATCGAAGGCTACGCGCCGCTGTTCATCAAGGGTTTCTTCATGACGCTCGAAGTGGCCGTGATCAGCATCATCGCGGGCACCGTGATGGGCCTCTTGCTGGGCATGCTGCGGCTGGCCGACGTGCAACACGGCGCGTGGAAATACATCCTGCGCGTGACCAAGTGGATCGCCGGTTTCTACGTCGCGTTCTTCCGCGGCACGCCGCTGTTCGTGCAGATCCTGCTGATCCATTTCGCCGTGATGCCGGTGCTGATCCATCAGGACAACGGCCTGCTGATTTCCGGCGAACTGGCGCGCACCATCAAGCAGGATTACGGCGCGTTCGTGTCGGGCATCGTGGCCTTGTCGCTCAATGCGGCGGCATATATCTCCGAAATCTTCCGCGCCGGGATCCAGTCGATCGACCGCGGCCAGAGCTACGCCGCATCGAGTCTCGGCATGGGGTATCGCCTGAGCATGCGCTACATCATCCTGCCGCAGGCGTTTCGCCGCATGCTGCCGCCGCTGGGCAACGAAGCCATCACGCTGCTCAAGGATTCCTCGCTGGTGTCGACCATCGGCCTGGCCGAACTGGCCTATGCCGCGCGCACCGTGGCCGGCAGTTATTCGCGCTACTGGGAACCGTACATCACGATTTCAGTGGTGTATTTCAGTATGACGATTTGCCTGGCCATGCTGGTGGCCAGACTGGAGAAGAAATACAGTGCCCCATCCCGCCACTGATCCCGGACACTCGGCTTCGGTCGCCGTCATCGGCGGCGGTCCGGCCGGCCTGATGGCCGCCGAAGTGCTGGCGCTGGCGGGCGTACAGGTCGACCTGTACGACGCCATGCCGTCGGTGGGCCGCAAGTTTCTGCTGGCCGGCAAGGGCGGCATGAACATCACCCATTCGGAAGATCTCGACGGTTTCCTCTCGCGCTACGGCGCGCGCCGCAGCGAAGTGGCCGCGCTGATCAAGGATTTCACGCCCGACGATTTGCGCGCCTGGATCCATGGACTCGGTATCGACACCTTCGTTGGCAGTTCCGGACGCGTCTTCCCGACCGACATGAAAGCCGCGCCATTATTGCGCGCCTGGCTGCATCGCCTGCGCGAAGCGGGCGTCCGCTTCCATATGCGGCATCGCTGGCAAGGTTGGAATGCCGATGGAAAATTGCGCTTCGCCACGCCCGAAGGTGACATTTCCACGACCGCATCGGCCACCATTCTTGCGCTGGGCGGCGGCAGCTGGGCGCGCCTCGGTTCCGATGGCGCATGGATGCCGCTGCTGGCCGGACGCGGCGTCAATCTGGCGCCCTTGCAACCATCGAACTGTGGCTTCGACGTCGACTGGAGCGCGCATTTCCGCAGCCGCGCCGCCGGCGAACCGCTCAAGACCGTTGCCGCCACGGTCATGCTGAACGACGGCACGCCATTACGCCGTCAAGGCGAATGCATCATCACCGACACCGGCATCGAAGGCGGCCTGATCTACGCGCTGTCGGCGCCTTTGCGCGACGCCATCACGCCGTCGACTCCGGCCACGCTGTATCTGGATCTGTTGCCCGACTGGCTGCCGGCGCGCGTGCTGAGCGAACTGCAACATCCGCGCGGCGCGCGTTCCATGTCCAGCCATCTGCAAAGCCGGCTCAAGCTCAAGGGCGTAAAGGCGGCGTTGCTGCGTGAATGCACCAGCGCCGAAGATTTCCACGACATGCACAAGCTGGCGCAAGCGATCAAGGAATTGCCGGTCAGACTGCACGCTCCTCGGCCGATAGACGAAGCCATCAGCAGCGCCGGCGGTGTACCATTCGAGGCGATGCAGGATGCAAGCGAAAATCACCTGATGCTGCATCAGTTGCCCGGCGTATTCTGCGCCGGCGAGATGCTGGATTGGGAAGCACCGACCGGCGGCTACCTGCTGACCGCCTGCTTCGCCAGCGGTCGCAAGGCCGCGCAAGGCGCATTACGCTGGTTGGGCGACACGCCTGCCGCAAAGGAGAACACACCATGATCGACGAAGAACGTCTGGTCGACATCGAATTGAAACTGACGCATCAGGAAGACACCGTCGATGCGCTCAACAAGATCGTCTATGAGCAGCAAAAGAAGATCGACGAGCTTGAAAAGCTGCTGACCGCGCTGGCGCGACAAGTGAAGGACGCTGCCAACAGCGTCAGCGAACCGCGCAGCATCGAGAATGAAAGACCGCCGCATTATTGATGCGGTGCTCGACGGTTCGTCGTCCTCAAGCGATCTCCTTTCCTCTTCATGAATGCCAACGCCCGCCGCATTGCGCACCTCGACATGGATGCGTTCTATGCATCGGTGGAGTTGCTGCGCTATCCGGAATTGCGCGGCCGGGCCGTGGTCATCGGCGGCCGCTCGGTGCACCAACCGGTGATGCGCGAAGACGGCACGCGCGAATTTTCCATCCTGCGCGACTACGTCGGGCGCGGTGTGATCACCACCTCCACCTACGAAGCGCGCGCGCTCGGGGTGTTTTCCGCGATGGGAATGATGAAGGCGGCGCAGCTGGCGCCCGACGCCGTTCTGCTGCCGGTGGATTTCGATTCTTATCGCCACTATTCCCGGCTGTTCAAGAAGGCGGTTGCGAGTATCGCCCCGCTGATTGAGGATCGTGGCATTGATGAAATCTACATCGACCTGAGCGAACACGAGGATGAGACACGCGCCCTGGCCACGCGCATCAAGAATGCCGTCAACCAGGCGACCGGCCTGTCGTGCTCGATCGGCGTGGCGCCCAACAAGCTGTTGGCCAAGATCTGCTCCGACCTGGAGAAGCCCGACGGCTTGACGATCCTGACCATGGCCGACGTCCCCACGCGCATCTGGCCGCTGCCGGCGCGCAAGATCAATGGCATCGGTCCAAAGGCGGCGGAGAAGCTGACCGCGCTCGGCATCCTGACCATCGGCGATCTGGCGCGCACCGATGCCGGGCTGTTGCAGGACCATTTCGGTCGCAGCTATTCGGCCTGGCTCGGCAATGTCGCGCAAGGCATCGACGATCGCCCGGTCACCACCAGCTCGGAGCCGAAGTCGATCAGCCGCGAAACCACCTTCGAGCGCGACCTGCATGCGCGCCATGACCGCGACAAGCTGTCCGGCATTTTCACCGCGCTGTGCACGCGGGTGTCGGAAGACCTGCATCGCAAGGGTTATCTCGGACGCACCATCGGCATCAAGCTGCGCTACGCGGATTTCTCGACGGTGACGCGCGACGTCACCTTGCCGGCATCCGTCAACGATCCCGCCGCGATCCGCCGCGCCGCCGGCGAATGCCTGCGACGGGTGCCGCTGGAGCAGCGCATCCGGCTGCTGGGTGTGCGCGTGGGCGCCTTGTCGAAGAATGACGGCACGCCCGAACGCGAAGATTTTTCGCAGGGCGAATTCGGTTTCGAGTAAGCAAATCAGGCTGCGCACGGCCTGTCGCGGCGCACACAGATAAAGTCCGCGTGAATCTCCGGCGCCCTTCCGGCTGCGTGTAAAATGGTCGCTTTTGCCCGAACGCCATGTGGTTTAAGAACCTTCAGATTTATCGCCTTCCAGCCCCTTGGGCCATCAGCGCCGACCAGCTCGAATCCAATCTCGCTCCGCAGGCCTTTGCCGCCTGCTCCAGCCTGGAGATGCAGTCGCAGGGCTGGGTTTCGCCGCGCGGCAACGAGCGCCTGGTGCATGTCGTCAACCGCCAGTTCCTGCTCAAGCTGGATACTGAAAAGAAACTGCTGCCAAGCACCGTGATCAACCAGGTCACCAAGGCGCGCGCCGCCGAGTTGGAAGAACAACAAGGTTTTGCGCCGGGCCGCAAGCAGACCAAGGAATTGAAAGAGCAAGTCACCGATGAATTGCTGCCGCGCGCCTTCAGCATCGTGCGCAGCACCTGGACCTGGATCGATCCGGTCAACGGCTGGCTGATCGTCGATGCCGGCAGCCCCGGCAAAGCCGAGGAAGTGTTGAAGCTGCTGCTCAAGGCAATCCCGAAATTCCCGTTGGAAACGCTGCGTACGGTGCGCTCGCCACTGTCGTCGATGACCGACTGGCTGGCCTCGGACGAAGCGCCGAGCGGCTTCACGGTCGACCAGGACACCGAATTGCGCGCCAGCGGCGACAGCAAGGCGACCGTACGCTTCGTGCGCCACACGCTGGAGCCGGAAGACGTGCAGCGCCACATCGAATCGGGCAAGCAGTGCACACGCCTGGCGCTGACCTGGAACGACCGCGTGTCGTTCGTGCTGACCGAAAACCTGAGCGTGAAGAAGATTGCGCCGCTGGACGTGTTGAAGGAAGACAGCGACGTGACGTCGAAGAACGACGATGAGCGTTTTGATGGCGACTTCATGCTCATGACCGGCGAAGTCAGCAAGATGCTGGCCGACCTGGTTGAGGCGTTGGGCGGACAACTGCGCGAGAACGACGGCTCTGCGGCATTGGCTGCTGCGGCCTGATTCGTCTCAGCCAATTCTGCCAACGAACAACGCCGGGCGATCGCAAGATCGGCCCGGCGTTTTTCTTTATGCTGCGAAAATTTTCAGCCTATTGCACGACGCGCTTTTTCTTCGGCGCAATCAAGACCGCATCGAGCGCCTTCATGGCGTGGCAGATCGTGTTGGCCAGACGTTCGCAGCTGACGCCGTCGCGTGCGCTCAGCGACAGGCCGTGCAGCACTGCGGTGTAGAAATCGGCCAGGCCGTCGATGTCGGCGTCGGCGCTCAACTCATTCTGTTCCTGCGCCTTGCGGAAACGCTTGGCCAGCTCCTGTCGCTTCTTCTGGCGGCGTACCGCCATCTCTTCGGCATGGGCGGCATTTTCAGGCGCGCAATTGATGGCCGACACGACCACCATGCAGCCCTTGCCGTTGGCCGGGTCGGCATACAGCGCGACGCTGGTTTGCAACATGTTGTGCAAATCCTCGCGCATGCCCTTGCCTTCTTTCAGCGCATTCATCGGACCGATGGCGGTGGTTGCCGAATAGAAATCGATGGCTTCGCGGAACAGCGCGTTCTTGTCGCCGAAGGCGGCATACAAGCTCGGCGCCTTGACGCCGATGGCTGCCGTCAGGTCGGCCATGGTGGTGCCTTCATAACCCTTGTTCCAAAAAACCTGCATTGCCAGGCGTAGCGCTTCGTCTCGGTCGAAACTGCGCGGCCGCCCTCTTGTTTGCTGCATGGGAATTCTCCTTTTTTACAACGACTGCACGAGATATCAACGCCAGTGTAGCTTAATATAACTTGAATTACAAAAATACCTTGACAAGTTTTTCGGTGAAAATCTATTATGTAACACGCATTACATAAATACAAACTATGATGGTGCGCAGGCTTCCGGTCTTGTTATTGTCTTGCAGGAAAGAAAGCCGCCAGAGGAACCTGGGAAGAATGGCAGTCCGGACTTTCAGTCCCGATCAGCCAGTTCGGCGGACAGCACAGGATGCAAAATATGCGCATAATGTGACTCCGCCGCGATTGCTTTCTGCCGGTTCCATCCAACGATGCAACGAAAAGGAAAATGTCATGACACGCAAGACCCGTATAGAACATTACCGGAACATTGGTATCAGTGCGCACATCGATGCCGGTAAAACCACCACCACCGAGCGCATCCTGTTTTATACCGGCGTCAATCACAAGATTGGCGAAGTGCATGACGGCGCTGCGACCATGGACTGGATGGAGCAGGAGCAGGAACGCGGCATCACCATTACTTCGGCTGCCACCACCGCCTTCTGGAAAGGCATGGCCGGCAATTATCCGGAACACCGCATCAACATCATCGACACGCCGGGCCACGTCGACTTCACCATCGAAGTCGAACGCTCGATGCGCGTCCTCGACGGCGCGGTCATGGTGTACGACTCGGTCGGCGGCGTGCAGCCGCAATCCGAAACGGTGTGGCGCCAGGCGAACAAATATGGCGTGCCTCGCATGGCCTTCGTCAACAAGATGGACCGCGTCGGCGCGGACTTTTTCCGCGTGCAGAAGCAGATCGGCGACCGCCTGAAAGGCAACGCCGTGCCGATCCAGATTCCTATCGGCGCGGAAGACCATTTCCAGGGCGTGATCGACCTCGTGAAGATGAAGGCGATCATCTGGGATGAAGCCAGCCAGGGCGTGAAGTTCGAGTACCAGCCGATCCCGGTCGAGCTGGAAGAGACTGCGCGCGAGTGGCACGACAAGATGATCGAACAGGCGGCCGAAGCCAATGAACAGCTGCTGGAGAAATACCTCAGCGGCACGCCGCTGACCGAGGAAGACGTCAAGCACGGCCTGCGCCTGCGCACCATCGCCGGCGAGATCGTGCCGATGCTATGCGGCAGTGCGTTCAAGAACAAGGGCGTGCAGGCGATGCTCGACGCCGTGATCGACTACCTGCCATCACCGATCGACGTGCCGGCGATCAAGGGTCATGACGAAGACGACAATGAAATTGAACGCCATCCCGCCGACGATGAAAAATTCTCGGCGCTGGCTTTCAAGATCATGACCGACCCGTTTGTCGGCCAGCTGATTTTCTTCCGCGTGTATTCGGGCATGGTCAACTCGGGCGACACCGTCTACAACCCGATCAAGGGCAAGAAGGAACGCCTTGGCCGCATCCTGCAAATGCATGCGAACGAACGCAAGGAAATCAAGGAGGTGTATGCAGGCGACATCGCGGCTGCGGTCGGGCTGAAGGACGTCACGACGGGCGACACGCTGTCCGATCCGGACGACGTGATCATCCTGGAACGCATGGTCTTCCCCGAGCCGGTGATTTCGCAGGCGGTGGAACCGAAGACCAAGGCCGACCAGGAGAAGATGGGCATTGCCCTCAATCGCCTGGCGCAGGAAGATCCGTCTTTCCGCGTGCGTACCGACGAGGAATCTGGCCAGACCATCATTTCCGGCATGGGCGAACTGCATCTGGAAATCCTGGTCGATCGCATGAAGCGCGAGTTCAACGTCGAAGCCACCGTCGGCAAGCCGCAGGTGGCCTACCGCGAAGCCATTCGCAAGACGATTGAAGATGTCGAAGGCAAATTCGTCAAGCAATCCGGCGGACGCGGCCAGTACGGCCACGTGGTGCTGAAGCTGGAACCGCTGCCGCCCGGTACGGGCTACGAGTTCGTCGACGCCATCAAGGGCGGCGTGGTGCCGCGCGAATTCATTCCGGCGGTCGACAAGGGCATTCAGGAGACGCTGGGCAGCGGCGTGCTGGCAGGCTATCCGGTGGTCGACATCCGAGCGACGCTGACCTTCGGTTCTTACCATGACGTCGACTCGAACGAAAACGCCTTCCGCATGGCCGGTTCGATGGCGTTCAAGGAAGGCATGCGCCGGGCCAGCCCGGTGCTGCTGGAGCCGATGATGGCGGTCGAGGTGGAAACACCGGAAGACTACGCCGGCAGCGTCATGGGCGATCTGTCGTCACGGCGCGGCATGGTGCAGGGCATGGATGAAATCGCCGGCGGCGGCGGCAAGATCATCAAGGCTGAAGTGCCGCTGTCGGAGATGTTCGGGTACTCGACTTCCTTGCGTTCGGCGACGCAGGGGCGTGCCACTTACACGATGGAGTTCAAGCATTATGCCGAGGCGCCGCGGCATGTGATTGAGCAGTTGAGTACGGAGAAGAAGGGGAAGTGAGAGTTGACCGGAGTTAGTCACTAGGCTTTCTTAACTCTATGTACGACGCAAAAGCCCTGCTTGGTTTGCACCAAGCAGGGCTTTTGCTTTTGTGCGGCATTAGGGGCTCGCCTACGTTCCGCAGGCCGCGGATTCGCTTGCAAGCGAATCCCTTCTCGCCCCGCTGTGAGCCGCGCAGGCGGCTCACTCCGCTCCGCGTAATGCATGCCCTTCGGGCATGAATATGAAAATACAAACAAAAACGCCTGCTTAGTTTGCACTAAGCAGGCGTTTGTGTTTTGGCGGAGCGGACGGGGCTCGAACCCGCGACCCCCGGCGTGACAGGCCGGTATTCTAACCAACTGAACTACCACTCCAGATCTGGTTTTCAGTCTCGCTGAAAGACCGCAATTATAGCGGAGCTTTTCCAGGAATTCCAGTACTTTTCTACAAATTACGCCTGAAATTTACCTTCAAACACCAATTTGCTCAGCGGCTCGCGCGGGGACGGCAGTTCGCGGGCTTGCAAGCCTTCCGGGAGGATCGATTTATCGCCGATTTTACCGATGGCAATTGCCGCTTCAACCGCAAAGTCGGCAGGGACGCCCAGTTCGGTGCGGGTTTTTTCCTTGTCGAAACCCGCCATGCCATGTGCATGCCAGCCTGACAGGCTTGCTTGCAAGGCCAGGTAGGCCCAGGCCGAACCGGCGTCGAAGGAGTGCGTCGGCGCAGGTCCCGGCGCAGCGGCGCCGGGCGGCGTGAAGGTGGTCTTGGACAACACGATGATCAGCACCGAGGCCTTGTCCGCCCAGCTGCGGTTGAAGTCATTGAGCAGGCTCAGCAGGCTGTCCCATTGCGGTGTGCCGCGACGCGCGTAGACGAAGCGCCATGGCTGGGAATTGTAGGAGGACGGCGCCCAGCGTGCGGCCTCGAGGAAACTCAGCACGGTTTCTTCGGAGATGTCGGCGCCGGTGTAGGCGCGCGGCGACCAGCGATTCAGGAATTGTGGATCGATGGGATGATCGGCAACGCGTGGGTTGGTTTGCGACATGAAGACTCCTGAAAAATGGGAAAGATGCCCTGCTGCTGCATCGGGCAGAGGGGCATCTTAGCAGTTGTTTTCCGGCTCTGCAGGGGACGCAAAAAAGTGCGCCGGCATAGCGCCGGTTTGCGTTTTTCAACGGAGAAACCAAATGCAAAAGCATGCTGGGCGTGCATGGAAAGACGCCATCATGTGTCGCAAAACCGCCACCGTATTGCGCCGCCGGACCACCGTGCTACCATTCCCTTACAAAAATGAGACGGAGACAAACGATGAACATACTCAGAGAAGCCGAGCGCGAAGTCTGGGTCGACGGCACGATCTACCAGTTCAAATCAAAAGTGGAAGCCAGCGGTTTCGAAGACATGTGCCGCGCCATCGGCAAGCTGCACAATGCGCTGCAGTTGTATCCGCCGGCCGCCATCCTGCAGACCGCGCCGCACGATCGCTCCGAAGAAGTCTGACGCGTCTTTCACGCTATTGGCGTCGCCCAGAAAAAAACCCGCGGCCTTACGGCGCGCGGGTTAAATCCAATCCTCAGGGGGGTGATGAATTGGAGGGGAGGGAGTGCTCAAGATAACCCTCCCTTCCCTGCCCATCTATGGTTTTTACACCCTGTAACATCCGTTACAGGATTGTGCCCGCATACTTCCCCGCAGGTCGCACTACCTTATTTCCCGATACAGAAGCGCGAGAAAATCACGCCGAGCAAATCGTCCGGCGTGAACTTGCCGGTAATACTGCTCAGGCGCTCCTGCGCCAGGCGCAATTCTTCCGCAAACAAATCCAGAGACTTGTCGCTGGCCTGGTTGTCGACCGAGGCGTGGACAGCGGCGCTTTCCAGATAATCGCGTGCGGCCTTCAAGGCAATCAGATGGCGTTCACGCGCGAGGTAGCGCGATTCCACCGTCTGCTGCCAGCCGGCGATGCGCAGCAATTCAGCGCGCAGCAAGTCGATGCCGACCTGGTCGGTGGCCGACAGGTAGATATGCGTGGCGTCGGCCATCTTGTCGACCGCGGGCTTGTGGCCGGAACGGTCGATCTTGTTCCAGATGCGGATGACCGGCACGCCGTCAGGGAAGCGCTCGGTGATCTTTTCATCTTCCAAGGTCGGGCCGCGGTCGGCATCGAGCATGTGCAGGATGACGTCGGCCTTGGCGACTTCGCCCCAGGTGCGTTCGATGCCGATGCGCTCGACTTCGTCGGGACCGCCCCCGTCTTCATCGGCTTCACGGATGCCGGCGGTATCGATGATGTTGAGCGGCATGCCTTCGATCTGGATGGTTTCGGTGACCTTGTCGCGCGTGGTGCCGGCAATCGGCGTGACGATGGCGACGTCGGAGCCGGCCAGGACATTGAGCAGCGAGGACTTGCCGACGTTGGGCTTGCCGGCCAGGACGACGTTGAGGCCGTCGCGCAGCAGCGCGCCTTGCGAGGCGTGCGTGAAGACGTCGTCGAGCGTGGCACGGATCGCGGCGAGCTGGCCACGTGCATCGGATTGCTCAAGGAAATCGATTTCTTCTTCAGGGAAATCCAGTGTCGCTTCGACCAGCATGCGCAGATTGGTGACCTTGTTCACCAGATCGTGAATGACCTTGGAGAAGGCGCCCGACAGCGATTCGGAGGCCGACTTGGCGGCCGCCTCGGTGGATGCTTCGATCAGGTCGGCGACCGCTTCGGCCTGCGCCAGGTCAAGCTTGTCGTTGAGGAAGGCGCGCTGGGTGAATTCGCCCGGCTCGGCCAGGCGCAGGCCGATGTCGACGCCGGCTTCGAGGCAGCGCGCCAGCAGCATTTGCATGACCACCGGGCCGCCATGGCCTTGCAGCTCCAGCACGTCTTCGCCGGTGTAGGAATGCGGCGCCTTGAAGTAAATCGCCAGGCCCTGGTCGATCAGGCTGCCGTCGGCGCGCTTGAACGGCAGGTAACTGGCGTGGCGCGGCGCCAGCGAGCTTTCATCCTTGCCGCAGACGGCCTGCACCACCGGCCACAGGTTCTTGCCCGAGAGACGGACCACGCCGATGCCGCCGCGTCCGGGGGCGGTGGCGATCGCGGCGATGGGGGAAGTATCGAGAGTCATGATGCGCACTACTTTTCAAAAAAAGGAAAACAGGGACGAAAAAAAAGCCCGTGAAAATCATGCCACGGGCTTTTTCGACTAACAAGAAGGTCTTTTAAGCCTTGCCTGCCTGCAGCTTTCTGGTGATGACCCATTGCTGCGTGATCGACAGGACGTTGTTCACGACCCAGTACAGCACGAGGCCGGACGGGAAGAAGAAGAACATCACCGAGAACACGATTGGCATGAACATCATGACCTTGGCCTGCACCGGATCCGGAGGAGTCGGGTTGAGCTTGGTCTGGATGAACATCGACACGGCCATCAGCACCGGCAGGATGTAGAACGGATCAGGCGCGGTCAGATCGTGGATCCAGCCCAGCCATGGCGCGCCGCGCATTTCCACGCTGGCCAGCAGCACCCAGTACAGTGAGATGAAGACCGGGATCTGGATCACGATCGGCAGGCAGCCGCCCAGCGGATTGATCTTCTCGGTCTTGTACAGCGACATCATTTCACGATTCATGGCCTGCGGATCGCCCTTGTGACGCTCGCGAATCGCCGTCATCTTCGGCGTGACGGCCTTCATCTTGGCCATGCTGCGATAGCTGGCGGCCGACAGCGGGAAGAACACCGCCTTGATCAGCATGGTCAGCAGGATGATGGTCCAGCCCCAGTTGCCGACGTAGGCGTGGATGTGGATCATCAGCCAGAAGATCGGCTTGGCGATGATGGTCAGCCAGCCATAGTCCTTGACCAGTTCCAGGCCCGGAGTGGTCTTTTCCAGCACGGACGATTCTTGCGGACCGGAATACAGGCGTGCATCCATGGTGACGCTGGCGCCCGGAGCAACCGAGCCCAGCGGCAGGATGTTGCCGACCGCGTACAGGTTGGTGCCGATCTTCTTGGTGAAGATGTCGCGCTGCGCTTTTTCAGGCGGAATAAAGGCCGACACGAAATAATGCTGCACCAGCGCGATCCAGCCGTTGTCGGCCTTGTTGGCGTGCTGTTCCTTGCCTTCTTCGATCTTCTCGAAGGTCAGCTTCTGGAATTTGTCGGCGTCGGTGTACACCGCAGGACCGGTGAAGGTGCTGTAGAAGTGCGATTCGCCGCCCGGCTTGTTGCCGTCGCGCACCAGCTGCAGGTACAGCGAAGGAGTGATCGCCGCTGCGCTGTCGTTGGTGACGGTGTGCTTCAGGTCGATCGAATAGTCGCCACGCTTGAAGGTGTAGGTCTTGGTCAGCTTGACGCCGTTTTCCTGCGCTTCCAGCACCAGTTGGACTTCGTTGCCGTTGTCCAGCGCGCGTGCGCCCGGCTTGGCGGTGAAGATCGACTTGTGGGTCGGGAACGGCCCGCCGATCAGGCCGGATTCAGCCAGATAGGTATGGCCGGCGCTGGAATCGAACAGGACCAGGTTCTTGGTCGGGTCGACGGTGTCGCGATGCTTCAGCAGTTCCAGACGCTTCAGTTCACCGCCGACGGTATCGATGTCGGCCTTGACGACGTCGGTCGTGATGGTGATGGTCTCACCCTTGGCGGCAGGCAAGCCGCCTGCAACATCGGCCGCGCCGGCAGTCGTGCCGGCGGCGCCGGCCGCTTGCGGCACAGGCGATTTGGACGGGTCAGCGCCGGCAGCAGCCGGAGTCGCCTCTTGGGTCGTCGTCGGGAAAAACATCGACGGCTTGCCGTTATGACGTTGCCAGCTATCCCAGAGCAGCAGCAGGGAGAACGAGAAGACAACCCACAGGACGGTACGTTTGATATCCATAAGAGTATTGACCAATAAATCAGGAGTGGCTGCAGCCGCCAGCGGCTACAGTGGGAGAGGAGGAATCTGAAGTGGTGGACTCAGGCACCGGATCGAGTCCGCCGGGATGCCAGGGATGGCATTTGCAGAGGCGCTTGCCGGCCAGGACGCTGCCCTTCCATGCGCCATGGAGGCGGATGGCTTCGGCGGCGTAGTCGGAACAGCTGGGATAGAAACGGCAATTCTGCCCGAGATAAGGGCTCACTCCCAGCTTGTAGGCGCGTAACAGCAGGAGTAAAGGCGTTTTCATCACGTATTTTCCGGCTTCCTGGCAAACGCGGTCGCGTTCAGCAAAAATGCAAACAACTGTGACAACTCGTCGCGCAGTTCCGCTTTGAGTCTGGCGTTGGTCGCCGGTCCGCTCTTGCTGTTGACCGGTTTCGACAAGCGCACGATGCAATCCACCTGGGGCAATGCCAATGCCGTTTGCCGGAACAATTCGCGGGTGACGCGTTTGATCGTGTTCCGGGTGACCGCGCGCGGCGCCATGCGTTTGGCGGCAACGACACCCAGACGCGCTAGCGGCAAGTCGTTGTTGCGCGCATACAGGACGAAATGAGCAGTCCGATACACCGGTCGCAAACGAAAAACGGATGAAAACTCATCCGTTTTAACGATTCTCTGATCGCGTGAGTAGAGATAGGATCGATCGCCTGTCACACGAACAGCAGCGCACTGATTCTGGCTATCGCCTGGATCAAACAGCTGCCAGACGCTTGCGGCCCTTGGCGCGGCGTGCGTTGATGACAGCGCGGCCACCACGGGTTGCCATACGGGCACGGAAACCATGGGTACGCTTGCGACGCACGACGGAAGGTTGGTAGGTACGTTTCATGTTGGACTCGCTTACTTAATCAATAATCGGCAAAAATACTTCGGAATCTCCGCGGAATTTCTGTTTTTTTGCGCGTGCCTCTTCCTGTAGATCAGAGAGGCATTTGAGAGCCGAAACCGCAAGGCCACAGCACGAACGCAATTCAACGGATGGTGAACCCTGAATTAGACTGCATTTTTCACTTGTTTGTCAATGACTTATCTACTCCGTGCTTTCTCTGCAGATCGCTTGCGAATGCCCTCGGGAGGCGGTTGGGAGCGTTTTACCCAGTAAGTCCATCGAGGCCATCTATCAAAAAGATCGCAAAGCTTGCTGGAAAGCTATCGAGTTAAGCGTTGCGAAGTGGTCACATGGTAAAAAAGCAACGTTTCAGACGCGCAATTGAAAAAAATTTCGACGTCATTTCCGTCGATGCCGCATTCGTTCCTAGCCCATCCTGCCCCAGGGTATTTCCCGGCATCAAACTTGCATTGCCTGTTGCCACGGTTTCCGAAGCAGAAAAAAACGCACGTGATGCGCCGCCCGCCGCAATCGTCCGGCAAACGCGCAAGGCCTGCGCCGATTCGCTTGGGAGGCGGTGCGCCTGAATTACGTAACAAGGTCAACCACGGGTCATGCTCAACCATTTAACGATCAGGGGAATAGCAAAAGCTGCGGCGCGCAATTTCGACGCTTTTGCATATCGAAAAGCTGGCTCCGAAAACGGCAGTTGTTTTCGACTACGGGAAAATCATTTCGCAGTACGCTGAAACAAAAGCAGCACGATGACTTCCAAAAAAAAGGAATAGAATAAAAACGAAAATTTTGTTTTCCGGTCCAAGTTCTTAAGCGTGCACGCGTCGTCATCGCGCTGAAAAACGCATTGAAAATTTCAATGCCGCGCACGATAGTGAAACTGGTCAGGAGTTGATGCTCAGGGAACCGCGGTCGATAACTCTAAAAACATAACGCACGTATTCAATTTGTTGTCTCATTGAAGTTACGGAGGTGGTATGGATATCTACAGCAGCTTTGCGAGTCGCTTTGACAAAACCAGAGAAGAAGAATTTTCGCTTGAAGAGTATCTGAGTCTTTGCAAGAACGATCCGGCTGTGTATGCATCGGCCGCAGAACGCATGCTGATGGCGATTGGCGACCCCGAAAAGGTCGACACCCGCGAGGACCCTCGTTTGTCCCGCTTGTTCGCCAACAAGGTGATCAAGGTCTATCCCGCCTTCAAGGAGTTCTACGGCGCGGAAGAAGTCATCGAACAGGTGGTCGCCTATTTCCGCCATGCCGCCCAAGGCCTGGAAGAAAAGAAGCAAATCTTGTATCTGCTGGGTCCGGTCGGCGGCGGCAAGTCGTCCATCGCCGAACGCCTCAAACAGCTCATGGAGCACATCCCCTTCTATTCGATCAAAGGTTCGCCGGTCAATGAATCGCCGTTCGGCCTGTTCGACTACGAAGAAGACGGACAAATTCTGGAAGAACAATTCGGCATCCCGCGCCGCTACCTCAAATCCATCCTGAGCCCGTGGGCGGTCAAGCGTCTGCATGAATTCAACGGGGACATCCGCCAGTTCCGCGTGGTCAAGCGCTATCCGTCGATCCTGCGCCAGATCGCCATTTCCAAGACTGAACCGGGCGACGAAAACAACCAGGACATTTCCACGCTGGTCGGCAAGGTCGACATCCGCAAGCTGGAGCAGTATTCGCAGGACGATGCCGACGCCTATAGCTACTCGGGCGGCCTCTGCCTGTCGAACCAGGGCCTGCTGGAGTTCGTCGAAATGTTCAAGGCGCCGATCAAGGTGCTGCATCCGCTGCTGACCGCGACCCAGGAAGGCAACTTCAAGGGTACCGAAGGTTTTGGGGCGATTCCGTTCGACGGCGTCATCCTGGCCCACTCCAACGAATCGGAATGGAAGGCTTTCCGCAACAACAAGAACAACGAAGCGCTGCTCGACCGCATCTATATCGTCAAGGTGCCGTATTGCCTGCGCGTGTCGGAAGAAATCCGCATCTACGAAAAGCTGCTGCGCACCTCCTCGCTGGCCAAGGCAGTTTGTGCGCCGGGCACGCTGAAGATGATGGCGCAGTTCTCCATCCTCACCCGCCTGGGCGAGCCGGAGAACTCCAGCCTGATCTCCAAGATGCAGGTGTATGACGGCGAAAACCTGAAAGACACCGATCCCAAAGCCAAGTCATACCAGGAATACCGCGACTACGCCGGCGTCGATGAGGGCATGACCGGCATCTCGACCCGCTTTGCGTTCAAGATCCTGTCGCGCGTGTTCAACTTCGACACCACCGAAATCGCCGCCAATCCGGTGCACCTGATGTATGTGCTGGAGCAGCAGATCGAGCGCGAGCAGTTCCCGCCCGAACAGGAGCAAAAGTATCTGTCCTTCGTCAAGGACACGCTGGCCTCACGCTATGCGGAGTTCATCGGCAAGGAAATCCAGACTGCGTACCTGGAGTCGTATTCCGAATACGGCCAGAACGTGTTCGACCGCTACGTCACTTACGCCGACTTCTGGATCCAGGATCAGGAATTCCGCGATCACGATACGGGCGAAAGCTTCGACCGTGCGGCGCTCAATGCGGAATTGGAAAAGATCGAGAAGCCGGCCGGCATCAGCAATCCGAAGGATTTCCGCAACGAGATCGTCAACTTCGTGCTGCGGGCGAGGGTCAACAACGGCGGCAAGAATCCGCTGTGGACCAGCTACGAAAAGCTGCGCGTGGTGATCGAGAAGAAGATGTTCTCCAACACCGAGGACCTGTTGCCGGTGATCTCCTTCAACGCCAAGGGGTCCACCGAAGAGATGCAGAAGCACGAAGACTTCGTCAATCGCATGGTCAGCAAGGGTTACACGCCGAAGCAGGTGCGCTTGCTGTGCGAATGGTATTTGCGCGTACGCAAATCCTCTTGAACCAGGAACACGGGTTGCCGATGACAGAATGCGTCAACTGAAAGCAACCCGCCCGGCTGTACCATCAGCAGGAGAATGGATTTGCTCCATCAGATCATCGACCGCAGGCTAGCTGGCAAGAACAAAAGCATCGCCAACCGGGAGCGCTTCCTCAGGCGCTTCCGCAGCGATATTCGGCGTTCCGTTACTGAAGCGGTGCGTGACCGCAGCATCAAGGATATCGAGAACTCCAAGAGCATCAGCATTCCGCGCAAGGACATTTCCGAACCGGCCTTCCATCACGGCCGCGGCGGCAAGCGCGAGATTGTGCATCCGGGCAACCAGGACTATTTGCAGGGCGACCGCATCCCGCGCCGCAGCGGCGGCTCCGGCGATGGCGGCAGCACCGCCAGCAACGAAGGCGAGAGCCAGGACGACTTCACCTTTGAATTGTCGCGCGAAGAATTCATGCAGTACTTCTTCGAAGACCTGGAATTGCCGCGCCTGATACAGACCAACCTGATGTCGATCCCCAACTGGAAGAACATGCGCGCCGGCTATTCGGTCGACGGTTCGCCCAACAACATCGACATCGTGCGTTCGCTGCGCAGTTCGCTGGGGCGGCGCATCGCGCTGGGCGGCCCGCTGGTGGCCAAGCTGCGCGAGCTGGAAGAGCAGCTGTGCGACCTGAAAAAGGATCCCGCAGACAAGCGTCCGGAAATCCTGTTGCTGGAAGAAGAAATCCATCATCTCAAGGGCCGCATCTGGCGCATCCCCTTCATCGACCCGTTCGACCTGCGCTACGTCAACCGGGTGCGCCAGCCTCAGCCGTCGAGCCGCGCGGTGATGTTCTGCGTGATGGACGTGTCGGGGTCGATGGATGAACAGCGCAAGGATTTGTCGAAGCGCTTTTTCATCCTGCTGTATCTGTTTTTAACGCGCAATTACGAGCACATCGAAGTGGTGTTCATCCGCCATCACACGCGCGCCGACGAAGTGGACGAAGACACTTTCTTCCATTCACAGGAAAGCGGCGGTACGGTCGTGTCAAGCGCGCTGGAACTGATGCAGGACATCATCAAGACGCGCTATCCGTCGAACGAGTGGAATATCTATGGCGCCCAGGCCTCCGACGGCGACAACTGGAACGACGACTCGCCGAAATGCCGCGCCATCCTGGAGGAAGCCATCCTGCCGATGTGCCGCTACTTTGCCTATATCCAGGTGGCCGAGCCGGAACAGAACCTGTGGACGGAATACACGCAGCTGCTGCATGAACACCCGCACTTTGCGATGAAAAAGGTGCAGTCCTCGTCCGAGATCTACCCGGTCTTCCGCGAACTTTTTGAAAAGCAGGTCCATGCATGAATACGCGACTGAACACGCCGCCTGCGCCGCCGACTGCGCCGCCCAAACATGATCCCCTGCCCTGCCCGTCGGATTGGAGCTTCGAGCTGATCGAGCGCTACAACGAGGAAATCGCCAAGGTAGCGGCCAGCTACAAGCTCGACATTTATCCGATCCAGCTTGAGATCATCTCCGCCGAGCAGATGATGGACGCCTACGCCTCCTCGGGCATGCCGGTCAATTATCGTCACTGGTCGTTCGGCAAGCATTTTCTCGCTACCGAACGCGACTACAAACGCGGCCAGATGGGCCTCGCGTACGAAATCGTCATCAATTCCAACCCCTGCATCGCGTACCTGATGGAAGAGAACACGATGACCATGCAGGCGCTGGTGGTGGCACATGCCGCGTATGGACACAACTCGTTCTTCAAGGGCAATTACCTGTTCCAGCTGTGGACCGATGCCAGCGCCATCGTCGACTACCTGGTCTACGCCAAAAGCTATATCGCCGAATGCGAAGAACGCTACGGCTTTGATCGCGTGGAAGAATTGCTGGACTCCTGCCACGCGTTGATGAACTACGGCGTCGATCGTTACAAACGCCCGCAGCGCATGTCGCTGGCGCAGGAGCGCGCCCAGCAGCGTGAGCGCGAAGCCTACGCACAGTCCCAGGTCAATGAGTTGTGGCGCACCCTGCCGGCCAAAAAGGAGACCGCCGCCACCCAGACGGAAGAACGTTTTCCCGCCGAGCCGCAAGAGAATCTGTTGTACTTTGCTGAAAAGAACGCGCCGTTGCTGGAGCCGTGGGAACGTGAAGTCATCCGCATCGTGCGCAAGGTCGGCCAGTATTTTTATCCGCAGCGGCAAACCCAGGTGATGAATGAAGGCTGGGCCACGTTCTGGCATTACACGCTGCTCAACACCATGTACGACCAGGGCAAGCTGACCGACAGCTTTATGATGGAATTCCTGCATTCGCACAGCAACGTGGTGTTCCAGCCGCCGATCACCAAGCCGTATTACAACGGCATCAATCCGTACGCGCTGGGTTTCTCGATGATGAGCGACATTCGCCGCATCTGCGAAAACCCGACCGCCGAAGACAAGCAGTGGTTTCCCGACATGGCCGGCAGCAACTGGCTCGATACGCTGCATTATGTGATGCGCAACTTCAAGGACGAGAGTTTCGTCGCACAGTACCTGTCGCCGAAACTGATGCGCGACATGCGCATGTTCGCGGTGCTCGATGACGAGAGCCGCAGCGAGCTGGAAGTCTCGGCCATCCACAACGACAGCGGTTATCAATACGTGCGCCAGGCCTTGTCACGGCAGTACGACATCAACCACCGTGAGCCGAATATCCAGGTGTGGTCGGTCAACACGCGCGGCAACCGCAGCCTGACCTTGCGCCATTTCCGTAGCGACGGCCGTTCGCTGGGTGACAGCACCAACGAGGTTTTGCGTCACATGGCGCGGTTGTGGCAATTCGATGTGTATCTGGAGAGCGTCGACGATAACGGCTACATCGTGCAGCGCTATGAGTGCATCAGCGACAATCGTTATGTCTTGCGAACTTAGGTGCGCTTTTGAATATCATCCGGCAAATCCAGTTCATGAATACCATCCCGCTTTTTCCGCTGGGCTCTGCGCTCTTTCCAGACGGCCGGCTGCCGCTGCAGATCTTTGAAGTGCGCTATCTGGACATGATCAACAAGTGCATCGCCAACGGCACCTCGTTCGGTGTTGTAGCGCTGACGTCAGGCACTGAAGTGCGCCGGCCCGGCCAGGTGGAAACCTTTGTCCCGGTGGGTACGCTCGCGCATATCAATGAATGGGCGGCGCCGGTGCAGGGCTTGCTGCGAATTTCCTGCAGCGGCACCACGCGTTTTCGCGTGACCTCCAAGGAACAGCTCAAGCATGGCTTGTGGATGGCCCAGGTTGAACCACTGGAAAAAGACCAGACCGTGGCCGTGCCGGAAGAACTGCAGAACACCGTCACCGCACTGATGAATTTGCTGGCGTCGCTGAAGAACCACTCCATTCCGGAGAGCGATATCCCGGTGGCGGCGCCGTATCGTCTCGATGATTGCGGCTGGGTCGCCAACCGCTGGAGCGAAATGCTGCCGATGAGCGTGGAACAGAAGCAAGGCTTGCTGGCGCTCGACAACCCCGTGCTGCGCCTGGAACTGGTGCAGGACTTGCTCGGCGAGCGCGGCCTGTTGCACTGACTCCTTACGGCGGCAGCATCCCCGTCTCCACCAGCAAACCGGTGAATCCTGACCAGAAAATCTGGATGCCGATGCACAGCAGGATGAACGCCGACAGCCGCAACACCACCATGGTGCCAAGACGGCCGAGCAGGCTGACGATCTTGTTGGCAGAGCGGTAGCAAAGATAAATCACCAGCACCGTCAGCGCCGAGCCCAGCGCCGCGCTGCCGATCGACATGACCCAGTCCACCAGCCGCGCCGGCGTGTTCGCGCCGAGCGTGATCGAGGCTGCAATCGTGCCGGGACCGACCGTCAATGGGAAACTGATCGGATAGAAGCTGCGCGCCTTCAGCTCTTCATTCGACTCATCGTCGTACGCCTTGGCCACCTGCTTGGGAATCGCCGCGTCGTTGCCGCCGTCGCTGAGCAGCTTCCAGCCCGACACCGCCACCAGGATGCCGCCGCCGATACGCACGATCGGCAGCGAAATACCGAAGAACGCCAGCACGTGCGAGCCGATGAAAATCGCCCCCACCAGCAGGAACCAGCAATTGATCGCCACCTGGCGCGCGACGCGGTTCTCGATCTGGCGCGGCACGTCGCCAAGGAGGTTGGCGAAGACCGGAGCGATGCCGAGCGGATTGAGGATGGGCAACAGGGTCACCGGAATCAGCAGCACGGCTTTGAGGAAAATGATCAGCATCTGGGGCCCAGGGAAGCAAGGAAACGGCAGGCGGTCGCCTGCATTCCCGTAGCGTAATGCAGGAGCGCCGCCAAATCAAACCGGCCGCGCACTTTGCTGCTATGCGCCTGCAGTCTGCAAACCGCCGCTGCCGCCGCCCTTCTTGCCGCGCAGGGTGCGTCGCAGCAAGAACATGCAGATGCTGAAGTTGAGCAGATTCCACAGGATGCCGTTGATGAAGGCGGCGTGATAGGAGCCGGTCAGGTCGAATATCTGCCCCGACATCCAGCCGCCCAGCGCCATGCCGAGCATGGTGCACATGATGACGGCGCCGACCCGGCCGCCGGCTTCGGAAGCCGGGAAATATTCCCGCACGATGATTGCGTAAGACGGCACGATGCCGCCCTGGAACAACCCGAACAGGGCCGAGATCACGTATAGCGACACCAGGCCGTCGAACGGCAGGAACAGCAGCAAGGCAATCCCCTGCAGCGCCGAACCGAGCAGCAGCGTGCGCAAGCCGCCGATGCGATCGCAGATCAACCCGGAAATCAGCCGGCTCACGACACCGCACGCCAGCATCAGCGACAGCATCTGCGCGCCGCGCGCGGCGCCGTAGCCGAGGTCGCCGCAGTAAGCGACGATGTGCACCTGCGGCATCGCCATCGCCACGCAACAGGCGATGCCGGCCACGCACAGCAGCAATTGCGCCTTGCCCATCGGCAGGCCGAACGGACGCTCCGAAGTCAGGCTGACGCCGTTGCGTGCAGCGGCAGCAACCGCCACGGGCGGACGGCGGCGCATCAGCAGCGCCAGCCCGCCCATGACGATGAAGCACACCACGCCGAGGCCGAAATACGTCTGGCGCCAGCCCACCGTGTCGACGAAATGCTGCACGATCGGCGGCCAGATCGCGCCGCCCAGGTAATTGCCGCTGGCGCATACCGCCACCGCGATGCCGCGCCGGCGCACGAACCATAGCGAGGTATCGGCGATCAGCGGCGAGAAGGTCGCCGAACTGCCGCACAGGCCGATCAACAAGCCGTGTGCGAGGGTGAAGACGATGATGTTGGGGGCCATGCCAGCCAAGATGAAACCAAGGCCCAGGCATACCGCGCCGACCAGCAAGGGAATCATCACGCCGAACCGGTCAGCCAGCTTGCCCATCAGCATGCCGCCGATGCCGAAGCCGATCATCGACAAGGTGTAAGGCATCGACGCCACGCCGCGCGCCACGCCGAATTCAGCCTGCACCGCCGGCAACACGACGGCCACCACATACATGCCGCTGGCGCCGATCACCATCAGCACCAGCGTGATCAGCAGGCGCACGACGGCATAGGATGAGTCGGCGCCGGAGTCGCTGTCGGGATTGTTCTTGGAAGGGGGATGTGCTGCGGGGGTGGAAGTCACGCGCGGGTTCTCCGTCTCGTTCAGTTATTTTGTCTCCCGCTATCGAATCGCGACGGCATGGTCAATACAACAACGCTATCGTCGATTTAACAGCGGTGGACAGCCTAACACGAGACGCCGGGGCATGCAGGCGAGGCCAAAAAGCGATGCCGCAAAAGCAAGCGGAGAGAAAAATCTCTCCGCTGTTCAAACTACCGACGCCTCGCCCAAGACAGCGTCAGATCAGGCGATAGCCGCCCTTTTCCTTCTTCTGCGCGATCTTCTGGATCAACTTGAAGCCGGCTTCCTGGTCGTTGACCACGGTCACACGGCCGCCGCCGCGCGCCTGCGGTTTGCCGGTCCAGCATTGCGTGACGATCCAGTCGCCCAGCAAATCCTGGGTCAGGTCGGCGACAAACAGCCGCGCCGCGTCGGGCTGGTCGGTGAAGAAGTTCAGGCGCAGCGGCCCGGTGACGGGCAACATGTGGGTGACGTTGTCGGCGGAATCGATCATGGCGCGAGAATAAAAAAACGGGATGGACAAAAGGGTAAGTGAAAACCGCGATCAGGACAAGTTCGGCGCCAGCCAGCGTTCGACGTCTTCCTTGGCGACGCCGCGGCGCGCGGCCATGTCGGCGACCTGGTCGTCGCCGATCTTGCCGACCACGAAGTACTTGGAATCGGGGTGCGCAAAGTAGAAGCCCGACACCGACGCGCCCGGGAACATCGCATACGACTCGGTGACCGTCATGCCGATCTCATCGCACTGCATGACCTTGAAGGCCTCCGCCTTGACCGTGTGTTCGGGGCAGGCAGGATAGCCGGCGGCGGGACGGATGCCGACGTATTTTTCCTTGATCAGTTCGTCGGTGCTCAAGGATTCTTGCGACACATAGCCCCACAGGTCGGTACGCACGCGCTCATGCAGATACTCCGCGAAGGCTTCGGCCAGGCGATCAGCCAGGGCCTTCAACATGATCGAGGAATAATCGTCGTGCGCGTCTTCAAAGCGCTTCTCGTACTTCTCGATGCCGAGACCGGATGTGACGGCGAACATGCCGATGTAGTCGGCGATGCCGGATGCCTTGGGCGCGATGAAATCGGCCAGGCATTGGTTGGGACGCGCCACACCGTCGATCACCGGCTTCTCGGTCTGCTGGCGCACACCGTAGTAGGTCAGCGCAACCTGCGTGCGCGTGTCGTCGGTATAGATCTCGATGTCGTCATCGTTGACGGTGTTGGCCGGCAGCAGCGAGACAACGCCGTTGGCAGTCAGCCAGCGGCCGTCGATCACTTTCTTCAGCAAGGCCTGGGCTTCCTCGAATACCTTGGTGGCGGCTTCGCCAACCACCTCGTCTTTCAGGATCGCGGGATACGGACCGGCCAGGTCCCAGGTCTGGAAAAACGGCCCCCAGTCGATGTATTTCGCCAGCGTCGCCAGGTCGACGTTCTTGAACACGCGGCGGCCGATGAATTTCGGTTTGACCGGCGCAAATTCCAGTTGCATCTTGTTGTCGCGCGCAGCGGCGATCGGCACCAGCGGCACCGCCTTCTTGTTGGCGTGCTGCTCGCGGATACGTTCGTAGTCGGTCGCGATGTCGGCGATGTACTGGTCCTTCTGCTCGGGTGTGAGCAGCGACTGCGCCACCGAGACGGCACGCGAGGCATCCGGCACGTAGACCACGGGACCGGAGTAATTCGGCGCGATCTTGACGGCAGTATGCGCGCGCGAAGTGGTGGCGCCGCCGATCAGCAGCGGCATCTTGACGCCGCTGAAGTAGCTGTCGCGCTGCATTTCCTTGGCGACGTAGGCCATCTCTTCCAGCGACGGCGTGATGAGGCCGGACAGGCCGATGATGTCGGCGTTCTCTTCCTTGGCCTTGGCCAGGATCTGCGAGCACGGCACCATCACCCCCATGTTGACGACTTCGAAGTTGTTGCATTGCAGGACCACCGAGACGATGTTCTTGCCGATATCGTGGACGTCGCCCTTGACGGTGGCGATGACTATCTTGCCCTTGGGCTTGGCGACGACGCCGGTTTCCTGTTCAATCAGGCGCTTCTCTTCTTCGATGAAGGGAATCAGATGCGCCACGGCCTGCTTCATCACGCGCGCCGATTTCACCACTTGCGGCAGGAACATCTTGCCCTGGCCGAACAAATCGCCGACCACGTTCATGCCATCCATCAACGGACCTTCGATCACATGGATGGGACGCCCGCCGCTCTTCAACAGATTCTGGCGCGCCTCCTCGGTGTCCTCGACGATCCATTGTGTGATGCCCAGCACCAGCGCGTGCGCGAGCCGCTTTTCGACCGGCTCGCTGCGCCATTCCAGTGTGGCTTCTTCCTTCTTGTCGCCGGCCTTCAGGGTCGCGGCGATGTCGATCATGCGTTCGGTGGCGTCCGGACGGCGGTTCAGCACCACGTCTTCGACAGCTTCGCGCAATTCAGCCGGCAAGTCGTCGTAGACGCCGATCATGCCGGCGTTGACGATGCCCATGGTCATGCCGGCCTTGACGGCGTGGTACAGGAACACGGTGTGAATTGCTTCACGCGCCGGATCGTTGCCGCGGAAGCTGAAGCTGACGTTGGACACGCCACCGCTGATCTTGGCATAGGGCAAGTTCTGGTGGATCCAGCGGGTCGCCTCGATGAAATCGACGGCGTAGTTGTTGTGCTCTTCGATGCCGGTGGCAACCGCGAAGATGTTCGGGTCGAAGATGATGTCTTCCGGCGGGAAGCCGACCTGGTCGACCAGCAGGCGATAGGCGCGTTCGCAGATTTCGATCTTGCGCTCGTAGGTATCGGCCTGGCCGACTTCATCGAAGGCCATGACGATCACGGCGGCGCCGTAGCGCCGGCACAGCTTGGCTTCGTGCAGGAATTTCTCTTCGCCTTCCTTCATCGAAATCGAATTGACGATCGACTTGCCCTGCACGCACTTGAGCCCGGCTTCGATGACCGACCATTTGGACGAGTCGATCATGATCGGCACGCGCGCGATGTCCGGCTCGGAAGCGATCAGGTTGAGGAAACGCGTCATGGCCGCCTGCGAATCGAGCATCGCTTCGTCCATGTTGATGTCGATGATCTGGGCGCCGTTCTCAACCTGCTGGCGCGCCACCGCCAGCGCCTCGTCGTATTGCTCGTTGAGGATCAGTCGCGCGAACGCCTTGGAGCCGGTGACGTTGGTGCGCTCGCCGACGTTCACGTACAGCGAGTCGTCGTTGATGATGAACGGCTCCAGGCCCGACAGCAGCATCTCGTGCTTGCCTTCCGGAACCTTGCGCGGTGCAATCGTCGCCACCGTGTCGGCGATCGCCTTGATATGCGCGGGCGTGGTGCCGCAGCAGCCGCCGGCGACGTTGACGAAGCCGCTTTCGGCGAAATCTTTGAGCAGCGACGAAGTGACGTCCGGCGTCTCGTCGAAACCGGTGTCGCTCATCGGATTGGGCAAACCGGCGTTGGGATAAATGCAGACGAACGTGTCGGCGATCTTGGACAGCTCTTCGGCATACGGTCGCATCAGCGCCGCACCCAGCGCGCAGTTCAGACCGACGGTCAGCGGCCGCGCGTGGCGGATCGAATGCCAGAAGGCCGGCACGGTCTGGCCGGACAGGATACGGCCCGAAGCGTCGGTAACAGTGCCCGAGATCATGATCGGCAGCCGCTTGCCGGACTCCTCGAAGAACACGTCGATCGCAAACAGCGCCGCCTTGCAATTGAGCGTGTCGAAGATGGTTTCCACCAGCAGCACGTCGGCGCCGCCTTCGACCAGCGCGCGCGTCTGCTCCAGATACGATGCCACCAGTTGATCGAAAGTGACGTTGCGGGCGGCAGGATCGTTGACGTCCGGCGAAATCGAGGCGGTCTTTGGCGTGGGGCCGAGCGCGCCGGCGACGAAGCGCGGTTTGTCGGGCGTCGAATACTTGTCGCAGGCGGCGCGCGCCAGTTTTGCCGACTGCACGTTCATCTCATAGACCAGATGCGCCATGTGATAGTCGTCCTGCGCTACGCCGGTGGCGCCGAAAGTATTGGTCTCGACCAGGTCGGCGCCGGCGGCCAGGTATTGCTCGTGGATTTCCTGGATGATGTGCGGCTGGGTCAGGCTCAGCAACTCGTTGTTGCCCTTGACGAACAACTCCTTGCCCGGCACGCTGAAGTCCTTGAAGCGCTCGCCGCGGTAGTCCTCTTCCGTCAGTTTGTACTGCTGGATCATGGTGCCCATGGCGCCATCCAGAATCAGGATGCGCTGCGACATCAGGTCGCGCAACAGCAGTTCGGTTTGGCACAGGTCGTTTGGCTTCATGGCGAGATTCTTCAATGTGAAACAGTGTGGAATAATGCAAGCCGAATGCAAAAACCCGGTCACGCAACATGCCGGGTTCATCAAATCGGGTAAGACTTGAAATTATACGTGAAACGCTCGCCAAACCCTTGGACGACCGCCTTCCTTCCCTGGCAAACAACGAATACCGACAAGCCGCAATGACACAGAAAATCCTGGTGCTGACCGCCCTTGCCTCCGAACTCAACGCCGCTGCCGCACCGACCGGCGTGGAAGTCATCTACACCGGCGTCGGCAAGGTGAATGCCGCCGCCACCGCGACAGCGGCGATTTTGCAGCACCAGCCGCAACTGGTGATCAATTTCGGCACGGCGGGCAAGATCAATCCGGACCGCGACGGCCTGCTGGATATCGCCAGCGTCATCCAGCGCGACATGCTTGCCATCCCGCTGGCCGCGCGCGGCGTGACGCCCCTGTCGGACGAACCGAGCTGCTACACCTCCGGCCATGGCGATGCCCGCTGCGGCACGGGCGACAGTTTCGTCACCGCCGCCGATCCCTGGCTGGTTGAACAAGGCGTGGATGTTGTCGATATGGAACTATTCGCCATCGCGCACACCTGTCATCGATATGGCGTTTCCTGGCGCGCATTCAAGTTCATTACCGACGCTGCCGACGATAACGCGGCCGACCACTGGAACGACAACGTACATCGCGGCGCCGATCTGTTCTGGGAACGCTTGCGCGTGATACTGCCCGCATAGCCCTCTTCAAGCGTCCTCACCGCGTCTCAATATCTCCGGATATGTGCAAATTCCGCACATATCTTGTGACGCCGCGCCACTGTTGGCGCGGCGCGCGTTCGCCTACTCTTCGTCCTGTCGCTTTCAACCCAGGAGAAGAACATGTCGCATCCGACCATCCGCACCATCGCCGGCGCCGCCGCGCCGGTGGCGCTGCAAGCCGCCGGCACCGCATTGCTGGTCATTGATTTCCAGAACGAATACTTCAGCGGCAAGATGCCGATTCCCGACGGCATGGCGGCGCTGAACAACGCCAAACGCCTGATCGCCTTTGCCGATCGCCACAGCATGCCGGTGTTCCACGTCCAGCACGTGACGCCGTCCGGCACGCCGATCTTCGCGACGGACGGCGATACCGTGGCCATCCACAAGGACATCCGTCCTGCTGCCCACCACCGCGTAGTCCAGAAGAGCTCGGTGAGCGTGTTCCCGACTACCGATATCGATGCACAACTGAAAGCCGCGGGCGTCAAGACGCTGATCATTGCCGGGCTGATGACGCATGCCTGCGTGGCCGGCGCCGCGCGCGACGCCGTGCCTGCAGGCTATGACGTGATCGTCGCCGCCGACGCTTCGGCCACGCGCGACCTCGATGCGCCGGGCGGCGGCGTGATCACCCACGATGTCCTGCATCGCGGTGCGTTGACGACCATCGCCGACACGTTCGGCGACGTGCTCGACACCGACGCCATCCTCGCACTGCAAGTGCAATAAATCCCCCCGTTCAAAGGACAGACATGAAACGCATCGCAAGCACCTTGCTGTTGCTGGCCGCCGCCGGCGCCAGCTTCGCAGACAATGCCGCCAAAGCCGGCACGCCTGCCGCCCAGCCACTGGTTTCCTTCCCGGTCGCCGACCTGAAGTGGCGCGAACTGCCCGGCACCGGCGGCATCAAGGTGGCCGACGCGCGCGGCAGCATCACCGGCAAGGGTCCTTACGACGCCTTCGTGATTTTCCCGGCGGGCAAGGACAATCCTTACCATCTGCACACGCAGAACCTGCCGACGGTGGTCTTGAAAGGTACTTTCTACGCGGTCATCGACGGCAAGCGCATCGAGTATCCGGCGGGTTCGTTCTACAACCTGCCGGCCAACATGCCGCACTACAGCGGTTGCGCCAAAGGCGACGACTGCCTGTTGTTTCAGTACCAGGCCGATCATTTCGACCTGGTGCCGGTCGAGAAGAAGCAGATCTGACGCAGGAATGAAAAAAGGCTGCACCCGCAAAGGTGCAGCCTTTTTTCACATCTGCGCGTCGCTCTACACAGGCCAGCGCGGCGTAGCGTAGTAGTCCGCCAGGAAATCAACGAAGGCGCGCACCTTCGGCGAGAGGTGGTGGTTCTGGGGATACAGTACGTAAAGATCGCGCGACTGCAAGCGGTATTCGGGCAGCACCTCCACCAGCGCGCCGCGCCGCAGATCCTCGTGCACGACGAAGGTGGCCGATGCGGTGATGCCCATGCCGGCGCGCGCGGCGGCGCAGACAATCAAGCCGGTGTTGGCCTGGACGTTACCGCTCAGGCTGACCAGTTGCTCGCGGCCGTCGGGGCCGGTGAACACCAGTTCGGTGCTTTGCAACGCGAGCGAATACGCCAGGAAATTATGCTGCTGCAGATCCTTGGGTTCACGCGGCGTGCCGTGCTTTTGCAGATAAGCGGGCGTCGCCACCAGCGCCATGTCGCTGACCGCCAGCCGCTTGGCCACCAGCGTCGAATCGGGCAGAGAACGCGTGATGCGCAGGCCGACGTCGAACTCTTCGCTGATGAGGTCGACGAAGCGGTCGTTGCAGACCACGTCGACTTTCAGTTCGGGATACGCCTGCATGAATTGCGGCAGCCAGTTGGGCATTTCCAGCGTGCCGAACACCATCGGCGCATTGATGCGCAATACGCCCGCGGGACGCGCATGATGGTGCGAGACTACGCGCGCGGCGTCTTCGACCTGGTCGATGATGTCGATGCAGCGCTGGTAATAAAGCTGGCCGACTTCGGTCAGCGAGAAGCGCCGCGTGGTGCGGTTGAGCAGCTGCGCGCCGAGCAGCTCCTCGAGCTGGCGCACCTGGCGCGACACCACCGTGTGCGAGATGTCGAGCGCGGCGGCGGCGGCCGAGAACCCGCCACTTTCCACCACGCGCCTGAAGATGCGCATTGCCGCCAGTTGATCCATTGCTCCTCCGCGGAAAACCGGCTTATCGGAACGTGCCGTCCACCAGTGCAAAACCCTTGAGGAATTCCGCCACCGGCAGGCGCTTGCCGCCCGGCTTTTGCAATTCCGTGACGAGCAGGACGCCGTCGCCGCAGGCGACTTTGACGCCGTCGTGCGCGTTGGCGGCGAGGATGCTGCCGGGTGCCGCTGCCGTCGTTTCAACAAGCGCCTGCGCCTGCCATAGCTTGACGGTAACGTCGCCCGAAGGCGTTGCAAATTGCGCCGACGCGCCCGGGAAAGGATTGAATGCGCGGATCTTGCGCGCCAGCACGGCGGCCGGCTGCGTGAAGTCCAGCGCAGCTTCTTCCTTGCCGACCTTGGCGGCATAGTTGGCGCCTTCGTCCGGTTGTGGCGTGGCCGGCAGCTCCCCCAGCTCCAGCTTGCGCACGGCTTCGACGATCATCTTGCCGCCCAGCGCCGCCAGCTTGTCGTGCAGGCTGGCAGTGGTGTCGTCGGCGGCGATCGGCAGCGACTCGATCAGCAGCATCGGACCGGTGTCCAGGCCTTCTTCCATCTGCATGATGGTGATGCCGGTTTCGCTGTCGCCGGCTTCGATGGCGCGATGGATCGGCGCGGCGCCGCGCCAGCGCGGCAACAGGGAGCCGTGGATATTGATGCAGCCCAGGCGCGGAATATCCAGCACGCTGCGCGGCAGGATCAGGCCGTAGGCGGCGACGATCATGAGGTCGTGCGGCGTGTTGCGCAGCAGCTCGTGCGCCTCGCGCGCGATGTCCGGATATTTTCCGTCCAGGCGCAGCGACACCGGCTGCGCCACCGGCGTGCCGTGCGCGAGCGCACATTGCTTCACCGGCGAGGCCTGCAATTGCATGCCGCGGCCGGCGGGACGATCGGGCTGGGTCAGCACCAGGGTGATGTCATGGCCTGCTGCATACAAAGCTTCCAGCGCGACGGCGGCGAATTCGGGAGTTCCGGCGTAGATGATTTTCATGGTCTTGCTCGTTCAGGGATTTCGTTTCTTGTGCGGCGCTTTGGAAAACGCGAAGTCATACACGCTGTTGGGCAACAAGCGCAGCAGTTTGGCGACCACGCCCATCTGCCACGGGATCACGCGGTAGCTGTCGCCGACGGCGATTGCCGCCAATGCGCGCGCCGCGAATTTTTGCACCGGCATCAGGAAAGGCATGCGGTAATGATTGACCTGCGTCATCGGC
>Ga0105240_10000525_pt1 | contig 70614 bp, 58 predicted proteins | sample KBSC54metaG_FD_80426 | JGI IMG/M metagenome (GOLD analysis project Ga0105240, IMG submission 80426) | Corn rhizosphere microbial communities from Kellogg Biological Station, Michigan, USA - KBS C5-4 metaG | ecosystem: Host-associated > Plants > Roots > Rhizosphere > Soil | place: Michigan, USA...
CCGGTTTCTGAATCGGTGGTGGGCGGTACAAGGATCGAACTTGTGACACCTGCCGTGTGAAGGCAGTGCTCTACCGCTGAGCTAACCGCCCGCCGAGAACGCGCCATTATAGGGACTTCGGGAGCGGCGTCAATGCCTGCCAGGGCAGGTTTCCGGGCTGAAAGCTGCCGGGAAGGCCGGTGTGGCTTGATAGAATGTCCCGTTTCCCTTCCTGCATCCGGCCCGCTTATGGACTTCCTTCAGCACGAACTCAATCACATCATCGAGGCGCTGAATCGCTTCCATCTGACCCCCTGGAAGGCGGTGGGCTATGCCGGCTCGATCATGTTTACCAGCCGCTGGTTCGTACAGCTCTACTACACCCGCAAGTTGAAAAGGGTGGTCATGCCGTTGGCGTTCTGGTGGTTGTCGGTGTGCGGCAGCGTATTGCTGCTGGCTTACTTCATCATCGGCAAGAACGACTCGGTCGGCATTCTTTCCAACTTCTTCCCGACCTTTGTTTCGGTCTACAACCTATGGGTGCACCTGCGCGAGGTGAAGCGACGCAAGGCGTTGGTGGAGAGTGAGGTTTAGGGGGCGTTTGCACGGAAAGGGTGTGGCGGAGCGGTCGCGACTGAAGTCGCTCCTACAAGGTCAGATAGGCATGGCTAGCTTGTAGGAGCGACTTCAGTCGCGACCGCAACGTGACAGCGCTACTCAGGGTCGTAGTCGAGATTCGGCGCCAACCAGCGCTCAGCCTGTTCCCGCGTCCAGCCCTTGCGCTTGGCATAGTCGTCGACTTGTTCGCGAGTCAGGCGGCCAACGACGAAGTACTGGCTTTCCGGGTGTGAGAAGTACCAGCCCGAGACGGCCGCCGTGGGATACATGGCGAAGCCGTCGGTCAGCTCGATGCCGGTATTGCGTGTGGTATCCAGCAACTGGAACAAGGTGGCTTTTTCGGTGTGATCGGGGCAGGCCGGGTAACCGGGGGCAGGGCGAATGCCCTGGTACTTTTCCTCGATCAGCGCGTGGTTATCCAGGGTTTCCTGCGGTACGTAGCCCCAGAACTCGCGGCGTACACGTTCGTGGATGCGCTCGGCAAAAGCTTCGGCGAGACGATCGGCCAATGCCTTGAGCAAGATGGACGAATAGTCGTCGTGAACAGCTTCGAAGCGGGCGATATGCTCTTCGATCCCGATGCCGGCGGTAACGGCAAAGCCGCCCAACCAGTCCTGCTTGCCGGTGTCCTTGGGCGCAATAAAATCGCTCAGGCAAAAATCCGGCCGCTCGACGGGCTTGTCCACCTGCTGGCGCAGGTGATGCAGGCGAGTGGTTTTGCCATTGTCCTGGGTGACGACGATGTCGTCGTCGACGCCGCGTGCCGGCCAGAAGCCGATCACGCCACGCGCGGTCAGCCAGTGCTCGGCGATCAGCTTGTCCAGCATGGCCTGTGCATCGGCAAACAATTCCGTGGCCTGCTTGCCGACGACATCGTCGGTAAGAATGGCCGGATAGCGGCCGGCTAATTCCCAGGCGTTGAAGAACGGCGTCCAGTCGATGTATTCGCGCAACTCGGCCAGGTCGTAATCGTCGAAGACGGTCAGGCCGGATGTGTTGGGCGCGGGTGGCGTGTAGTTAGCCCAGTCGCAGCGCCAACGCTGCGCACGGGCTTTCTCCAGCGGCACAAGTTGCTTGCCGGGGCCGCGTTGCTTGTGGCGTTCGCGAATTTCTTCGTACTCGCCGCGAATCTTCGCCATGAAGTTATCGACCAGCTCCTTGCTGACCAACGACTGCGCCACGCCCACGGCGCGCGAGGCATCCTTGACCCATACGGTCGGCGATTTGTAGTGCGGTTCGATCTTCAGCGCGGTATGCGCACGCGATGTGGTTGCACCGCCAATCATTAGCGGTATCTGGAAATCCTGTCGCTGCATTTCGCGCGCGACCTGGCTCATCTCTTCGAGCGACGGCGTGATCAGGCCGGACAGGCCGATGATGTCGGCGTTCTCGGCACGCGCGGTGTCGAGGATCTTTTGTGCGGAAACCATGACGCCGAGGTCGATCACCTCGAAATTATTACACTGCAACACTACACCGACGATGTTCTTGCCGATGTCGTGCACGTCGCCCTTGACCGTCGCCATGACGATCTTGCCGTTGTTCTTGCCGGCATCGCCGGTGCGTAGCTTTTCTTCTTCGATATACGGAATCAAGTGGGCGACGGCGCGCTTCATCACGCGCGCGGATTTCACGACCTGGGGCAGAAACATCTTGCCAGCGCCGAACAGGTCGCCGACGACGTTCATGCCATCCATGAGTGGCCCTTCGATCACGTCCAGCGGGCGCGTGGATTCCTTGCGGGCTTCTTCGGTATCTTCAACGACATACTGATCGATGCCGTGTACCAGAGCGTGGCTCAGGCGCTCGCGCACCGGCTTTTCGCGCCAGGCGAGGTTTTCGACGATCACTTCGCCTTTCTTCGCCCGGAAGCTCTCTGCGATTTCCAGCAGGCGCTCGGTCGCATCGGAACGACGATTGAGCACGACGTCCTCGACGCGTTCGCGCAATTCTGCGGGCACGTCGTCATAGATCATCAGTGCGCCGGCATTGACGATGCCCATGTCCATGCCCGCCCGGATCGCGTGGTACAGGAACACCGAATGGATCGCTTCGCGCACGGTGTTGTTGCCGCGGAACGAAAACGATACGTTCGATACGCCGCCCGATACATGCGTGGCAGGGAAACGGCGCTTGATTTCGCGCGTGGCTTCGATGAAATCCACGGCATAGTTGTTGTGCTCTTCGATGCCGGTGGCGATGGCGAAGATGTTTGGATCGAAAATGATGTCTTCCGGTGGGAAATCGAGTTCGCGGGTCAGCAGCTCGTAGGCGCGCGAACAAATCTCGACCTTGCGCTCGCACGTATCGGCCTGACCTTGCTCGTCGAAGGCCATGACCACGACGGCGGCGCCGTATTGCTGGACCTTGCGCGCGTGTTCGAGAAACAGCGCCTCGCCTTCCTTCATCGAAATGGAGTTGACGATGCCCTTGCCCTGCAGGCAACGCAGGCCCGCTTCGATCACGGTCCATTTCGAGGAATCGACCATCACCGGTACGCGGGCAATATCGGGTTCGGCCGCGATCAGATTCAGGAAGCGCGTCATCGCCGCTTCCGAATCGATCAGGCCTTCGTCCATGTTAACGTCGATGATCTGCGCGCCGCTGGCAACCTGCTGGCGAGCGACGTCGACGGCTTCTTCGTAGCGATCTTCCTTGATCAGTTTCTTGAACTGGGCCGAGCCGGTGACATTGGTACGCTCGCCGACGTTGACGAAAAGCAGGTCGGGAGTGAGTACCAGCGGTTCGAGGCCGGAAAGACGGGTGTGGCGGGTGACGCTCATGTGTAACGGGGCTCACATAGTTGCTTGATGGCAAAAGGAGCGCAGACTCCTTCACCCAACCCTCGCCCCCGGCAGAGCCAGGAGCGAGAGCTCGTTTTTTTCACGCGGCCCTCAGTCATGCCGCTTGCTGTTCCGCGGTGGGGAGCGCGCGTGGCGCGTAGTCGCGCACGGCTTCGGCAATCGCACGGATATGCGCGGGTGTCGTGCCGCAGCAACCGCCGACCATATTGAGCAAGCCATCGCGGGCAAAGCCGCCGATTACCGAAGCCATTTGCTCGGGCGTTTCGTCGTATTCGCCAAAGGCATTCGGCAAGCCGGCATTCGGGTGCGTGCTGATGAAACAACTGGCGCTATTGGCCAGCGTCTGCACGTGCGGGCGCAGATCGGCGGCACCCAGCGCGCAGTTGAGGCCCACCGATAGCGGGCGTGCATGGTTGACCGAGTAGTAGAAGGCTTCCGCCGTCTGGCCTGACAGTGTGCGGCCGGAGCGGTCGGTAATGGTGCCGGAGATCATGATCGGCAGCCGATAACCGCGCTCGCGAAACACTTCGCTGATTGCGAACAACGCGGCTTTCGCGTTGAGCGTATCGAAGATGGTTTCGACCATGATGAGGTCGGCACCGCCATCGATCAGGCCGCTGGTCGACTCCATGTAGTTGCTGACCAGTTCTTCGAAGGTCACGTTGCGGAAACCCGGATCATTGACGTCCGGCGACAGCGACGCGGTGCGGCTGGTAGGACCAAGCACGCCGATAACAAAGCGTGGACGCTCCGCTGTCTCGACAGCGTCGCACGCAGCGCGCGCCAGCGCGGCACCTTCGCGGTTCAACTCGTAGGCAAGATGTTCCAGGTGGTAATCGGCCTGGCTGATGCGCGTGGAATTGAAGGTGTTGGTTTCGACCAGGTCGGCGCCGGCTTGCAGGTAGGCTTCGTGCACGCCGCGAATAATCTCCGGCTTGGTCAGCGTCAGCAGGTCATTATTGCCCTTGAGGTCGCAGCTGCCGGGGTGGTCATGCTGGTGATGGCTGTCGTGGCCTGCGGCGAAGCGATCGCCGCGAAAGCTCGACTCGTCCAGCTGATGACCCTGCAACATGGTTCCCATGCCGCCGTCGATAATCAGGATACGTTCGCGCAACGCCGCTTCGAGTTTGGCGACGCGCTCGGGATTGCGCCAGGGTAGTTGGCTCATGCTTCACTTCCTCGCTGGTTTACGGGCCAGCAGGCTGATGACTTCGAAATGCGGCGCCTTGCGCTCGCGGCTGAGACGGATGCAACTGATCACATCCAGCTTGGCACTCTTGGCAAAGCCTTCCAGTTCGTCGCTGGAAAAACCCAGGTTGCGATGATCGAACGGCTCGACCACAGCGCGGTGGTCGTGCTTGCCCAACGTCACCGCGAGCAGACGACCGCCGGGGCGCAGCACGCGCGAAGCCTCGGCCACTGCTTGCGCGGGCTGTTCCGTATAGGTGAGGGCGTGCAGCATCAAAACCAGGTCGAAGCTGGCGTCCTTCAGCTGCAGTTGCTGCATGTCGCCTTGCTGTACCTGCACGTGCTCGAAGGCCTTGAGGCGCATCTTGGCGGCCTCGACCACGCGGTCGCTGCTATCGATACACACGATAGAGCGAGCATGCGGCGCCAGCAGCTCGGCGGTCAGGCCGTCACCTGAGGCGATATCGAGAACGTCGCCGGTTTCCAGCAGTTGCATCAACGCACGGGCGACGGTTTCCCAGGTGCGGCCAGGCGAGTAATGCCGTTCCATGTCGCCGGCGACCGTATCGGCCCAGCCTTGCTCGCGGGCACGGTTGGCCAGCACGGCGGGAAGGCGGGCTGCATCGTCGCGCAGGAGCGCATCGTCGATACTTTCACGCAGCGACTTGAGCAGCTCATGCTGTTTTTCGTCACCTTCGCTATTGGCGCGGTAATAGGCGGAAACCCCGGCACGGCGATCGCGCACCAGGTTGGCTTCCTTGAGCTTGGCCAGATGGGTGGATACACGCGGCTGAGCCAAGTGAAGCACAGCGGCGAGTTCGGCCACGGTCAATTCCTCGCGTTCGAGCAGCGCAAGTAGGCGAACCCGAGTAGGGTCCGCCAGTAGGCGCAGTACGCTCGACGCTGTGGCCAGGTCCATTAGGCATCCTTATATCTCGATGGAGAGATATAAGGCTAGGCCGGTTGGCGCGCAGCGTCAAGGGCGGGAACGTGGGTCGCCGCAAGCTAGAGGCGGGCAGCTCAGGTCGGTGGCGGCTCGTTCAGGATCTGGCCCGCATCGATGACATAAAGGCCGCCCTGTGGAAGATCATCCCTATGAGCATGCAGCCACGGAGGCGTCGCTTTGGCCCCGGCCAGGTAGCTTTGCCATCCGTCGTGCTCGGGGTTGGTGTCCTGACCATTCACACTGAGGTTGAAGTTGAACGGTACCTCGATCGTCCACGAGCCGTCGGCCGAGGCGGGTTTCGAAGCCGGTGGATCGAAAGTCCATTGCGCAGCGGCCTGCTCCGAAGCTTTGGCGAAGGCGTTGCGCAACAGTTCCCGATTGACCGGGTCAACATCGTTCTTGAAATTCACCTGCTCCGTAAACGTTTCTATCACGTGGCCGTCGGCCGCCACGTGTATCGCGACATACGTATTTGCCGCGGTCCGGTAACGCACAGCGACATCCGGGTAGCGCGGCGGAACGCGCTTGCTTCCGCTCCCCTTCAAATCGGCTTTTTCGCTGGAAAACGTGGCCTTATCCAGGTGTACTTGCAGGTTGCCGTCAATTTTTTGTGCCACCAACGTCAGCGACATGCACGCTTGGACATTTTGCGCAGCACTACCAACGGTGACTGGCGAGAAGCGCCATGTCTGCGAAGCTTGGCGGACCAGGCTGTCGATACCGCCGGGAAGTTTTTCGGGGTTGTCCAGAGTGTACGAACTGACATTGCCACGAGCGTCGACGGTAATGTGCCCGGATACGATCAATCGGGCCTCCAGTTTGCCGCTGGTGGCGGCCGCGACAGCCAGCGGAATGACTAATGCAAGCGCGCACGATGCGCGCCGGAGCTGCAATCGATTCACTGTATTTCCCCCTTTTCGTGGCCATTGCGGCCGGGAGCAAGTATGCCTCAGGCGACCGCAGCCGTAGCATATTGCGGGGGCGGCAACGGGATGACGCTGCCCTCGTGCTGCACTTGCACAAAAAGCGCGATGCCAATCCCGCTAAAATGAGCGGCTACCCATTGATGTATTCCCTGGAGCCACCCTCATGGATTTCAGCTTTACCGAAGACCAACTATCGATTCAGTCCATTGCCCGCGATTTCGCGCAGAAGCGGATCGCACCCGTGGCGGCGGAACTGGATGCCAAGGGCGAGTTTCCCCTCGACAACATCCGTGAGATGGGCCAGCTGGGCTTGATGGGGATCGAGGTGCCTGAGGAGTACGGCGGTGCGGGCATGGGCCCCATTGCCTACGTGCTGGCGATGATCGAGATCGCCGCGGCCGACGCAGCTACCTCGACGGTCATGTCGGTAAACAATTCGCTGTTCTGCAACGGCATCCTCAAGCACGGTAACGAGGAGCAGAAGCAGAAGTATGTCCGCGCGATCGCTTCGGGTGAGGCCATCGGCGCCTACGCGTTGACCGAACCTCAGTCGGGCTCGGATGCTTCGGCCATGCATACGCGCGCTACCAAGAACGCCCAGGGCGACTGGGTGATCAACGGCAAGAAGAGCTGGATCACCTCTGGCCCGGTGGCTCGATACATCGTGCTGTTCGCCATCACTACACCGGGTATCGGCGCCAAGGGCGTGTCCGCTTTCATCGTCGACACGCAGCTGCCGGGCTTTCACGCCGGCAAGACTGAGCCGAAGCTGGGCATCCGCGCGTCGGCTACCTGTGAAATCGAATTTTCCGATTACGTTCTGCCGAAGGAAAACCTGCTGGGCGAAGAGGGCAAGGGCTTCTCTATTGCCATGGGTGTGCTCGATGCCGGTCGTATCGGTATCGCTTCGCAGTCCGTCGGCATTGCACGTGCAGCCTATGAGGCCACGCTGCAGTGGTCGCGCGATCGCAAGGCGTTCGGCCAGCCGATTGGCACCTTCCAGATGACCCAGGCGAAGATCGCCGACATGAAGTGCAAGCTTGACGCTGCGACCTTGTTGACCTTGCGCGCGGCATGGGCCAAGGGCGAAGCGGAAAAGAACGGTGGCCGTTTCGGTACCGAGGCGTCGGTCGCAAAGCTGGTTGCGTCGGAAGCGGCGATGTGGATTGCGCACCAGGCCGTGCAGATCCATGGTGGTATGGGCTACTCGAAGGAAATGCCGCTCGAGCGCTATTTCCGCGACGCGAAAATCACCGAGATCTACGAGGGCACCAGTGAAATCCAGCGCATGGTGATCGCGCGCGCCGAAACCGGCCTGCGCTAAGTCCTGGGTTTGCCTCGACGCCCGGTCGCCTTGGCGGTCGGGCGTTTCGCTGTGTGCTTTTGATAAGGCTGCAACTCGTCGGCCATCTCGCGGGCCACGTCGATAAAAGCGCGCAAGCCAGCTGGAACGTGGCGATGACCAGGGTAGTAAAGGCAAAGGCCCGGGAACGGCGGCGTCCAGTCCTCCAGCACGATCACCAGCCGTCCGCTGGCGATGTGCGCGGCGGCCATCCATTCGGTGACATAGGTCAGGCCGACCCCCTTCAACGCGGCCTCGATCATCAGGTCGGGGTGGTCAAGGGTAAGCCGGCCATCGACTTCCTGCAGAACCTGGCGGCCATGCTTTTCGAATTCCCAGCGATAGAGCGTGCCGCTGGGAAGGCGAAAACGGATGCACCGATGCTTGGTCAGGTCCGTCGGCACGCGTGGCACACCATGCGCTTTCAGGTAGCCCGGGGAACCCACCACGACATGCCGCAGTGGCGGGCCGCATGGAACCGAGATCATGTCCTGCGGCACCGATTCGGCCAGCCGCAGGCCGGCATCGAAGCCCTCGGCAACGATATCGACCATGCGGCCTTCGGTAACCAGATCGACCTGCATGTCCGGATAGTGTTCGAGAAAGCGCAGCACGATCGGCGTCAGGATCATCTGCGCGGCGACGCTCGATGTATTGAGGCGTAAAGTGCCGGCCGGCTTGTCGCGGAATTCATTGACTACGTCCATCGCCTCGGCGATATCGCGCAATGCCGGTTGTACGCGCGACAAGAAACGCTCGCCCGCTGCAGTGAGCGAGACGCTGCGAGTGGTGCGGTTGAACAACCGTACACCCATGCGCTTTTCCAGCGCGCTGATGGCATGGCTTAGCGCGGATGGCGACATGCCCAGTTCGATAGCCGCTGCACGAAAGCTGCGCTGTGCTGCCACCGCGACAACGGCATTCAGATCCGCCAGGCCGGCTCGGCTCATTGTTCGGTTTCCTGCATCAGGGCATGCGGCATAGCACTAATTGTTACATCAATTGGCCGGGTCTATGTTGAGTACTTCCCTTGCAGCGAGTTTCTCCCATGACCAAGACTGTCCTTGTTACAGGCGCCTCTTCAGGTATCGGTGCCGCGGCCGTGCGTCGCTTTGCCGACCATGGCTGGAACGTTATTGCCACCTTGCGTACGCCATCGGGCGCGTTGAACGCGGAGCATGTCTGGGAGACGCGCCTGGACGTGCAGGATCGCGCGAGCATCGCCAGGGCGATCGAGGGCGGTATCGAGCGTTTCGGTGCGATCGATGCCTTGGTGAACAACGCCGGCTTTGGTCAGTTCGGGGTGTTCGAATCGACACCGCGCGAAAAGATCGCCGAGCAATTCGATGTGAACGTCTTCGGCGTAATGGATACGATCCGCGCCATCCTGCCGCATTTTCGTTCGCGCCGATCGGGCAGCATCGTCAATGTCAGCTCTGGTGCCGGCATGTTCACGTTGCCAATGATTTCCCTTTATTGCGCGAGCAAGTTCGCGCTGGAAGGTTTTTCCGAGTCGCTATCCTATGAGCTTGCCTCGCAGGGGATCGCGGTGAAGTTGGTGATACCGCACGGCGGCGTCAGCAGTACCAGATTCGGTGAGCGTTCCGGGCAGGAGTTTTCGCAGAATGAAAAGATCGGTGACTACGATGCATTCGTCGAGCATGCCAACGAAGCCTTCGGCGCGATGCGCGCGGCACGGATGATGAGCTCGGACGATGTCGCAGGTGTTGTCTACGATGCTGTAACCGATGGCACGGATCGGTTGCGCTATCTGGTGGGCGACGACGCGCGTGGGTTCGTGAAGGCGCGGCGCGAGATGAGCGAGGAGGGATATATTGCGTTTATGCGTGGGCAGTTTGCGTGACTGGCCGCCTGTCGCAGGCATCTCCTCACCGTCGCCCCGGCGAACGCCGGGGCGACGGTGAGGACTGAGGTTCTTCGCGGACGCCGACGGTAGCCGGGCAACGCGGAATCAATGCAACTGCACGCTCACAACCTGCTCCTGCGTGCGATATACGTCCGGAAAATAACGCTGCAGGTTCACCACCTTCGGCGCATCGTTGACCACGATATAGCGGTCATCCGGATGCAGGCGCGCATAATCCTGGTGGTAGGCCTCGGCCGGATAGAAGGCTTTCAACGGCACGACCTGGGTCACGATAGGATCGTCGAAGGCCTTTTCGGCGCCAAGCTGCGCGATATAGGCCTTGGCCACGCGTTCCTGTTCAGGCGTGTTGACGAAGATCGCCGAACGATACTGCGTGCCTACGTCCGGACCCTGGCGATTGAGCAGGGTGGGGTCGGTGGCGACGGAGAAGAACACCCTCAGCAGTTCGCCGTAGCTCACTTGAGCCGGATCGTAGATGATCTTCACCGACTCGGCGTGGCCAGTATCGCCGTCGCTGACCTGGTCATAGGTAGCGGTGGCGGCGCTGCCGCCGGAATAGCCGGCCCACACACGCTTTACGCCTTTGACGTGTTCGAACACCGCCTCGACGCCCCAGAAGCAGCCGCCGGACAGTACGGCAACTTCTTCGCTATGCGTCTTGGCTAAAGGCGTGTCGGCCTTGGGGGCCGGCAGCGCGCCCGATTCATGGCTGATGGCGGGCGTACTGCAGGCCGCGACGCCAGCGGCGATCAGCAGCGCGGCCAGGGGTTTGAGCGTGAACGACATAAGCGCACTCCGGCTGGGGACGGTGGCAGGGCGATCCCTGTACCGGCTATTCGCCTGGCACGCCGGGAAGGTTACGCCTCTTCCACTACGTAGATCGTGACGTCGCCGACCTTCACGACCTGGCCCGCGTAGATCTTGCAGGCCTTGCGCAGTTCCTGCTCGCCATCCACGCTCACGGCCCCACTGGCGACGATCGCCTTGCCGGCGCCGCCGCTGTCGCACAGGCCGCTGAGCTTGAGCAACTGGTTGAGTTCCACGTAGTCGCGGTCCAGTTCGAAATCCAGTTCCATCAGGCGTCGGCCTCGTCAAAAGCGCTTTCGGGCAGTGCGACAAAGGCAAAGAATGGCACCTGGTTGTCGAACCAGCTCTCCGCCGCCTCGTCGAGCACGTCGAGCAAGGTGTCGAAATCTTCTTCGCTGGCATCGCGCAGGGTTTCGCCATGCACGACCAGCAGCAAGTAACCGGAGGCTTTCAGCCACGACAGGTCGCGCAGACTATCGGCGAGTGCGTCCCAGTTGCCGCCGAAACTTTCGGGGAAATGCAGCGCATCGTTGAGATGGCTCATCAGCGAGGCTTTGTCGGTGCAGCCGTGCAAGTCGATATGCAGCGTACGCAGCGGATACTTGCCGGCTGCTGCATCCAGCGCCGCAATGTCATCCTGGGTGACGAAAAAAACGCCGCCGCGCGCGGGGTCGTTCAGGTCGATGTCGAACGAAGCGCTCATGGGTGCACCCTGAAGCAGCGGAAGCTGCGGTAATGATCGTCGGTGTAATAGTAAATCGTCGGTGGCGTGCCACCGGTGATGATGCGTCGCGCGCCACGATCGGGGCTGCCGGGTGTTTCCACCGTGTACTCGTGGTAGTAGCCGTTCGCCTGTTGCGGCAACAGGTTTTCCCGGTTGCCGAAAACCACGCCATCCTGGCGATGCGGGAACGGGCCGTCGCTCTCGATCAGCTTGATCGTCTGGAATGCCTCCTGCGGCAGGAACGAAGGCAGGATGGGGCAGGTGCCCCCTGTCTCGCCGGCTGTTCCGCCGCTAGTGGCGCTGCTGGTTCGTGGCTGTGCGGTATCGAGCTGGCTGGGCTGTTGCCTCGGTTGGAGATAAAGCCAGCCGACGACCAACGCCAGGATGATCAGGGGAAGAATACGATTGAGGCGCATGGATGATCCTTATCGTGATGACTTATGCGTTGCATCGATGCGTTTCTGCAACGCCATCGCTGCCGCGGGATTTCGATGTTTTGCTGCGCTGATGAAAAACACGAAGACATCGCGCGGCGAGGTTTTCGGCGCAGCCACTGCAACGTGCGGCAAATCGGGGTTGTCTTCGCCGCCGGCCCAGCGCTCGGCGCGGGATGCCCATGCATCGAGGTCCTTGTCGATGTAGCCGGTAGCGATCTTGTCTTCGCTGCGCATCAGCCGTGCATAGGTGAAGTCCCCGGTGATATCGGCCAGCGAAGGATAATCGGGCGAATCGGTAAACACGGTAGGAATGCGGTGCTTGCGCGCCAGCGCGACGTAGTCGTCGCTGAGAAAGCTGGGGTGGCGCACTTCCAGTACATGGCGAAGCGGTTTGCCTTCGAGCTTGGCCGGAAGCAACGCCAGAAAAGCATCCAGGTCATCGGCATCAAAGGGGCGAGAAGGCGGCAACTGCCACAGGATCGGCCCCAGGCGATCGCCCATTTCCGACAGGCCGCCTTCGACAAAGCCGCGAATGCCTTTCTCCGTATCGGCCAGGCGCTTGCCCTCGGTCACATAGCGCGGTGCCTTGAGCGAAAACACAAAGCCTTCCGGCGTCTCCGATGCCCAGCGCGCATAGGTGGCCGGCTTCTGCGCACCGTAGAACGTGCCGTTGATTTCGATGGCGCGCAGATGGCGGCTGGCGTACTCCAGCTCGCGCTTTTGCGTCAGGCCGTCCGGATAGAAATTTTTGCGCCAGGGCGCATAGGTCCAGCCGCCGATACCGGTGCGTATCGGGTGATTGGCGGTGACGGCGGCGAACAGATCGCCTTTGGGGGCACGGGTAGGCATCGGACAGGTCGTGATCGCGGCGCACCATGATGCCACGCCCGGCCCGGCGTGACTTCAAGCACGCGCAGCGACCGCCATCGCGGGCGCAGCGTATGCCGGGCTCGCCATTCCCCATCCAGAACGAGGATCGATCATGCAGCGCATCAGGGGTGTGTTGTTGGCCGTCTTGGCATGTAGCAGCGCAGCGGTTGCCGCGCAGACCGCGACGCCGGAAGTGTTCGCTCCGGGCGTCATCTCGGGGCCGGCGAGCGAGGATTCGGCAGCTTTCTCGCCGGATGGCAACACCCTGGTTTTCGATCGCAGCACGGGCCAGAACCAGGTGATCCTGATCGCCCGACGGGTGCATGGCCAATGGCAGACCCCGCAGATCGCCCCATTCTCCGGGCGCTGGCTCGACCACGATCCAGCCATGTCGCCGGACGGCAGCTTCCTGGTATTCAGTTCCAATCGGCCCGATACGCCGGACGGCAAGGCCCTGGACGCACAGCTGCCCAACGGCAAGGTGTCGCCGGGTTGGGGTGGACGCTTGTGGAAAGTCGAACGGCACGGTGATCGCTGGGGCGAGCCGGTGTTGTTGCCGGCCACGGTCAATCAGGGCACGCGCACGTACTCGCCCAGCATTGCCGCCGATGGCAGCCTGTATTTTCAACGGCCGATTGCAGGTGGCGGGCAGGGCGCTTTCAAGCTCTATCGGTCCGCTTATCGGGACGGCACATATCAAGAGGCAGAGCCGTTGAAACTTGGCAGCAGCGATTCGCATGAGCTCGACCCGGCCATTGCGCCGGATCAGTCGTTTATCGTGTTCGATGCCAACTATGCGAACAAGGACGCTGCCGATCGCCTTTACATCGCCTTCCGCGATGGCGACGGCTGGAGCAAGCCGGTCGACCTGGGTGACGAGATCAATCGTGGTTCGCCATGGGGCTCGCATCTGGGCGCCGACCATCGCACGCTGTATTTCAGCAGTCCACGCACCACGCGTACCGTCTATCCGCGTGCCGCAGGCCAGGCCGCGCAAGACCTTTCGCGCATGCAGAGCTGGGACGACGGCAACGACAACCTGTGGTCGGTGTCGCTCGCGCCCTGGCTGGATGCCCCGCATTCGAGAAGTTGACTTTTTGCGCTGGCGTCGCGACGCGTTTACCGCGATAGTTCCGGCTTTGCCCCACCCTGGAGCTGGCGATGCTTTACCGAACCTTGTCCCCGCGCGTGCTTGGCTGTTGTGCCTTGTTCGTGCTTGCCACGAACGTCTTTGCGCAGACGCCAGTCGCTCAGCCGGCAATGCCGGCAGCCGGAAGCGATGCGTCGGCAGCGTTGCCGGCACAGTTGCAGGATTTTGGTGCCTATGTGGATAGCGCACGCAAGACCTTCGAGGTGCCGGGCATTGCCGTGGCGATCGTCAAGGACGGCAAGGTGGTGATGGAGCAGGGCTTCGGTGTGCGCGAAGTCGGCAAGCCGGAGCCTGTGGACGCCCATACACTGTTTGCGATTGCATCGAACACGAAAGCATTTACTGCCGCCTCGCTGCAGATGCTGGCAGAGCAGGGCAAGCTGAAGATGGACGATCGGGTGACCGATCATCTGCCCTGGTTCCAGATGTCCGACCCCTATGTCACGCACGAGATGCGCATTCGCGATCTTCTCGCCCATCGCAGCGGCTTGGGATTGGGTGCGGGTGACTTGCTGTATTGGCCGCCGACCTCGTACACGACCAAGGAAGTGGTCGAGCGTTTGCGCAACGTACCGCTGGCGACCAGCTTTCGCAGTGCCTATGCGTACGACAATATTTTGTTCGCTGTAGCGACGCTGGTGATCGAAAACGTCTCTGGCCAAAGCTATGCGGATTTCCTGCGCAACAATATCTTCAAGCCGGTCGGCATGGACGAGACGCTGGTCGACATGACCTATCTCAAACCGGGCATGGATGTGGCCATGGGCCATGCCAAGTTCGACTTCAAGGACCTGAAGCCGGTCCCGCCGATGGCCTGGTCGAATAATCCCGGTGCGGGCGGCATCTATTCCAGCGTGCACGATCTGGCCAAGTGGATGAACGTGCAATTGGCTGGTGGCGTATTGCCGTCGGGCGATGGCAAGGAGCAGCGCCTGTTCAAGCAAAGCAGCCAGGACCAGATGTGGTCGATGCTGACGCCGATGAAGGTCACCAAGCCACAAGTGCCCGAACTGGAAGGCCTCAAGCCGAACTTTGCCGGCTACGGCGAAGGCTGGTTTCTGTCCGACTACCACGGTCAGCGCCTGGTCTGGCATACCGGCGGTTGGCCGGGAATGGTGTCGCGCGTGACCCTGGTGCCCGAGTTGCATCTGGGCATCGTGGTACTGACCAACCAGGAGTCAGGTGCGGCGTTCAACGCGGTCACCTATCGCGCGCTCGACGCGTATATGGGCAGCAGCAAGACCGACTGGGTCGCAGCCTACGACAAGGCCGTCAAGAAGGCCGAAGGCAACGCGGACGACAGCTGGAAGAAACACGAAAAGGAGCGCGACAAGAACGGCAAGCCGTCGCTCGCGCTGGCTAAATATGCGGGCACCTTTCGTGACCGCTGGTACGGCGATGTGATCGTCAGCAACGAAGGCGGCAAACTGCGCATGCGTTTCTCCAAGACCGGGCAACTGGTCGGCACGATGACGCCGTGGCAGCACGACAGCTTTATCGTGCGCTGGGACGATCGCGCCTTGAATGCCGATGCTTTCGTGACCTACTCGCTCGACGCCGACGGCTCGATCCGCGACGTGCGCATGGAGCCGATTTCGCCGTTGACCGACTTCAGCTTCGACTTCCAGGACCTGCGCCTGGAGCCGGTGAAGCCCGAAGCGCCTTGAGTTCGCAGACGGCCATTCGCACGAAATTGCGAAATGGCCGTCTGGTGGTTGAATGGCTTCTTGCGCCGTCGTGACGGCATGCGTGCTTTACAGGCATAGTCGCCGCCGCAAGCGTGCATCAGACAACGCTTGAGTGTGCCCTCGCTTCGAACGCGGCAGGCTGCGTCGACAGCGTTGGCACGACAGACGAATGCGTTTGGAGGGAGTCGACATGAAATCGTTCGGATGGATGGCCAGCTTGCTTGTATGCGCTTTGGCCGGCGCTCCTGCTTTTGCCCAACAGGCCTCGGCGCCCGCCGGTTCTACCGGCCAATGCAACGATGGCACCTACACGGATCACAACGGCAAGCGCGGTGCCTGCGCCGGCCATAAGGGCGTCAAGGAGTGGTACACAGCCGCCGCAGCAGCAGCTCCGGCAGCCGCGGCTCCCGCACCGACCGCCGCGCCTGCACCAACACCCGCGCCGGCCCCCACGCCGGCACCCGCTCCCAAGGCGGCTGCGACGCCGCACGCCCCGGCAGCTCCTGCCGGTGCGGCCGCACCGGGCGGTGGCCCGGGCATGGTCTGGGCCAACGACAGCAGCAAGGTCTACCACTGTCCCAGCGACAAGTGGTACGGGCGCACCAAGAAGGGTGAGTACATGAGCGAGTCGGACGCGAAGGCCAAGGGCTATCATGCCGATCATGGGAAGGCTTGTAGCTGATTGAATGTACGGGGCCGGCACAAATTGCCGGCCCCGTACAAAATTTCCTGAAATAGGCAGAAGAAAGTCGGCCGCTACCTACCGGCTTTTCCCTATTTACCCTTTACAGCGCCGAAGGCGCGACTTCACAGGTCACGCAGTGACCGACTTTACGCCCTGTCACTGACTCCGCCAGGGATTGTAACTACCGAACCACCACACATGGCCTTCCGGGTCGCTGCAGCCATAACCGGCGCCGCCGTATTCCTTCTCCGCGTATTCGTCGATGACGATCGCGCCCGCCGACCTCGCCTGTTCGTAGTGTGACTTGACGTCCTCGACGATCACATACGCGCATTGCGTTTCCCGCCCCGCCACTTCATCAGGTTGTGCCATATAGCGACCGAAATCGTTGTCGCGCACTTCGCCGAGCATGATCATGCCTCCGCGGTAAACAAGCTGAGCATGCACGATGATTCCGTTTTCTTCATGGACGGCGTTTTTCTCGAAGCCGAATGCCTTGCACAGCCAATCGATCATGCCGCGTGCGTCGCGGTAGCGCAGTGAAGGAATAATGGTGCTGCCTTGGATTGTCATTGGCACACTCCCGTTTGGACCGTCAAGGTTTCTTTTCTACTGGAGCGCCTTCACCGACATCGTCGGTACCGACGATGGTGGAGGCTTCGGACTTGGCAACAGTCTGTTGTACGGTGTGGATCACCATATCCTGCGGGCTGCTCAACGGTATCGCTGCATCGCGCAGCTTGCTCAGCAGTTCGAACAGGATATCGCTCTTTACGCCGCTCGCATCGCGCGGGCTTTTTACGTAGCCCGTGCAGATGAAGGTCATCGTGCCGCCGTCGAGATTGTCCAGCGTGACGCTGGGCGAGGGCGTTTCCAACGTCGCCGGATGGTGGCGGAACACGTCCAGGATAAGCACTCGCGCCTTGCTGGCGTCGGTGCTGAGTGGCAGCGACAGTTGCAGTTGCACTCGGCCCTGCGCATGGCCCAGCGTCACATTACGCACGTTCTGGCTGATGAACTGCGAATTGGGCACGATCATTGTCGATCGGTCGCCCATCTGGATTTCCGTGGCGCGCACATTGATGCGCCGGATGTCACCTTCGACACCACCGCCGAGGCTCACCCAATCGCCCACTTTCACCGGCCGCTCGGCAAGCAGGATCAGGCCGGAAATAAAGTTCTGCACGATGGCCTGCAAGCCAAAACCGATACCCACCGACAACGCGCTGGCTACCCAGGCGATGCTTTGCAGGTTGAACTTGAGCGCGGCCAGCGCCAGCAGGAAAACCAGGATGCCACCGACATAACCCAGCAAGGTCACGATCGAATTCTGCATGCCCAGTTCGAGGGATGTCTTGGGCAGTAACTGGTTGCTCAGCCATTGCTTGATGCCGCGCACCACCAGCATGCCGAAAAACACTACCAATACGGCGTTGAAGATGTCTCCAGGAACGATTGGCAGCGAACCGATATTGCCCGCACCGCTGAATATCTGCAGCACCCGCCCGCTCAGCTCGGAGGGGCCGGCACCGTAGCGCGAGAACACCAGCGAAATCGCCAGCAGCAAGAGCAGGGCGCGACATACGCCCGAAAGAATCGTCGCAGTCTGCTCCAGCCGCTCCGCCGAGAGGCCGAATGCTTCCTGCATGCGCTGGCCGGTACGTTCGGTGGGAGAAAACACCGTTTCGAATACGTCGTGGAGCAAGTGCGAAAACAGATACAGCGATAGGACGATGACGCTGGTCCATACGATCTGTCGCGCCACTACCCAGGACAGTGCGAAGTAGCCGGTAAGCACAGCCAGCCAGCACACCAGCACGCCCGCAAACGCGGCAAATACCAGCAGGCCGACCCAGAGTGGCCGCTTCGCCGGTGTGTCGCCTGCTGCCAGCATGACGCGACGGGCATGGCCCATGCGCAACAGCACTGCGCCGATCAACGAGGCGATGATCAGCGATAGCGTGCCGTTGGTGATGACCACCGCGGCCAGGCCGGCGCCGATATCCTTGTTGATCTGATCCACCGTGCCCATGACGAAGACTGCCGCGGCCAGCAGCCAGGGGAACGGGCGCAAATGTTGGGCGGTGTCGTCCGACACTTGCGGCATACGCCATGAGGGGCGCTTCACGCTAAGCAGCGCGCGCCCCAGGCCTGCAACGTAGGCGCAGAAGCAAGTCAACCTCACCAGTGCATGCAGAAGATTCTGCAGATCGTCGCTCAACAGGTGATTCCAGTTGAGTGACAGGTACGCCAGGTAGGCTGCAAAGCCCACGCAGGCCAGCGTGATCAGGGTGATCAGCGTCGCCAGCATGCTGCGGCGCAGATGACCTTGCGGGAGATGCTTGGCGGCCAGGCGGATGAGCAGTTTTTCCACCAGGCGGCGAGCGACCAGCAAGCCGAGGGCGGCGAGCAGGCACACTACGAAAGGCAGGCGATTGGGCGACTGCCATGCCTGCTTTATGGCGGCACCGATATCCTTGCCCAATTGCCTGAGCTCGGCCATGTCGTTGGGCAGGTCGTGTGCCAGCCCTGACCAGAAACTGCCGGTGAGCGGCGAAGCGGTGCGCTGCGACAGCTGCGCCTCGAAGGCATCGCGTTGCAACCCTGCAATCGTATTGAGCACCTGCACGCTGTCCAGGCTGGCCGTGTTGGCCTGCTTGATCTGGCCGTCGATATCAGCCTTGGACGTATTCAGATCCCTGCGTTGGCTCGCGATCTCCGGGGCTTCAGGCGGCGCGCCCTTGGCCGGCGGCGCACCGAGCACCGTAAGTTTTGCCTGCAGGCTATTGCTTTGCGGAGTCAGCGTGGCGACCAGTTCGGCCGATTGTTTCTGGATCGTCTGTACCTTGCCGCGAAGCTCGATCAGGGTGGCATCGTCGGGCCGGGTCTTGGCTGTCAGCTGTTGCTGGATGTCGGCCAGCTGATCGTTCAACTGATCGGCCGTTGGCGGTGTGGGCGTACTTGCGGATGATGCCGGAGCATCATCGGCCAGAACATTCTCGACCGTGGCCGCAGGGGCGGCAAGGAGGAGCGTGAAGACGAGCAGGAGTCGGAATAGCGGGCGCATTTTGGGGATGATCCCGGCGTGGGTGGATGGGGTCAATCGTCACGGACGATTTATGCCGGTCCTGTACGATGTTGCGTTCAGGCTAGAACCTTTGCACAGATGATTATGTCTTCGATTCCATGGCCCGAGTGGGATGGCGACGTCGCCAAGGCTCGTGCCCTGCAAACCCAGCTGGCGACCCAGGTAGTTATCGAGGATGACTTTGGGCCACTGAAGCACATCGCTGGCGTCGATGTCGGCTTCGAGGCCAACGGCACCATCACGCGTGCCGCGGCGGTACTGTTGGACGCGACCAGCCTCAAGCCGGTCGCCGATGTCGTCGCTCGCCTGCCTACACGGATGCCCTATATCCCCGGGCTGCTGTCGTTTCGTGAGCTTCCCGCCGTACTCGAGGCACTGGCAGGGCTGCCGCAGCAGCCAGATATGATCTTTGTCGACGGGCAGGGCATCGCGCATCCACGCGGCCTTGGCATTGCCGCACATCTGGGAGTCACGCTGGGGTTGCCGACAATCGGCGTGGCCAAGAGCATCCTGGTAGGGCGCCATGATGCATTGGGCGAGCAGCGTGGGGCACAGGCCGACCTGGTCTATCGAGGGCGGGTGATAGGCACGGTGCTGCGCAGCAAGCTCAAAGTGAAGCCGTTGATCGTTTCGCCTGGCTATCGGGTGAGTATGGCTACAGCCGCCGATCTGGTACTGAAGTGTTGCACGACGTACCGGCTGCCCGAACCGACGCGCTGGGCGGACAAGCTGGCGTCGAGGCGTTAGATTCCTGCTGCAAAGAACAACTTCCTGCTCGTCATCCCGGCGCAAGCCGGGATCCAAGCCTCAATACCACGCTCGTCAGGAGAAGCAGTAACGCTGAGGAGTAGATGACCGCCATCGCTGTTGAAAAGCGCCTCCGGCCTGCGCCGAGATGACGATGGGCATAGAGGTTCTTGAGGTTCTCTACTGTCACCAGCCTTTACACTACACGCACCCCACCCCGGTCACTCCCAATGATTTTCCGCTGGTTCGAATCCCTCATCGACGCCTTCAAGGAACCCGTCGACGGCATGCCGCCCAAGTCGGTGTGGCGTTTCTACGCGTTCTATCTGCGTCAGGTGTGGCCGATCTTCGCCGCTGCGCTTGTGGTGGGTTTCGGCGTGGCGCTGGTCGAAGTGTCGCTGTTCGGCTTTATCGGCGACATCGTCGACATGACCAAGGGCGTGCCGAGCAAGGAGTTCTTCCGTCAGCATGGCAACCAGCTGCTGTGGATGGGTTTTATCACGCTGGTGGCGCGGCCGGTGTTGATAGGCCTGCACGACCTGCTGGTCAACCAGACCATCCTGCCGAACCTGACCAATCGCATCCGCTGGCAGAACCATCGCTATGTCATGCGGCAAAGCCTTGGTTTTTTCCAGAATGATTACGCCGGGCGTATCGCCAACCGCATTATGCAAACCGGTGCATCGTTGCGCGAATCGGCGGTGCAGATCGTCGACGCGATCTGGTACGTAGCCATCTATACGGGCAGCGCACTGGTCATGTTTGCGCAGGCGGATATATGGCTGGCGCTTCCCTTGCTGGCGTGGCTGTTTGCCTATGTCGGCACACTGGCCTATTTCATTCCGCGTACGAAGGAACGTTCCTGGAAGCAGTCCGAGTCGCGCTCGAAACTGATGGGTCGCATCGTCGATGGGTACAGCAATATTCTCACGCTGAAGCTGTTCGCGCATACCCAGCGTGAGGAAGGCTACGTCGCCGATGCCATGCGCGATCAGACGGAGAAGCTGCGTAGCATGACGCGGCTGACCACGGCGATGGACAGCACCATTACCACTTTGAATGGTTTCCTGATCGTCGGTACGTCGGCATTGGCGATCTGGCTGTGGAGCGAAGGCAAGGTAACGGTAGGTGCGATTGCGCTATCGACCGGCCTGGTGATCCGTATCAACAACATGTCCGGCTGGATCATGTGGGTGGTCAACGGCATCTTCGAAAATGTCGGCACGGTACAGGACGGCCTGGAAACCATCTCGCAACCACGCGCCGTGCAGGATCGCGAAGACGCCGTGCCGTTGACGGTCAGCCAGGGCAGCGTGCGTTTTGAGGATATCCATTTTCATTACGGCAAGGCCTCCGGCGTGATGGCTGGCCTCGACCTGGCTGTGCGGCCCGGCGAAAAGATCGGCCTGGTCGGTCCTTCGGGTGCGGGCAAGTCAACGCTGGTGAATATCCTGTTGCGCCTCTACGACCTCGAGGACGGGCGCATTTTGATCGATGGCCAGGATATTGCCGGTGTCACTCAGGAAAGCCTGCGCTCGCAGATCGGCGTGGTTACCCAGGACACCTCGTTGCTGCATCGCTCGATCCGCGACAACCTGCTCTATGGCCGGCCCGACGCCAGTGAGGAACAGATCATGGATGCCGTGCGCAAGGCACGCGCAGACGAATTCATCCCGCAACTGGTCGACGGCGAAGGGCGTATCGGTTTTGATGCCCACGTGGGTGAGCGCGGTGTGAAGCTCAGCGGCGGCCAGCGCCAGCGCATCGCGATCGCACGCGTGCTGCTGAAAGATGCGCCGATCCTGATTCTCGACGAAGCGACCTCGGCACTCGACTCGGAATCCGAGGCGGCCATCCAGGAAAGCCTGGAGCTGTTGATGCGCGGCAAGACGGTGATCGCCATTGCCCATCGCCTGTCGACGATTGCTCGTATGGATCGACTGGTGGTGATGGACAAGGGCGTCGTGGTAGAGAGCGGCACGCATGCGCAGTTGATTGCACACGGTGGCTTGTATGCGCGGCTGTGGGCGCACCAGACGGGCGGTTTCGTAGCTGCGGTGGACAACGTCGTCGCTTGAGAAATGCCGCTTTGCAAACGCACGGCGTTGATTTTTTCTTGTCTGCTGCTTCACGTTGCACAGCGCACTGTCCAGCTACGTCCGATGTAGCGGAGAGTTGTTATGCCCGAGAAAAGAACCGTCAAGCGTGCCGCGGCCGCCAAGCGCGCCGGCAAGGCGCCCAGCACCCAGGCTGGGGAATTCGTGCATGAGGAAATCGAGCACGTTCGTGAAGGCAAACACGGTGCGAGGTCGGCCAAGCAAGCCATCGCGATCGGCCTGTCCAAGGCGCGGCGTGCCGGTGTAAAGGTGCCCAGGAAGGGAGCGGCAGCTAAAAAAGCGGCAAAAAAGACTACAAGCCGTAAGACTGCCCGCAAAAAATCCTCCGAGTCGACGGCGACCCGCAAAAGTGCGGCCACCAAGGCCCTGAAACGCGAAGGTAGCGGCAGCGCGTCAAAGACGGCGCTTTCGCGACAGGCACGTGGTGCTGCCAGTAAACGCACTGCGAGCAGCCGTTCGGCCGCAGCCAGGAAGGCCGCACGCACCAAAGGCAGCACCGGCCGTTCCACGGCGGCAAAGAAAGCGGCACGTACCAGAAAGCGCGCTTGAACAGCCCGCATCGCTGGCGCAAAGAAAGCGGCAGCGATGCGAGCGCTATGCAGGCAGGACGCCTACAATGGTGGCCTTAGTCCCAGGCCACACCGATGACCGAACCCGTTCGCCTTGCCAAACGTATCTCCGCCATGACGCAGTGTTCCCGGCGTGAGGCTGAGATGTATATCGAGGGCGGCTGGGTGCTTGTCGATGGCGAGACGGTGGAAGAGCCGCAGTTCATGGTCGGCGATCAGCGCGTCGAGATCGACCCGGACGCAAGGCTCGTTCCGCCCGAACCGGCAACGCTGGTATTGCACAAACCCGCCGGCATGACTGCAGATCAGGCGCGCACCTTGATCACGGTGGACAGCCATGCCGAAGACGATGCATCGGGCGTGCGCCTGTTGAAGCGTCATTTTGCGCGGCTGGAATCACCGTTGCCGTTGCCGGACAACGCCAGCGGCTTGCTGGTATTTACCCAGGATTGGCGGGTCAAGCGGCGCCTGGAGGAGGATTCCGAGCGGATCGAGCAAGAGGTCATCGTCGAGGTCGACGGCACGCTCGCGCCCGACGGTCTGGCGAAACTCAACCATGGCCTGAGCTTCAATAACTATGCGCTGCCACCGATCAAGGTGAGCTGGCAGAACGAACGCCATCTGCGTTTTGCGTTGAAGCGTATCGCGCCGAGCATGGTCGAACGCATGTGCCACGCCGTCGGCTTGCAGGTGATTTCGCTCAAGCGCATCCGAATAGGCCGGATTCCGATGTCGCGATTGCAACCGGGGCAATGGCGTTATTTGGCGGGGACGGATCGCTTTTAAGAACAGATCGGCGCGGTTGTGCCATGCCTTCAGTGGCGACCGTCGCGTTACAACACCCGACTCTCCTGTTCGCGGAGTATGATCACGCAGGCATTGTCGGAGGGGTCGTCCATGACATTCGTACTTGCTGCCTTGTTGATAGGTATCGTTGCCGGTCTTCGCGCCATGACTGCACCGGCGGTGGTGAGCTGGGCTCTGCACTCGGGATGGTTGTCGGTAGGAGATAGCTGGACCGCTTTCATGGGTTGGCGTTTTACGCCCTGGATTTTCACCGTGCTGGCGCTGGCCGAGCTGGTGACCGACAAGTTGCCCACCACGCCTAGCCGAAAGGTGGCGATGGGGTTTGCCGCGCGACTGGTGTCGGGCGCGCTGTGCGGCGCGACCCTTGGCGCGGCGGGCAACATGATGCTTGCCGGCCTGGTTGCCGGCGTTGTCGGTGCCGTGATCGGCACGTATGGCGGTGCATGGGCACGAGGGCGCCTGGCTGCCGCTTTCGGCAAGGATCTTCCGGCTGCGCTCCTCGAGGACATCGTCGCTATCGGCGGTGGTCTGCTGATTGTGGCGATGCCCGCATGAGCCGCTCGTTCGACGCGATCATTGTTGGGGCAGGCCAGGCCGGACCGCCGTTGGCTGGCCGTCTCACGGCTGCAGGCATGAAGGTGGCGCTGATCGAGCGCCACCTGTTCGGTGGCACGTGCGTCAACACAGGCTGCATGCCGACCAAGACTCTGGTGGCAAGCGCACGCGCCGCCCATGTCGCGCGACGCGCGGCGGAGTATGGCGTGGCCATCCAGGGCGATATCGGCATCGATATCCACCGCGTCATCGGTCGAGGGCAGACCGTGGCCGGTAATGCGCGCGGGAATGTCGAGCGCTGGCTGGACGGCATGCAAGGCCTGACTGTCTTGCGGGGGCATGCACGCTTCGAAAGCGCTGGTAGTCTCCGTGTGGGGGACGAGCTGCTGACCGCGCCGCGCATTTTTCTCAATGTCGGCGGTCGCGCATCTGTACCGGATATGCCTGGGGTTGGCGAGATCGACTACCTCACCAACACGTCGATTCTGCAGCTGGAGACCTTGCCCAGGCATCTGGCGATTGTCGGTGGCAGTTATATCGGCCTGGAATTCGCGCAGATGTTCCGTCGCTTCGGCTCTCAGGTGACCATCGTCGAACGCGAGTCGCGCCTGATCCCGCGGGAGGACGAAGACGTCTCCATCGCGATACGCGAGATTCTCGAAGGTGAGGGAATCCATGTACGCACTGACGCCAACTGCATCGCGTTTTCGCCGCGTAGCGACGGCGTTGGCGTACGTGTTGATTGCACGGCAGGTGCACCAGAGGTCATTGCCGACCGCGTATTGCTCGCGATGGGACGACGGCCGAATACGGATGACCTCGCGCTGGAACGCGCCGGCGTCAAGACCAACGAAAGAGGTTATATCGAGGTCGACGACGAGCTTCGCACCAACGTGGCCGGCATCTGGGCGATGGGCGATTGCAACGGGCGTGGCGCATTTACGCATACGGCATACAACGATTTCGAGATCATCGCAGCGAACCTGCTCGATGGGCAGCAGCGCCGCGTGTCGCAGCGCATTCTCGGTTACGCGCTTTATATCGATCCGCCATTGGGCCGTGTGGGCATGACCGAAAGCCAGGCGCGCAAAAGCGGCAGGCCGTTGTTGATTTCGAAGCGGCCGATGTCGCGCGTGGGGCGCGCGGTAGAGCGTGGTGAAACCGCCGGCTTCATGAAACTGATCGCCGACGCGCAGACTCAACGCGTACTCGGTGCCGCCATCCTGGGCGTGGAGGGCGACGAGTCCATTCACGGCGTGCTTGATCTGATGAACGCCGATCAGCCGATCAGTACCTTGCAATGGGCGGTGCCGATTCACCCGACCGTATCGGAGCTCTGGCCCACGGTCGCGAACGATTTGAAGCCTGCCTCCTAGCCGGGCGCAGGGCTTTACGGCTCAAATCTAAATGAGATATATTCTCATTTAGATATTTGCGGACCGGCATCGCCCGGTCCTGATTCGGCCGCCAGCCACCGATGCCTTGAGCGTCCTTGCCAGCAAGCCGCGTGCAGCTTCATACACGCCAAGGTAAAGGACCTTCTCTTTCATGCGTATTGCTCCGCTGGCCGCCATCATTGGCGCGCTGTTGTCGTCGTCCGTCACTTCTGTGCCTGCCTGGGCTGCCGAGCCGGCCGGTTTGTCCGTGAGCCCCGATCAGGCGTCCAACCTGCCGCGCGTGCAGGTCACCGCCACCACGCCGAGCCTGCAACTCAATACGCCCGGCACGGTGTCGATGATCGATCGCGTGCAGATGGATCGCCATCTTGTACTGACGATTCGTGACCTGGTGAAGTACGAGCCGGGTGTATCGGTGATCGGTACGGCAGGGCGCTTCGGCTTGGACAGTTTCAATATCCGCGGGTTGTCCGGTAATCGCACACGCATCGAGATCGACGGTGTATCTCAACCCGCTTCGTTCGGCGCCGATGTCGCCGGGGGCAGTTTTCGTGCCGGGCGTAACTTTATCGATCTTGACGACATCAAGCAGGTCGATATCGTTCGCGGGCCGGCGTCCGCGCTATATCCGTCCGATGCACTGGGTGGCGTCGTCAGCCTGCGCACAAAAGATCCAGCCGATTATCTGCGGCCAGGTCGTGACCCGTATGTCTCGCTCAAGGAACAGTACGACAGCAGCGATCGCAGCCTGACCAGCACGGCAACCCTGGCCGGTGGCGATGCGAAGAACGGCATCCTGTTCATCGCCAATCATCGCGAAGGCCACGAAACGGCGAACGAAGGCGATATCGGCGGTACCGGCGCGACGCGGACGCGCCCCGATCCGCAGACCTATACGCTGGACAGTTTCCTGGCCAAGTACGTGCACACGGCGCAGAGCGGCCGCGCCGATCGCGTCACGCTGGATGGCTCGAACACGCGCACCAACACCAACAGCCTGTCCAATATCGCGCCCGGCGTCGGTTACTACCGTTCGCAGGACGAAAACCAGCGCATGCGCGCCAGCATCGGTCAGTGGTATCCGCATTTGGACAGCGCTGTTGCCGATACGATTGAATGGAATGCGTACTGGCAGAAAACGCGCACACGCACAGATACGCAAACCGATACCGCCGCGTATGCGCGCTTCTATGAAAACCTGCCTTTGCAGGAGAAAGTTTCCGGCGGCAAATGGATCGCCGTGAAGCAGCTGGGCGAGGGCAGTGCAATCACCCAGACCATCAGTTACGGTGTCGAACTGTCGCGCACCGATGCGGAGTCGACCGCCGGTGGCTATGCCATCAGCAAACGTACGGGCGCCATAAGCAGCAGCAAACCCGCCATGCCGGGCAACTATCCATTGCACCTGATCCCCTCTAGCCGCACTGATCGCTATGCGGCATTCGGCCAGGACGAGCTGGGTCTCCTGGACGGCCACCTGAGCATCACGCCCGGCGTGCGGCTGGAACGCTACGAATACAAGCCCGAACAGGATGAGCTGTACGCCGCGTACAATCCAGGCTACGTCAAGCGCGACTACGAAAAGAGCTATGCCTCGCCCAAGCTTGGCGTCGTCTGGCGCTTTACCGATAGCTTGAGTGCGTACTTCGATTATGCGCGCGGTTTTCGCCCACCGCTGTATAGCGAGATCGCAGGTGCGTGGAACGAGCAGCCGTTTCCCGGTTTCAATATCGCGTTTCTGCCGAACGACAAGTTGAAAGCCGAGACCAGCAACAACTTCGAAGTTGGCTTACGTGGCAAGGGCGACATCGGTTGGTTCAGTGTGGGTGGCTACTACAACAAGTATCGCAACTTCATCTGGTCCGGCTTCGCCCTGCCTCCCGCGCAGATTCCGTCGTGGTATCAGGCGCCTCCGGGGCAAAACCTGCTGTTCCAGGCGGTCAATACGCGGCGTGCCTACATCAAGGGCCTTGAAGCCAGCGGCAGCCTGCGCCTGGGCTATTTCAACGACGCTCTTGAGGGATGGGCCGTGCGCGGCAGCGCGTCGGTGGCGACAGGGCGCCTGATTCAGCCAGGCGACACGGGTTATAGCCCGCTCAACACTGTCGACCCGGCCAAGTTGGTGGTCGGGATCAGTTACGACGCCGCGAAATGGGGCGCCGAACTCACCGGCACCGCCGTGCGCCGCCACACGCAACTTAGCGATCCGACCGCATTCCGGCCCGCAGGCTACGGCACGCTCGATTTCTACGCGCATTACTCGCCGTTCGATGAGGGTGCAATGGCTAGCCTGGAGATCTATGCCGGCGTGACCAATCTCACCGACCGAAAATATTGGGATTGGGGCAATTTGAACGGTGGCGTGCTGGGCAACCTGGTCAGCGGTAACGGCTTTAACGATACCGGCACCGGCGGCTTGCCAGCCGACCGCCTCACCATGCCGGGGCGCGCCCTCAGCCTCGCCGCGAAAATCGCTTTCTAAGGGACTGTCGATATGTTGAATGCATCCAGCAACACCCCAACGGGCACCATGCCGCCGCCGAAGCTTCGCGACGAATGGATGCGCCTGCGTGAGCAGGAGCCCAACCTGCGTGCACGCGATCTGGCCGAACGACTGGGCGTGAGCGAGGCCGAGCTTGTAGCCATCCGTTGCGGCGATGGCGTCACGCGCCTGGAAGGGCCATGGAAGGACCTGATACTTGCGCTGCCCGAACTGGGGCGCGTCATGGTGCTCACACGCAACGACAGTTGCGTGCACGAGAAAAAGGGCACGTTCGGGCATATCGAGATCGGTGCCGCGATGGGTGTGGTGCTCGACGAAGCGATCGACTTGCGCTTGTTCCTGAAGCACTGGATCTACGGTTTTGCGGTGCGAGAGGAATCGCGTGGGCGCTCGCTGCAGAGCTTGCAGTTCTTTGATGCCGATGGTCGCGCCGTGCACAAGGTCTACCTTACCGAGCAGAGCCACCGGGAAGCATGGGGCGGTCTGGTCGGTCGTTTCGCCGCGGGCGTACAGTCACCGCTGCTGGATCGAAAGGAAGTGGCCGAACCATTGCCGCTGTTGCTCGACGATGCCGATGTGGACATCGTTTCGCTGCGCGAAGGGTGGCGCGCCATGCGCGATCCGCATGATTTCTTTGCACTGCTTAAAAAGCACAAGGTAACCCGCACGCAGGCCCTGCGCCTGGTCGGCCCGGAGTTCGCGCGCCCGGTGGCCAATACGTCGATTCGCCGCGCGCTGGAGACGGCGGCTTCGAGCGGTTTGCCGATCATGGTGTTTGTCGGTTCGCCGGGCGTGGTGCAGATTCATACAGGGCCCGTGCACAACATCAAGCCGATGGGACCATGGCTCAATGTGCTCGATGAAGATTTCAACCTGCATCTGCGCGAAGACCATATCGTCGAAAGCTGGGTCGTCAAAAAGCCTTCGCCCGAAGGTGCGGTGACATCGTTGGAGCTGTACGACGCCAACGGTGGACAGATCGTGCAGTTGTTCGGCAAGCGCAAGCCGGGTGTGCCGGAGCTGGCCCAGTGGCGCGAGCTGGCCGATGGCCTGCCGGGCAGGGAGAACGAGCATGCTTAGGCATTCGCTTTTGCTCGCGTTCGCCGTTGCGTTGCCCGGTTTGGCCGGCGCCGAGCAACCCGAGCGCATCGTATCGCTTGGCGGCGATATCACCGAAACGATCTATGCACTCGATTCGCAGTCTTCGCTGGTGGGTGTGGATAGCACCAGCGAGTGGCCGACTGCAGCCAAGGGTCTTCCGGATGTCGGCTATGTGCGTCAGTTGGCCGCCGAAGGCGTGCTGTCCTTGCGGCCACAATTGATCATTGCGACACATGATGCCGGTCCGCCACCGGTACTGGCCCAGCTACGTAGCGCGGGCGTACGCATTGAAACCCTGCCGGTGACGTACTCGCCTGACGAGGTAGTTGCCAAGGTGCGTACGATCGGGCAACTGCTAGGCAAGGAAGACGCGGCAAAACTATTGGCCGACAAGATTCAGGCCCAGTACGGTGAACTGGCCAAGGCGGTAGCTGCGATGCCGAATCATCCACGCGCGATCTTCATGATGTCCGCCGGTGGCGGCAGCCCCCTGTTGGCCGGCAACGAAACTGCTGCGACACATGCGATCTCGCTTGCCGGCGGTGTCAACGCGGTGACGGGCTACACGGGTTACAAGCCGGTCTCGGCCGAGGCTATGGCTGCGCTGGCGCCCGATGTGATCGTGTTGATGCGTGAACGCGCGGACGTGCTCGGTGGCGTCGAGGGTGTGCTGAAGCTTCCAGGCGTTGCCCTGACGCCAGCGGGCAAGACACGCCGGATCATTCTGGTGGACGGTCAGGCATTGCTCGGTTTCGGTCCGCGCAATGCGGAGCAAGAGTTCGTACTGCAACGCGAATTGGCAGCAGTCGCTCGATGAACAGTGTGGCCTTGCCGCATTTGCGTGCGGATCGCGGCCGCGCGTTCGCCTTGCCCGCCTTGGGTCTGTTGTTGCTCTCCACGGCAGTGATCAGCCTTGGCACGGGTCCGATCCGAATACCGGCATCGGAAGTGCTTGGCGCCTTGTTGCGAAGCGTTGCTGGCAGTACGTCGCAGGGCGACGACCAGATCGTCCTGATGCTGCGTCTGCCGCGTGTCTTGATGGCAGCCCTGGTCGGTGCGTCGCTGGCATGTAGCGGTGCTGCGATGCAGGGCTTGTTTCGTAATCCACTGGTCGAGCCGGGACTGATCGGCGTGTCGGCGGGTGCGGCCCTGGGTGCGATCGGCATGATGGTGCTCGGCGCGCCACTGCTGGCGACGTTGCCCGCGTTTGCAGGGTCCATCAGTGTGGCAGGCATGGCTTTCATGGGTGGCCTGGTAGCCACTGCGCTGGTCTATGTGCTGGGCCGTCGACGCGCTGGCATGGCAACGCTGTTGCTCGCCGGCGTAGCGATCAACGCCATCGCCATGGCCGGCGTCGGCTTGCTGACGTTCATGGCCAACGAATGGCAACTGCGCGATTTGAGTTTCTGGACCTTGGGTAGCCTGGGCGGTACGGACTGGCGGCGTCTGGCCGCGGTTGCCTTGCCCATGTTGTTGCCGGTGTTGTGGCTGCCGCGCTATGCCCGCGCATTGAATGCCTTGTTGTTAGGCGAGACCGAGGCCACGCTGCTCGGCTTTCATCCGCAACGTGTGCGCGTGCATCTGATTGTGCTGGTGGCGCTGGCGACCAGTGCGGCGGTGGCGATGTGCGGCGTCATCGGCTTTGTTGGCCTGCTTGTGCCGCATGTCTTGCGCCTGGTGTGGGGTCCCGATCATCGGCTGCTGATGCCTGGATCGGCGTTGGCCGGGGCGAGCCTGCTGATCGCAGCCGATGCAGTGGCGCGTATCGTGGTCGCGCCGGCGGAATTGCCGATCGGTGTATTGACGGCTTTGCTGGGCGGTCCCTTTTTCCTTTGGCTATTGATGCGTACGCGTATCGGTGAGGCTCAGGCATGAACATGCCATGGGACTGGCACGCCAACGAAACGGCCGAGCAGGGCAGCGGCTTGATCGCCGTGCGTGGCGTGCATCTGAGCATCCGTGGCCGACGCGTATTGCAGGATATTCATCTCAAGGCACACCCTGGCCGCATGCTCGCGCTGGTCGGGCCCAACGGCGCAGGCAAGAGCAGCCTTTTGAGCGCCATGGCAGGCCTGCGTCGTCCATCGCTGGGCGAAGTAACGCTGGATGGCCGTTCGCTGCAGGAGTGGCCCGCGCAGATACTTGCGCGCCGCCGTGCGATGTTGTCGCAGAAAGTGCAACTCGGATTTGCGTTCCGTGTCGATGAGGTGGTGATGATCGGGCGCAGCCCTTTCGGCGAGAAAACCGGTGCGATGGATCGACATCTGGTCGATGCCGCCCTGGGGGCGGTGCAGGCCAGTCATCTGCGCGAACGCAACTACCTGGAGCTCTCCGGTGGCGAACAGCAGCGTGTGCAACTGGCACGCGTGCTCGCGCAGGTAAGCGAAACCTCCGCCGCGCCAGCGTGGGTGTTGCTGGACGAGCCAGAGGCCAGCCTGGATATAGCGCATCAACATCTGGTGCTCGGTCATGCGCGACGTCTGGCGCAGCGCGGTTATGGCGTCGTCGCCGTGCTGCACGATCTCAATCTCGCTGCGCGCTATGCCGACGACGTCGCCTTGCTGGCGCAGGGGCAACTGGTGCGTCATGGCACGCCGGAAGACGCACTCGACCCGGCAGCCCTTTCGCGGATATACGGCTTGCCACTGCGTCGCTCCGCAGTAGCCGATACGCACGGCTGGATGATCCATCCCGCCTGACCAGTTATTAGGAAATGGCTTTGCATCGCGCTTTGACGTGCAGACCAGTTTTGCTCTGCGAGAATGGGTAGAATGGTCGGGATATCAAGGAGTTGAACATGACCAACAGCAGTGATCTCAACAAGTCCGGCCCGACCGAAATTGTGCCGCCGACGACTCCGCATACGTCGCACAACGTGCTCGATACGATCGAGACGGCTGCGTTGGATGAATTGCAGCACGAGGCTGCACTACGCGATTCTGCGTTGCGCGTGCCGCGCTAAGAGCACCCCCTTACCCCAACCCTCTCCCCCGGCAAAGCCAGGGGAGAGGGAGCCAACTGAGGTGAGCTTCATTGTTTCGCACTAGCGCAACTTGCTCCCTCTCCCCTGGCTTTGCCGGGGGAGAGGGTTGGGGTGAGGGGGCGCAAGAGGCGATGCGAAGCGAGCCAGCATCAGCCGCGCTATAAAAACACCGACAGCTTCGGCACACTGGCTGCTCGCTCCCCGGATATGAACAGCCACCCTCCATGCGCAGCAATGCTCCAGCGGCCATAGGGCTCGCGTTATGCGCGGCTCTGTTTTTCACCATGACCTACGTACTCAACCGAAGCCTGGTGGCCGGCGGTGGACATTGGGCGTGGGCGGTGATCCTGCGCTATCTCATTACACTGCCGCTGCTCGCCGTGGTGGTGCCGTGGCAAGGTGGCTTGGGCGAACTGCCGAAAGAGCTGAAGCGCTATCCACGTACATGGCTGCTGTGGAGCTCGGTCGGGTTTGTGCTGTTCGGTGTGCCCTTGACCTGGGCGGCCAATAGCGGTCCCTCCTGGCTGGTCGCAGGCAGCTTCCAGACGACGGTGCTTGCCGGGCCGTTGCTCGCGCCTCTTATCTATCGTGACGAACGACGTCAGCTCGCCTGGTCGAGCCTGGCGATCGGTGTACTGATCGTGGCTGGCGTGTTCGCACTGCAATGGGGATATGCAGGCGGTGCGTTGAGCGTAAGCGACTGGCTGGCTATCGCAGCGGTCGTGCTGTCGGCATTTGCGTATCCCCTGGGCAATCGCATGTTGCTCCTGCACCTGGAACAGAGCCGCACGCGGTTGAATGCAGTGCAACGCGTCTTCGGCATGACATTGTGCAGTTGGCCGCTGTGGCTGGTGTTTACCGTTGTTGCGTGGCTCAGCATTGGGCCGCCGACATGGCGGGAAATCGCACTGGCCGGCGGTGTAGCTTTGTCGTCGGGTGTGATCGCCACAGTATTGTTTTTCGCCGCCACTGACAAAGTGCGCAGCAAGCCCACCGCGCTGGCGGCGGTCGAAGCCATGCAGGCAGCGGAGCTGCTGTTCGCTACGGTGATTGGCGCGATGTTTCTCAATGAAGCGTGGCCGCACGGCTACTCGGCCATGGGTGCCATCGCGATCATCATCGGCATTGCCCTGTTCAGTTGGATAAGCGGCCGCGATGCCGCCGGACACGATCGCCAGGTGCGTGAACTGCGTAGCGATCGAGGCGCCTGATCTCAACCGCAACCCTGCCATTGGTAACTTGCCAGCATTGCGCGCATCGGGGTAAACAAGCATGTTCTTGCGTTATTGAAGCAGCGCGAATGAATATGCAGCGCTGCAAGGTGGAGATGCAATGAGTTGTCGATGGGGTGTGTGGATGGTGTCGGGGGCGCTGCTGATCGCCGCGACGGGTGTCAATGGCGCGGAGCTCGCACCGGTCGCGCCGGCTTTGCGATGGGATGCCGCGGCGCTCGGCAACCATCGTTACCTGATCGACGTAACCAAAGCTGCCGATGCAGTGACCGTCACGATCCCATGGCGCCGGCACGATGCGCATCCGGAAAACGTTGCGGTTATCGTCACAGATCCCGCGGGAAACCGTGTCGCCAATGTGTTGCGTGGCCACATCGATCGCGAAAGCGGCGAACTGTTGTTTCAGGCCCGCACAACGGGCACCTATGCGGTTTACTACCAACCCTATATCACCAAGGGGCGCGGTAACTATCCCACGGTGATCTATGCGGCGCCCATCGCAACGGCTGACGCGGCATGGGCCAAGAAGTTTGGCGATGCCAACCGATGGATTGCGCTGCCGCACGCGACAGTACATGGCTATGAAGCTGTCGATGACTTCGATGCCTATACCGCAATGGAGCGTGCTGCTACACAAGCAGAAGTCAATGCATTGGTTGCAGCGCACCCTTCGGACTCTCTATGGCTGTTTCCGGAGACGCGCGACAACCCTGTGCGCATGTTCGATGCCTTGCCCGAACGGTGGGCAAAGCGTGGCGCAGGCGGAGTGTTACGTGACAGTGCATTGCGCGGCGAATACCTTAGTTTTCAAATCGGGCTTTGGGCACCGCACAGCAAAGTCGAGAACGTACAGGCGCAACTGTCCGATCTGAAGGCCGATGATGGCTCGGTAATTCCAGCCAAGGCCATGACCTGCTTCAATCTCGGCGGCATCGATATGGCTGGCAAGCCATTCACTACCCGTGTCGACGTAGCCGCGGGCGGTGTGCAGCCGCTATGGTTCGGGCTGGATATTCCCAGGGATGCCAGGCCGGGCATTTACAGAGGGAGCATCCTTGTCGATGCAGCCGGCGTCGCACCGAAACAGGTGCCGATCGAGATCGCCGTAGGGCAGGGCGAAGCGATAACGCATGGCGACAACGATCCATTCAAGCTGACGCGCCTGCGTTGGCTCAATTCCACGCTGGCCCAGGACGACACCCTGGTGAAGCCGTTGACAGCGATTGAGGTCCACGGCTCGGCACTGGGCATTCTCGGCCGCGAAATCGAGCTGGGTAGCGACGGTTTGCCAGCCAGGATCCGCAGCCACTTCGACGAGCGCATGACCGGTTTCGCCAAGCGACCTTTGGACGTATTGGCGGCGCCCGTTCAATTGGACGTGATCGATGAGCAAGGTGTGCATGCTCTCGACATGTCCGGTAAGCCGACGGTACAGGTCGATGGGCCGGCGCGCGTGCACTGGCAGACCAGTGGTCATGCCGGTCCGCTACAAAGCGAAGTCAAGGCCAGCCTGGAGGCTGATGGCACGCTGAGCTACGACATTGCGTTGACCGCCACCTCGACAACACATGTGAGCGATATCCAATTGTCGCTGCCGTTCAGTCATCAGGCCTCGACGTATGAACTCGGCCTGGGCCGTACCGGCAGCGCGTCGCCGAACGCGTTCGACTGGAAGTGGGATGTACAGAACAACCAGGATGGTGCGTGGATCGGTGCGGTCAACGGGGGGCTCGAGTTTCACCTGCGTGATGAACATTACCGTCGGCCGCTCAATACCAACTTCTACCATCAGCAACCGTTGTTGATGCCCGCTTCCTGGTCGAACGATGGGCAGGGCGGCATCCGTTTGCGTCGAGAACGCGAAAATTACCTGGCGCAAGGCTATAGCGGCGCGCGTACGATGAAGGCAGGAGAAACGCTGCACTACAACTTTGTACTGCGGGTTACGCCGTTCAAGACGATCGACCCGCCTGCTCATTTCGCTGAGCGCTTCTTTCACAAGTACGCCGACCTCGATGCCATCAAGGCCGACGGCGCAAACGTGGTCAACATCCACCACGCCACGCCGATCAACCCCTGGATCAACTATCCGTTTCTGGAAGCCGATGCGATGCGTGCTTATGTCGACGCTGCGCATCAGCGTGGCATGCGCGTGAAAATCTACGATACGGTGCGCGAGCTGTCTGATCGTGCGCCGGAGTTGCCCATGCTGGAAAGTCTGGGTGCCGAGGTGATCAGTGCCGGCAAGGGCGGCGGTTTCTCCTGGCTGCAGGAGCATCTCGACGGCAACTACATTGCCGCGTGGCATGTCCCCGAGAACCGCGATGCCGCCGTGATCAATGCGGGGCAAAGCCGCTGGCATAACTATTACATCGAAGGCCTCAACTGGCTGGCACGCAATGTCGGCATCGATGGCCTCTATCTCGATGACGTCGCTTATGACCGCACCACCATGAAGCGTGTACGCAAAGTGCTGCAAGCCAACCGGCCGAACCCATTGATCGATCTGCATTCGGCAAATCAGTTCAATCCACGCGATGGCTACATCAACAGTACGCTGCTTTATATGGAACTGTTTCCTTATATCGACCGGCTGTGGTTCGGCGAGGAATTCGACTATCAGAAAACGTCGCCCGACTATTGGCTTACCGAGCTCTCCGGTATTCCGTTCGGCTTGATGGGCGAGATGTTGCAGAACGACGGCAACCCATGGCGCGGCATGTTATTTGGCATGACCAGCCGGCTGGGCTGGTCGCCCGGCAGCGATCCGCGCGCGTTGTGGAAAGCGTGGGATAACTTCGGTATCGACCAGGCCGACATGGTCGGCTGGTGGGTGCACGATACGCCGGTGCGTACCGGCCATGCCGATGTCCTGGCTACAAGCTATGTGCGCAAGGGCAAGCAGACGTTGATCGCGATTGCTTCGTGGGCACCTCAGACGGTGAACGTCAAGCTGGATATCGACTGGAGAGCCCTGGGCCTGGATCCTGATAAGGCCACCTTGGTGGCGCCCGCGATCGATGGTTATCAGCCGCTGGCGCATTTTCGCCAGGGTGACACTATTGCCGTCGAGCCGGGCAAAGGTTGGTTGATCGTTTGTGGGACGGCATCAGGGAGCCGCTAAACGCGTAAAATCGGCCACAGCGGCCTGTCGAGTCGCACCTTTGGCGCTTTAAAGGGTAAAGGGGAAAGCCGGCATACAGCGGCTCGCAGCTTCTTTGCTTTCTCCTTTTACTCTTTCCTCCTTACAGGTCATCCCGGCCTTTGCCGGGATGACGGTGAAAACTGAGAGTATTCGAAGCCGCTCCATGACCGGTGTTGCGGCTAAAGTTGATACCGTAAAAACTCAACCAGCTTTTCGTAGTACTTCACCAGCCCAACGCGTCATGCGGCGGGAGTCCAGCTATCCGGACCTAAAAATACTGCCATGCCTGGCGACACTCTTCTCAGGGTGTTGGCAATGTAGGTCGTGAGCGTTTCTTGAGCACGCTTCTGCTTGGCTTCATCCCACTTATCCCAGGTGCTTTCAACATCGGGACGACGCACATTCACCTTGACCGTCATGCCCCTGGTCTTCGAAATATCGCGGCCGATCGTATCGCCTTGATTATAAGAAACATCAATGTTCCAGTCAGCATGGCCTATTGCATTGTTCAACGCGGTATCGAAATTCATGCTATTCCCCCTGTATGCGGCCAGGTTGGCCGCGGCGGAGTATCTTCCATGAGCGTGTGAAATATGGAAAGAAATAAGGGAGGTGATACGGCAATCTGGAAATTTATTCTGAGAAATTGAGACACTCGGTTAAGGCATCGAGCATTTCCAGCACCAAATCCTGTAGAAGATCCCGGTATTCACGCGAGTCGCCCGGTAGAGATATGACGTTGAAACCAGAAACAGCCGATATCTATTCCGAACCTGTAAGGCGTGCGCTTGCCTCGGTCGACCAGCGTTATATCTATCCGCCTGGCGCGGAAGGGGTGTCGCCCGTTATCCGCCAATCGTTCTCGGTGAGCAATGAGCCCGCAAGGTTGCAAATGCTTGCCTGGAGCGACTATCTCGGACGGTCGCTCGATGTGACGATTTCGCGCAGGAATATTGCTACCGGATTTCGCGGTGAGATCGATGCCTATGTGCTGAAAGATCTGGTTTATATCGATAGCCGTACCGACCCGGTGTGCCAGGCTCGCACGGCAGCGCGCATATCTATCGACAACGTGCGCAACTACGTTTTTCATGTGGCGGTGGAGGGTGTCGTTGAAACCTCGACCGGCTCGAGCGTGCATCGCAAGTCGTCCCAGTTCACGCCAGGTGTGCTTGCACTGGATATGAGTCAACCCATGCGCATGGAGCGGCCCACTTCGGCACGGGTGTTGGCGTTCTTCCTGCCGCGCGCCGTGGTGGATGCGGCCATTCCCGACGCGGAGTCGTTGCATGGCCGTGTCATCGGCTACACCTCGCCGTTGGGTCGCATCCTGCACAAGCAGATCATGACACTGTGCCGCGACTTGCCGGCGATGCATCCGGAAAGCGCGGAAGTTGCCTTGCGGGCGTGTGCCCAGCTTCTGGTGGCCGCCTTCGGCAAACAGATGCGTTTGAGCGGTGGTGCCCGTGCAGCCGTCCGCACCGCCGTGCATGAGCAGATCAAGCACTACATCCAGGCCAATCTGCATCGGATAGAACTCAGCCCCGAAGAGATACTGCACGCCCACACCATGCCGCGTCCGACGTTGTATCGGCTGTTCGAGCCCGAAGGCGGCCTGGTGACCTACATCCGGCACCGTCGGTTACGGGAAGCCGTGGACAAATTGGTCCGTTCTCCACTGATTCCCGTATCCCAGATTGCCCATAGCGTTGGCTTCAGCAGCCACTCCGATTTTACCCGCGCCTTCCGCCGCACCTACGGCGCAGCACCCGTGGAATTCAGGTCGCTGGGCTTGGAGTGGTTGCAGTCGTCGAACCACTCATGACGCCAGTCGGCGAACGAAGAACGCGAGGATCTCGTCGCGCGCCTTGCGCGTTGGTTCGCCTTCCTCATCGATGAGATGCACGGTCACCACATTGTGCGGTGTCTGCACCACCTTCTCGAAAAATTCGGGCACATTCTTGTTGGCTGCGCTATCGGGTAGCACGCGGCCAATAAAGCGATCGCCCAAAGCTTCGCTATAGGCCGCAAATCGCTGCGCCTTGCAGAAACGGTCGCCTTCGAAGCGGTAGGCCATCACGGTAAGATCTTCCTTGTCGAGCCGAGCCTTCACCGCTTGCAGTTCATCGGTGGCTATCTCCAGGCCGGCGGCGTCGTCCAGTGGTAGCGCGGGCTGAGATAGAACCGGCGCCAGCATCGAAGGCTCAAGCATCATGCTCAGCGCAAAGTTGCCGGAAAAGCACATGCCGATCGCGCCAACGCCGCGCCCGCCGCATTCGCCATGGGCCAGGTTCGCCAGTGCACGAAGCCATCGCGTCACGGGGCTGGAGCCGCCGGCACCGAATGCCCGAAATTCCGCGCTGACGCACAGGCGCTTGAAGATGGCCTGGCCGGTCTCAAGGTCGATCGGCTCACCATCGCGCCCATAAAGCGATGGCATGTAGACGGTAAATCCCGCTTCCCTTACCCAACGGGCAAATCGCGCGACATGCGGGCTGATGCCCGGTACTTCGGGAATGACGATCACCGCCGGGCCAGTGCCCGAGACGTGAACCATCTTGGTGATGTCGTTGAGCGTGATCTTTCGCGGTATGAAATCCTCGAGCGGGTCATACGCATCCAATGATCGTGTCTGCATGGCTTTCTACCTGGGTGGAGGGACTTGCATTTCACCGGTAAAAAGCGTTTTCTAGCAGTGTCCAATACGACTTCTTTCAGGCTAAATCGGCCAATGCTCGATTTCACCATACTCGCGCTCCCCGGTGCCTTTGCCTCGGGCGTCGGCGCCACCCTGGATATCCTTTCCAGCGCCGCGGTTTTCGCGAGCAAAGCAGGTTGCGCAGTGCCTCGATGGCGCGTGTACTCGACCCAGGAAGCGGTAAGGCTCAGCAACGGCCTGACGATCGACGCGAGCGTGCTGCCAAAAAGGCCTCGGCCGGATGGTTCGATCTGGCTGGTGCCGGGCCTTGGTCTCAACGATGCCGATGCGGTGACACGCCGGTTTTCGCAGGCCGATATCGCGCCTGCCATCAGGGCGCTTCGAAGGCATGCCCATGCCGGAGGGACCGTTGCCGCGTCATGCTCGGCGGTCTTTCTGCTCGGGGAGGCCGGGCTGCTCGCGGATAAGCGGGTCACGACGACGTGGTGGCTCGGCGGCCTGCTGCAGCGGCTGCATCCAGACTGCGTTGTCGATGTCGATCAGATGGTGGTCGCTGATGGCAACGTGGTCACGGGTGGTTCGGCCTTTGCGCATGTCGACCTTGTGCTTCATCTGCTGCGTACGCGATTCGGCCCCGCACTTGCCGATGCGGTGTCGCGAGCGATGCTTATCGACGGGCGACAATCCCAGGCGCGATACATCGTGCCGACGGCGTTGGCGCATGGCAACGAGCTTGCCGCCAGGCTGGTGGCGCGCTTTGAGGCGGGCTTGCCGAACCCACCCGGCGTGGCGGCGCTGGCGACGGAGTTTTGCATGTCGAGCCGTACGCTCTCCCGACATATCAAGGAATCGACCGGTCGCAGCGTTTCGGCCTTGCTGCAGAGCGTGCGTCTCAATCGTGCACGTATGTTGTTGGAGTCCAGCCTCATGTCGGTCGAGCAGGTGGCCGAGCAGGTCGGCTACGCCGATGCCACCGCCTTGCGGCGCCTTATGCGAAAAATGACGCGGGCTACGCCACGGCAGTTCAGGCCCATGGTGTTCGACCACAAGCAGCCGGCAAGGCACGGTTAAGTTTCGGATGGCGAAAGCCGCCGGCACCCAGGTGCACACATGGCGATCCAGCCAAGTGCTCTCATTACGTTTGGATCGAGTCAACCGCTGGAAATCGAATGGCCGTATATCGATATCACGCATTGTTTTAAACAATTGCCCGAGGCGTGTGCTGCGGCGCTTGTCGGGCCATTATCGTTTTGTGCCATGATGCGGCGGCTAGAAGTGCCATGTGGGGTGTTGTTCAAAGCATGACCAACAAGCGTGACAGCGCGCCGAATCTCCGGCTGCCACAACTGGCGGCCGCCGAGCCGCGCACGGACGCTCATGGCTTCGATGCCTTTCTTCGGGAGCATTACCGCAACCTGGTGACCTTCCTGCGTCGGCGCACGGCCAGCGAGCAGGACGCCGAGGATGCCGCCCAGGAAAGCATGACCAAGTTGCTACGCTACCGTGAGTCCGAGCCGTCCTCGGCCTGGAAGCAGTTGCTCTACCGTATCGCGGTCAACGTCGCGCATGACCAGTTCCGGGTTTCATTGACGCACTACAGCAAAGACCATGTCACGCTGGAAGGCCAGGATATCGCCGATACCGAGCATTCGCCGGAAGAGCGCGTGGCCTACGAACAGCAGGTGGCGCGGCTGAGCCAGGCCATCCTGGAGCTGCCGCCCAAGTGCCAACGGGTTTATCTGCTCAAACGTGTGCACGGCTTGAGCCGGGCGCAAATTGCCGATCGCTGCGGTATTTCGGTCAAAATGGTCGAAAAACACTTGGCTACCGCGCTGGTTCTGCTGAAGCGCAAGGTAGGCGATTCCTCGGCACGCACGTTTGAGTGAACATGGAAGAAAGAATTTCCGACCAGCATCCCGGAGCGGGCTCGCAGGACGAGGCCGAGCGCTGGTTCGTGCGCCTGTTGGAAGAGGACTGTCCAGCCGGGGTACGCGCGGACTTTGAGCGCTGGCGTGCGGCCGATCCGGCCCATGCGGCGGCCTATCGGGAAGTGGAATACCTGTGGAAGCAAAGCGGTGACGCCGTGCAGGATGCCGCGGTTGCCGCTGCAGCCCGCCGCGCGCTGCACCATGCGCCTTCCGAGCCCTGGTTCCTGGGTCGCCGCTGGCTGTTTCCGGCGGTGGGGCTGGGCTTCGCCATCGTGCTGGCCCTGGTGGCTATACCGCGCTTCTCGGCGCAATCCGAGCCGGATGCCGGCACGCATTACACCGCCCTCGCCGGGCAGCAGCGTACCGTGCAGTTGAGCGACGGTTCGACCATCCTGCTCAATACCGATACCGAGATTGTGGAGCGCTATGGCACCCAGGTGCGGCGCATCGACCTGCTGCATGGCCAGGCGCAATTCCAGGTGCAAGGCAACAAGGCATGGCCCTTCGTGGTGCATGCGGAGCACGGTACGGTCACGGCAGTAGGCACGCAGTTCCAGGTACGTATCGATGGCGACACCACCGGGGTGATCCTGCTCAAGGGCAAGGTCGACGTGGCCACGCAGGCGCCGGACGCGTCGCCGCAAACGGTATCCCTGCTGGCGGGCCAGCAAGTCGCGTTCGACCGGTCAGGGCGTATCGATGCGGTGAAACCCGCCGATACCGAGCTGGCCAAGGGCTGGACGCAGGGCAAGCTGTTTGCGCACGACTGGCGCCTGCCGGACCTGCTTGCCGAAATGAATCGCTATAGCGCCACTCAGCTGAGCATCGGCGACCCGTCATTGCGTGATCTTCGCGTGAGCGGGGCGTTCCGCACCGGCGATCAGGAGAATTTGATTCTCGCCCTGCAGGCCGGTTGGCAAATCCGTGCCGATCGCAGTAAATCCGGTCAGGTCATATTACGCAGCACGCGATAAAACCTGCCGTAATTCTCATTTTCAAATCAAAGCGGCCATTGGCCGCTTTTGTTTTTTATTCCGAGGTAGGCGTTTGGTTTTGTTGTCCGTCTTATCCAGGGTGACGCTGAGTATGCCGATGGCAATGGAGGGCAGGGGGACATCGGTGTAAGGGTTCAAGGGAGTCGCTGGACGGTTTTTTGCGGTGGAGGGGTCGCGCTAACGCGACAAAAAAAAGCGATCGAGACATGTGGCCTGCATGGGTCGCATAGGTCTTGTTCGTCTCAAAAAATCCAAATGGGAGTTCACTGATGTCGAGCAGTCTTCGTATGTCGGGGTATCGCAAGGCACTGCTGCCGGCGGCGCTGTCGCTGGCCATGTTGACGATGTCGGCGCATGCCGCCGAGTCGTGGGTCGGCACGAACACGCACGCCAGCTTGCAGAACAACACCAGCAAGGTGTCCACGCTGGTCATGACGGGTCATCCGACCATTGATGCCACGCAGATCATGCCGCTGGAAGCGAGCAAGCAATTGCACGTGATTGTCAGCCTGAACCACCGTAATGCCGACCAGCTGCAAAGCTTCCTGCAGGAAGTAAACCTGCCGGGCAGCCCCAGCTATCACAAGTTCCTGACGCCGGCGCAGTTCAAGGCCAAGTACGCGCCGACCGACGCGCAAGTGCAGGCTGTCGTGGCGCATCTGCAGAAGAACGGTTTCACCAACATCGTGGTGTCGCCGAACAACACGCTGATCGAAGCCGACGGCACGCCGTTGAGCGCGAGCGCCGCCTTCAACACCAGCCTGAAGACTTTCCAGTTCAAGGGCGAGCAGCATTTCGCCAATGACACCGATGCGATGGTTCCGCAGTCGCTGGGTGGCATCGTGGGTGGCGTGCTCGGCCTGCAGGACGTCAACAAGCCGCACGTGATGTCGCATCGCCTGAGCCAGGACGAGGTGAAGACCTTCGCCGCTGCCGGCCAGGTTGGCCACCAGCCGACCGATTTCGCACAGATCTACAACGCCGGCAGCACGCCGACGGCTTCGAACACCACGGTGGGTATCATCACCTGGGGCGACATGACCCAGACCATCGCCGACCTGAAGACCTTCACGACGGCCCATGGCCTGCCCACGGTCAACACGCTGACCGTCAAGGGCAGCACCGGTACGCTTGCCAACGATGGCGACGACGGCGAATGGGCGCTGGACAGCCAGGACATCATCGGTACGTCCGGTGGCGTCAAGCAGCTGATTTTCTACGCAGCCATCAACGGCAACAGCAGCGATAGCGGCCTGACCGACGCCAACATCACCGCCGCCTACAACAAGGCTGTGAGCGACAACGTCGCCAAGGTCATCAACGTCTCGCTGGGCGAAGACGAAACCGCCGCGCACAACTCCGGCACGCAGGCCGCCGACGACCAGGCATTCGCCCAGGCCGCCGCGCAGGGCCAGACCTTCTCGATCGCCTCGGGCGACGCGGGTGTGTATCAGTGGTCGACCGACGCCTCGACCGGTTCGCCGGGCTACGTTGCCAACTCCAGCGGCACGGTCAAGATTGACCTGACCCACTACAGCGTGAGCGAACCGGCCTCGTCGCCGAACGTCATCGCCGTGGGCGGCACCACCCTCTCCACCACCGGCACCACCGTGTGGGCCGGCGAAACGGTGTGGAACGAAGGCCTTGCACACGTGACGCAGAGCGCGAGCTCGAACGAGCGCCTGTGGGCCACTGGCGGTGGCGTGAGCTTGTTCGAAAACGCACCCGCCTGGCAGACCGCCGCGCTGGGTTCGTCGGTGACCAAGCGCCAGGTGCCTGACCTTGCGTTCGACGCGGCTTCGGCCACCGGTGCCATCATCGTCGCCAACGGCCAGTCCGGCCAGCAGTACGGCGGCACCAGCCTTGCCTCGCCGATCTTCGTCGGTATCTGGGCACGTATCCAGTCGGCCAACAACAATTCGTTGGGTCTGCCGGCGCAGGACATGTACACCAACTTCGTCAACGACAGCACCCCGCTGCACGACGTGACCTCGGGCAACAACGGTTACCAGAGCCACGGCTACAACGCGGCTGCCGGCTTCGACAACACCACCGGTTGGGGCAGCCTGGACATCACCAAGTTCAACGCCTATGTGACCCAGTACTTCGGCGGTGGCGGCACGACCCCGCCCCCGGGTGCACCGGTGGCGAACTTCACCGATACCACCAGCGGCCTGACCGCGACCTTCACCAACACCTCGACCGATACCGGCGGCACGATCACCTCGTACGCCTGGACCTTCGGCGATGGCGGCACCTCGACGGCGGCCAGCCCCAGCCACACCTATACGGCGGCCGGCACCTATACCGTCACGCTGAAGGTGACCGACAGCACCGGCGCCACCAACACCAAGAGCGGTTCGGTGACGGTGGCTACCTCCGGCGGTGGCGGTTCCTCGCAGCTGCTGACCAACAGCGGCTTCGAGAGCTCGGCTTCGCCCTGGACGGTGAGCTCGGGTGCGTATTGCACCAACAGCAGCTGCTCGGGTGAAACGGCCCATGGCGGTACCGGCTTCCTGTGGCTGGACGGCTATGGCTCGACCCACACCGATACGGCCTCGCAGAGCGTTGCGATCCCGAGCGGCAAGACCTCGGCAACGTTGTCCTATTACCTGCATATCGATACGGCTGAGACGACCAGGTCGACCGCGTACGACACGCTCACGGTGCAGGTGTTGAACAGCTCGGGCACGGTACTGGCCACCCTCGGTACGTTCTCGAACCTCAATGCCGCTTCGGGCTACACGGTGCACACGGCCAACCTGACCCCGTATATCGGTCAGAACGTGACCATCAAGTTCACCGGTAAGGAAGATTCGTCGGAGCAGACCTCATTCGTGCTGGACGATGTAACCCTGACGGTTCAGTAATTAGGAAGGCTTGATCGCCGCCGGCGCACATGGATGCGCGCCGGACAGGGATGGAGTGAAGCCCGGCCCCGATTGGCCGGGCTTTTTTATTGCCCAGGATTATTTACCCGGGTTATCTACCGGGGTTATTCATTGGGGTTATCTGGCCCGATTATCTGCCTGGAGCGGGCAGGCGTGAGTCGGCCGCTGTTTTTGCCCCTGAGTCCATGCTCTACTTGGGCTGTTTCGACTCAGTCATGGCATAGGTTGGTGAACGCGCGGGCAATCCCATGCATCGTTGGCAACGGCTATCCGGCAGGCTCCGCCGCCTGCCGCGCCACGGTGCCATGCGCGTTATAAACCGTTTGCGCGCCCTCCCGATCGCCTTGAGCTACGCCCTGATGCTGGGCGTCCCCTTGGCGGGACATGCCGCGTCCACGCAAACCCGCACCTATGCGATCGCTCCCAGCAGCTTGCGCAGCGCCCTGGACACATTGGCCGCGCAAAGCGATGTGGAGATCGTCTACTCGCCGGAGCTGGTGGCCGGCAAAACCACGCCAGGCATCTCGGGCCACTTGACCACCGACGATGCGTTGAGGCAGCTGCTGACTGGCACAGGGCTTACCTGGAAAGCAGTCAACGATTCCACCATCGTGCTGCAATACGCCGCCACGCCGCATCACAACCTGCCGCAGGCCAAGGCAGAGGTGATCAAGGAAGAAGCGCCACGCACGCTCGATGCCTTCAATGTCAGTGGTTCGCTGATCAATAACGCACAGATCCAGACCGCGACGCCCACGTACAGCATGAGCGCCGAAGCGATCAGTGCGCGCGGCTTCAACAGCGTTGCCGAAGCGCTGGAAAACATCGTCCTGGCTACCGGTTCCGTGCAAGGCCCGCAGACGTCGGGGTCGTTCACGCAGGGCGCGCAAGCTGTCAGCTTGAACGGCTTCGGCCCGGGGTTTACCTCTATCCTTATCGACGGCAAGCCGATCGCGAGTTTTGGCCGTCTATATGATGGCACCAACAACTTCACCAGCATTTCCAATATTCCCATTGCGATGGTGGAGCGTATCGACGTGATGCCCGGTGGCGCGTCGTCGATCTATGGGTCGCAAGCGGTTGCCGGTGTGATCAACATCGTGACGCGGCAGCACATCGATGGCGCGGAAGTATCGGTACGCGCCGGCGGCTATACCGGAGGCGGTGGTGCAAGCCAGCGCGTTTCCTTCGGCTACGGTCATGATTTCGACAAGCTCGACGTGCTGGCCATGTTCGAGTTCGACAACAGCCTGCCGATCTGGGGCTACCAACGCGCATTGACCTCGGGTACACGCGCCAATCCGAACGGCGTGATCACGCCCAGCCTGCAGGCGGGCATTCTCGATTACGGTACCCTCGATACGTTTACCGGCCGCGCGCAGGGTTTTCTCGATCCGCCTGCCGGCTGCGCGGGCAATCTGTTCGGCGGCAGCAATGCGCTGGTAAGCCGCAACGGCAATAATCCGGGCCATTACTGCGGTTCGACCGATCTGTACGGCTATACCACCTATAGCAACAAGAGCCGCAGCTATGACGGCATGCTCAAGCTCAAATACGACGTCAGCCCGACGCTGCGGCTCTATAGCGATGTGCTGCTCGATTGGCAGGAGCAGAAGTGGTACACCGGCGTCGACGGCTGGTTTCCCGATGATTTACCGGGCGGCGCGATCGAGGACGCCGACACCGGGCACATCTTGTATCCGGAAAAAGTCTATGCGCCGGAAGAAATGCCGCATGGCGCTACCGGGCAGATGGTTCGCCAGCAGGATCTGATGTATCAGGCGGACATCGGTGCCAATGGTCAGTTCGGCGAGTCCAATTGGGATTGGGATATCTACTACCTGCGTTCGAGCGACCGCACGCAGATCGTCGAACGCCTGGGTATCGCCTCCCTCGTCGATGGATTCTTCGGGAACCTGCTCAACCCGGTCGGTATCGATCCGGATACCGGCATCGGCTTGTATCGTCCCAATTACCCAGCATTCTTTGCGCCGCTGACGCCTGCGCAGTATGCGAGCTTTACCCAGGGTGTTGGTGAGTTCAGCAAGACCTGGGTCAACGATACGCGCGCCACTATCAGCAACACCAGGCTGTTCCATCTTCCCGGCGGCGATGCGGGCTTTGCCGTGCTGGTCGAGGGTGGCAACGAGGCGTGGTATGAGCCAGTCAATCCGTTATTTGCCGATGGCGACGTATTCGAACACGCTGCAACGGGTGGTGGCGGCAGGCGTTCGCACAGTGCGGCGGCATTCGAGTTGAACCTGCCGATGTTCCGGCAACTCACCGTCGACCTTTCCGGACGCTACGATTACTACTCGTCGGATGACGCTGCGAGCAACAGCAAATTCACCTACAAGGCTGGCATCGAATATCGCCCGTTCGAGAGCCTGCTGTTGCGCGGCAACTACACCACGGCATTCAAGGCGCCCGATCTTTCGGCCATCTATCTGGGGCCATCGAACTATTTCACCCAGGTCACCGATTACTACCGTTGCGCGCTGGCAGGCAGCCAGAGTTGCGACCGCTTTACCACCGACGTGATGGGGCAGTCGCGCGCCAACCGCAATCTGCAGCCCACGACGGCGCAGAGCTGGAGCGCAGGCACAGTGTGGTCGCCGACCGAGCGCTTCAGCGTGAGCATGGACTATCTGCACACGGCGGTGAAGGATGAAGTGATCGCGCAGGATACCGACATTCTTGTGCGGCAGGACGCGCAATGCCTGCTCGGTGAGCTCGACAATAGCTCGCCGCAATGCCAGGCCATTACCAATCCGGTCGACGGCCAGGTGCAGCGCGGCATCCTGAACGCCAATCTTCGCAACGCGGTAAGCATCCTGGCGGTAGGGCCGATCACCGGCATCACGACGTACTACGCCAACCTTGCCAACGAAGTGGTTGATTCGGTCGTGGCGACGGGGCGCTACCAGTTCGTGCCCACGCGCTGGGGCAAGTTCGATGTGCAATTGGCCTACAGCGACATGCTCAAGCACGACTACCAACTAGCGCCGGGCCAGCTTCCGATCGATGAGCTGACCAACCCTTTGTACAACGCGGGCTTCAAGAGCATCGTCAACGGCACCGTGAACTGGGTCAGTGCCGACAATCGCTGGAAAAGCACCGTATATGGACGGCGCTACGGTGCTACGCCGAATTTCAAGGCGCAGAACAGCGGGGCGAATGCCAGCGGTGCCAGCAGCCTGCACCCGTGGATCACCTTCAACTGGACGCTGGCCTACGAACCCACCGATGACCTGTCGTTGTCGTTATTGGTCAACAACATCGCCAACAAGATGCCACCCAGGGATCGCAGCAATACCACCTATCCGTATTTTGATGTAGAGGACTACAACGTCTACGGACGCGAGGTGATGCTGCAGGCCACCTACCGGTTTGCCCGTGGTGCTCGCTAGCAAGCCTTCCGACCGCAAACGTCGACGAGTTAGGTCGTGGAAAGTCGGCCACTGCGTGGCCTGTAAAGAGAAAGGGGGAAAGCAAAAGAGCTGCGAGCCACCGCATGTCGGCTTTTTCCCTTTACCCTTTACAGCGCCGAAGGCGCGACTTGACAGGCCACGCAGTGGCCGACTTTACGTTTAAATGCCTCCCACCAAACTCAGTCAGCGATCAGCCTCCCGGCGAACAACCCCACGTGTAGTCCTCAGTCAAAATTTAAGCCGCGTCTGATGGTTCGCCATGTCCGCAATCCGTATGATCCCCCTCATGGCCTTGCGCTGACAGGCAAGAACGGCCACGCCCGACTTTGAAATATTTCCCGACGGCGCAAGTCCGTCAGGAAGAAATGGACTTCAGTTGTCATGAAAGGAAAAGCCATGAGACGTCTACCGAGCTTGGTCATTCTCGGTGTCTTCGCGATGTCATCTCACGCCGCGACTCCAAGTATCAATGTGGGTTCTCTCTATGAATACATCGACAGCAACAAGTCGAATGTACTCAAGCGCGTGCGCAGTACGGGTGACGCCACGGCATTCGTGCGGGTGAACGTTACGGAAATGATCTATGACGCCGAAGGCAAGTCCACCGAGGTTCCTGTGGCGACAGAGCATCTTGCGCAGCAGCAAGGGGAGCATGGCAATAGCCTGGTCGCCAGTCCGTCCAGGCTTATCGTGCCGGCAAACGGGCAACACGCTACGCGCTTGGTCTATCAAGGCGACCGGGACAAGGAGCGTTACTACCGCGTGCGGTTTCTGCCTGTCGTGCCGGAGAAAGGCGGCGATGACTTTGCATTGAACGACACCGAGGCGGCCCAGTACCAAAGCGAGCTTTCGGCTGGCGTACGTGTGCTCACCGGCTACGGAATTGTCGTTATCGTGCGCCCCAGGGACGCACGCTACGACACGAAGGTGCAAGAGGATCCAAACGCCTTTACGGTGCGTAATCAGGGTAACACCACGATAGCTATCGACAATTTCGTCGATTGCGAGCCTGGCGAGACGAACTGTACGGCGCCACGAAAAATCCACGTTCTTCCGGGTCTAAGCCAGCGTTTCGAGAAAGTGGCTGGGCATCGTTATCGCTTCGACATGATCGAAGGTGATAAGTCAAAGAGAATGCAGTGGGATGCGTAAGGCTAGATAGCCGATCGCATCAGTCAACGAGCCACCTGGGCACATAAGTTCCAAAGCAAGGCTACAGGGTGTGGCCGGTCAGGGCGTGCGCTGAGATCAGGAGATAGAAGAATGGACGGGCGATACCGATGGATCGCAGCGATGGCGTTGTGCGGTCTCTCGAATACTCTCTTTGCACAGGATGCGATTCGGCATGAAGTATCCGTCGAAATCGATGTGCCGCACCGGACAGATATGTTTCAGGTGATCGACGTCGGCGGCTGGTCGGGGCAGGTGCAGCAGATGACTTGGGATCACGAGCGCCAGCGACTGATGCCGATGCGACGACAGCTTTATCTGAAGAGTAGCGGGTGTATCAAGGCCTCGTTGAGTTCGTCGCCCCGATTATCAAGTTGGGATCACGACATCGCGTTGGTCATTTCGATCCACGGCCTTGTATTGCCGGAGCCTGGCAAGGGCCATGTCGAAGTTGTCGATGCAGCGGGAGCGCCATCGGGGCGAGTGACAGATTTCACTATTGAGCCCGCGGCTGTTCCGGTAGATGGCTATCAGTCTGGCTTGTATCAAGGTTCGGTTTCCGTGTTGTTCGAAAGCGGCCTGGGTACGGATTGCAGCTAGCCATCTAAGCCTCTGTTAAAGCGACTTCGGTCGCGGCAAGTCCCACGGCCAAGTTGCCGCAATTGCGCGATGCGAAATTTCTGAAACACGTTACGTCACCCGAAGAGAATCAACGGAAATGCGATTCTCTTCGGTTCCTTAAGTTCCATGAAGGAACTCACTGCCTGTTCCTTTCTGGAACAGGTTCATATGGAGAAGTTGTTATGAAGTTCAAACGTACTTTTGCCGCAGTTGCAGTTGCCGCTGTCGCGCTGAGTTCGGGCGTTGCCATGGCCGAGACCAGGACTATGGACGTCAGTATCGAGGCCAACGTTGCTGTTGACGGCCTGCTGATCTCGCCGGTTGCAGGTTGGCACAACAATACGCAAGTCATGAGCTGGGACCATTCGTTGCAGCAACTCACGCCGGTCACCCGCCAGATCACGATGCGTAACACGACGGGTGGCATCAATGCTCATCTGGTCACGCCGGCCCGTCTCACGGATGGTGTGAATGGGATCGACCTCGTGGTCAAGGTGAACGGCGCAACGCTCACAACCACTTCCGCACCCATCGTTATAGCCGGTGATGCGGCGACGGTTCGCAATGTCGATTTCAACGTCACCTCCACAGCGCCTGAGACATGGGTCAGCGGCAACTACTCCGGCACCGTGTACATGGTGTTCGAGGGCGCCTGAACGCTCCGCGTTCTTTCCGTTACATAGCGTCCATATTCAAAGAGGGGGTGGCGCACCCGCCCTCTCTCCTTTGAGGTTTTCCCTTGCCGTATCGACTGCGCCATCTCTTCGTAGCCACCTTGCTCTACTGCGTGTCCAGCGGCGCAGATGCTACAGCCGGTACCCTCGGTAACTTGAGCTTGCTGGATCAAACCGAGGGCCTGCCTGAGGATTTTCGCGAGCACTTCTTCGATACCCCACTCACTGTGCGTGTGGAGCGGGATGGCCAGTTGCTTGGCGAGGCGAAGATCGTGTTGTCACAGAACAACACCGTGCAACTGGTGGAATTCACCGACACACACGACAGCAGGATCCCGGAATCCGAATGTCGGCATTGGGCCGACTATCTCGGCACGCCGCGTGCCTTGGGCGCATGCGAGAGCCGTTGTGCCAATGATCTGATGGCATTGCACTACAGCCTGGAAACCTCGGTATTGTCCCTGGTGACCGGTGCAGCCGAACACGACGAGACGCAGGTACGTCACTACGAGCTACCCGAAGGCGGCAGCCGCGGCCTGATCCTGCGTAACCAGCTAAACCTCTACGGTGACCAGAACGCGAATCGCGGCGGCAGCTATCGCCTGGATGCAGAGGGCAGCATTGGGCTCTGGACGATCACCGGCAGTTATCAGGCCGATCGCGGTGCGGGCACGGATTGGCGCCACTCCGTGCAAGGGCTGTATGCCCAGCGCGAGCACAAGGATCACTTTGTGCGTATGGGCTACTTTCAGCCAAACTTTCTGGGTGTGTCGCGGCAGCCCGTTACACCCAACGCGTCGGTCCATACGACGGTGGGCGTCATGGCAGGTTCGTCGGACAGCCTGGCCATCGACAGCAATAGCGCCAGCATGTACCCCCTGTATGTCACGGCCAATAGGCAGGGCGCAGTGGAGCTGTATCGCAACGGCGCCCTGATCTATACCCAGCAACTTGAACCGGGCCTGCAGCTGATCGATACGCGCCGTCTACCCGGTGGCATCTACGAGGTTGAAATGCGTGTGCTCGAAGACGGGCAGGTAACATCGAGCCAGAACGAACTGGTCTACAAGCCCACGCACTGGCGCAATCTGGAGCAGCGCTGGCGCTACAGTGCCTTCGCCGGGCAGCAGCGCACACTCCTCGATAGCCGCTCCGATCCGCGCGAAGGCGATCTCGCCGTAGGTGCCGTGCTGAACTATCTAGCCCACCCGCGCGCCATCGTCGGGCTCAGTGCACAGCAGACCGGCAGCGAGCGCAGCGTCGGCAGTTCCCTGCAATGGCAGGCGCATGATCGCGCCAGCGTGTATGCCAATGCGTATCGGTCCAACGAATACGGCTCCGGCATCGATATGCAGGGCTTGCTGACGTATCGCAACGGCAGTATCTCGCTCAACCACAATCGCACCTGGCTTGACAGCGACCGCCGGCTCAGGACCACGGCGGGTTGGACAAGAGCAAGCGCGGTGGTGGTCAATCATCGCCTGGGCGATCGCACATCGTTCAATGCACGCGTATCCCATAACAGCGGCGTGATCCGCGGCTTCGGCCTGGATCTGGCATTCAATCATCGCCACACCCTGTTCGACAGTGATGCCATGTGGCGTGCATCGATATTCGACCGCCCGATGTCGGTCAGCAACGGCAACCGTCGCAACCGTGGCATCGATCTCACGTTGAATATCGCCCTGGGCAGCAATGGCCGCCGCTATAACGGCAGTATCGGCTCACGTACCGGTGTCAACGGTCGCCGCGATCTCTACGGCACGGTGGGTCTGCAGCAGGATCTGAACAATGACTACGTTCGCACGATCATGGCCAACGCCACCGGCGATCGGTATGGCCTGGGCGTCAGTGGCGGTGCGCAGTTCCAACACCGTTCGTTCAGCGGCGATACGTACCTGCAGCGTTCCTCGTTCGACGGCATGCTCAGCGGCGGACTCAACCTTCAGAGCAGCATCGCCATCGGCGGTGGCAAGGTTTCGGCAGGCAATCACGCCGTTACCAGTGGCGCGCATACCGGTGTGATCCTCGATGTGGAATCGGATCTCCCCCGGGTCGCCTTGCGTGCGGACGAGCATCGAGGCGGCACGACATTGCTCAAGCCCGGCCGCAACTTTATTCCGGTGTCGGCGTACAAGAGTGGCAGCATCCAGATCGACTTCGACGGGCGCGACGCACCTGCCGCAGCCATTCATCCCTCGTCGGTCGGCTTTCACTTGAACAAGGGTGGCGTGGCCTATCACAAGGTCAAGGTGATGCAGACCGTCACTGTGATGGGCCAGCTCCATGGCAGCGACGGCAAGCCTCTGAAGGGGGCGCAGGTGCGCAATCATGCCGGTCGCAGCGTCAGTGAGGCAGATGGCTTCTTTACTCTGGAAATGAGTGCGCGCCAACCCACGCTCGAAGTCGAGCATCCCAACGTCGAAGGCTGCAGCTTCGAGTTGGACAACAGCAAGTATCGGCGCGAAGGCGATACTGTGATGGTGGGGCAGCTGCAGTGCAAAACGACTGCTCCTCGCGTCGTGACTATAAATCGGAATTCGGCAATGGAGGGCTAGTCATGCGAGGTCGCAATGAATCAACCGTATACATGTGCATATTGGGCCGACGCTTTACCGTATTGCTGTTGATATGCGGTTTGATGCATCAGGCAAGGGCGGTCGAGCTAACCTTTACGGCCGAGTTTCGGCCGAATGAAGCGAATCCGACACACAGGGTTTTTAAGAACACCACGCCGCAATCGGGTTACTGCGCTTTGTATCCAACGCGATGCCCAAATGGTGGCTTTTCTGTTGCTACGAATATCACGTTGGCCTATGAAAATATGGCTCCAGGAGGAGAAAGGAGCGCGGCTTACTTTGGCATACCTTCGGTCTTTCGTAACGTAAATGTCACCAACGAGCAGGGCGAGACAAAAAGATTGAGATGGCGAGCAGACAGCATGTCCGGCGAGTACGTTTTACCGGTACCTGCAACGGAGCTTGTTCCTGAGGCAGCGGATGTTAGAGGTGCTCATGGCGCTTTGTGGGGCAGTACTTGGGTCAACGCGCCAGCGAATTGCCGATACAGCGGGGAGGGCAGTTATCATCCAGTTTGGTATCGCTATCGTTGGACGAAACCAGAAAATGCTGCTGCGTGTGTGAAGGTGCCCACTCGGCAAATCCCGGGAACTATGCGAATCCGTGACTTCAGTATCGGCTACGTGCTGGAAGCTCCCGACCCATTGAGTATGAAGAACGGTACTTATCGAGGCGACCTGGCTTTACAGGTCGGACCAGGCGGAGATTTCGATTTTGGTGATCTCGCCACGGCGAGTGATTCCGTTGTCAACCTGCATTTCGTGCTGACAGTGCAGCACGAGTTTCGAGTGGATTTTTCACCCGGTAGCGATCGTGCCGTGTTGGCACCCGAGGGTGGCTGGAACAGTTGGATTGATCATGGCAGTCTGCCGACGCGTTTGAGCAAGGACCTACCATTCTCGCTGAGCAGCTCCGTGCCATTCAGTGTGACCTTGCAGTGCCAATACTCGCAGCCAGGCGGTGACTGCGGCCTGCGCAATATCACTGAGCCGACAGCGCCCGAAGTCCCGGTGGAGATCGCGCTTACCATGCCAGGCTTTCGTGAAATCGGGAGCAACGTGGATGCCTTGAATCTGAAGTTTTCCAAGGAGGGCACGCCGGTGCGTTTCACCTCGGATGCTTATGCAATCGACCGCGCCTCGCGTTTGCATTTCGACGTAAAGGGCGAGCATGTCAAAAGCATCCTGGATCATGAGGGTGGTCAATACCGCGGCAACGTGACGTTGGTGTTCGATGCGCATCCGTGAAAGCTGAGGATCGAACTGAATACCTGGACACGAAGGCCAACGGGGCTGTTGATTCGGTTGCGGCGACCGGGTGCTATCAGTTAGCGCTGATGCACTGAGGAAAGTTCGGCGTGCAGGGGAGGCTTCCGAACGGTGTTGCCCTCATAGGTTTGGCTTTGCCACCGGATGGAGCAGTCTTGCGTTTCGATATCGCGAGCATCAATAGGATGCAGACCGTCATTGTAATAGGCCAGCTCCAAGGCAGCGATGACAAGCCGTTGAAGGGCACGCAGCTGCGCAATTGCATGCCGTAATTAGTGCATGCCAATTCACGCTCGAAGTCGAGCATCCCGATGTCGTGGGCTGCAGTTTCAAGCGGGATAACAGCCGGCATCGTCGCGAAGGCGTCACCGTCATAGCGGGGACGTTGCAGAGCAAGGCCGCGGCGACTCGCGTGGCGACCATGAAGTAGATAGTGGCAATGGAGGGCTAAGCGATGCACAACTACAAAAACTCATCAATATTCCAGGGGGCGGTAACGCGAAGTCTGGTCGTGCTGCTGTTGGTGTGCGGCCTGAGTCATCAGGTCGCCGCGGTTGATCTGACATTCACGGCTGAGTTTCACCCAAATGCATCAAATCCGACCAACAATAGATTTGTGAACACCACGCCCAATTCGGGTTATTGCCAGCAGTGGCCAAACTATTGTGGGGATACGGCTTTTGGAGTCGCGTTGCCGTTAGGTCTCACTTTCGAAAATATGGACGTGAATGGTTCGGATCGTAACTCGGCATATTTTAAGTATCCTACGAGCTATAAAGATGTACCTGTCACCAATGACATGGACGGCTCACATGCGAATGTCCAATGGCGTGTGAATATGATGTCGATGCGAATAAATAATTGGAATCAGGTCGTCCTTGACGCTGGCTGGGCCGGTTGGGCGACTCCTTATCCTTGCCGACTTGTTGCTCCTCCCCTCTCAAATGGCCGTTGGTATGAGTTCATCTGGGGGCTACCCGAAGATGCTGGCCCCTGCGTGAAGAAGGTGCAGGGAGAGCTTTCCACGCCCGTGCTGACAAGTCGTCTCAGTATCGGTTACGAGTTAGTGACCCCCGATCCGCTGTCCATGAAAAACGGCATCTATCGCGGCGATCTGATCTTGACGGTCGGCCCAGGCGGCGACTTCGATTTTGGCGACCGCTCAACGATCAGCGACTCTGTCGTCAATCTGCATTTCGAGCTGACGGTGCGGCACGAGTTTCGAGTGGATTTTTCACCCGGTAGTGATCGTGCCGTGCTGGCACCCGAGGGCGGCTGGAGCAGTTGGACCGATCATGGCCGCCTGCCGACGCGTTTGAGCAAGGACCTGCCATTCTCGCTGAGCAGCTCCGTGCCGTTCAGTGTGACCTTGCAGTGCCAATACTCGCAGCCAGGCGGTGACTGCGGCCTGCGCAATATCACGGCGCCCACAGCGCCCGAAGTCCCGGTGGAGATCGCGCTTACCATGCCAGGCTTTCGTGAAATCGGGAGCAACGTGGACGCCTTGAATCTGAAGTTTTCCAAGGAAGGCACGCCGGTGCGTTTCACCTCGGATGCTTATGCAATCGACCGCGCCTCGCGTTTGCATTTCGACGTAAAGGGCGAGCATGTCAAAAGCATCCTGGATCATGAGGGTAATCAATACCGCGGCAACGTGACGTTGGTGTTCGATGCGCATCCGTGAAAGCTTCGGCTCGAACTGAATACCTGGGCACGAGGGCCAACGGGGCTATTGATTCGGTCGCGGCGACCGGGTGCTATCAGTTCGCGCTGATGCACTGAGGAAAGTTCGGTGTACACGGGAGGCTTCCGATTTGCAGGCGGTCTGTTGGCGGTGGCCGCGGGCCTTTAATTCGCAGCCGTGAGCTCGGCTTCACATGCGCAACGATAGTGTCAACCGCGCGAGGATAGAGCATGCGAGAGTTCATTCGATTGCTGGGCCGTACCTTTCACGTTGCCATCGCAGGTTTTTCCGACGATGAGCTGATGACACGCGCCTCGGCGTTGGCATTCTGGTCGGCACTCTCGTTTGCACCCATCCTGGTGCTGACCTTGTGGAGCCTGGCGGTATTGCAGCCATCTTCCCAGGATCAGTTGGTTGCCATGCTCGCCGGCGTGATAGGCAGGGAAGGGGCTGGCGCGATCAAGCTGGTGATGGACAACGCCAAGCAGCAGCCGAAGCTGGGCAATATCCTCGGTTTGATCGGTATTGCTGTGATGATCTTCAGTGCTTCGACTGTGTTCGCACAATTGCAGTCGACGCTGAACCGCATTTTTGGCCTGCAGATCAAGGGTGGCACACGCGAGGCGGTGCTCAGCTGGCTGAGCATGCGTGCGCGTGCGATCGGCTTGTTGGTGGGTATTTTCTTTTTGCTGATCGTTTCCTTTGTCGTCAGCGCAATCATCCAGGCTTTATTGCCAGGCGAGACGCTGGCGTGGCAGCTGATTGAAATTGTCGTATCGCTGGTGGTTTTTGTATTGGCTTTCGGTGCGATGTACAAAGTGCTGCCCGACGCCAACATTCCCTGGAAAGATGCCGCGCGTGGCGCGGTGCTGACAGCCGTGTTGTTCGTTGCCGGCCAGTTTGTCATCGGCCTTTATCTGGATCGGGCCAAGGTTGGCGGTGCTTACGGACCCGCTGGGGCCGTCGTGGTACTGCTGACCTGGATGTACTACGCCTCGGTAATTGTGCTGCTTGGCGCCGAGCTGACCCACGGCCTGGCCGTGGCCCGCGGGGCACGCATCGAGCCCAACCGTTATGCCGAGCGCGCAGACGCGCCGAGCGTTGCTCCGGAGCCGGGCAAGCACTGAATACCCAGGTGGATATGGCCGGCTTCGTGGAGATAGATGCTGTTTTTCTTGAAGACGGCGTTGCCCGCATAGGGCTGGCTTTGCCACCGGATGGAACAGTCCTGCGTGTCGACCATGTAGAAGATCGACTCGCTGCCCGAATACGTGGGAACGTAGAGGAAGCGGTCGTTGCCGAGCATCAGGGGTAGGGAGACGATGGCGACGTTGTCCTTCACGCTGCATGCCGCATGCCCCTGCCGATTGATGATAATCGGGCCTTCCCATGCGGTGGGTTTGTCAGCGTTGTCCGGACTGCCAAGGTTGAGGTGCAGCGTACCGACGTCGACGTTCGCTCCTGTAGGGTGAAGCTCTTGCAGCTTGCAGCCGGCGCTTGTTGCTTGAGCCAGCACCGGGATAAACAGGGTCCACAAAACGACGGGGATGCAACGGATGGCTTTCATGGCTCGATCGTCTTGTTATCAGGCGGCATTGTAACGTCAGGCTGTTCGTTGGCGCTCGTAAGTCGACATGCATCAGCCGACGACGACCCCGCGAGCGCGGAAGCTGCGTCGCCCTTCCTGCAGCACGGCAAGCAGGCGGTCACGCGTTTCGCGCACGTGAGCTTCGGTCAAGCTCACTGCCAGGTTCGTATCTCGTCGACGCAACGCTGCGAGCACGGTGCGATGTTCAGCCCAGCCATGGTGCACGGGGTCGCTTTCCAGCCATCGTGCACGCGATAACCGGATCATCGCATCGGCGACACTGCGGCTGATGAATTCATTGCCCGATAAGCGGGCGAGCTGCACGTGAAATTCAAGGCCGTCGCGTTGCGCTTGTTCGCGGGTGACTTCGGGGCCACTGCTTTCAAGCAAGGCTTCCAGATCGGCGATGGCGTCGTCGTCGGCTGCCGCTACCGCCAAACGTATGGCCGCCACTTCGAGGACTTCGCGGTAGACGAAGAGTTGCTCGATCTCCTTGATATTGATCGGCGTCACCATCCAGCCGCGTCCTTCGCGGCAGACAAGACCTTCAGTTTCCAGGCGCAACAGTGCCGCGCGTACCGGCGTTCGGGAGGCGCCCAACTGTGCTTCGGCCCAGCGCTCGGTCAGCCGCTCGCCGGGTCCTATCTCCAGGCCGAGGATCATCTCGCGCAGCTGTTTTTCGACATCGTGCATCTGCGTCATGGGTGCTGCCCTTGGTCTGCCGATTGACTTTCGATCCTGCTATCGGCAAGGTATCCCAACTTGGTATCCCAAACAAGCCGTGGCCCATGTCTGCCTTTAATGAACACTGGCGGCGCAATCTCGTCGTCTGCCTGTCAGGTGCGTTTTCCACGATTCTCGCGATGACGCTGATGCTGCCGTTCCTGCCGATTTACGTGGAACAGCTCGGAGTGCATGGGCATGCCGCGATCGTGCAGTGGTCTGGCGTGGCCTATAGCGCCACCTTCGTCACCGCCGGATTGATTGCTCCACTGTGGGGGCACCTTGGCGATCGTTACGGGCGCAAGCTGATGTTGGTGCGCGCGAGTCTTGGCATGGCGGTCACCATGTCGCTGATTGGTTTTGCCGCCAACGTGTACCAACTCGTCGGGTTGCGATTGCTGGCCGGCATTGCCGGTGGCTATTCGTCGGGCGCGACGATCCTGGTGGCTGTACAGACGCCGCGCGAACGATCGGCGTGGGCGCTGGGTGTGCTGTCATCGGGCGTTATGGCGGGCAACCTGCTTGGTCCGCTGGTGGGTGGTTTCCTGCCGCCCTTGATTGGAATTCGCGCCACGTTCTGGGGAGCCGGGGCACTGATCTTTCTCGCGTTCCTGGCAACGACGTTCCTGATCAAGGAACAGCCCAGAGAGATGCAGGCACAAAAGGTGCGGCCCAAGGGTGGCTGGGCGCAGATTCCGCAAAAGAAAGTGGTAGTGGCGATGCTGGCGACGGGCCTGTTGCTGATGTTTGCCAATATGTCGATCGAGCCGATCATCACTGTCTATGTCAGTACATTGGTCCACGATCCCAGCCATGTCACGTTGATGGCGGGGCTGGTGATGTCGGCGGCGGCGCTCGGCAGCATTGTGTCGGCGTCACGGCTGGGCAAGCTGGCCGACAATGTCGGCCATTCGACAGTGATTACCGTTGCCCTGGCTGTTGCCGGCTTGCTGCTTATTCCCCAGGCCTTCGTCACCGCAGGCTGGCAGCTTATCGGCTTGCGCTTTCTGATGGGCTTGGCGTTGGGTGGGTTGCTTCCGTGTGTGGCTGCCCTGGTTCGACACAATGTGCCGGACCATTTTGTGGGCGCAGTACTCGGCTATTCCCTGTCTGCGCAGTTTGCCGGCCAGGTGGCGGGGCCCTTGGTAGGAGGTTTTATTGGCGGGCATGTGGGCATGCGTGCGGTTTTTCTCGGTACGTGTGTATTGTTGCTGATGGGAGCTTTGTATAACTGGCGTGTCGTTGGATTGGCGCGCAAAGATTAGTGGCGCTTCTTTGTTGAGCGGTTGCTTGTTGAAATAAGTTTGTAATAACCCGGAGTTTCGTTGTCGATTGCATACAAGTTGCATGAAAACGATTTCGGTTTATAAATCGAAAAAACAAAATATTGCGAATCAAAAAATGTAATGCAGTTGGCTTTCTTTGTGATGCCAATCGCGTTGCCGAATGTTTGACGTAATGTTGTTTATCTATCTTCATGGAAGGGGGTAATTAATCATGAGGGATAGTGATGAAACTTCGTTTCCTTTCGTTTGGTTTTGTGGGGGCGTTGGCGCTCTGTTCGGCGGCGTCGCAGGCGCAGGACATGGGGGATATCGCCGGTTTTTCAAAAACGGCCACGTATCCGTGCAACAACGCGCAGTTCCTGCAGGATCAGCAAAATTTCGAGAATGGTGAAATCTCCGCGGATCAGTTTGTCGACGTCTGTGGCGTTGTCACCGCGGTACTTCCGGCCAAGCACACCCGCAGCGGCAACCACGGTTATTTCTACGTGCAGGTTGCGCAGGGCGTGACCATTGAAATCGTTTCCGACCTCGACCAGATGAGCGCGCCCAAGTGGCCGTGGGTGATGGTTGGCGACAATACCTATGTGCAGGGCCGTTATTACTACGATAACGATTCGAGCCAGGGCATCGACTGGACGCACCACGGCACGAGCAGCTCCTGGCCGCACGCCGGTTATGTGGTGGTCAACGGTACGAAGTACCAGTAAGCGACCGGTTGCACCGCAAGACGCCTGTCTTGCGGTGCAACAACATGACGGCAAGGTGTCGACGATTCGTCGCCGGTCGAAGTATCGGTTGGTCGAGCCCGCTACGGTGCTGTCTTTCAGGCTGACCGCGTGGGTGTTCCGTGCTGGCGATCGTTGCGTTGGGTTGGGTTTCCGCACTTCTCATGGGGTCCGTCGGCGCCCCTATGGATACGACGTATCTGGCGTTACCGCACGCACCTGGGCAGCGCGTAGCGCTGCATTGCATAGCACCCCTCAAGCCGAGTGGGCGCGGCGTGCTTTTCGTCCATGGGTCGAGCTTCCCGACACGGCTTGCGGCGGGGTTCGAATTCGCACCTGGCGATTCGTGGATGCATTTCATGGCCGATAGGGGCTTCCTGGCTTGCGGCCTGGATTTTCTTGGCTTTGGTGCATCGAGTCGGCCACCGGCGATGCTCGGTGCTGCCGAGGGCGCACCGCCCGTATCGCGGGCAACGGAAGCCGCGGACGAGATCGCACTTGCTGTGGCCCATATGCGGGGTGCGCGCGGTATCAATGAACTCCACGTCGTAGCCCATTCCTGGGGCACGATTCCGTCGGCGACCTATGCATCGCAACATGCGGCCTTGCTGAAGTCGCTGACGCTCTTCGGTCCCGTGGTGCCCGTTACGTCGCCGGCGGAGGAGGGCAAACATGGAGCCTGGTTTTCGCTCACGGCGCAGCAGCGGCTGGCACAGCTGCGGTTTGCCGATGTGGTTCCGCACAACAAGCACTTGCTCGAGGCAGCGATCGAGCAGCGCTGGGCAGGGGCATTTGCCGCGTCGAGCCCACATGTGCGGGGCGATGCAGTGGACATGATGCGGATTCCGGAAGGGCCGAATGTGGATCTCGCCGCGGCCACGCGTGGCGCCTATCCTTATGATGCCGCCACTATCGACGTGCCTGTATTTGTGGTTTATGGAAACTACGACGTCGTGGTCGATGATGCGGGTGCGTCTTTGTTCCTGGCACGGTTTACGGCAAGCCCGATGAAATGGCAGTTGCGCATCGACGACGGCACGCATGTGATGCATCTCGAACGCAACCGCCGTTCATTGTATGAAAGCGTGAATGCGTTTATTCAAGCGACAGAGGAAAGGTCGCCGTGAGCGAACCTGCGAGGTAGGCATGGACATCGAAGATCACGAGACCGGTCTGGCCCGCGTGGCATCGGCGATTGCCGAGCCGGCGCGCAGTCGCATGCTCTGCTGTCTGCTCGACGGCTGTGCGCGCACCAGTACCGAGCTTGCGGCTGTTGCAGGCGTCGGGGCACCCACGGCAAGCGCGCATCTGCAGCGAATGAAGCAGCTTCGCCTGGTGGATGTATGGGTGCAGGGGCGTCACCGTTATTACCGGCTGGCCAGTCACGACGTAGCCCAGGCATTGGAAGCGCTGATGGTAGTGGCTAACCCGGCGACAGGGCGCTTCGTGCCGTCGACACCGGCATCGCTGCGCATGGCGCGCACATGCTACGACCACCTGGCTGGAACGCTGGGCGTAGCCTGGCATGACCGGTTGCTCGCGATGGGATGGCTCGCTCCCACGGCAGATGCAGCCGACTACGAGTTGACGGTGTCAGGTACGCGCCGCCTGTCCGAGCTTGGCGCGGATACGACGTTGTCGACCCGCCGCCGCTTCGCTTACCCCTGCATGGACTGGAGCATGCGTCGGCCACACATAGGTGGTGCGTTGGGTGCTACGTTGCTTGAGCTGGGGACCAAGCGCGGCTGGTTGCGGCGTCAGCTCGACAGCCGGGCGCTGACGGTAACCGGCAAGGGTCAGCGTGAACTGCAGTCAGTATTCGGGATAACGCTGCAGGAAGGTGCGCTGGCGTAGCGTGTATCGACACTCGCTTATTTGCTTGCCGCATCTCGCTTGGGTCGGCGCACGGACCTGATTTTTCCGCTGCTTGCGCCACCACAGAAGAACCGCTCACCACCATCGGATTCGAGGCCGGACACCACGACGCCGGTCGGCAATTCCAGTATCTCCATCGTTTCGCCGGTTTGCGGGTCGATTCGCCTGACGTCGCTCGTATCACCTTCCCAGGTGCCATGCCAAAGCTCGTCATCGACCCAGGTGACGCCCGTGACGAAACGGTTCGATTCGATGGTGCGAAGAATTGCGCCGGTCTGCGGATCGATCTGATGGATCTTGCGCTCCCGATACTGCCCTACCCAAAGTGTGCCCTCGGCCCAGGCCATTCCCGAATCCGCGCCGCCGCCGGGTGCGGGAATGGTAGTCAGCACGCGGCCGGTAGAGGGATCGATTTTCTGAATGCGATCTTCGGCGATCTGAAACAGATACTGGCCGTCGAACGCTGTACCCGCATGCGCGGCGACATCGATCGATCGCACGGTTTTTCCGCTGTCCGGATCCATGGCCTTCAGGCTGTCGCCGGCACCAAACCACACCTGATGGCCGTCGTAGGCCAGGCCATGTATGGCATCGACATCGGGGAAGGGGCCGTATTCCTGGATGATGTCGGCAGGCGATCGTTTCATGGAAAACCTCGATGTGGTGGGAGCGACCTCGTGGCCGGGACTGGCGGTTGGGTCAGGGCTTGTCGCGACTGAAGGGAACTTCTAAAAGCCTCTCCTACCGTCATCCCGGCGAAGGCCGGGACCTATTCCTCTGCGCAAATGCTTGCCATGCGTTGCCTGATAAGCGAGGGGGTGAGGAGTGGGTCCCGGCCTTCGCCGGGACGACGATGAAAACCGAGGTTGTTCAAGCTTCCCTGCATGTCGCCATCCTAGTCGCTGGGCAGCGGAGCGGGGAGTAACAAGGTCGTCGCGAATCCGGGCAGGGGCGGGGTCACCCACCGACGTGCGCGTCCATGACCGAACGACTGCACTTTGCCGGCGGCGGCCAGGGTATCGAGTGCTCGCTGCACGGTGCGCTGGCTGGCGCCGAGCGCCAGGGCCAGTGCCGAGCTCGACCAGGATTCGCCATCGGACAGAAATGCGAGCACGGCAGCATGCTTTTCTTCGACCGGCCGGGTCAGCAGGACAAGCTCGCGCGCGTGCTTCGGTACCAACGCGAACCCTTGTTTCGTTGCGTTGATATCGGCCAGTTTTCCCAGCATGCGGCGAAGCCGCCCGATTTCGACGCGCAGGCGCACGCGATGCGATTCATCGATGAGTCTTGCGCGAAACGCCTGCGCAATGAGCACATCCCGCGACACGTCACCCGGCCATGCTTCGCCCAGCGCCTGGGCAAGCATGAACAACACCGGGCGCCTGGCCAGTGAAACCACGTCGCGCGCATCACGCACGAGGTATCGGCATGCGTCCACGACGAAGGTCTTCGATGTCATCAAGGCTTCGGCGTCGTCGAGCAGCACGAGTTGCTGTTTCCCGCCTGCAATCAGGCGCGCGGCCGGCGTGTTCAGGATCCGCGTGGCGCTTTCGACTTCCGCGGTCAGCGCGGGAATGCCTGCCTGAAGGGCGGCGCGTGCGGCCCGATCGAGCGCGGTACGTGCGGCACTGGCCCGGACGCGTCGCATGGCAATGCCAGCCAGCACCAGCTGATGAACGACCATCAGAGCCGCCGGCAGAGGGGCGGTGTCCAGGTCGGCAAGCAAGCGTTCGGCCTCATCGAGTTGGCCGATCAGCAGCAGGCGCCGTATCTGGAGATACCGCGCGTGCGCGGCATTGATCCGGTCACCATGTTGTTCCAGTGTCACCCGCGCGGCATCGAGCGTCTTCACGGGCCACCCCAGGTCGCGTGACGCCAGCGCAATCTCGGCCTCGGCGACGATGCAGCGGGCGCGAGCCAGGGGTTCTTTCGGTCCGAATGAGCGTGCCGCACTCAGCAGGAGTGTCTTGGCGCGTGGGAGATCGCCCAGCTGGGCCATTGCTATGCCGCGTAGCGCGAGTGCCGGCGCGTCCTCGCGCAAGGCGACCCGGTTCAACGCGCCTAGCGGGTCACCCGAGGCCAGCGCGCGTGCTGCGGCCGTGATCAGCGAATCCATTGGAATCCCGACACACTTGTCACTCCCACTGTCTCATCGCCCGGGTTCAGTCTATCCCACGGTAACCCAGCGCATCACACAGAGGAAAAGACCATGACAGTACACAAGACCGGGACACGCGAAGAATGGCTGGCCGCACGACTTGAGCTGCTTGACGCCGAGAAAGAGCTTACCCGCCGCAACGATGCACTGACGCAGCAACGGCAGGCACTACCGTGGGTACCTATCGACAAGGCGTATCGATTCGACACGGATCAGGGCAGCGTTTCGCTGGCGGATCTGTTCGGCGGACGCTCGCAGCTTGTCGTGTATCACTTCATGTTCGGGCCCGACTATAAGGCAGGGTGTCCATCGTGTTCGTCGATCGCCGACAGCTTCAATGGGATCGTGGCGCACCTGCAGCACCACGATGTTGCGTTCTGGGCGATGTCGCGCGCACCACTCGCGAAACTGCAGGCATACAAGCAGCGCATGGGCTGGACGTTTCCCTGGGCTTCTTCAAGCAGCGGCGACTTCAATTTCGACTTCAATGTCTCCTTTACCGAGGAGCAGCAACGCGCTGGACTGATCGAATACAACTATCAGCGCGGTGGACACGCCATGGACGCCACGCCGACGCCGGAGCCGGTAGTGCAGTTCGCCGACACCTGTGGCACCGACGCACGCACGTATGCGCGCGACCGCCCTGGCGTGAGCACCTTCGTGCTGGAAGACGGTGTCATCTATCACGCCTATTCCACCTATGCGCGTGGTGTCGATGGCATCTGGGGTATGTATCAGTGGCTCGATCGTGCACCCAAGGGGCGCAACGAGACGGGCGTCTGGTGGCGGCGTCATGATGAATATGGCGTGGGCTGAGCGTCGATGCCTACCGGGCGCAGTGGATGGTTGTTCTGGACGGTGTGCGCGCTGCTCTTTGCGGGTAGCGTTGCTGTAACGACGGTCTGGTGCACGGCCATGTCGGGCATGGGCGGGATGCCCATGCCCGGCGACTGGACGATGTCGATGACGTGGATGCCGATGGACGGACAAACCTGGGCCGGCCTCGCGGCATCGTTTCTTGGCATGTGGACAGTGATGATGATGGCGATGATGCTGCCATCCCTCGTGCCGATCTTGCGACGTTATCGCCAGGCTCTCCTTGGTATGAGCCATTTGCGTATTGACTGGCTTACCGCATGGATCGGCGCGGGATATTTCTTCGTGTGGACAGTGTTCGGTATGGTGGTCTTCGCGCTGGGCGCCGGGCTTGCGGCGCTGGCGATGCAACAATCGATCGTGGCGCGCGCCGTGCCCGTCGCGGCAGGCATTGCAATGGTGATTGCCGGAACGCTTCAGTTCACCGCGTGGAAGGCCCGCCAACTGACCTGCTGTCGCGAACTACCCATATATGGGCGAAGCCTGCCTGTGCACGTTGGTAACGCTTGGCGCTATGGCCTGCGCCGTGGCCTTCATTGTTGCTACTGCTGCGCCGGACTGACGGTGGTGCTGCTCGCCAACGGCATTATGGATCTTGGTGTAATGGCCGCTGTCACGGTAGCCATTACTGTCGAACGTATCGCCCCGGCGGGCAAGCATGTTGCACGAGCGATCGGCGTCGTCATTATCGTCATAGGGATCGGTTTGATTGTGCGGGCAACAACCGGACTTGGGTGAGGGGGCGGTCAGACGATTCGACAGAAACATTTTGCTGTTTTATTGGTATGCGCCCATTAGGACGGCTACTGCTTGCACGGGGCTAGCTGAATAGCTCTTCGAGCCAGTCGTCGACGTTTTGGTTATATCGCGCTGGATTTCCCTGCGGCCGTGCCGGCGGCGATGGTGTGGGATGGTCGACATGCGAGGCTCCCTGACGAGCCTCTCTGGGCGTCATCGCAAAACGGCGCTGAAATGCCCGCGCGAATTGGCTGCTGTTGGAAAAGCCCAGCCGCAATGCGATATCGGTGATCGATTTCCCGGCAGTCTTTGCCCCAAGGGCAATTTCGCGATAGGCGGCATCAAGGCGCTTGTCGCGAATGATCTTGGCGATGCCGCCGTCGGCAGCGAATATTCGGTACAGGTGCGCTCGCGAGACTTGATGGCGTTGCATCAGCAGAGCGGGGCCGAGTTCTCGCTCATAAAGATTGGCCTCGATAAACTCAAGAAGCTGCTGACGCAGCATCTGCATCATCGGTGTGCTGACCTCAGGTGTTGCGTGGCCATGCTGAGGCAGCCCCGCAACCAGCAGGCTGAGCAGCGACTGTTCCACCGCAAGGGCCTCTTCGTCGTTGAAGTCGGATGCTGTCCGACACACACTCAGGACAAAATCGGCAAGGATCCGGGTCAGCGGTCGCTCCGATGACATGATCGTGCCATGCAGGTTTTTACCGCGGTTTGCCCGATCCAGTGGGCCGCGTGGAAGCATCAGCGATACGGTGGAACCATCTGTCGCAACTGTGGAAAAAGGCCGGGCCAGATCGAACAGGCATATATCGCCAGGGCGAATGTGCATGGGATGGCCGTCGCACGTACTCTCGCTCGAGCCGACCAGATACAACTGCAACAGGTATTGGTCGAGCCCGATCTGTAGAGCCAGCTTGCGATCGCGCTGGTACTGCGGCTGGTTGAATCGCGATGATCCGACGATCACGGAAACGTCCAGCGGCAAGGGAGCGAGCTCTTCCCATGTCTTGTCCGTACCGCTGTTGCCGCAGCTGGCTCGCTCAACGCTGCGGCCGTGGCGCGCTGTGCGTCAGCGTGCAGTCTCAGATGCGTCGGCTTCGTGGACATACGTATCCCTTGTCTCACTACTTTCCCCTGTCGCATACGCTCGAGACAGCGGCGGATTCTATCCAACACGTCAATACGAAAGGTGATCCGGTGCTTGTTTCAGGAATGGCTGTCGTGTGCCTAATGGCACATATCAAAGTCATATCTGATATTTAAATCAGGAATGCCAGAGACAAATTGACGAATCTGATGAGACAAGTTGGATATCGTCGCCGCCTGTCATCCTCATAAACTTCCTGAAAGATTGGCGTCAGGAACGGGGGCGTAGCAACACCGCGCGGTGAGGGCTTGCTTGGCAGCCAGCGCCCGTAGGCGTTCGCGCATTATCTCGCTTTGTACTTGAGCGATGGCGGCGCCTGCCGCGTCGATCGAGTAGGGAGCTGGCGTCCCCAGGGAATCGGGAGGCAGAGCGTGCGGCGTTTTATCTTGTTTGTCTACGCAAGTTTCTACAAGACACTCACTCGTGCGGCCATCCGCCGCCATATCCCAGCCATCTGCCGTCGCGCACCGCCACGTGTCATTCGCTCGTGCGAAGCGCGTTCCCGCCGCGTGCCGCATCCACGGCCTTTGCTCGTTCTGTGTCGTGCGTGAGTTGTCTCCGCGCGGCTCTTCATGCTGCTGCGTCTTTACCTAAGCCCGCATTCGTTTGATATCCACAGGGGAAAGTGATGAACCGAGTATTCCGCATCGTTTGGTCCACCGCGCTCAACACTTGGGTGGTGGCTTCCGAACTTACTGGCAGGCATGGCAAGGGACGTGGTCGTGCTGCTGCGGCGATGACGGACGATCGGCCAGCTACGCGCAATGCATCGGGTGCATTGGCGCTGCGGCTGGGCCTGCTCGCGGCGATGACGGCGCTCTATGCACCGGCGGCCTGGTCCGCGGATCGGTTTTGGGATGTCAACGGCGGAACGGCCGGCAGTGGCGGTACCGGCGAGTGGAACACGACGTCGCCGTTCTGGAATAGCGCCAGCGATGGCGTCGCTGGGCCGTTTGTCGCCTGGAACAACGCAGCGCTGGACAACGCCGTATTCGCCGGTACGGCTGGCAAGGTAACGTTGACTGAGCCGATCACGGTGCAGAACCTGACCTTCGGCGTCAACGGCTATACGTTGACCGGAGGCACCCTGACGCTGGCCGGCACTATGCCGACCATCACTACCAGTACGGGGTCGGCCACCATCAGTTCGGCCATCGCCGGCACTGCCGGTCTCACCGTGGCAGGCGCGGGTACGTTGTCGTTGTCTGGAGCCAACACGTTCAGTGGCGGCGTCAATGTCACGGCAGGCGTGCTCAGCGTCGCCAACGATGCCGCACTCGGTGACGCAAGCAATGGCGTCACCATGGCAAGCGGCGCGGGCCTTTCCGCCACGGGTGCTCTTGGCGCCAACCGCATGATTACGTTGATCGGCGGTAGCGCAAACATATCGGGCGCTGGCGTCGGGTCGGCCAGGTTCACGGGCGCCGGTGGTCTGTCGATTGCCGGAGGGGTCAACCTGACCAACGACGCGAACGACTATACCGGCGCGACGACCTTCACCGGCGGTGGCATCAATAATGTCACCTCGATCCACGACCTCGGTGTGGCCAGCTCGCTCGGTGCGCCGACCACCGCCACGAATGGCGAGATATTCGTCAGTGGGGGCGGGGCGACGCAAACCTTGAATTATGTCGGTGGCCAAACGGAGTCCAATCGCGACTGGCAGTTCAGTAACACTTTCAGTGGCGGCTCAGCGCTCAGAAACTCCGGCACGGGTACCCTGACACTGAACGGCAACATGTTCCTGTCCGGCTCCAACACGCCAGCGCAGACCTTTACGGCCCAGACGGCCGACATCGTGCTGAACGGTTCGATCAGTGCCCTCGCGACGGCGCCGCGCGCGATCGTCTACAACGGTGCTGCGGGACGCTCCATCACCCTGGGCGGTATCAGCAGCTACATTGGTCCCTCCTACATCACCACGATCACGGTCAACGCATCCGATCTGGAGAACTCCGGCACCAATAGTTCACTGGGCAACGGCAGCAATGCGCCGATCGGCATAGTCATGCAGAACGGGACGCTGGCCTACACGGGTGCAGCAGCCGCATCGTCGGATCGCGCGTATTCCTTCGATGGCGCCAATACCATCGCCAACAACAGCTCCGCAGGCGGCCTCTCTCTTAGCGGCTCGGCCAGTTTCATCGCGGGTGGTGTAGATGCGATCACGTTGGGTGGCTCCTATACCGGCAACAACACGTTCGCGGGCGTCATCAGCGGTACCGGCAACGTGGCGGTCAACGGCGGCAATTGGTTGCTGAGCGGCGCTAACACCTACGCAGGCACCACCACGGTGACGGCAGGCACGTTGACCGTCGGTAACACCAGTGCCCTCGGCGCCTCGAAAGGTGTGATCGTCAACGCCGGCACGCTGGATCTCAATGGCCAGGCCATCACCGCGCCATCGCTCGCCGGCACAGGCGGCACCGTGGACCTGGACGGCGGTTCGCTTACCCTCAATGCCACAGCCGGCAGTACATCGTATGCAGGCAGCATCACCGGCAGCGGCGGCGTGACCAAGTTGGGCGCGGGGACGCAGACGCTCACGGGAGCCAACACATATACCGGCGCCACCACCCTTGGCGGCGGCACGCTGGCGCTGGATTTTTCCGCATCGGGTGCGCCGGCCAGCAACATCATCAGCGGCAGTTCGGCGCTCAGCATGGATGGCGCCACGCTTTCCATCAAAGGCGCAGCCGCAGCCAACACGCAGTCCTTCAACGGCCTCGACATCACTGGCGGCAACAACCGCATCAGCGCCACCGCCGGTGCGGGCGGCCTGGGCATCGCGCTGGGAGCGATCACTCGTAGCGGCGGGCTAGTCGATTTCGCCTTCAATACCGGCACCACCATCAGCACCACGAATGCGGATGGCGCACTCGGTGGCTGGGCTACGGTCAACCAGTCTGACTACGCGCAGGTGACGGGTGGCGTCATCACCGCGTTCACCAACTATGCGAACAAGGACGACGCGAGCACCTGGCTCAATGGCGACATCGTCAGCGATGAGGGCGGCGCTGCCAACACGCCGTACTTCGGTACGGTGAACGGCAATGTCGCGCTGGGCGGCATGAAGATTGCCGCGGCGGCAACATCGATCGTGAAGGTCGGCACCGGCAATACGCTCAGCATCGACGGCAGCATCATCGTGGCGCCCACGGCGGCCAGTGCCACGGAAACGATCCAGGGCGGCTCATTGACCGGTGGCGCCGGCGGAAGCCCGTTGGGTGTGCTGCAGAACAGTTCCGGCAACTTCAACATCAGCTCGATCATCGTCGACAACGGCGCCGCCACCA
>Ga0105240_10000527_pt1 | contig 70431 bp, 68 predicted proteins | sample KBSC54metaG_FD_80426 | JGI IMG/M metagenome (GOLD analysis project Ga0105240, IMG submission 80426) | Corn rhizosphere microbial communities from Kellogg Biological Station, Michigan, USA - KBS C5-4 metaG | ecosystem: Host-associated > Plants > Roots > Rhizosphere > Soil | place: Michigan, USA...
CGCCCTGAAATGATACCTTCCCTCTCGCCCGGAGCGATCGTCCGCATAGTCGATGAAAGCCGGTTCTCGCCAGCGCCTGGGCAATCAATTGCCGAGTACGTTCACTCTCTTTCCTCAAAGCAACTTAGAATGACCGTTACGTTTGAGGACCGATCTGGCGAAGAGCGCGCAAGGGATTTCTGCGTGGTAGCAACCGGGCGCCACGTTGTGACCGGGTCCCTTGCGGTTACCTTTTATGCAGGAGGATTGAGGATCGTAACACCTGCAGTAGCCACACGACGCAACGACGGCCCGGTGATCGGAATTTCGAATAGACCACCTCTCGGCGTTTCGGACAATCTTCCTGGCTTCCAGCATGTCCCGAGCATCGGCGAGGACATTGCCACAAAGTGTTGGGGGATGACAAGAGCCAGGTCGGCGAGTCAAATAGTGGGGCGCTCCACAGCAACGAGGTTAAGAGACCAGAGGAAAGTCGCAAGAGGCGGAATCCGGTAAGGCGGAACGCGACGTACGAGGAGATCGATGAGGCTTTGCGTGAAGCAGCGAGGGGGATGCCCAGAGGTCACGAAGAAGTTTTCCGGCTTCTCGATGATCGTAAGGTTCGGGTTCCCAACAGAAGCCCATTTAAAGCCGCTGGCGGATGGTTGAAGGGTTTTCACCGTGACCGCCATTCCGCAAGCGTGTGGCTCTCGCAGGCCTGGGGAACTCTAAAGCTCCCATCTTTCCCGCGAGGCCCCCAAAAGTAGTTTCAGAAACTACTTATACCAACTATTTATTTCGTGACACAACATCATACGGGTGAATGAGTTGCCGGGAGAATCGCCCAAACGCTGCGTGGCAAGCACTAGACGATTACGGCGTAAAACCGCACAATCCAATCAGAAATTGAAGTTCCTATTTCTCCCCTCGCCCTGGGGTCATCGGGAGACGAGAGGGGGAGGAGCGTCTAAGCAGCATGTTATTTGTTGGTCCAGAACTACAGGAGATGGTCGTCCGCACTGTGTCCATGATCGAGCTCCGGAATGAGCACGGCCGCTGCTGCCGAGTCCTTTCGAGTGCCGAAGCACTCGCCTTGGACCTTGACCTGTTTGTAGGGATCGGAAACCGGCGCCGCATCAAGTTTCTGCGCAAACACACCCAGAAGTTTGTACTCAATGCCGGAAGTCACACGACGCAGAGAGTGAAAGGCGAAGCCAAGGTAAACATCGCCCACCCCCTGATCCGGGAGCACCGGCCGGTTCGGGAGTAAATCATGACAAAATTGATAACGATTCCGAAATTCGCGGAGGCAACCGGCCTGCAGTACCGGCTGTGTCTTCAATTGGTTGAGAGCGGCCACATCCCTTCGATCTGTGTCGGACGCCGTAGACGAATCGATGTTCGGTGGATTGAGCAATGGTTGGCCGGTGGCGGCTATCGGCCGTCCGAGCAAGAATCACTGATAGGAAGGAGCTAAGTCCCGCTGAATAGAATGACGAGCGAGGAGCTAGTGTCCCGCTTACAGCACGGATTGGAGGCCGGAAGCAACTGACGAATTGCATCGCTATCTACTCCAGAACGCTGACTGTTCGGAACCAAAGATGTGTCCACCCGGTAGCGTTAACCCTAGAGATAACCTCTTGCGCCAGGGCCGGGGAGCACGGGGAATCAACTCTTTTCTTCCTGTGCTTCATCCCCCGCTTCTTACATGGCGAACGGGTGGCGGATTTGCATAAGCGGAAACCCCCAGCGCGGCGGCGCTGGTTTTCGGATCCACAACACGCTTTTTAGGGCAGCAATATGATCGCAAATAGGATGTTCGAAAGGCACTTCACGCCGCGGGAGTTGGGCAAAATTTGGGGATTCAGTGAGGACACCATCCAGCGGTGGGCAGAAGAAGAGGAAGGTGTACTGAAATGCGGCTCGGAAGGAGGCCGAGGGAAGAGACGAAAAATCACTCTTCGGGTTCCAGAGTCCGTTGCGGTTAGAATCTATGACAAGCACTGCGTGAAAAAATAAATCCATGCTCACACCCTATCGTCGACATCTTGAAACTTGTCCTCATCGCTCAAAGGGGCGCGCGTACACGAAATGCCCTTGTCCAATCCACTGCGACGGATTCGTGGGCGACCAACGTATCCGCCAGAGCATGGACACGACCAACTGGGCTCGGGCCCGGCGTCGCGCAGACAAAATTGAAGAGGAAGTTAGCAGCGGTCGAGTTCGGAAATCTATAGCGGACGCGGCCGCCGCATTTCTTTCGGATAGGCAGATTGAGGATTCCACTTCGCGGAAGTATCGTCGGATCATGAGGCGGTTGACGGAGTTCACCGCGCGCGAAGGCCTGGAGGCAGTTGATCGAATCACCCTTTCGAATCTTGATGCCTACCGATGCGGACGGAGTCTTAATGCTCTCAGCTGGAGCAAGGAATTACAGCTTCTACGGACGTTCTTCTCCTTCTGCGTCAAGCGCAAATGGTGTGAAGAGAACCCGGCGAAGGATATGCGCATGCCTTCCGATCCGAAACCGCGGCCCCGAGAGCCATACACGCAACAGGAGATAACAAGCATACTGGCTGCATGCGGAACCTTCGGCAGGGGTGCCTACGAACGCCTTCGGGCACAGGCGATGATTCTACTACTTCGGCGGTATGGTCTCCGAGTTTCCGATGTCGTCACTCTGGAGCGGGACCGCGTACGCGACGGCCGGATATTCGTGCACGCGATGAAGAATGGGGCCGCACTTTGGTTGCCACTGTGGCCTGATGTGAAGGCAGCGCTCGAAATACTACCGGCACCACACGATGCGCCCGCGGACTGCAAATATTTTTTCTGGACGGGATCAGGGTTCCGCGAGAGCGTGATCAAAGTCGCGTGCAGAACCTTGCGCGCAGTTTTTCGCAAGAGTGGTGTAAAGAACGCGACCTCGCATCGTTTCCGCCACACGCTTGCGACGGAACTCCTGGTCCACGGCGGTTCGATTGAAGACGTCGCCAACATCCTTGGTGACAGTCCAGCCATCATTCGTAAGCACTACGCTAAGTGGAGTGTGGCCTACCAGCTGAGAACTCTCGAACTCTTAGAACGGATTCACGGCACACCAGCGGCACAGGAAGAAATTGCGGACGTAAGTGCAATGGTTTCAACAGTTGAGATGGTGGCGAAGGTGGGGGTCGAACCCACACGTACAGTGAAGTACGCCAGATTTTGAGTCTGGTGCGTCTGCCAGTTCCGCCACTTCGCCACGGACTGAGATCACCATCATACCACCCGTCTCTGCCAGAGGCGGCCCATCAGACGGCAATCAGAAGGACCTACTGCGCGAGTTTCTCCATGATCAGACTTAGTCGTTCATCACCTGGCTCGCAGGATGCGCGGCGGGCTTTCCATAACTTTTCCGCGAGAGAAAGCTGCTGTTCAGCGAGTTCGTTTGTGAAGGGCGGCTGCGCCTTCGCTGAGAGGGCTGCATTTGCCGCCCCGAGCAGATCGCCACTCCTGCTGCAGGCCTGGTAAGCGTCTCGGGCCGACTGGAGAATCCGCATGCTGCGTGCGAACTTCTCTTTCGAACTCAGGCGGCGCGGCGTGGGGTCGAGCGCGGTCATCGAACTGGCGAGTTCCAATCGCTTGCGAGCCTCGGAATCTTCCGGATTCACCCGTAGCGCATTCAAAAACGCAGACTGCGCCTGATGATAATCTCCGATGCTCAGCTCGGCTTCGCCCAGACCTTTGTACGCTTCACGGTCCTTCGAATTTCCCTGGAGAAGCGCGTGGTAGACGCTTATGGCTCGCGCTGGCGAACCCGCAACGATGTACAAATTTGCGATCTGCTTTTGGAGCGATGGATTTCCCTCGGTTTGACCTTCGAGCGGCAGCGTTTCGGCCAGCATCTCTTTCGATGCGTGCCGGCGCTCCAGCAGATCGATCAATTCCAGGCGTGTTTGAATTTGATGGGATGCCGCATCGCCGCTCCATATTCCATAAATCGCGCGATGATAATACGATTCGGCGGCGGCCAGATCTCCTTTCTTAACCATGAGCCGCGCCATGAGGAGATTCGCCTGCCCGTAGGTGGAATTTTTCTGCAACACATCCTCGAGCAGGGCTTCCGCCTCATCGGTCTTGCTGTCGGCTATCAATGCAACCGCGAGCTGCATCTGATACCGGCGTTCATCACGCACAGCGGTATACGCCCTGCGCAACACCTCCACCGCTTCAGCCGCTTGCCCTTTCTCTAGTAGCCCCGTGCCTTCCAGATAGAAACTGCTCGCTTCGGCCTGCACCTCTGCCCGCTCTGTCTTGGCGAGATAAACGTCGATCGTCCATAGTCCAAAGATGATGACCAACACGATTGCGGAGACGCCGAGCGTCAGGCGCGCGGACGATTCCGATGTGGGGGCGGTAGGACTCATGCCTGGTGCTTGCTGCCCGCCGCGGCCATTTCCTCGGTTACTCCGTAGGCTGCGAGAACACTGGGCAGTGTGACGACGCCGTAGATGCGTCGAATGTCGGCGCGGCTGACCACTGGAATGGTATCGATGCCAGCCGCGCCCATTCGTTCCAGGGCCAAAGAGAGAGGATGGTCCGGGTGGACGTAAGGGTATTTTCCGTCAAGCTCCACGATGTGCCGCAGGAATTTGACCGATGGATCTCTTACGCCCTCGATTTGCCGCGCGGCAACAATTCCGTAGAGACGTTCGCCGCTGCCGACCGGCCAGGCGTTCCGATTCGCCTCTTGAAGCCGGCGGCGAGCGGCACCCAGGTCCATCTCGAGTGGCAGAAGTTCCGGCCTTATCTGCATGACCTGCCCGACGCGGGTTCCGCTGAGTTCTTCGCGCGATTCGCCGGTGGGCAGATAGACGCCTTCCTGAAGGGCAAGGGCTTCGTAAATTGGCTCGCGCTGCAGTCGCTGCGATATGAAGAAGCTGATCAGATTGGAAATCATCAGCGGCACGATGATGGAGTAGTCGCGTGTCAATTCGAAGATCATGATCACGGATGTCATCGGCGTCCGTATGATTCCCGCGAAAGCCGTTCCCATTCCTACCAACGCGTAGGCGCCGGGGTTGGCGGTGATTGCCGGAAAGAAATGATGAGCGACGCTTCCGACCGAGCCGCCGATCATTGCACCGATGAAAAGGCTTGGACCAAAAATGCCGCCTGCGTTTCCGGACGAGTAGCAGCTCGCCGTGGCAATGATCTTCAGCACGGCGAGGATGGCCACGGTCTTTAAGGGAAAATCGCCGGTGAGAACACGATCGACATAACCGTAACCAACTCCCAAAACCTCGGGCATGTACCAGCCAAGCAGACCTACCAGCAGTCCTCCAGCCGCGGGCTGAAGCCAACCGGTGGATGCCGGAAGCTTTTTGAATAGAACTCGGATCTTCAATAGAAGTTTTACGAAACAGACCGAGCCGAGACCGCCGACAACCCCGAGTACTGCATAAATCAGAAATTCAAAGGGGCTCACAAGATGGTAGGCAGGGACGTGAAAGAGAGGCTCGTCGCCAAGCACCAGGTGGAGAACCATCCACGACGTTGCGGCGCTGATGACCACGGAACCAAGTACTGGCGCGTGCATGTCGCCGAGGATTTCTTCCAGTGAAAATAGCACCGCTGCGATGGGAGTATTGAACGCGGCGGCAAGCGCGGCCGAGCAGCCCATGGGAAGCAGAGCTTTTACGTTTTCCGTGCTGATGCCGAGCCGCCTGCCGAGCACGGAGGCAATCCCCGCACCGACCTGAACGGATGGACCCTCGCGGCCGAGCGCGATGCCGCTGGCCAGCGATGCAGAGCAGAGAAAGAATTTTCCCAGGACAGTCTTCAACGAGATGTAGCCGTTGTCGATAAAGATGGCGAATTTCGTCTGCGGGATGCCGCTTCCACGGGCGTTCGGAAAATACCTGTAGAGCAGGTAGCCGGTGCTCAACGCGCCGGTCACCGGCAGCAGCACTCTTCGCCAAGCCGCGCTCCCGGGAGGATACATTCGCGCGGCAAGACGCCCGGTCAGAAGTATGAAGGCCACAACGACCAGCCCGACCAACACGCCGATTACCAGGCTGAGGAGGATTACAAGTTGGTCCTCACGATTTCGAAACCGCTCGATCCAGCCAAGGAATTTTCCCTTGGGGGGCGATTGCGTCATTACAGGTTGATTCGCTCCAGCTTGATCTTCGCCATGTTCCATTCGCCGAGGCCCAGCGCTCCGGCGATCTCAACGTGTTCCGGTTGGCGGCGTTCGAACGTGCTGAACTTATCCGGCAGGTCTTCGGCAATCGGTTTCATGCCGACGGAAGCGCGCTTGGCGTCGATCGCCTGCCAACCGATACGGTCGAGAGCAACGGGGTCGGTGGCGAAATACATGGTTTGGTGCTCCCAGACGAATTGCGGACGCGCACCCGGACCACCGTGATAGAGGCCTTTCGTGCCGTCAAGGATATTGAGGACAACTTTATTGCGGATTACAGGCATGGAAACCACGGCGGGAATGAATGCGCCGCAGGCGTTGAGCGTGGTCGTCCCATGACTGCGGCTGACGTTATTCACCAGGCCGTGCGAAAGATTTTTCAAAGCTAACGTGATGCCGGCCGATTGATGATCCTTCAGCACGGGCAGATTGATCAGCTTGTTCACCTGCTTGGTGATGAAGAGCGCGGCGTACGACCTTCGCGCAGCCACGTTGTCGATGTCGAACTGCGGCAGCGTGAGAGCCATCTCCATATAGTGCTCGGGATCGTATCCGTCGATGTCGAGTTGCACATCCTTGTAATCTTCGGCGGCGTGCGACATGCGCACTCCCTCGGGGAGCCATTTGTCGTAGCCGGCATCCATGAACTGTTTACGGTACCGGTCGTAAACCACGATGTCTTTGTTCCTGATCCCGGCCGAATTTAAACCTGCGATTACCTCGCGCACGGTTTCTGGAGATGACATCACGTGCGGCTTGCCAACCGGATTCAATTTAATTCCGACCACGTCTCCCGGCTCGACGAATTGGCTCCAGGCAGACTTCGAATCGGGTGCGCCGGTGAGCTTCATCATGCCGGTTCGAATCATCCGCTGAATGGGCTCCGCTTGAAACGCACCGGAAACGATACACTTCGGATCGTTGACGGCGACGACCTTCCCGCGATAAAGCCCGGGGAGCGACAACTTGGTCCGTTCGGACTTGGATGCGACCTGGGCGCTCAAGGCAAGTTTGGAGGAGGCGGCCATTCCGGCGCCCACTCCGGTGAACCACTGGCGGCGAGTGAGACTCATGACAACAGGATATCGAAACCGGAGTACAATCGCTGGAAAGATGGAACAGGAATCTTCGACAGCGTCTGCTACAGGACTTCCAATGCGCGTGCTCGGACGGACGGGCGCTCGCGTTTCGATCATGGGAATTGGCGGGTGGCACGTGGGTGCGATCAAAGACGAGAAGGAAGCGATGCGGGTGGTCCACGAGGCCGTGGACGAGGGCGTCACGTTCTTCGATAACGCCTGGGACTACCAGGACGGCCATGCCGAAGAAGTGATGGGCAAGGCTCTGGCCATGGATGGCAGGCGCAAGAAGATCTTCCTGATGACAAAAAATTGCGAGCGCGATTACGCGGGTTCGATGAAGTGCCTCGAAGATAGTCTGCGGCGCTTGAAAACGGACCATCTCGACCTGTGGCAATTTCACGAATGCGTGTACGACAACGACCCGGATTGGATTTTTGAAAAAGGCGGTATCAAAGCGGCACTGGAAGCCCGGCAGCAAGGCAAGGTCCGATTCATCGGATTTACCGGGCATAAGGATCCGCGTATTCATCTCAAGATGCTTGCCAAGCCTCACGATTGGGATGCATCTCAGATGCCCATCAGCGTGATGGATCACTTCTATCGCAGCTTTGAGAAAGAGGTGATTCCGGCTTGCCTCGACAAGAATGTTGGCGTGATCGGAATGAAGGGGCTGGGCGGCGGATTTCTGGATGCGAGATTCCTTGCCGGAGACGTTGGACTTACTTCCGGCGAATGTTACCGCTATTGCCTGAGCCTGCCCGTGACGGTGCAGGTGATGGGCGTGACTTCCTTGCAGCAACTGAGACGGGGCATCGCCCTGGTGCGCGGCTTTCAGCCGATGGCGGCCGAAGAAAAAACGGGCCTGTTGGCGCGGGTAAAAGATGCCGCGGGAGACGGCCGTCACGAACTGTTCAAATCGTCAAAACAGTTTGACAGCCCCCATCACCGCAAGCAACATGGATTCGATTTAGCGACGGCATAAAATGCGTGTGTGAGTGACCGGACGCTTCGAAGATACAATTGGGTCTAATGAGTCTCGACATCGAAGAAAGCGTCAGGGAAGGAATCGTTGTTCTTCATTTGAACGGCCGTTTGATTGTCGGTCAACCGGTCACCGATCTTCGCGCGAAGATCACTGAGCTGGCCCAGAAAGGCACTCCTAACGTGGTCCTCGACATGACCAGAGTGGACTACATTGACAGTACCGGTCTGGGCGGAATGGTCATCGGCCACACGACCCTTAAGAAAGCAGGCGGCGCGCTGAAACTGCTCAACCTTAACCGGCGCGGCATGGAATTGCTGGTGATCACCAAGTTGAACACAGTTTTTCCGGCCTTCGACGACGAGATCAGCGCGGTGAATAGCTTTTTCCCCGGGCGCGAGATCAAGAAGTTCGATATTCTGCAGTTCGTTCAAGACCACAAAGACGAAAACTCGCTGGAATAGGCTGGAGATCGCTTGCGGCTCGTCGTCATCGGTGGAGTAGCGGCTGGTTTGAGCGCGGCTGCGCAGGCACGGCGGCTGGATTCCAATCTGGAAATCGAAGTTCTGGAACAAGGGTCCGATATTTCTTACAGTGCGTGCGGGCTTTCCTACTTCATTGGCGGCGAAGTGCGGCGCATCGACGATCTTGTCGTCAACACGGCTGAGAAATTCGAGCGAGAACGCGATGTTCGTGTGCGGACTCGCGCGCGGGTGACCGCTATCTCGCATCCTCGCCGCGAAGTCTCACTCGAAAACGGCGAACGTGTGCGCTATGACAAACTCGTGATCGCCACCGGTACGAGCGTGAATCGGCAAAGTATCCGCGGGGCGGATCTCCCTCACGTGTTTCCGCTACAGACGCTCGACGACGCCCGCCGCCTCTCTGAATTTCTAAAGCAGCGGCGACCCAGGACTGGCGCGATCATTGGCGCGGGCTACATTGGTCTGGAAGCGGCGGAAGCATTGCGCGCCAACGGGCTCCGCGTCGGCGTCTACGAGGCGAGCAGCACTGCGTTGCATCGCGAAGACGAATTTCTGACGGAATGGGTGCGGAAGCAATTGGAGCGCTTCCGAATCCGGGTGGAATTTAGACGGCCCGTGGACGATATCGCGGCTCTAGAGAGCGAAGTCGTGGTGCTGGCGGCGGGGATGCGGCCGAATGTCGAGCTCGCCGCGGCGGCCGGCATTGAGGTTGGCCGCACCGGCGCGATTCGTGTCAGCGATCAGATGGAAACGAATCTCTCTGGTGTCTATGCGGCCGGGGATTGCGCCGAACCCATCCATCGTGTGACCGGGCGGCCGGCTTGGATTCCTCTTGGCACGACGGCGAACAAGATGGGACGCGTGGCCGGAGCGAACGCGGCCGGGAAGCGCGAACGATTTCCAGGAATTGTTGGCACGTCGATCGTTCGAGTGTGCGGAATCGGCGTCGGCACCACCGGCTTGCCGGCGGCGCAAGCGAAACGCGAAGGATTTTCGCCGGTTGTAGCGCGCATTGAGAATGCCGATCGCGCGGCGTATTTTCGTGGAAGGCCGACAACGGTCGAGCTCGTCGCCGACCGGCAATCCGGCCGGTTGCTCGGCGGATTGGTCATCGGAGAAGAGGGCGTGGCCGGACGAACAAACGTGATCGCCGCCGCGTTGACGAGCGGAATGACCGTTGAGGAGTTCGAGCAACTCGATCTCGCCTATGCGCCGCCGTACGCTCCCGTGTGGGATCCGGTGCTCATAGCCGCGCAACAACTGCTTAAATTGCTACGCTGAAAACGATGTTGACAACAGGAGCTTCCGTCATCGGCTTTGAACTCCCGGACGTTCATGGGAAAATCACATCACTCGACGAGATTCTCTCCCGCGGCTGTGTGGTGCTGGCGTTCTTCAAGAAGAGTTGTCCGGTTTGCCAGTTGACGCTGCCATTTCTGGAGCGTATTCACCTGGAAAGTAAGACTCAGGTCTGTGGGATCTCGCAGGACGATCCGGGCCCCACGATGAATTTTGCCCAAACGTTCCACCTGACGTTTCCGATGCTGATCGACAGCCGGGCCGAGGGTTATAAGGTCAGCAATGTGTTCGGTATCACGACTGTTCCATCGCTGTTCCTCGTGGAGAAGGACCACACGATCTCGTGGTCGTCGGAGAGTTTCTCCAAGAAGGATCTGGAGGCGCTCGGACATAAATTGACGTTTAGTATTTTTCGCGTCGGCGATCGCGTGCCTGAGTTCAAACCCGGCTGAGAATCGAAAAACTAGCCTCCGGGGCGAGGCATACGGTAATCTAGAAATAGCGATGGCATCGATAATCAAAGAAATAGCGGGTTCCGCCAAGGCGATTGTGAAAGGGATGGGCGTCACCTTTGGTGAGATGCTCCAGCCGACGATCACGGACGATTATCCCGATGCGCCGCCGAAATTCATGGAGCGTTATCGCGGCGCACACATACTACAGCGCGACGAGAATGGAATGGAGAAGTGCGTTGCATGCTTCCTGTGCGCGGCGGCTTGTCCGGCCGATTGCATCTACATTGAAGCCGCCGAGAACACCGACCAGATTCGTATCAGCGGAGGCGAACGCTATGCTTCCGTGTACAACATCGATTACAACCGTTGTATCTTCTGCGGGTATTGCGTGGAAGCATGTCCTACCGACGCCATCACGCATGGACACGGGTTCGAAATGGCCAGCTACGATACATCGACGCTGGTGATCCGGAAAGAACAGATGCTCGCTCCCATACCGGCCGGCGCCAAGCCGGTAACGTTAGAAGAGCCCGCTGCAGCCGGGCATTGAACCTGGCCGGTCAGGATCCGGCGACGATCTGCCTGAAGTAACCAAACGCGTGAGCCGCCTGGGCCAAGGCCAAAAGGGCGGAATATTTGGCCGCTCTGGTCATGGAACATCTGCCGAACGGGAAGAATATTAAATTCCAATAAAACAAAAACGGCCCTGAACGTACCAATCGCTCTCCGGTTCGTCCACTACCGCGGTGGAGCAACCGTGCGCCGCTGCCATAGCGGCTATGGACTTCGAGGAAGCTGCTGAATGTCATCGCGTGGAAATGATGGTTGACGGCTTCATCGGTCTGCACCACCTCCTTCCCACGCGCTAGCCACCGGCTAAAGAATTCGCGATCTTCGGCGGCTGCGTACCGCCACGCCTGATCGAAAGCGCCAGTCTCAACGAACTGTTCGCGCGACAGCGCGAAGTTGTTTCCCGCTAGAAACGGGGACCATCCCGGCAAGTTCCGTTTTTGGTACTCGGCGATATAAGTCATCAGCATTTCATGCGCTTCCGAGTAAGAGTTGGCCGGGAGTCCATTTACGGTTTTGCCACCCACCGCTGCCTCCGGGTGAAGGGCAAGGCACGACTTCAGCGCGCTCAGCCACGTTGGAGCGGGTGCGCAGTCGTCGTCTGTAAACGCAACATACCGGCCGCGAGCGATTGCCAATCCGGTGTTCCTGGCCAGCGCAGGCCCGCCCTGCTTCTGGGTAAGGTATTGAAAATCAAATTCCCGCCGGATCTTGCTGAGCGACTCCTCGTAATCGACCGAACTTCCGTCATTGACGACAATTACTTCGAAGTCGCTGCGTGCCAGATCCGACCCCGCGAGCGCCCGCAAGCACCTCACAAGCGCCTGTGGACGGTTGTGCGTTGCCACAATTACCGAAAATGTAGGGACATTCTGCGCAACCATTAAGAGCTTTTCAGTATACTGCTCTCTGCATACGATTCTGACGTAAATCGTAAACGCAAATCGACCAGCAGGTCCCGGCGCCGCGTTCGGGATGCCGAAGCGGGTTATAGACGCCCGTTGTGCGATCCAGCGAGCCCATGCTTGCGGCACAAATGCAATTCGCCTGGCGCACCTGCTTGCGTATTGATTGGAAGCGATTTTGCGGGAGCCCACAACAAGAAATGTTCGCCGCGTGCGAGAAAGGATACTCACACTCCGGCGGCAATCAGTGCGGCAAACGTGCTAGCCCGCAAAGGGCCGATCGCGGCCCTCACTATTCGCAAGCGAACGCCCGTGCGAGTCCGCGATCCAGGCTCCGTTTTGCGCGCGTTTACTTAGGAGTTGAACTGCGCCACCTGCTCTCGTACTGGCAAGTCGCGGTCCCGCGCGAGGCACACCAAAAGATAGAAAAGCGCTACGGACAAATCGGTTGTGATGTAATGTCCGTGCGATAAAATAATTGACAAACCTTGATGGTGCTGGCGGGAACGCGATTGCGACAAGCGCGGAGTACCCGGCGGAGATGCATCCCGGCTCGCACGAAGTTTCGGTGTCAATCCGCGGACGAACGAATCCCGGCGAAGGCGAGAAGACAAGAAAGCAAAACTCGAAGAAACGAGTACCAGCGAGCCGGGTCAAGATAATATTAGCGACTTGTATAATCCAACCCAAACGCAGAACCAGCCACAAGTGCGAGTTTCCGTTATCATAGCCTCCCGCAACGCGAGCGCTACGATCGAACGCTGTCTGGCAGCGCTGGAGAACCAGTCGTGCCGCGAGCCTTTCGAAATAATTTTCGTCGACAGTTCTCAGGATGCCACTGCTGAGATCGTGAGGAAGCGATTTCCACGGGTAATGGTACGGCATTTCGACGAGCAGAAATATCCCGGTACCGCACGAAATATCGGCATCGCCGAAGCGAGAGGCGAGGTATTCGCCTTCATCGATACCGATTGCATCGCCGATCCGGCTTGGCTGCAGCGAATTCACGAAGCGCACCGTTCGGCGGATCTGTGCATCGGCGGCGTGGTGGATAACGGCAATCCGGAAAGCTTGGTAGGTTGGGCCGCTTATTTTCTGGAATTCAGCCATTGGATGCCTGAGGGATCGAGTGGAGAGCTGAAGGAGATCGCGACATGCAACCTTTCTATCAAGCGCGAGGCTTTCGATCGTTACGGTCCTTTCCTTGAGCAAACGTATTGCTCGGATAGCGCCTTTCACTGGAAGATGCTCAAGGATGGATGGCAGGCAAAGATGGCGCCCCAGATCCGCATCTCTCACATCAACATCGACCGATGGAGGAGTTTTCTGCGCCACGAGTTTTTTCATGGAAACTCTTACGCGCGTGTCCGGATAAGCCAGACGGGTTTTTCCATCGCGCGCCGCTTCGTCTACGGCTTTGGAATGATTCTGCTTCCTCCCGTGCTGTACGCGCGGATCGCATCCCGTGTTCTGCGCAACCGCAGATATGGCTGGAAGTTCATCCTCTCCACCCCTCTGCTGCTGGCTGGACTCGCATGCTGGTCAGCGGGCGAAGCCGCCGGTTATTTCAGTGGCCCCCGCCGTTGATGCGAACCAGCAACAACGTCTGGTCGTCATGCTGCGCTCCGTGCCGTGTGACGGCCGCGAGAGCCACCTTGAAGGTTTCCGATAAGGGGCACTCTGCGAAGTCGCAAAGAATCTGTTCCAGCCGTTCGAGTCCAAACTCCGCCTCCTGTCGGTCAGCCGCTTCAATCACGCCATCGGTCACCAGCGCGAACACGTCTCCGGCTTCGTATCGGACGCGCCTGCTCACATAGCCGAAACCCTCGAACAAGCCCAATGGAAATTGATCCATGGAACAACGGACGACGTCCCTCTGCCGCCGCCGGTATTGGAGTAAAGGAACATGTCCCGCCGTAATGTATTCCGCCTCGTTCGATCCGTCAAATCGCAAACCAGCGAGCGTGGCGTACATGTTTGGCTCTTTGACGTCCGGCAGTACCCGGTTCAGGCTGTCGAGAAGCACCGGCAGGGTCTGTCCGAGGTGCAGGCCGTAGCGCATTGCCGTTTTTATCATCCCCATCAGTACACCAGCCGGTAGACCGTGGCCGGAGACATCCGCCACGTAAGCTGTGATGTCAGATCCGGCTGCAACCAGGTCAACCAGATCTCCGCCAATCTCTTCGTGGGGAGTCGTTTGGCCGTATGCTTCAATGTGCAAGTCTTCGTAGATGACCGGGGGTACAAGGGTGTTTTGGATGGCACGGGCGAGCCCCCGTTCCCTGCGAGCCTTGATCGGGGCGTCGCAGAAGTCTGGAAAGACGCTTGTCGCTGCAATCGGCATGGCTTGCAATATGCTGTTCACGTAATTTCTCCTCTTGTTGCGAGTTCGGCTCCCCGCTCTCAATACAATGTCGAAGTAGGAGGGCTCAAATCGACATCTGGGGCTAAAAATTCTCACTGAGCCGCGCTCTGTTCAACCTGAAGGGTCTAAGTTCTGGTACGCGAACGGAGTTATAGCGCGTGATATGCTTCCAGAATGTCAGTGACTTCCGTGTTTTGCGGATTCAGTCGATGGATTCGTTGGTAATAGGGAATGGCGTCCGCACGGTGGTCATGTGTGAATAGCAGATCGGCCAGATCCTTTAGGATATCCACCCGGTTCGGCTGAATTCGGAGCGCATGCTGGAAATAATCCACGGCTTCGGGCAGATGACCGGTGCGGAGATGGTAGTGTGCAAGATCCAGGATCGTTTCAAAGTTGTCCGGGTCGTGCCGCAGCACTTCCCGATATTGCGCCATGGCCTTCTCCGGTTCGTTGGTCGCCGCGAGCAAGCCCGCCAGCCAAAATCGTGATTTCATGTCGTTTGGATACGCGGCCACCGCATGCGTCAACAGCGACGCGTTGTCACGCCAGACCGGCAGGTGGAAAAACGTACAGACCGCTAGTGCGGCAATGCCGGCGGATCCTGCCGCCGCGGCAATCCGCCCGCCATGAGGAAGCGCCGAGCAGGCATCCTCCAGCGCCCAGGCAAGAATCCAAAAGAGTCCGATGGAGGGTACATAGGCGAATCGGTCGCCCAATCCCATTCCCAGAGTCGGAGCCAATCCGGCCAGGAACCAAAACCACCCGGACGGCAGGTACGGGAACCGCCGCGCGTACCGGACGCAGAGATAGGAAATGGCGCCTAAAGCCAAAAATCCGGGCAACGCGCGCGCCAAAGTTGGCCGGACGACCGGATAATGAACGGACAATCCCGCCGGCCAGAAGACATGTTTCAGATAGTGGAACGGCGAAATCAGTGATCGGGCCGCCGGCAGCGCATTAACCGCCGACCGTGCACCGGCCGCCTGTACGACCGTGGTCGTGGTCTCATATGATCGGAGAGAAAGAGCGATGATGATTGCGGACAGCAGAAATAGCGGCAGCTTTTCCATGACCAGCGGCACTCCACGGCCCCGTGTCCACCGCCCGAGCGGCCAATAATCGAGCGCGAGAAGCAGAACCGGCAGGATAGTGACCGACGGTTTTGTCATCAGGCCCAGAGCGAAAATCACGGCCATCAACGAGTAACGGTATGGCGATGGCTTTCGCAGCCAGAAGCAGTAGGCGCCGATGCTCCCCAGGAGAAAGAACGTGCTCAACACGTCCTTTCGCGAGGCCAGCCAAGCGACGGGCTCCGCATGCAGAGGATGGATTGCGAACATGGCCGCGACTGCCGCGCTTTTCCACTGTGCGCCGGTGATATAGCGCATCAGGGAATACAACAGAAGCGTGTCCAGCAAGTGCCAGAACAGGCTGACAGCGTGATGCCACGCCAACTGAGGACCGAAGAGCTGGAAGTCGACCAGGTGGGAAAGGTACGTGAGAGGCTGCCAGTAGTTGATCGTCTCCCGGAATGCCCATTCCAGAGACGCCCGCGTGAGTCCTTGCGCAAGATGTGGATTGGCCGTGCCGTAAAGCGAGTTGTCGATCGAAATGAATCCGAACTGGATCACCTGGCCAAATACCGCGGCCGTTAGTGCGGCAAGCCCGGCCAGGAAAATCCCATCAAGATGATTCAGCGGCGCAGCTGTGCGCAAGGTTAGGGCTGGCGGCTGGATTGGCTGATGGATTGTCCGCTCGGTAGTCCGCGGGGTTCGAGCCGGAGTCTTTTTCTTACGATGTGCACTCGACAACGTTCTATTCTACTGCCTCTGCCCTTGACCGTATAGGATCACGCCGGGCCGCGCGCCGGTGTGCTTTCCGTTCAACAGGACCACTGTGCCGTTCACAATAACATCGACAATTCCCTTGGCGTACTGGTGAGGTTTTTCGTAGGTTGCCATATCGATCACGGTAGCCGGATCGAAGATTGTGACGTCGGCCGCCATCCCCGGCCGCAGAAGCCCCCGGTCATACTGATGGATTTTCGCGGCGTTGGCCGAAGTCATTTTTCGGATCGCGCCCTCGAGCGTGAGCACCTTCTCGTCGCGCACATAGCGCCCGAGTACGCGGGGAAAGGTACCGTATGAGCGCGGATGGGGATTGCCTGCCGACAGCGGCCCTTCGGTCTTGAACGCCAATCCATCGGAGCCGATGGACACAAACGGCTCACGCAAAGCTGTACGCATGTCTTCCTCGGAGTGATGGAAGAAAATGGTTGGCACCGATCCTTTGTTGTCGAGCAAAAGCTTGAAAAGAACATCAATTGGTGATCCGCCGATCTCCTGAATCACTTCATTCATGCGCTTGCCTTCGAACTTCTTGTACTGAGGATTGGATAGCGAAACCAGCAGCATTCCCTCCCAGCTTCCCGTCGCGGTGTAATGGTCGTACCACGTGGAATTTGGAATCCCGTGAAGGATTTCGCGCTCGAGTCTTGGCCGAAGCGATTTGTCGCGCAAGCGGCCGAGCATTGCTTCCGAGCCTCCTTCCTGCGCCCATGGCGGAATAATGGCCGAAAGGTTATTCTGTCCGGCCCGGTATGGGTAGACGTTCGCTTCTACCTGCTGCCCATTGGCGCGCGCCTGGCTGATTTTGGCAATCAGTTCCGGCATCTTGCCCCACAAGGAGTGTTCGGCAATCTTCAGGTGAATGATGTCCACCGGCACGCCCGCCCGGTGTCCGATTTCGAGCGCCTCATCCACCGAACGAAAGACGCCCAGCCCTTCGTTGCGCATGTGTGTCGAGTAGATTCCGCCGTACGGCGCCGCGGCCTGGCACATAGCAACCAGCGTGTCTGTATCGATCCAGGCGCCCGGCGGACCGCTCAGAGAACTGGCCACGCCGAGTGCTCCCTGTTCCATGGATTCGCGTACAAGTTGCTGCATCCTCTTGCGTTCGTCGGCCGTGATCGGCCCGGCCCTCTCGCCGTGAACCAGCGTCCAGATTCGGCTCGAGCCGACATAACTTCCGATATTGGTCGAGATTCCCTGGCGCAATAAGCGGTCGAAGTAACCGCGGAAATCCTCCCAACCTTCGGATCCTTTTGCCGGCGCGGCGGAATCGCCTTCGCCAAGAATCATCGACGTGACGCCTTGGCGGATCATTCCCTCGGCGTTACCGTCGGTCAGGATTGTGTAGTCGGAATGATTATGAATATCGATGAACCCAGGGGCGACTACCAAGCCGGTGGCCGTTATCGTACGCGTGGCATTGCCGTTGATCCTGCCGAGCGCGGCAATGTGGCCGTTTCGAATGCCGACGTCCCCATAGAACCACGGATTGCCTGTGCCGTCGGCAATACGGCCTCCGCGGATGAGAATGTCGAAGTCCGAAGACTGCGCAAAACAGGCGGCCGTCAGGAGCGCGAAGACCGCCAAGGCGCGGTAGCAAGTTCGATAGGAACACGCAAGCTGGGGGCGCTGAAGCGAGTCCTTTTTGCGCGGGTGACTCAGAAGAAAGACAAATACACTCACTACTGGAGATTGTACTCGGCCTTCATTGACTTCAGGTTTTGGACGCACTGTTGCTGGACGGCGCTCTCAATCTCGACGCACTGCTGAGTGTACCGGACGGCGTCGTGAATTCGAATCCGCTCTCCCGCCTCGGCCAGCCGGTAGTTCACATACCCCAGATGGTACAGGGCGCCGGTGAGCATGTCTACATTGTGCAACAACGGCAATGCAGACCGCAGGTTCCGGTCGGCCAACCCAAATTTTTCCTGCGTGCTGTACAGGAGGCCCATCATCCATTGCGCGGTGCTCAGAAGATAATGCTTCCTCTTCTCCCACTCGGCATCATTGGTCTCGGCGGGCTTTGTCTCGGCGGTTACCAACTCCACAACCTTACTGGAATAGGCGATCACCTTCTCCGGATCCTTTTGTTTGCTCATCAGGTGCGTTGCGGCCGTGAGCAAGGCGTCGGCGTTGTATTGACCCTTTTGATATGCGGCCTCTGTCGCCGCCACTGCTTCTTCGATGTCTACCTGGCGGATAGAGGGTGCCTGCTGCGAAGTCCGCAGTTGCGCCAGGTATTCGCTGGCTGCGTTCCGTTGCTCGAGCGCTTCCATCAACTTTTGCTTCGTCGGCACATCACGAGTCTGAGTAGCGGCGAAATACAGCGAATACTCGGCGTATTGCTCCACTTGTTTCGCGTACTCCACTTTTTGTTTCCAGTCGGGAACCTCTTCAGCGAACTCCGGTTTCGGCGCCTTCTGAACTTTGCGCGCGATCTGCGCCGTGAGATCGGACCAACGCCGGATCAAATCGGCGTTTTGCGTCGATTCTATCGACCTGAGGCAATTATGCGCTGCGCCCACATCTTCCGGATCGAGGCTCAGGAGTTGCGTACCGGCCTGCAGCGCCTTGCCAAACTGCTTGGTCGCCACGTAGGACAACTGCAGTTGGCCAAGAACCCAATTAGCCGCCTCATGATTTGGAAACGATTTGGCGAATAGTTCCAACATCGCGGCTTTTTTGGCAGGATCTTGTTCAGAATCAATACGTTGAAGCAGCTGTCCTTCCTGGGTATCCACTTCAATGAAGAGCTTCTGGGGAAAGGCAATTGCACAGACGAGGAGCAACAAGCACGTACGGCCGATCACGGATTTTGCCATGCGCACCCCCTTACGAGACAATTGAAAACGTTGCCGGGACATTGTCCAACTTCCCCCTTAAATCGGCCAGTTCACAGCGTAAGTTTAGGCTGGCAGTAAGAATAAAGTTGACGTTGGAGTCCTAGTACCAAAGTGCCAGCAAGCGTGTACAGGCCGCCCTTAGGCGGGAACCCTGGTTGGAGGGGCGTTTTTTTGTTGACCGCGGGTACTGCGGCGTTGTACTCTCGCTCTTTCCCTATCTTTTTGATCCCATATGATTCTGCCCACTACGTACGGTACAGCCCTGATGCTGACGATCTTGACCATGCTCTGCTGGGGATCGTGGGCAAATACGTTCAAAGTCACCAAAGAATGGCGCTTTGAGCTGTTTTATTTCGACTATTCGTTTGGCGTTCTAATTGCCGCGATCGTGGCTGCTTTCACGTTCGGCAGCATGGGCGACGAACTCTCGTTCCAGGACAACCTGCTGATTGCGGGCCGGCACTTCATGATTTATGGCGTACTGGCGGGTGTCGTGTTCAACCTCGCGAATATGCTGCTGGTAGCAGCAATATCTCTGGCGGGTATGGCGGTCGCATTCCCCATTGGAATTGGCCTCGCGATGGTCATCGGGGTGATTTGGAACTACATCATCAACCCCCAAGGCAATCCGTTCTTGATTTTTGCAGGTACTGTCCTGGTAATCGGGGCCATCATCGTGGACGCAATGGCTTACCGGGCGCACTCCGTGATAGATGGCGAAGTCAGCGAGGACTTTAGTCTAAAAGGCGTGGTGATCGCTCTAGTCAGCGGCGTATTGATGGGGTCATTCTACCCCTTGGTGGAGTTGAGCCGATCGGGGGACGTGGGTCTCGGCCCCTACTCGGTGGCTTTCTTCTTCGGTATTGGCGTATTCTTCTCGACGTTCATCTTCAACTTGTATTTCATGAACTTGCCGGTAGAGGGCGAGCCAGTCGGCTTCCCCGAATACTTCACCGGCCGTTTCGGAAATCACGTATGGGGCATTTTGGGCGGCATCATCTGGTGCGTTGGCGCGATATGTAACTTTGTAGCGGCCAGCGGAAGCGCCAAGGTCGGCCCGGCGGTGAGCTATGGTCTTGGACAAGGCGCGACGATGGTTAGTGCGTTTTGGGGGATTTTTGTCTGGAAGGAATTTGCCGGGAGCGAAGGGCGGGTGAAGTTGCTTCTGGCGATTATGTTTGTTCTGTTTATTGGTGGTTTGACGCTGATTTCGATGGCCCCACTGTATGGGACGAAATAGTTCCGAGGGTCCTGATGGATTCTTCGATAGCAGTGCCGCCTTTCGCGCCACGCTTTCCGCGCCGCTTGATGATGAACCGGTCACCAGAGGCGACGCGGGAGCTATTGAGCGTTCCAACCAGGATGTCCAAGCCGGTCGAGTCGTGTCGCACGACGAGATTCTCCGGGAATTCGGCGTGCAACCGCAGGGGACGGTCTAGCCCGCGGGTCCGATAGCTGGATGAAGAAGGCGTTCCAGCAGAGTCACATCGTCGTGGTGACGAACTGCGAGCGCAAATCCAGGGCTACCCCAACCATCTCCAGAAGGCGTGAGTCCCACTCAAACGACCGTGAATCCCACTGGAGTGCTCCGTAATTCCCGCATCGTCCGCGCATCTACGAACACGTTGTTTAGCTGACCACGCCGTAATCGATTTGGACTAACGCACTGAGTACGCCGCGAAGACTTTCGTCAACGCAGGATTTCAGGAGCGATTCCGGACTCGAGTTGCCCAGTACGGGAATTTCGCTTCTGAGCCAGTCTTCGGCCCGATTCCGATCACCGAACAATTTGACGGCGTAGTGGCGTATAAACGTCTCACACGGATGCTCCATGGCGTATTGAAGCTCGCTGCTGTGATGCGACCCGTCGAAATCTGTACAGCCATGGTTTAGTTGTAGACCTTTCGCTGACTGGCGATCACCGAACCATCCGTAATGCAAACCACCCCATCCCAACAGCAAATAACACCATCGCCAAATACCGATGCACAGGCCGAATCTTCCGCATCACCCACCACAGCACGGCCAGCGCTACGAGTTCCACGGCGATCACTCCTCCGAGCACATAGCGCGCATGATACTCGCTGTCGCGCAGAAATATCGCAAAATACAATCCATGAAATACCCCGAGTACGCCCGCAACAGCCCAACGGCTCCCGGCGGCCGGCAGGAATAGAATCTCGACCGCAAGATACGCAACGGTCAGCGCAAGCGCCGCCTCGATGAATCGTAGCGATGGATCGAACTTCGACAGCGGCATCGCAATACAAGCGGCAACCTCGCCGCAGATGAACGATAGCGCGAGCAATCCCATCTCGCCCCAGCTTCGTGCCGCTAACGCCAGCGCCATCAGGAATAGCAAGCCCGGAACGCTGGTGGCCGCGCGGAGAATTCCTTCGAAGCTCTCCCTTACTGCTGTTTCAAAAGCGGTCGGCGGACGGAATCGCAGGTCGGCTTTCTCCACGGTGAAATCGAAAATCGCCTGATCGCTTTTGTCGCCGAGATAGGCGTGCAGCAGGTGAATGTGGTTCTGTACCGTAACGCGGGCGAAGCGGCATTCGATCTCGACGGAATCCATTACTCGCGGGAATTCGTAGGTGGCTTTGCAGGTCAGGTAGGCGCCGTTGTTGTTGCACAGTTTGCCGGTCAGCGTGCCTTCGCCGAACTTGATGTTATCGAATAACACTTGCTCAGGATTCCGGATATCCACCAGTTCATACGACGGCATCTTCAGTTCGTAGGTGGCATGCGTTCCGTCGAGCCGCAATTCGCCGGTGCTCATGCTGATGGTATGCGCCGCTAGCGGGGAGAGAGCGGCCAGAAACAGCAGACACTTCATAGCAGCCGGCGCACCAACAACCTCAACGTCGCGATCACCGGTACTGACAGCACCATCCCCCAGACACCGGCAAGTTCCTCACCTGCGATTGCGCCGAAGATGATCAGCAAAGGATGCAGCTCCACACCGGAACTCATTAGAAAGGGTTGCAACACGTAATCCTGAAAGATGCGATACGTGGCGAGAAATACGATCAGCCAGATGATATGCGGATAGCCGGTGAACGCCGAAACCAGAACGATTGACACCGACGCAGCAAGCGGTCCCAACACAGGAATGAATTCCAGCGGCGCGGCGATTGCCGCGAGCAGGACGGCGTATTGCAAACCGGTGATTTCGAAGAATAGAAAATAGGTCAGCGACGCTGCCACCGAAAGCGTGAACAGCGCGCGAATATAACTGGCCATCAGGATGTGCATTTCATCGAGAAAGCGTTCTATTGACGGTTCGTGTTCGGATCCAGCAGCCATCTCCAGAATCGCCGAGCGCATGCTGCTGCCGTCTTTCAGAAAGAAGAAGCTCAGAATCGGCACCAGAACGACGAACGCCAGGCTTCCCGCGATCGAAGCAATCTGCACTCCCGCGCTTTTCAGCAGCGGCATCAGGTTCTGTGCGCCCGCTGCGATTTGCTGCCTCACGCTGTCGAGCGCGGTGCTGACATATGGCTGGAGCCAGAACGGAAACACATTCACGACCGGCGCCTGCTGCTGGAGAAGATCCGGCAGGCGCGTCGCAAGACTCGTAGCCTCTTCCACAAGATGCGATCCGAGCCAAACGCCGCCTGTGATCAGCACCGCAATGAGGACCACGTAGACCATTGCCAACGACAGAGTCCGTGACAGTCGCCGCGGCAGAAACCGCTGGACGAAATCCACTACCGGACTCAACATGTAGGCGAAAAAAATTGCCAGGATGAACAGCAGAATAGCTCGCCGGACGAAATAGAGGAACGCCAATAGCAGGATAAAAAGAAAGATGGTCCACGTAGCCCGTGCGGTCCGGCTGTCGATTCCCAGCATCTCCGTTAGCATACCGGACTGTCCAGTACACTGATAACGAATGAAGCAACTGGTGGAGCAGCTTCAGGAAATTGAAGATCGTTTGCGTCTCGGCGGGGGCGCTAAGAAAATTGAGAAGCAACATCGCGATGGAAAGCTCACTGCGCGGGAGCGGATCGCGCGGTTGATCGATCCTGGAACCATGTTCCTCGAGATCGGATTGCTGATCGCCTATGACCGCTACGACGGGCAAGCACCCGGCGCGGGCGTTGTCACCGGCGTCGCGGGGATCGAGGGACATCCGGCGGTAATCGTGGCCAACGACGCCACGGTGAAGGCCGGCGCGTGGTGGCCGGAGACTATCACGAAGATTCTTCGCGCCCAGGAGATCGCCATGCGGAACCGCGTGCCGATCGTTTATCTGGTCGATAGCGCCGGAGTCAATCTTCCGCTGCAGGATGGTATCTTCCCTGGACAGTACGGCGCCTCGAGGATTTTTTATTACAACTCGCTCATGCGGCAGAAGCTGCACGTGCCGCAGATCGCTGCGGTGATGGGACCGTGTATTGCCGGTGGAGCATATCTGCCCGCGCTGAGCGACGTCATTATCATGGTGGAGAAAACCAGCTTCATGGGGCTCGGCGGTCCAAATCTAGTGAAGGGCGCGGTGGGCGAAATCGTGGACGCCGAATCGCTAGGCGGCGCGGCCATGCATACACGCGTCAGTGGCGTGGCGCACTACATGGCTAAGGACGATGCCGATTGTCTGGCGCTGATCCGGCAACGATTTCGTACGTTCGCACCCGCCCCGCCGAAGCCGCACGGCCTCGCTCCATCGAAGCCAGCGGATGATTTGTACGAAGTGATGCCAGAGGATCATCGCGCCGCCTACGATATGACGGCCGTCCTCAACAGCATCTTCGATTCCGGCGATTTCGTCGAATTTCAGCCGGAGCATGCGCCCGAACTTTTGTGCGCGCAGGTGAAACTTTCCGGACATCCGGTGGCTGTGATCGCTAACCGGCGCGGGTTTCTCAAGACTTCCGAAGGCCCGCGCATCGGTGGAATTGTGTATCCTGAGTCGGCGCGCAAAGTGGCGTACTTCGTGGAGAATGCCGAACGCGCGGGCGTTCCCATCATCTACATTCAGGACGTCTCCGGATTCATGGTCGGGCGCGAGGCGGAGAGCAAAGGAATCATTCGAGCGGGCGCTCAGATGGTGGAGTCCATGGCTTGCGCCACGGTGCCAAAGATCGTCCTCACCGTGAATCATGCGAGCGGCGCCGGGTATTATGCGATGGCGGCGCAGGGCTTCGATCCGAATTTCACCTTCGCGTGGCCCACCGCGCGCATCGGCGTGATGGAGGGCGACTCCGCTGTCAAGGCCGTACATGGCCCCGATATGGATAAACTCCTCGCTCAAGGCAAGCCGATTCCAGCTGAATTGCAGCAACGGATCGATAAGACTAGAGCTGATTACGACCAGTGGCTCGACGCCAGGTATGCCGCGGCACGCGGGCACGTGGACGCGCTGATCGATCCCTTGAAGACCCGTTTGGTGCTGACTACCGCGCTGGAGGTCTGCCTATATCGGCGGCACGATCAGCACCTGATTTTGGAGACCCTATGATTCGCATCGCCAATGGCCAGGGTTTCTGGGGCGACTGGTTGGAAGCGCCCGTTCGACTGATCGAACAAGGGCCGATCGACTATTTGATTCTCGACTATTTGGCCGAGGTCACCATGTCGATTCTGCAGAAACAGAAGGAGGAGAATCCGGAACTCGGATATGCGCGTGATTTTCCGCCGTTGATCGCGCGGGTGGCGAAGCTCATGCGCGATCGGGATGTGAAAGTGATCGCGAATGCAGGAGGCGTGAACCCCATCGCTTGTGCACGCGAGGTCCGCAGACTGGCGCCGCAATTGAAAGTCGCGGTGGTGCTGGGCGACGACATTCATTCGCGACTGGACGATCTCCTGGAGCGCAATATCTTCCTGAACAACATGGAAACCGGCCAACCGCTGTCGGATATTCGTGACAGGATACTCAGCGCGAATGCGTACATCGGAGCGTTTCCGCTGGCGGAAGCCCTCGCAACCGGCGCCGACGTTGTGATTGCCGGCCGGTCCACGGACACCGCGCTCGCTCTGGCGCCAATGGTGCATCGCTTCGACTGGAAGGACACCGATTGGAATCTACTGGCTGCTGGGACGATTGCGGGTCATATCGTGGAATGTGGTGCGCAATGCACTGGCGGCAATTGCCAGGTGGACTGGCAGAATATTCCCGACATGGCCAATGTCGGGTATCCGATTATCGAAGCCGATCCCGATGGGACTTTTGTCATCACCAAACATAAAAATACCGGGGGCAGGATCACGACCGACGTTCTGAAGGAGCAGCTTCTCTACGAACTCGGCGACCCCGCGGAGTACATTACTCCGGACTGCGTCGCGGATTTCACATCCATCCATCTCACCAGCGCGGGAACCGATCGCGTTCGGGTTTCGGGCATTCAAGGTGGACCGCCGACGATGTTTCTGAAGGTCTCCATCAGCTATTCGGATGGCTGGAAGGCGCTCGGGACGCTGGTGTACAGTTGGCCTGATGCTCTGGCGAAAGCGAAGGCGGCAGACTCCATCGTGCGCGAGCGGCTGCGGAATCTCGGCCTCGAGTTTGAAGACATCTACACGGAATTCTTCGGTTACAACGCCTGCCATGGTCCAGCCGCGCGCCCTCCGGACGATCCGCCAGAGATCCAACTTCGCATCGGTGTGCGAGGGCACGACCGCAAAGCCGTCGACCGCTTCACGCGCGAGTTGATCCCACTGGTGCTGAATGGACCGCCCACCGCGACGGGTTTTGGCGAAGGCCGTCCGCCGGTTCGGGAGGTGGTCGCTTACTGGCCGGCACTGGTTCCGCGCGATGAAATTGAAACGCGTGTGGAGGTGATTGAATGAAAGTCCCGCTGTCTACCATCGCGCACGGCCGCTCCGGCGATAAGGGCGACACGTCGAATATCGGTATCATTGCTTTCGACGAAGCGCAATATCCGATTCTTGCCCGTGAAGTAACGGTGGAGCGGGTAAAAGCGCATTTCGGAGACATGGTAAAAGGGAAAATCGAAAGGTATGAACTGCCGAATCTTGGCGCGCTGAACTTCCTGCTGCACGAGGCGTTGGGTGGAGGCGGAACGCTGTCGCTCCGGGTAGATGCGCAAGGAAAAACGATGAGCGCAGCGCTTTTGCGAATGGAGATCGATGTCGACGGATGAGAGCCTGCTCGTGCGCCGCGAAGGACGCGTGCTGCGCCTGACGCTCAACCGTCCCGGCAAACGCAACGCCCTGAGCGAAGAACTCTGCGCCGCGCTGGCCGACGGCTTGGATGACGGCGACGCCGATCCGCGAGTAGGAGCGATTCTTCTAGATGCCGCCGGTCCGATATTCTGTGCAGGTATGGACTTGGACGAGGTTCTTTCACCCGATGCCGCCGCCCGAACGGCGATTCACGAGCGAATTTTCACCGCCGGTTTCCGATTGACGACGCCGATTGTCGCTTCTGTGCAGGGACCGGCGTTCGGCGGCGGCGTGGGGCTCATCGCCAACGCGCACATCGCAGTAGCGGCGCAGGGAGCGAGCTTCGGCCTTACTGAAATTCGCCTCGGCTTGTGGCCCTACGTGATTTTTCGTGCCATGACGCACGCCATCGGAGAGCGCCGCACTGTGGCATTGAGTCTTACCAGCAGGATTTTCTCCGTACCCGAAGCACTCCAATGGGGCTTGCTGGCCGAATCTGCGTCTCCTATTGAAGTGGACGATCGCGCAACAGCCATCGCGCAACAATTGGCTGATTCAAGCGGGGACGCCGTGCGGCGCGGTCTTCGCTATGTCCGCGATGCGCGCAATCTGGACGCAGCCGCCGCGGGTGTCATGGCGCGGGACTACCGCGCCGAGAATTTTCGCAGCCTCGATTTCGTTGAGGGTGTCAATGCCTTTCACGACAAGAGAAAACCCAAGTGGCCTTCGAACGAAGCCTGATTCTGCTAGGGCTGCTCGGCCTCGCGATGAACGCGGAAACGGTGCGCCTGCCGGGCCTGAAACAACCTGTGGAGATTCTCCGCGACCGTTGGGGCGTGCCTCATGTGTACGCGCAGAATGCCGATGATCTGTTCTTCGCCAACGGATATATCAACGCCCGCGACAGGCTATTCCAACTCGATCTCTGGCGGCGCATCGGTACCGGAAAACTGGCCGAGGCCGTCGGTGCTTCAGCGGTGGAGCGGGATCGCCTGGCTCGCCTGTTTCTATTTCGCGGTGATTGGAACGCCGAATGGCAAAGCTATAGCCCGGATACACGGTCCATCCTCGTGGCCTTTACGAACGGCATCAACGCATACATCCGATCGCTGAATGGTAACCGGCCGATTGAGTTTCGCCAAGCTGCGTACGATCCAGGTCTTTGGACGCCGGAAGATTGTGTTGCGCGCATTGCCGGTCTTTCCATCACTCGGAATGTAGCCAAGGAGATCGCACGGGCGCAGGACGTTGCGCGTTTCGGGCTGGCGTCGGTCGTGCGGCTGGAACCAGTTTTCCCAGATGTTCCGTTGGCGCCTCCGCCCGGAGTCGAGCTTTCCGATGTAAGTAACGACATTGCGCGCGCACTGAGTCTCATCACGTCGGCATCGCCGTTCGGGCATGGAAGTAACAACTGGGTAGTCGACGGCACGCGATCCGTGTCGGGAAAGCCGCTACTCGCTTCCGATCCCCATCGCGACCTCCTTGTCCCGTCGTTCCGCCGCACCATTCATCTTTCCGCACCCGGGTGGAATGTGATCGGAGCGGGCGAGCCGGCCCTCCCCGGAATTTCGCTTGGGCACAACGACGACATCGCATTCGGTTTCACCATCACTGGCGTCGACCAGGAAGATTTGTATGTCGAAAAACTAAATCCGAAAAAGGCGGATGAGTACTGGTATCACGGCGCCTGGAAACGTATCGAGATTATCCATGAGAAGCTGCCCGTGAAAGCGTCGGCGCCGCGCGACATCGATCTGCGCTTCACCATACATGGCCCCGTTATCTACGAGGACCGGGCGCATGCGCGGGCCTACGCTCTGCGTTGGGTTGGCAACGAACCGGGGGGCGCAGGCTATCTCTCCATGTTGGCGAGTTCGCGCGCAAAAAACTGGACGGAGTTCCGCGCTTCGCTGGCACGATTCAAGGTCCCTTCCGAAAATATGGCATACGCCGATCGCGCCGGTAATATCGGCTTCGCCGTGGCCGGGTTCGCGCCGGTCCGGAAGAACTGGACCGGTCTGCTGCCCGTTCCCGGCACCGGTGAATTCGAATGGAACGGATTCGTCCCACCCGTGGAGATGCCGGCCGAGTTGAATCCTCCACGGCACTGGCTGGCCACCGCCAACAACAACATCCTGCCCGCCGGCTACAGGCACGCGATTGGTTATGAATGGGGGCCACCATTTCGCGTGCAGCGCATCGCCGAGCTGCTCCAGGAACCGAAGAAATTCGGCGTGTCCGATTTTGAGCGCATGCAGTACGACGTGGTTTCCATCCCCGCCCGCCGGTTCCAAAATGTTGTTCGCAAGTGGAAGCCGGGGCCGGGTCCACGTGCAGCAGCTGTGCAATTGGTGCTGAACTGGAACGCCAGCACAGACGCGACGTCAGTTCCTGCGCTGATCTGTGAGGTCTGGATGTCAAAACTTCCGGTGGCACTGTTCACTCCTTCGGAACTTGCTCCGAAAGTCCAAATGGAAGTTTTGCTTAGCAAACTGGAATCGCTGACAAATCTTTCTGTGCTCGGCGATACGCTCGACGAGACATTGGCGGAACTAACCCGCTATCTCGGCCCTGATAAGAGCCGTTGGCAATGGCTGCGCGCGAACAATCTGACCTTTCTGCACCCGCTCAATAAACCGGAATGGAACCGCGGTCCATTCGCGCGAGGCGGAGATTCGTTCACCATCGACGCGGCGGGCGGCGCGCGGGCGCAGTCGGCGGGTGCATCTTATCGCGAAGTGATCGACCTTTCCGACTGGGATAAGTCAACCATGACGAATGTCCCAGGGGAAGTTGGCGATCCGACCAGTCCGCACTATAGCGATCTACTCGACGATTGGCTGAAGGGACGCTACCATCCGATGCCGTTTTCGCGGAAGGCGGTAGAAGCGGTGACTACGGAACGGATTACACTGACACCGTGAAGATCATTGGTAGCGGAGCGCTTCCACCGGCGTGATCTTTGTGGCGTTCCGCGCCGGATAGAGCGTGGCGATGAAGCTGACGCCGATGGCCACGGCAGCAATCCACAAACCATCTGTCCAGCGCGCTTCGAATGGCACATAACTGATGGAATAAACCTCCGCCGGCAGGCTGATCCAGTGGTACTTGTCGCCGAAATAGCAGATGCTGTACCCGAGCGTAAGGCCGATCACCGTGCCTACGACGCCGATCAGAACGCCCTGGAGCATGAAAATCTTCCGGATCTGCTGGTGGCGCGCTCCCATCGACATGAAGATGGCGATATCGCGATATTTCTCCATCACCATCATGATCAGCGCGATCAAAATGTTCAGCGCTCCCACGAGTTGGATCAGGCCCACTGTGATGACTGTCACGATCCGCTCCATCTGCAGTGCGTTCATCACCTGCCGGTTGTCTTCCATCCAGTTGGTGGCGATTAAATCTTTGCCGACGATCTTTTCCGCCTCCTTCGCGATCTCGGGCGCACGATTCACGTCATCCACTTTCAGTTCTATGGCGTTCACGACATCGTCCACCGAAAGCACCATCTGAACCGACTTGAGGGACGCATAGGCCCACTTCTCGTCCAGTTCGTAAAATCCAGTTTCGAAAATGCCGGCGACCCGAAATCGAAACGGCATAATTTTCAGAAAGGCTGGGGTCAGTTCCCCTTGCGGACTCAACACGGTCAGCACGCTTCCTGGCATCATGCCGATGGTCTGCGCCAGCCGCGAGCCGAGAATGATGCCCGGCATGTCCCCAGTGTCACGGAGACCGTCGATAGACCCTTGCTTCAGGTGCGAAAGCACATCCTGCTGCTGGTCAACAATGATACCCTTCAACACGCCGCCGCTGGATTGCATCGGCCCGCTGAAAAGAACCGTGTCATAGAGAGTAGGCGAGACGGCGCTAACGTGGGGAACCGCACGAAGCTTTCCGGATAGCTCGCGCCAGTTCTCAATGCCCTCGCCCGGCTCCTTTGCTACTACGCGAACATGGGCGGTCGCGCCCAACAGGTTCCGTTGCAGAGTGCTGTGAAATCCGCTGGTGATGGCCAGCGCGATCACCAGCGCCATCACCCCGGCAGCCACGCCCAAAATCGAAATGACTGTGATGACCGAGATCACTGCCTGCTTGCGCTTGGCCAGCAGGTAGCGCCCAGCTACAAATAACTCGAAGCTGCTGTTCACGATTCCGCGTCGCGCAACGACTCCGCCACGCCGATCTCGCCTTCCGGCCGCAACAGCGGAAACAGGATGACGTCACGGATGGAACGGGAGTTGGTGAGCAGCATCGTCAACCGGTCGATGCCGATCCCTTCCCCGCCCGTGGGAGGCATGCCGTAGCTCAACGCCCGGAGATAGTCTTCATCCATCTTGTGCGCCTCTTCGTCGCCGCGCTCGCCCATTGCGAGTTGAATCTCGAACCGGCGGCGCTGTTCCTGAGGATCGTTCAGCTCGGTGTAGGCGTTGCCGATCTCCATTCCGGCGGCGTAAATTTCGAAACGCTCCACCATCTCCGGCTCCTCCGGCTTGTTTTTGGAGAGCGGTGAATTCTCCACTGGATAGTCATAGATGATCGTCGGCTGGATCAGTTGTGCTTCCACCGTGTGCTCGAAAATTTCTACCAGCGCTTCACCCGGAGTGGCCGCGCCCGAGTGTTGCCGCAGCCAGGCCGCATCCTTCACCTGGTCCATCGTTGGCCGCCCCTCACCCTTCCAGAATTCGATCACCGCTTCCCGCATACTAAACTTGCGCACGTTATCGAAGTCGAGCATCTGGCCCTGATACTCGACTTGAGCGGAACCCGTTGCGTCGATGGCCGTCTGACGCAAAAGCTCCACCGATAACTCCATCAGGCCGTGATAATCCGTGTAGGCTTGGTAGAACTCGAGCATCGTGAACTCAGGATTGTGCTGTGTCGAAATCCCCTCGTTACGGAAATTCCGATTGATTTCGTAGACGCGTTCCAGGCCGCCCACCACCAGCCGCTTGAGATACAATTCCGGCGCGATACGTAGATAAAGATCGATGTCGAGAGTGTTGTGATGCGTGGCAAAAGGGCGGGCCGCCGCGCCGCCGTAGAGTTGCTGCATCATCGGCGTTTCCACTTCCAGAAAGCCGCGCTCTTCCAGTTGCCGCCGCAGCGACCCGATGATTTTTGCCCGTGTGACAAACACTTTCTGGACGTCCGGATTCGCAATCATATCCAGATATCGCTGACGATACCGAGTCTCCACGTCCTCCAGACCGTGCCACTTTTCCGGCATGGCAAGCAACGTCTTAGCCAGGAAGTAAAGCTTCTCCACGTGGATGCTCAACTCGTTGGTGCGCGTGCGAAACAGGTAGCCTTCCGCCCCGACGATATCGCCGAGGTCGAGCAGTTGGTAGAGCTGAAAATCTTTCTCCGCCACCGCATCCTTTTTCACGTACATCTGCAGCTTCTCGCCTGACTGCATGAGCGTGGCAAACCCGGCCTTACCCATACGCCGGATGGTCTGCAGACGGCCCGCCACGCGGACGTTCACCCGCTGGGCCTCCAACTCCTCGCCGGTCTTCGCGCCGTTCTCCGCTACAACCTGCTGAATCGAGTGCGTGAAATCGAATCGCTGCCCGTAGGCGCGATACCCTAAGGCTTCAATCTCCCGCACGCGCGATAAGCGCTGCCGCAGGAGATCCTGTTCTAGCGACAATCTTCTCTCCTAAAAAATGGACAAACTACTGCTTTACCGCCGGACGATGATCTCGCGCAGGCTGTCCCGTGTCAGAAAGAACTTCACCGTCTGATCGTGAAACAGCTTCTCCAGTCCCCGGTTGTTAAAGAACTGCCCGCGCTTGCGGGTTCCGCGCGGCGTGAGCAGCAGTGTCTTTTCATCCGAGATCCGGTAATGAAACAACGGGACCTGCACAGTTTTCTCATCCGCGCTGAAAAACGCGAGCATACTGGAATTCGGGCGAAGCACATCCCGCAGACGTTCCACCACAGCGTTCAGCAGCGTGGGCGAGAGGAACTGCAACGCATCCCAAATCAGCGCTCCATCAAACTTGCCGGTAGGGAAGTTCAGGTTTTCGTCGAGGAACTGCTGTGCCAGCACTGGATCTTCCTGATTTTCGTAGAAGTGTTCTTCGCCGAAAAAAAGCTCCATCGAGCGGACAAAATCCAACGACGAGAGCCGGTGGCCCTGATTCGTGATGAAGCTGATGTTAGCCTGGCTGGCGCCCGCGAAATCGAGGATGGTGAGCGCGTACTGGCTGCGGATCGTGGAGACGAACTGCTCGAGCCCGCTGCTTTGGCGAGTAGTTGTGGGCCCCGTTGCCTGGACTAACGAACCGGCTTTGGCTTGCTTCGCACCGGTAGCGGTAGTCCCTTGGGTGGAGGACCCGCCGAGCATCGTCTTCAACCGGTCCTTAAACAAAATTTGTTAATCCTGCTTCAGTGCTTTTCGCTGGCGCTCGCAGCCATGGGAGCCTGAGCACCGGCTTGCGGAGGCCGCACAGTGGCAGTCGGCTGCTTCGCAGCTTCTGGCTTCACAATGTCGATACTGCCTTTGAAATAGGCGCCGTCTTCAATCACGATGCGCGCGGCCTTGATGTCGCCGACAAGTTTCGCGTCCTTGCGGATATCGATCTTATCCGCGGCATCCACGTTGCCGTGAATGGTGCCGAGCACGATGATCTCGCGAGCCTTCACACTCGCTTGCACCTTTCCGTTCGGACCAACGGTGAGGCGATGCTCCTGCAACTCGACGGTTCCTTCCACTTCGCCGTCGATTACGAGATCTTCACGGCTGTAAATCTGGCCTTTCACCATCACAGCCTTACCGATGGTGGCGGAGCTGGACGAAACTGTGGTGGGCGGATCAAAACGTGCTGGCATTGACATGGATGTAGCTCCCTGAGGTTGTTGGACTGGCGCAGGCGGGACCGCCGCCTGGCGTTGAGGCTGCTCTTCGTCTTTTTTCTTATTCCACATTTTACTGAGAAGCTCCTTCGAGGCTGGTCTGGGCTTCCCTTGAGTTGGCCTCGAACCTTTATACTATCGGTACCATTACGAAAAGGCAATCTTGTGCAACTAAGGATAAGAAATGCTAGCCGTCAAGAGGTTCGGGATCAAGCCCAAAGCCGCGCTCGCCGGCGGCTCGCTTCTCGTAGTATTTTCGAACCCAAGCTTCCCAGCTTTTCCCCGCGGCCGTATCGCGGCCGGTAAACGCCAACGCGGCGATTTCCGCATAGGGAATGGTGACCGTATCGGATGTGCCTTCCGGCAGTAATCGCGCCACTGAATCCGCCAGCGACTTGCCGGTCCTGCGGTCGAATAAATAACCCTCGACCTTGACGCCATCTCTTTTCGTAATGGTGATGTCGCCGCGATAATCGAACGCCTGCTCCAGTGCCGCACGGATCTCGTCTTCCGTGGCCAGGGGCGGAATCCAGCCCTCCAATCGCTCCGGTAGGTTTTTTTCGCTCATACGCGTTCCTCAATCGGAGTGGTAGCGTTCGTTTCCAACTGCACGAGCGGATGTTTATACAGCGGCTTCACGGGTTCGGCCAACGTTCGCAGTGCCTCCTTGCTGCGGTAACGGTTAAACAACGTGGCCCGCGCGGTTGCCAGAAGGCCGCGAATAGAGCCGAAGGTATCGTTCACCGCAGATGCCTCATAGCCGCTGTGAACCATGCAATTGGCACAACTCGGATTGCCCGACTCGGTTCCATAATTATGCCAATCGGTTTCCTTCAGCAATTCGGCGAAGGTATCCGTATATCCGTCCTGCAGCAGATAGCACGGACGCTGCCAGCCGAACATGTTGTAGGTGGGCATCCCCCATGGCGTACATGAGTAGTCGCGCCGGCCCATCAGGTACTCGAGAAACAGCGGCGATTGATTAAATTTCCAGGATTTCTTGCGATTGGAAAGGATGGCCGCAAACACCCGCCTGGTCCGGTCCTTGCCCAGGAAGTGCTGCTGGTCGGGAGCCTTGTCGTAGGCGTAACCGGGCGAGAGCATCATGCCTTCGACGCCCAGGTCCATCATCTCGTCGAAGAAAGCCCGCACGCTCTTCGGGTCGGTACCGTCGAACAGCGTGGAATTCGTAGTGACGCGAAAGCCCCGAGCCAGCGCCGCTTTCACGCCTTTCACAGCCATCTCATACCCGCCTTCACGGCAGACGGAGAAGTCATGATGCTCGCGCTCGCCGTCCAGATGGACGGAGAAAGTCAAATACTTGCTGGGCTCAAAGAGATGCAATTTCTCTTCAAGCAGAAGTGCATTCGTGCAGAGGTAAACATATTTCTTGCGTGCGACCAGGCCTTCCACGATCTCTTTGATCTGCGGATGCATCAGCGGTTCGCCGCCGGGGATAGTGACGATCGGAGTACCGCACTCGTCCACAGCTTTGAAACACTGCTCCGGGGAAAGATTTCGCTTCAAAATATGAGCCGGATACTGAATTTTCCCACAGCCCGCGCAGGCGAGATTGCAGCGGAACAGCGGCTCCAGCATGAGCACGAGCGGATAGCGCTTGCGCCCGGCCATGCGTTGCTTGAGTACGTACGTCGCCACCGTCCAAATTTGCGAGATGGGTACACCCATTCCAAGTTCCTCCTGCAATCCCCTAAACTCCTATGATACCGGAAGTTATTTTACGAGCACCGCGAAGCAATTCTCGGGTACTAAGGTTTTGGTGCCGGTGAACTTCTTATAGATCCGCCGTACAATTACTGTATGGCATGTGACGAGTGCTCGCGGCTAGCGCGGGAAGTGGAAAAATCGGCGCAAGAGTTAAGTCTGGTGGATGAGCAGATAGGCGTTTTTGCGGCTGATCCCACACCCCGTGCTAGTTCTCAGACCGCGGTTCTACGGCTGACTCGAGAACGCGCCGAGGACCAATTCGACAAGGCGCGAGTACAACTCGTCGGTCATCAAAAGTCGCACAGCGCGGGCGCTAGCGACCAGGAGGCGCGCGATCTGCTTGTTGCCACTCTCAAAGTGGAACTGGAATCGGGCCTGCTATTCGCCCGCGCGTCGCGTTCACACATAGACCCGGGGAAGGCGTTAAAAGCGCAGTTTGCAGCTCGCCGCTGCTGCGAATTTGCCGAGGCGTATTTGTCCGAAGTGCGGGAGAGTATGAGTGAAGCGGAGTTCCAATCCGCGGGAAATCAATTGGCGGAATTGCGCAGCATGATCTTTTGGCCGAGAGCGAAATGGGGACTACGGCCCAAGACCCGCAAGCGTTAATAAGAAAGCGTGGGCCGATACCTGTTCAGCGCAGTAGGTTCTTTGTGGGGCCAGGCTGGTAGCCTGGAAAGCGGGTTGCTAACCCGCCTCAGGAGCACCAGAAAACAACCCTACGCTTGACCGTATTGCGGGAAGTCTGTGTACTTCAGCCGATTGACGCCGAAAGGCTGCGCGATTGCCAAAAAATCTGCTGCTGCCATGCTGTCGAGGCGCAGCGAATCGTCCAAAGTGAAGACCGGGATTATGGAATCGGGCTGGTTGGCCTCGTTCGATTTCAGCCAAAAGCCCTCAAACAGAACGCCGGGAACGCTGAGCCATCGAATCTCGCAACTTTTCACTTCCGGCCTGGCTTCAACGGCTCGCAGAGCCTTCAATGCCTCCTGCGCCCGGTCGCCTTGGGATACGCTGCCTAACACGGAAGCCCCGCCGCCCGAGGCGAGGGTCATTTCCGCAAAAAGCGCCCCCCCGCCCGGTTGCGGCATGAAAACGCGCCAGCCCGTGAGTACGGCCGCATCCATCAGACGTCCCGCGGTTAAATCCTTAAGCCCGATTGCGTAGGCCGGCAGGAATACTTCGTTTTGGGCATTTTCGTAAGACATTAAATCAGCGATGCCCTGCCTGTATTCGTTTTGTGGACAATCCATTCTTTTATCCTTTCAGCAGGAATGTGCCGGTCCACTTTCCGCTTCCCTGATATTTCGTAAGAAATGCATCATACGCCGCTTCCGAAGGTCCGTAAAACGGATCCTCCAGGGTGACCTTGTTCACCCCGGCGCGCGATGTGGCATAGCCGGAAATGACCGTGAAGTGCCCGCCGCCGTCCGTCCACTCGATCCGCGTACAGATGGGATTTCCCGCGTCGATCTGCTGCTGGATTTCGAAGAAGGTCAACACACGAGGCAAAGGAGCCTGCTTTAACCGCTTCAGACGGTCGAGAGGAGGATCCAACAAGTGGACGCGGTTGCACGGCTGCGCCGCCTTGCAGCAGGAAAGTCCCAGTTCCGCCTCCGCGATGGCGCATTCCGTCCACGCCGATTTCGAGTTGTAGAAGCGGTCGACGCTCACTGACACCGCGGCCCAGCACCAGTCGCGGAGCCGCTGGCTCCTCATCGTAAAGTCAAGCTTCGCCATTGGAATTGCACTCCCTTTAATCGGGGACCGGTCTACTCACCGGCCCCCTAACCGAAAAACCCACTCCTCTATTTCTTCTTCTTAGCTGGTGGTGCTTGCTTCTTTGCACCCGCCTTATCTTTACCCTTCTGCTTCTTAGGTCCGCCTTGCCCTCCCAAACCTGTGGGTGTGCTCGCGGCCCAAATTGGCATTCCGGAAATCGGCCCGGGCGGAGAGCCCCACGGGACCTGTTGTTCAATCTGCATTTGCGATTCTCCTTACCTGACTGGATTAGTTACTAACAACCTCAAGAAACGAGGATCCTTACGTAGGTCCTCGACGTCCGGCCAGCGGTTCAGCCGGGCCAATTGCTCGGCGGGAAGCGAAGCCGCCAAACCTAGAGTCGCCTCGCGCTCTCCCAACGCTTCATAAGTAAGAGCCGCCATGATGTGCGTGTCGGCATCACTGGGGGAGAGCTGAAGGGCCTGTGCGATTTCAGACTGCGCCCGGCCGCGATCGCTCAGTTGAGCGCATACAAAAGCCAGCACAGACCGGTGGTAGCCGCTGCGCGGATCGCTAGCGACCCATGCTTCCGACAATTCCACCCCGCGCCGGTTCGCTTCAAGCGCGCCAGCAGGCTGTTGGATACGCCGGTAAGCAACGCCCAGGTACATCCAAGGCACATAGGCTTGCGGGTTGAGCTGCAGCGCTGTTTGAAAGTACGGAATCGCATCCCGGTCCTTGCCTTGGTACATAAGCGCGATGCCCAGACCATTGACGGCATCCCAAGTCGGTTTGATTCCGATCGATGAGCGAAACTCTCTTTCAGCATCCTCGAATTGGCCCAGAAACTGATAATCCATAGCCAGCGCGAAGTGCGTGTTGGCCTCGCCGGGAGCCAGTTCCACGGCCTTCAAACGATACCGGAGGGCCTCACTGAAGTTGCCTCGCTCGAAGTAGAAAGACCCCAGCTCCAGATGATTTCCGTAGTAGGCGGGATCGATCTCAACAGCTTTCTGATACGCGGCAAGAGCTTCGTCGAGCTGGCTGTTGCTGGCGTAGGCACGGCCCAGGCGCCTGTATGCATCGCTATCCCGGGGGTTGAGCTCGATGGCACGGCGGTAATCCGCCGCAGCCTGCTCATACCGGCCTGAGTTGACTTTGAGCCGTCCGGCGATGCGGCGCACCGGACCCAGATCCGGATTCCGCATCTCCGCCTGACGCACCGATTCGGTGGCTCGCTCGAGCCAGGCCTTGTCCTGAGTCTGGTAGTATTTGAACCACTCCGCTTCCGCCAGTCCGGCCTGCGGAAGCGCGGAGTCCGGATCGGCCGCGGCGGCTTTTGCGAACAACTCCAGCGCGGCATCCAAGCCGCCGCTTACATTCCGCAAATGCTCCAATCCAGCCTGATAATCCGAAACTGCATTGGCGTGCATTGCCGCTTTGGCCGAGAGCGCGGGCAATCGAAAGGTCCACGAGACCATGCCGGCCAGGGCCACTGGAGCATACCGCACTTCCCCCGGTCCGTAATCCACGGTCCAATCCCTGGTGTTCACGTGCGTACGCGCGTCCGTAAGGATGGCATGCATTTTCATGTGGCCGTTCGACGAGGTGAGGGTTCCATGAAGCACGTGCGTGGCGCCGGTCTCCTGACGAATCAGCTTGAACCGAGTCCGGCTGCTGGACGAAAGGCCGCTAATTTCGCCGGCGGCATCTCGTACTAGATTGCCGGCGTCGCCCTCGAAAGGCAGCACTGCCAGGCGGACCTCCTCTTTGGGAGCGGCCGTGCGCTCGTACGTGACGACGCCGGAAATGGCAGCGAGCACGACGGCGCCCGCGGCGATCAGAAACCACCGGCGGCTGTGCGACGGCCCGAACGCCCGCATTACTTCATCGGCGCTCTTGAACCTGCGGGACGGCTCCGAATCCAGACACCGGGCCAGGACACCGTCCCACTTGGGGTGCACCGGAGCCGGCTTTCGTTTGAGCCGTTCCTGCCAGAAGAGTGGGTCGGAAGAGCGGGCTACCGTCGCCGTCACAGTCGGCGAGGAGTCACTGACGGGCTTCTCGTGCGGCTTCCGGGCGGCCAGCATCTCGTGCAGGATGACGCCCAACGCGAAAATATCCGAGGCCACCGACGGCGCCTCGCCCCGCCACAATTCGGGAGCGATGTAGCCCGGCGTTCCACCCGCAATCTCCCCTTTGACGGCGCTGGAGGCCACACGCCGCCGGGCCAACCCAAAGTCGGTAATCACAGCGCGCGGCTGCCCGTCTGTTCCGGTCGTGAGAATTACATTGATCGTTTTCAGATCGCCATGAATCACGCCGTTACGGTGGGCTTCGGCCAGACCCGCGCAAAGCTGCATGGCGACCGCGCGCGCTTCCGCTTCCGGCAGCGGCCCTCGCAACAGACGCCGAAACAGCGTTTCACCCTCGAGGAACTCCATGGTGATGAAGTCGATTTCACCTTGCGGAGTAGCGGCGGTGTGGATCTCGAAAATCTTACAGACATTCGGATGGCTGATCTCGCTGGCGTGGCGCACCTCGGGAGGCAGCCGCTTGCCGAACCCTACCTTGGCGCACTTCAGCGCGATGCGCCGCTCGAGTTTCTGGTCGACGGCTTCGTAAACCACGCCCATGCCGCCGTGTGCCACCAGCCGCGTGATAAGGAATCGGCCGTCCAGAACTTCGCCCGGCTGAAAAAAGTGTTCGGCGGCGCCGGCGGAATAAAGCGGCTGCAACAGGAACCCGTGCATCTGCTCTTCCCGCTGAATATAATTCCAGACCTGACTGAATAACTCCGGGTCGCCTGAGCAGGCGCTTCTGACGTAACGCTCGCGCTCCTCCGTGGGAAGGGCGAGGGCCGATTCGACTACGCTCATAACCCGTTCGTCGTCTCGCACCTGGTCCATCACAGCCCGGCCTCCATTTTTTCGAACAACCAACTACGTGCGTCGAACCAGATCCTCTGCAAGGTGCGCAGCTTGATCCCGAGCGCGCCGGCCGCCTCTTCGTCGGTCATTCCGAGAAAGTATTTGACATCGACCACCTGGCACCATTCCGGGTGCACTTGCTCAAGCTCATCGAGCAGACGATTCAAGGTGATTGCCTCGTCGAGCTTGGCCGGGTCCGCGTGCAATCCGGCTTCTACGTCGTCGAGAGCCACAAAGCCGGCTTTCGGACGTGCCCGCGCGTAGTCGATCAAGTGCCTCCGCATCGCTCTAGCCGCAATAGCGAAGAAATGGGCGCGACTCCGCCAATCCCGATCCTTGGCCGCGACCAGTTTCAGGTAAATCTCGTCCACCAGTTCGGTGGCCTGCATGGTGTGCCCCTGGCGCTCGCCTTTCATCATGTAGTGAGCCAGACGCCGCAAGTCGGGGCCGACCTGGGCGAACAATTGGTCCTCGGCTTCGCGATTACCCTCTCGCCACTCGCGCAGGAGTTGCGTGATTTCCGCCATGATGTATGTTTAAGACACTATACAGTTCGCGACGAGTTGGAGCAATCATGGTTGCACGAAAGATAGTATTAATGTATAATCTGGATATAAGTATCCAGATATCCCTTATGTTCTCCCAGACCACTGAATACGCTTTGAGAGCGGTAGTTCTGCTCGCAAGCCGCCCCGGTACGCCGATTACGACGGACGAGATCGCAAAAGCAACGCAGGTTCCGAAAGGTTATCTCGCGAAAGTGATGCAAGGCCTTGTTCGCGCGGGCACAGTGCAAGCACAGCGCGGTAAACACGGCGGTTTCACGCTGACGAAACCAGCAGGCGAGATCACGGTTCTGGAGGTCGTCCAGGTCGTCGATCCCATTCGCCGCATCCGTGAATGTCCCCTGGGCCTGGCCGCCCACGGCAAAAATCTATGCTCGCTGCATCGCAAGCTCGACTTGGCGCTGCTTTCCATCGAAAAAGCATTTTCCGAAACTACGATCGCGAGTTTGCTGGAAGAGCCCTCCTCGGTGAAGCCGTTGTGCGCCATCTCAGGAATTGACAATGCAGCCTAATCGACGAATCCTGCTTGGGGCCGCCGGTCTGATATCGGTTTGCGCATTTGCGGGGTTGGATGGCTCCTACGTCCTTGCACTCGACCATGCCGCCATCCAATATGAGACTCGAGCGCTCACCGATCCCGTAACGCGAATCGCCGGGCAATTAAGACGCGGTGAAGTGAAGCTGGACTACAACCCGCAAACCGGCTATCTGGCTGCGGTGTTGAAGCTGTTGCAAGTGCCGGTGTCGTCCCAGGTACTCGTTTATTCGAAAACCAGTTTTCAGGCGCCGCGCATTTCCCCGCAAACTCCGCGGGCGCTTTACTACAACGACAACGTCGCCGTGGGATATGTGAAGGGAGGGGACGTGCTCGAGATCGCCGCGGTCGATCCGCAAGCTGGAGCAGTCTTCTTCACTTTGGATACTGAACAGGTTTCAAATCCCCGAATTGAGCGCCGAACGAACGACTGCCTGCAATGCCACCAGTCCGGCGGAACGTTGGGAATCCCCGGCCTGATGGTTCGATCCGTTTATCCCGACAGGAATGGCCAGCCGATGTTCCAAGCCGGGTCGTTCGTGACAGACCATCGCAGTCCGCTTCAGCAGCGTTGGGGCGGCTGGTACGTAACGGGAACATCCGGCTCGCAGGAGCACATGGGCAACTCGGTGATTGAAGAAGGCCAAAGCCCGGATTCGATCGTTGGTAAAGGTAGCAACGTAACTGATCTGAAGTGGCGATTCGATGAGTCCGCATACCTCAGTTCCCATAGCGACATCGTGGCGCTGATGGTACTCGAGCACCAGACCCGTATGTCGAACCTGATCACCCGCGTAAATTATGAAACGCGGATGGCGATCCTGGAACAATCCGCCATGAACCGGGAACTGAAAGAACCTGCGGATCACATGAGCGAGTCGGTCCGGCATCGGATCGCAAGCGCCGGCGAAGAGATCGTAAAGTATATGCTGTTCACGGACGAGGCTGCGATTTCGAGCGAGATCAAAGGGACGTCGGCCTTCACATCGGAATTCGCTGGAAAAGGTCCGAAGGACCATCTCGGCCGTTCCCTTCGCGATCTTGACTTGAAGCACCGCATGTTCCGCTATCCGTGCAGCTACCTGATCTACTCGGAAGCGTTCGACGGGTTGGCGGACGACGCGAAGCAGTATGTTTATCGCCGGCTCTGGGAGGTCTTGAGCGGCCAAGATCAAAGCAAACCGTTCACTCGGCTCTCGTCCACGGACCGGCAAAATATTCTGGCAATCCTACGGGAGACGAAGAAGGATCTGCCTGAGTACTGGAATTCGGCTGGGGAACAATAGTCACACCGGGATTTCAAACAAATAAGCCTCCGGCGCCGTTTGATGAGAACGAGGCAATTCAAAGCAAGTGCGACAATAAATGCATGCTCCAGAAGACGGCGAGCCGCAGTATCCCTACAAACACCCGGCTTTTAACGGCCCAAAACCTTTCTATCCTCGCCCTTTTCTCGCTGATCTACTTCGCCACCGTCCTTCTGCGCGCATCCGAAAAGTATTTTTGGTTCGACGAACTGGGCACCGTCAATATTTCCCGCCTTCCGAATATGAATGCCGTCTGGCAAACCATTCGTCACGGAATGGATTACAACCCGCCGCTCTTCTGGGTGTTGACCAGGCTTGCCGGAGCTCCTTTCGGCTTTGGTCTGATCAGTGCCAGGTTGCCCGAAATGATCGGCTTTTGGGTGGCTTGTATTTGCCTGTTCGCAATCGCAGCCAGACGATTCGGAAGTACCTGCGGCGTAATCGCCATGTTGTTCCCGCTTGTTACGGCCGCCAAATACTACGCCTACGAGGCGAGGCCGCATGGAATCGTTTTGGGCTTTGCTGCCATCGCGGCATTGGCATGGCAGGAGGCTCACGAATCCCGCCGGCGAGTAATATGGCTCGTGGTCCTTGGCGCCAGCCTCACGGCCGCTGATCTTACGCACCCCTATGCTGTTATGTTGTACATGCCTCTAGGGCTGGCGGAATTATACCGAACCACCCGGACACGCCGCCTCGACTGGGGAGTGCTCTGCTCCATAGGAATATCCGGCCTGGTAGCGGCGCCGTTCTTGATTTATATCGTGCGCATCTATCGCGAGGTTGTCGACACAGCGGCCACAAACTTTCCCCCTGTAAGCCACGCCACCGTGTTCAGTTTTTTTCAGTTTCTCCTCGAACCGGCTACGTTGGTCATCATCGTGTGCCTGGCACTCTTTGCTGTGAGTCATCTGCTCCGGAAAAAAACGGCTCCGGTCCCCTTGGAAGGGAATTCGAACTTGATGAGCTGCGACGTAGCGCTCGCTTTATCGTTTCTCGCCATGCCGCTTTTTGCTTTGACATTAGCTTTTGTGACAAAGGGTCCGTTTGTGGATCGCTACCTGCTTTCTACCGTCATCGGCGTGGCTTTGCTCGTTGCTTTCGGGGCCGCCAGATTCGATGGATCCAAATGGGTTCCACTCACCATCGCTACCATCCTCGCGTGTTCCCTGGTCATCGATCCGCTGCGGGTACTGAAGCACCGCCTGGCGGGAGTCGGGGAGGTGCTCTTCGAACCGAGCACTTTGTTGAGATTAAGCACTACTCCCGGAAACCCAATGGCCCCTCACGACGCTCTTCGGGCGGCTGAACAGTCGGCTTTGCCAATTGTTGTCATGTCGAGCATGGATTATGCTTTCCTGTTCGAATACGCGCTACCTCAAATGAAATCGCGGTTTTGGTATGTCAGTCCGGATGCGACCGAGTTGATAGGCCGCATACTACGGTTGGAACGCCAATGGTGCGGACAAGCTTACAATCTGGACTACACTCGCAACTTCCTCGCCGGGAATCATCGGCTTTTCCTTTATGGGCGGCCGCCCGAGCTGTTCTCGTTCCTTAGCCTGAACAATCAAGTGCAAGTGCATTCGATATTGTCCAGAACAGACTCGAGTACTGATGCCCATTTCCTCCTGGACGCCGAGATCAAGAATAACGATGATCCCGGTCTCGCAGGCGCAAAAAACAAAGGCCCGTATGAACATACGATGCACTAAGTCGACGGCGATCAGGCGCCACGTCTGAACCCGGCTCATTCCTTCCTCTGCCCAGCGTCGGCAGAATTTCGCGCACCCATACGCTTGGGCCGGCATCGAACTGCTGGCCTGGCGGCGACACGCAAGCTTCTCGAACGAGCCCGCCATGATTTTGGCGATAAAAGATATCAGCGGCTGGCCGAGCTTTCCGCCACTCTCATCACCACCTCCCCAAGTCGCATGAACGCATCCCAATCAGACGGTTTTGTAAAGTAGTGGCTGATTCCCAGCTCCGCGACGCGCGCACGGTCCTTGGGCGCGTCCGACGAGGTCACAATGATCACGGGCGTTGACGCGCAGTGAGGGTGGCTCCGGAGCTCTCTCAAAACCTCGGTTCCGTCCGCCGTGGGTAGATTCAGATCCAGGAGCATGAGATCAGGGCATGGGGCGGAACCCGGTCTTCCGATCTTCATAATAAAATCGATCGCCTTTGCGCCATCAGCAATGACGTGGAGCTGGTGAAGAACATTGTGAGATTGCAATGCATAGCGAACCAGAACGACATCCGCCTCATTGTCCTCCGCCAGAAGGATTCGAAGCTGCCTCACTGGGACTCCTTGCGTGCGAGCGCAAAGTAGAACGTCGCCCCGCTACCCGAGCTGCTCCTGGCCCAGATCCTTCCTCCATACCGTTCGACAACTCGTTTGCAGATGGCGAGTCCGACGCCCGTACCGGGATACGCGTCCCTGTGAAGCCGTTTGAACAGGCCGAAAATCCGATCGGCATACTCCTGATCGAAACCGATTCCATTGTCCTCCACCGAGACGACCCACATGTCGCGGTCCGCTTGGGCTACGATCCGAATTCTGAGCGCTTCTTCCGTCTTGCGGTACTTGAGCGAATTGGAAAGGAGGTTCTGGAAGACCTGTGCCAACTGCGCTTGATCGCCATTAACCACAGGCAAAGGGTCTGAAATGATCGTGGCCCTGCATTCCTCAATGCGGCCTCCCAGGACTTTCAGGGCTTCGCTGAGCGATATCGTCAGATTTGCGGTACCCTCGGCTGGTGCTCCGTCGGCATGTGCAGCGCGCGAGAAATCCAGTAGGTCGCGAATGAGTTGTTCCATACGCGTGACGCCTTGACGGACGAATCCCACATACTGCTCCGCATCCTGGCCCTGATTGTCGTAGAGCCTGACGAGCTGCTCCGAAAAGATTTTGACTGTCCGGAGCGGCTCTTGCAAGTCGTGGCTGGCCGCGTAGGCGAATGCCTCAAGATCCCGATTCATGCGCGCCAATTCTTCGTTCGCGCGCCGCTGCTCCCTTTCGGCGGACCTGGCGCGTTGCAAGGTACGGCGTTGAGCATCGATCAGGAAACTGAGGCATAGGCTGAAGATCGTGAAAGCGATCATATTCGCCCGCGCGAAGCGGCTGTCGGGCCAAAAGCGGCCTGTTCCGGCCGCAAGAATGTAGTGACCGCCTGCAATTACAGAAAGCCCAACGGAGAGAGCGGCAGGCCAGAACCCGTATGACCGCGCGAGCACCAATGCCGCCGCCAAGAACGTGATAAACGGAAGGTCAGAACCAACAGCGGGCTCCAAAATCACTCTCAGCAAGCTCGCAATCAGCACAGAAATAAGGGCGGCAACATACGGAAGCAACCTTTTAGGCACCATGACTGATCGCTCAATTATAATCACGCGCGACGTTCACGCGGGGCTGGGAGCCGCAATGCCGCTTGCTTTTTCAATCCCCGCGGCGATATAAGACAAGACAATACAGTTATGTTTTATCCCCTCCAATTTCCCATTCAGCGATTGCGGCTGTTTCAGAAAGTCGCACCGGTGTCTACAGCCTAGCGGTGGTGGTTCGGCTGATAATCTGGCAACAGCTGCAAGGAAATCGCGGTTTGGCGGCGGCCATCCGTTTGCAAGCGCCTTAATGCCGGGCCCGATCTCCGGCATCCGGCTCCAACCTTCGGAACTCATGCTTACACTCAGAGCTGGAGATTTCCAGAGCAATCTTGGGATCAATCACATCAGGAAAAGTGCGCTGGCAATTATGCTGAGTGGGGCTATGACAATGCCCGCCATCGCATGCGCCCGCTCAAAAGTAGTCCAGCCGCGGCGCAGCGAAATCAATTCCAGCCCGGAACACCACGCCGCCAGGAGCAACGCGCAAAGCACGGTCTCGTCCCGGCCGGATTTTACGCAAATCCATCCACCTCCTATCCCGGCGATGGCCATATGCAGAATCTCGAATGGAACCCTCAGGCGGTCCGGGAACGGCGGCCGCTTGAGTGCGATCAAACCCATGCGCATTCCCATCACCAACGCGCACATGGCAATCCAGCCGACCAACACAACTCTCGCGATCCAGAACATTGGCTAGCAGCATAGCCTATCCCCCATACCAAAGTGCATGGATGTCCAGAGCATCTTGTTCACTGCATCTCTAAGAACCGTCGGTCCTGCCTCACTGTCGAGCAAGTCGCGAAGTCCCGAGTGGTCGGCTACCGAGGTTCTTGCAATTCGCCCGCGACTCTGTGCCTGCTCTGAGATTCGGCTTTTCGTTCCTCACGTAGCCTGCCCTCGGCGACGCTGCCGCTATTTCGCGCCTCCCCAACTCCCGATCCCTCTCGGAATGGATCTCCTGATTTCGTGGTCATGATGGACCACGTTGCGGGCCAGTTCCTCGATGGCGCCCCGCACCCGCGCTGGACCTGACGATGGCCAGGCTGACCTGCGTGGCTCGTTCATTGCGCAGTAGAGCCGAAAGCATCGCCACGCTATGCTCGGGCGTTGCGCTTCATTGCCCGTACAACAAGATGACCGGTTTCGACACCAAAGACTTCGGCCAGAGCGGAGTCAAGCACTACATTCTCATCCACCAGATAAATGTGGCTAGCAACGCGTTCTGCGCCAAGTGGAAAACAAACCGTCGACCTCGACGCCGGGCTGGACAGGGATTTTGAACGGAAGCGGTTCCGCTGGGTTGGAGTGCGCGTCACGGAGCCGTGCTTTCGGGTTAAGTTATAATTCACCTTTTGAGCCAATCATCTCCTAAGGACACTAATGAGAAAAAAAGTTACCGTTGTGGGCGCCGGCAACGTGGGCGCTTCGTGCGCTTTGCGCATTGCGAATAAAGAACTGGCCGATGTGGTTCTGGTCGATGTCGTCGAAGGTGTTCCGCAGGGCAAAGCGCTCGACCTGCTGGAATCGGGTCCAGTCGAAGGTTATGACGTCAGTATCACTGGCACCAACAACTACGAGCCGACCGCGAACTCGGATATCGTCGTCATCACCGCGGGCCTCGCTCGCAAGCCTGGCATGAGTCGCGACGATCTGCTTTTTGCCAACTATGAAGTGGTGAAGGGCGCCACGGAACAGGTTGTCAAATACTCCCCCAATTGTATTTTGATCCTGGTCACCAATCCTCTCGATGCGATGTGCTGGACCGCGCATCACGTTTCGAAGTTCTCAAAAAATCGTGTGATCGGCATGGCCGGCGTGCTGGACACTGCACGGTTTCGAACGTTTATCGCCGAAGAGCTTCAGGTCTCCATGGAGAACGTGACGGCCGTGGTGTTGGGCGGCCACGGCGACACAATGGTGCCGCTGGTGCGCCTCTCCAGCGTATCTGGCATTCCGCTAACGGAGCTTCTCGACAAAGCCACGCTCGACCGGCTGGTGGATCGCGCCCGCAATGGCGGGGCCGAGATTGTGAAGCACCTCAAAACCGGAAGTGCCTACTACGCGCCGTCTGCGGCCGCCGTGGAAATGGTGGAGTCGATTCTCAAGGACAAGAAAAAAGTGTTGCCTTGCGCTGCGCTACTCGAAGGAGAATACGGCATCAATGGTCTTTTCGTCGGAGTCCCGGTGAAACTCGGCGCACGCGGCATCGAAAAGGTCTATACAATTCAACTCAGTGGCGAAGAGCAGGCGATGCTCGATAAGAGCGCCGCCGCAGTGAAAGAACTTATCGACGTCTTGAAGCAGAAATCGGCATCGTCCTAATCGGAAAAGCCTCGGGGGAGAGGGGATAGGGAAATGGATCCAAATACAACAGTCCAGGTTATTGCGGGCGGGCTCCTGGTGGTGGTGATTGCGCTGATCATCATCCGCCGCAAGAATAAGAAGAAGTCGTCTGAAGAAGAAGAATTCTAGACGGCCTCCTCCCCCACGGCGCGAACTCTGTTGTTTCCCGCTGGCGTAAAGGTGACGTGTGCCTCACAAGAACATGCCCGCGAAAACAACTGCCAAAGCACCCGAGATCGATTCGCGCTACGCGAACTTCCGAATGCGCGTCCGGCCTTCCAAGATTCACCGCTGGGGTGTTTATGCCCTGGAAGCGATTCCGAAAGGCCGCAAGATCATCGAATATACCGGCGAGAAGATCAGCCGGCGCGAGACGAAACGCCGCTCCGATGGACCGCTGCATTACATGTTCACCATTGACGATTATTGGACGATTGACGGAAGTGTGGGCGGCAGCGGGGCCGAATACATCAACCATTGCTGCGATCCCAACATCTACGCCCGCGTTCAGAATGGGCACATCCTCTACATTTGCAAGCGGGACATTGCCCCGGGCGAGGAACTGACCATCGACTACCATTTCAGCAAGAATGTGGAGCGGGTGCCGTGCTCGTGCGGGGCTAAGAACTGCCGCGGAACGATCAATTTGAAGTGAGAATTACCTGTACAATGCTAGGTCAGGTAACATCGCGTGATCGATTTCTTTCGGCATCTCCTGACAACAAATTTCATGCCTCATGGGCATTGTTATTTCTGGAAACCGGAAATCGTGTGGTTGCACGTGGCTTCCGATGCAGTAATCGCGCTGTCGTATTACTCGATTCCATTCGTTCTCGTTTACTTTGCACGCAGGCGAGCGATCTGCCGTTTCCCTGGATGTTTCTCTGCTTCGGCGCTTTTATTCTCGCCTGCGGCACCACCCACGCATTGAACATCTTCACTCTTTGGGTGCCCGTGTACCGCCTGGATGGGCTGGTAAAGCTGCTCACGGCAACGCTCTCTATCATCACCGCCGTACTTCTCTATCCACTGGTTCCGAAAGCTTTGGCGCTGCCATATCCGGCCGACCTTCAGCGCGAAATCGGCGTCCGCCGGCAGGCCGAAGCGGATGTGCGCAAATTGAATACGGACCTGGAACAATTGGTGGCCGGACGCACAAAGGAATTGACGAGGAGCAACGAGGACATGGGCAGCTTCGCGCGAGCGGCTTCCCACGATCTACAGGACCCTCTGCGCACCGTGATTTCCCACACTCAGATTCTCGAGCGGAAATACGGGCAGGAACTCCCCGATGATGCAAAGGAACTAATTCATATTACGGTGGACGCAGCGGCGCGTATGCGTGCGATGATCGACGAGCTGCTCGAGTACTCGCGCATGGAGAGCGCCCGGATGCAACTCGAACCGGTGGATTGCAATGGAGCGGTGGCGGCGGCAATTGCCAACCTCAACGACCCATCGCGAAAAACTCGGCCATTGTCGAATCGAGCCAACTGCGACGGTGATGGGAACCCGCTCCCAGTTGACAAGAGTGTTTCAGAATCTGGCCGGCAACGCCATCAAGTACAGAAGCGAAGCGCCGCCGCGCATCGAGATATCCGCGCGGCAATCGGCGACGGAGTGGATCTTCCGGGTTCGGGACAACGGGATTGGTATCGATCCGGCATACGCGGAGAAGATTTTCGTCGTATTTCAAAGACTACACGGGAGCGAAATTCCGGGAACCGGGCTTGGCTTATCAATCTGCCAGCGAATTATTATCCGGCACGGTGGTACGATCTGGGTCGAATCGGAACTCGGCAAAGGTTCCTCGTTTTACTTCACATTGCCCACATAGAGCGTCTTCTCCGGAAAGCCATCCGGGAAGCGAATGGCTTCGTAATCCATGTTACAGTTATGCACGTATGGCGACGGCTTCTCTACGGCCCGCGGCGGCCTTCCTGATCGCCGGGCTCTTAGTTCGAATTCCGTCGATGGCGTGCGCCAATGTGCCGGCCTGCATCGAAAAATGGGGAGTGGGCGGCGAATCCAGGTGGTGTTGGTGACGGGCGGGGCGCTAACCGGGCACATCGGCGCTATTCAGCCCGATGGGTTTGTTCTGGGGCCGGACAAGCGGGGTGGCGACAGCCGCAAATTGAAGTACATGGACCTGCTATCCGCTGCGACGAAGATGACTGTGGGCACAAAATGGTTAATCGCCGGAGTCGTGTATGGGATCGTGGCGGCTTTTTCTTTGATCCTTGGCAGATAGTGTCCGCTGATTCAAATCCGCCGGAGAAATTATTATCCTCACAGTGGTAAGATTTGTGTTGATTCGGAGTCGGTTAAAGTCCAACATTTCAATTAGCATGGCCGGTGTAGAGCTTTCCAGGCTCCCCATCATATGAGTGAGCACATACGTGTTTTGCTTGTGGAAGATAACCCGGCCGACGCCCGCCTTCTGCGGGAAGCCATCCGCGAAGCGAATGGCGTTGTTATTCATCTCACCCACGAAGACAGGCTTTCGCACGCGCTCCGCCGTCTTGAGGAACAGCATTTTGACGTCATCATGCTCGATCTCTCGCTGCCGGATGCCGAGGGTTTGGACACATTAGTCCGCATCCATCAGCGCGCTCCGTCGATCCCCATCGTAGTTCTCACAGGATTGGACGACGAGTCCCTGGCTGTACGGGCGGTTCGGGAAGGGGCACAGGATTACCTGGTGAAAGGCCAGGTGGACAGTCAACTCCTGGTCCGAGCGATGAGATACGCCACCGAACGCCAACGGGCGGTGGAAGCATTGCAACAAAGCGAAGAATACTTCCGCGCGCTGATCGAGAACGCCTTGGACATTATCACGGTGCTGGATAGCGACGGAACCATCCGGTACGGCAGCCCGTCAGTGGCGCGGGTGCTCGGCTTTGTTCCCGCTGAACTGGCAGGCGTCTATGTCCTATCCCTGGTTCATCCCCAGGACCGCCAGATGGTGCTGGAGCGCATCCGCGCGGGCCTTATCGCGCCAGGCTCGACGCAGACATTTCAGACGCGCGTCCGTCACAAGAACGGCACGTGGCGAGTGCTGGAGGCTATTGGCAAACGTTTCGACGCATCGTCGGCGGTGAGTGGATTCGTTATCAATTCCCGTGACATCACCGAACGCACTCACGCAGAAGAGGCGTTGCGTGAGGCCAACGAAACGGTGAAGGCCGTGATCGAAACATCTCCGTTAGGGATCTATTCGATTGACCTGGCGGGGAACGTGAAGAGCTGGAATCGCACGGCGGAGCAGATCTTTGGTTTCCGCAGTGCTGAGACGCTGGATCGTCCGCTACCGATCGTGCCGCCGGACGAGTTCGAAGCATTCCAGGAAAGACTGCGTAATCCACTCTTCCAAAATCCAGTGGCGGGGATCGAAGAGCGCCGGCGACGGAGCGACGGATCGACGGTAGAGGTGGCGCGGTGGAGCGCTCCTCTGCGGGACGCGTCGGGCAAAGTGACGGGGTTCGTCGCGCTGCTGACCGACAACACGGAGCGGAAGAGGTTGGAGGAACAGTTCCGGCAGTCGCAGAAGATGGAGGCGGTGGGGCGGCTGGCGGGCGGAGTCGCCCATGATTTTAACAATCTGCTGACCGTGATTACAGGCTATAGCCAGATGGTTTCCGACCGGCTCGAGGCGGACGATCCGCGGGCCGAAGCTGTGCAACAAGTGTTGCGCGCGTCCGACAGAGCCACGGCGCTGACCAAACAATTACTAGCGTTCAGCCGGCAACAGGTTGTGCAACCGAAAGTGCTGGACGTGGGGATGCTGGTGAAGGACATGGCGCAGATGCTCAAGCGCCTGGTGGGAGAAAACATCGAGCTGATGCTGATTGGCGTGCCGGCCCGTGTGTATGCCGATCCAGGGCAGATCGAGCAAGTGATTGTGAATCTCGCGGTGAATGCGCGAGACGCAATGCCCTCCGGCGGGCGGCTGGGCATCGAGACTAGCGTGACCGAGTTTGACACGTTTTCGATGATGATTCACCCTGGCTTGACTCCCGGCCCGTACGTGCTTCTTTCCATCAGCGACACCGGATGTGGCATGACGGCTGAAACGAAGGCTCACCTATTCGAGCCGTTCTTCACCACCAAGGAGCGCGGCCGCGGAACTGGCCTTGGACTTTCCACCAGCTATGGGATCGTCAAGCAAAACGGCGGAGAGATTCTGGTGTACTCGGAGCCAGACATCGGCTCCGCATTCAAAATTTACCTTCCCCGGGTCGAAGAACCATTGGATGTCGAGCCCAGCAGCGTGTCGGGGTCGGAGCGCTTCCGCGGGAGCGAGACGGTTCTCGTCGTGGAAGACGAAGACGATGTGCGGCGAGTGGTAGTGCATATGCTACAGCAACTCGGGTATGACGTGCTGACGGCGGCGAGCGGGGCGGAGGCGATGCGGCTTTGCGAGGAAACGGAGCGCCATATCCATTTGTTGTTGACTGATGTCGTGATGCCGAAAATGAGCGGGAGGGAATTGGCGGACCGGCTGTGCGGAAATCTACCGAACTTGAAAGTGCTTTTCGTGTCGGGGTATACGGGGAGCGTGATCATTCATCATGGTGTTCTTGATCCTGGCACGCATTTCTTGCAAAAGCCGTTTAGCGCGGCTCAGTTGGGTGGGAAGGTTCGGGAGGTGCTGGAGGGTTGAAAGGTTTGCTATTCTAGAAGTCGATATGTCGATTCCGAATGTAAAGCGTTTTCGTATTTCGTCGCCGGATGGCTCGGATTCCGCCACTTTGATGACGGTTATTCCGAAAGGCACGGACCTCAACGCCTATCTCCTGGATGCTTCCGCGCGTTTTGACTGGAAAGCCCACAAAGAAGCCAAGGCTGCCCAGTTCAAGATTCGCGTCGGTCAGCAGAAGCAGCAGAAAAAGAAGTAGGCTCGTTATTCTACGCGGGTCTTCAGGATTCTCAAGGCCCGCAAAACCTCAGAAGCTATCTCGTTGTCGCTGTCTTTCGAGAGCGGTTGCAAGTGATCTACCGAGGCCCTGTCTCCACTCGCGGCGAACACGTGCGCGAGGCCGATCTTTTCATCTTTTGTCGCCGACGGCGTGAGTGCCGGGTATAACGACTCTCGCACCGCTTGGCTCCTCGCTAGCTCAATGAGATATGCCTGCGCGATGTTCTTGTATTTTGCCGAGTTCAGTGTATTCAGGAGGTAGCGTTCCGATCCGAACTCCGCCATATCCAGCTTGCCCAAGTCCACTATCGCGAATGCCTGGGCGAGCCTCGCGTTCATCTTCGATTCTTCGTCGAATGCTTTCTGGATCATCGGCAGGTCCGCGGGGTTCTTGAGCCGGCCGAGCCCTTCTGCCGCTGACGCGCGCAGCGAATCGTCCTTGTCGTTGAAATATTTTAGATAGACCTCGCGGTTCTCTTCCACCGGGATCATTGCCAGCGCGGCCAGCGCGGACCGTTTTATTTTTACATTCCTGGCGCGATTGAAAGCCTTGCGGACATCGGGCGCGCATTCCTTGCATTCGAGTAGTCCCACTGTTTCGAGGGCCGTCGTTTGCACGCGGTCGTCCAGATCATTGACGAGGAAAACTATACGTGGACCAACGCCGTTGTCGCGGATCTTCTGCAGGGCGGCGAGCGATTCATAGATCACGTCGCTATTCTTTGCCTTTAGGGAGGCGATCAGATCTGGAATCGCCGCTCTGCCTCGCAGGATGCCGACCGCACGCGCGGCATTCGCACGCGACTCCATGCTCGATCCGCCGCTCGCCACGCGGCCTAATGCGATGACCACATCTTCCCGGACCCGCGTGTAGATGGGAACAATCTGATCGTTGTCGTCGCCGGTGAGACCGGTCCTGAGGGTACTACCGATCTTCCTCAATCCGCGCTGCACGTAGCCGGGCAGATAATAATTCACGATGCCATCGGTGGCCAGCATCTGAACCGTTGGATCGTTGTCCTTCAGCGCTTGAATCAGCGGATCGAGACTGCCCGCCGTTCCCACTTGCACGATCGCCTTCACCGCCTCAGCGCGAACATTCGCTTCAGGGTCACTTAGCAGCGGCGTCAACTGCTCGACGGCTGATGGAGACGCCTGCTTGCCGAGCTCGCGTGCAGCTTTCACACGCTGCTTAGGGTCGGTGCTCCTGATGTCCTGCGCGGGAAGATGTAGAGATACCACCAGAACCGTAATCACTGCCTTCAGAAACGAACTCATACCTTAATATTGACTCCGCTTAACTCACGATAAAGACTGGCCTGCCGCTCCGCGATGACGTCCCAACTATAGACACCCTCCACTCTAAGACGCGCATTACGCTCAATTTGGCGGCGTTTCTCCGGATATTTTAGTAACTCCAGGATTTCCGCAGCCATCCTCGCCCCGGTTGCGGCGACAATAACGTCGCGGCCATCCTCGATTTCGTCCAGTCCGTTGATGCCCCCGGGCGTGGTGACAATTGCTTTCCCCATTGCCATCGCTTCCATGATCTTGATGTTCGTGCCGGCCGATGCCAGCAGCGGCGCGATCACCAGCGTCGCCCGTTCGTAGGCGGGGCGCACGTCGGAGACGAAGTCATCCACCTCGATCCGCGGCTTTTCCAGATCGAGGTGGACTTTGTTCCTGTGCATTTCCTGATAATATTGGCGGCGCCCGCCGGCGATGATGTGCAGCAGAGGCGCGGCTTCATCGAGCAGCGGCCAAACTTCGCGCAGGAAAAAATCGACACCAAGCAGGTTTGGCAGATGCCCAAACGATCCGATGAAGAGCAGCCGGGCCGGATCGGGCTCACGCTCGGACGGACGAAAGCGCTCCAAATCTACTCCATTGGCCAACACTACGGACTTCCGTGCATCGGTTACTGTCTGGCGATCTTTGTCCGACATGGCTACAACGCAATCTACGGATTTCCATGCGGAATGTTCAAACTGTTCCCAACGACCGAGTTGCGAACGGGTCTCCCAGTCTTCTCCTCGAGAGAGGAGTTGACGGTACAGGTCGAGGGTGATGTCGTGTTCCACCAGAATCGTCTTGGCCGGGGCGCAGTCTGGCGCGTATTGTGCCATCTGCGTAAATTCAAGTTGGGCGATCAGCGGCTTCCATTTGCGCACGGTCTCTCCCAGCGCGGCACGGTAGGCAAGCGAACTGAAGTCCTGAACAACATCGGGAAGATCGCTCGAACGGTGTGTGTGGCTGCCGATGCGCCGCACGAGAACAATCTCCGCACATAGGTCGAGCAACTCCGGCGGCGGTGGCGCGAGCGTGTCGGCGAAAACAAGTAACACCTGATCGAATTCCTTAGCCGCGCGCCGCATGAGATTGTACATACGTACCGCGCCACCGTGCGACAACGGAAATGGACTATAAGGCGCGGCTACCAGCACCACTTCCCGCCCCCGCCGCAAATTGCCCGGGAAGACGGCGACATCGCCACCAGTCAGGGCGAGGATCATTCTTTCGTCGCGCGACTCGCACGAGGCTGCTTCTGTGCGGACCGCGATCCGGGGCGCGGCCTTGAGCGCCGCCAATGCAACGTCTTCTCTTAGCGTGGCTCCAGAGTTCAACCGGCGCACCGCTTGCCGCCATAACTTCGAAAACAATTCGGGAGAGCAGATGCAGCGCGCCAGAAATCGAAGATAGTTGATCTCAAGTACGGCGTCCAATTCGGTTTGCTGGTAGAAGCGCGAAGTGGTCGCCCGGTGATCGTGCGTGACTTTGGATTTCGCAACGAACACGGTGGGCCATCCACGCTGCCACGCGCGGAAACCAAAATCGAGATCCTCCACATATGCCGGTTCGTACAACTCGCCGAATCCACCTAGCTCACGTGCTTTCGACGTTTCATACAGCGAACATCCTCCGCTGCCGTAGAGCACGTAGCTGTGGTCTTCTCCTTCGAACGGCTCTTCGCACCGGACCGGAAATCCATCGCGGCTGGTGGGACCGAACATAGCCTTACCGGTCTCCTCGCGCCGCCTGCCTTCCGGGAAAAAGATTTGCGCTGTGGCGCAGAAGAGATCCGGCGATTCCTGAAACGCGGCGAACAGCGGCGCGAAAAATCCTTCGCGCAGCACCATGTCGTTGTTCAGAAAAAGCGTGTGCGAGAAGCGGGCTCGTGCCAATCCTCGATTGACCGCTTTTGCGAACGACAGGGGTTCGGTGCTTTCTTCGATTACAATCGCTGGATAGCTCGAACGCAAGAATGTTGCCGTTCCATCAGTGGAACCGTTATCCACCACGATTACTTCCGACTCAATCCCATCTAATTCCCGCGTCAATCCAGGAAGCAAACGTTCCAGCAACACGCGGCCGTCACGGGACGGGATCACCACCGAGACGCCAGCAGCGAGAGAAGCCTGAGCCGCATCGGCCGGTGTATTGGGGGGCAAGGCGGCGGCCGAGCGTTTTCGCATGCCGAGCATTTTTCCCGCCATGAGAGCGCGGCGATACATAAGTGGCCGCCCAAATTCCCGCGGGTGGGCAAGCCTCCACAAAAATTTGTGAGCCGCGCCGCCGGGATTCATATGCCAGCGAACAAAATTCCTGGCTCGCCAAACGAAGTGCTGCGCGATCCTGCCAGCGGCCTGAGGTCTGAGCCCAAAATGATCCAGATTCTCGTTAAAGAACAGGGTTCGCAAAGGCGTGATACGGAGCGCCATCACGCGCATCCGCCAAAATGGCATCTGCGGCTGCAGGAGCACTGCGGCTATGCGGATCCGTCTCCCGGCCAAAGTTGCGCGGCACAGCTTCAGATTTTCAGTGAGCGTTCGCCCAATATGATAAGGAATCCATTTTCCGCGCGGCGGAGGAAATTCGGAAACGACAAAGAGAGGCAGCTCCGGGTAAATCGACTCAACGCACTCCAGAAAACCGGGGATCAGGTCGTCTGACCCGGAAGCAAATGCAATCTTGACACTCTCGTTCAAATCAGTGAGTGCGTCTCCAAACGTTGGCCGCTCGATCGAGCTTCCCAGAGATCCGTTGCCTGCACGCAGAACGCAGTTGACACCGGGTTCACGTGCGGCAAGATCTCAGAACCTTTTCGCCCAAAGCGATAGCCGCCGCAAATACGAAGATCGTCGCTTTCACATTGAAAATGTTTCAGCTTCTCGGCTTCTTCCGCGGCGTGCGCGTGGTCGAGCGGGAGTCCGCCAAGATCGTTGGCGTAAATCCGCGCGCGCAACAACTGCGCATACACATCGGAGCGCTCGAAAAGAGGTGCGATTTCGCGGAGGTAGCCACTCACGCGCGCGATGCCCTCTTCTACTGCGGCCCGGCAATCGGGGCGATCGATAACGGGCATCAAGCCTTCGAGAAAATAACAGTACGCATGGAGCCGGTCCATTGTCTTTTCCGGCGTAGCGGCGGGAAGGAATTCGTCTTTGGACGCCAGTGCCGAAGAGACCGTCTGCTCATACCAGGCGCCGAATTCTGCAATCCCTGTCTCGGCCGCCAGATCGTACCAGGCCGTGGCCGCTTTCAACTGATAGCATCCCGGCTGCCGCGACCATTGGGCTTCGTATGGCAACGGTTCTTTTTCCGGCAGGCGAAGAATGGGATGGAACAAACCTATTCCGCCCGCAAAATCCCGGCCCATGGACCATCCCGTTTTGACGGCGGCATCGATGATCCATTGTTCCTTGGTTTCGCGCCACAAGGCGAGCAGTCCGCGCACGATAATGCCGGAATCGAAAAAGAAAGCGAGCGGCTGGGGCCGAACACCGTTGGAAGAATATTCAAAAGGAAAGATGTGGAGCGAATTATCCCAGGCAATCTCGGTCAGAAAGCGGCCGGAACGTTCGGCGGCTTGCAACAGGCCGGAATCGCCGGACTTTCGATAAAGATAAATGAGCGCACTGACTGTGTAGCCGGTGATCTCGGTGGATACGATTGCGTTGGCATGAGAATCCGCGCGGTAATATCGTGCGACCCCTCCGCTCGACTCCTGAATTCCCGATTTCACAAACCAAGAGGCAGCGCGTTCCAACGATGGATGTATGAATGCCAACAAGATTCCCCAAACTCCCCGAACAGATTTTTTATTCTATCATTGGGTTCTATACTTGAACCAAGGGTCCTCTGTTGGGCCGCCGATGAACGCCGATGAATGCGGATCAAAGACGAAAGGCCGCCTTAGCGTTGATTGCCGTTTTTCCGTTGTTGGCTCAGGACGAGGGTCCGATTGGTATTTTGCGCGGCGATGCGGTCGTTCGGCGGGGCACAACGCTTGATGGAAGCATTGTATTGAAGACCACTGACGAGCAACACGAATACCAGTGCCACTACGACAATTTCTCCTACTTGGAACGTGACGGGGAGCGGATTGGCGCCGGCGCGATCAAGAGCGGTGACCACCTGGAAATTGTGTCCGACCACAAACCCGGCTCCAAGGATTGCTACGCCCGGAGCATCCACGTCCTGCTGAGCGTGCTTCCGGTGAACCCGGGGTACCGCATTCGTCAGCGGCGCAGCGTAACCGACCAGATTTTCCCGCGAGGAAACGTCGTGCAGGCCGGAATCATTGTGCGCCTCACTCCGGAACTGATCGTGCTGCGAACGCGTCACGACGGCGAGCAGACTTTTCTCTTGCGCCAGGACACGCGGTATTTGGATAGTGGAATGGCGGCTGACTTCTCTAAGTTGGAAACGAACATACACGTTTCGGTCCGCGCGGGCATGAACCTGGACAATAAGTTGGAAGTGTTTCAGATTATCTGGGGCCGGATCGATGGTCCGAAATAGGTGATCACCGCCGCACCGCATGCTCATTGAAATCGGACACGTGGAGGCCATCTTCCGGTATCCCGTGAAGTCCATGGGCGGCGAACGACTAGAGACCGCTCGGCTGGGCTGGCACGGCGTCGATGGGGACAGACGCCTCGCATTCCGGCGAATTGATGACCGTAGTGGGCTCCCCTGGTTAACAGCAGGCAAGGTTCCCGGCCTGCTCCTGTTTGCTCCGCAGCGCCGTGAAGGCGGTGGTGAGGCAGACATTCCTACGCATGTTCGCACGCCCGATGGCGAAGAGATGCCTGTGTTCGGGGAGGACTTGGCCAGCGAGGTCGAACGCCGGTACGGCGCTCCCGTGCAGATGATGCAGTTGAATCACGGCATCTTCGATGATGCGAGCATCTCCATGATCGCCTCTGACACGGTGCGCGAGATCGGACGACTCGCAGGGCGGAACCTGGACGTGCGGCGATTTCGCCCGAATGTACTAACTCGTTTGCTGCGGCCGGTTCCCTTCCAGGAGGACGAGTGGTTGGGCGGCGTGCTCTCATTCGGCGAGGGCGACGACGCGCCCGCCATCGCCGTCACGATGGGCGACGTTCGCTGCTCGATGGTGAACCTTGATCCCGACTCAGCAATTTCTGCGCCAGAAGTGCTGAAAGCGGTCGTTCGTGCAAACCAGAACAACGCGGGAATCTATGGCACGGTCACTCGCACCGGCCGACTGGCGGTCGGACAGACTATATTCCTCCGTCCGGCGACCGGGAAACGGGAACGTGGGTGATCGAAATACAATGTTGCGAACGCCGCCCAACCTGGCGTTGCGGCAGTGTCGCACTAACCGATCCTCCTCGTGTCGGATTCGATAGGTAATGGGGGTTTAGTCGCGGCGGTATCGATGGCGCTCAAACCTCGAAGCATTGTTGCAACCACCAATACGTCAGCTACGTCAGTGGGAGGTTGGTATACTATTAACTTCAACCTTCTACTTTCTTCATGATGAAGTATTTCGCCCTCTTCATAGCGACCACGGGACTAGCTTGCGCCGCTGATTTCGCCACCGGACAAGCTGCGCGGCTTGTTCTGGGACAAACCACGTTTACTCAACAGGATGAGGGGGCCTCGCAAACTCTGCTTGGCGGTGTGAGCGGCGTTGCTTACGCCAACAACCTGTTGTTTGTAGCCGATTCGAACCGTGTTGGAGCGGTGCCGCAGAATAACCGCGTCCTTCTGTTTTCGGGTCTTTCCGGCATGCTGCCGGCTCCGACGGCGGCGATTGACCAGTCAAATCCCTTTCCTTGCGCCGTATGCCTGGGATCGGCTTCCGTCGTACTTGGTCAACCCGATTTCTCGACTACAGATATCGGCCTGACCCAGAACAGTCTGCGAACTCCGACCGCGGTTGCGACCGACGGTAGAATTCTGGCCGTCGCGGATACCGATAACAATCGGGTCCTTCTCTGGCTGTCCATCCCGTCGAACAACGGCCAGCCCGCTGACGTGGTGGTAGGCCAGCCGGACTTTAAGACGGCCTCATCGAACTTCGGCGGCGGCAACACGCCGAGTGCGAAGGGTCTCCGCGGTCCTCAGGGCGTTTGGATCCAGAGCGGCAGGCTGTTTGTGGCGGATACGCAGAACCACCGGGTGATGATCTGGAATTCGATTCCCAGTGCCAACGGTACACCCGCGGACCTGGTGCTCGGCCAGCCAAATTTCACTACTTACGTCGAGCCCGATCTGACCAAGGCGCAACAGAACGCCCTGCCGAATAATCTGCTGAATCCCGTCTCTGTGACTTCGGATGGGATACGGTTGTACATCACCGATCTTGGCCACAACAGAGTTGTGATCTATAACAGCATCCCAACAGCTAACGGAGCACCAGCGGACCTCGCTATCGGACAGCCGAGTTTGTCGAGCGATTCCACCAATCCGGCAATTGCAAATAACTCAGCGCTGCTCTGCGCTTCTAACGGAGTGGATAGCAGCAACAATCCGACCTATCCTGCTCGCTGCGCCGCCACCATGGACTTTCCGCGCTTCGCCTTGTCGGATGGCCAACGGCTTTTCGTTTCCGACGGTGGCAACAACCGGATTCTCGTATATAATTCGATTCCGACGCAAACCGGCCAACGTGCCGACGTGATTTTGGGGGAACCGGATGAGTTCACGTCCAACGACGATGTGGATCTGGAAATCTCGAGCTCCGATACTTTGCGTACGCCGATGTCGTTGGCGTGGGATGGCACGAATCTCTATGTGGGCGACTCGTTCAACCGCCGCGTGATGGTCTTCACTTTGGCAAACCCGATGATCTCGGGCTCTGGCGTGCGGAATGCTGCGAGCCTGGATGTTTTCGCGGTTGGCACTGTGGCCATCACCGGAACGATTACCGCGAAGGATGTCGCCACAATCACCATCGCGGGCAAAGACTATCCGTATACAGTCACGGCTGACGACACGATCGCGACCATCATCACAAAACTGGCTGGATTGATCAACGCGAATGGCGGTGACCCGAACGTATTCGCGCGCGAGGATCAGGGTGCAACCGAGGTTGTGCTCACTTCGAAGGCCACCGGCGACGCAGGTAATGCCGTAACATTGACGACAACAGTTTCCACCAATGCAACCATCGTGCTGACCGCGAGCGGGGCCACGCTGTTAGGCGGTGGCGATGCCGCCAAGATTGCGCCCGGAACGATTGTCACCATTTACAACAACGGCAGCACGACCTTCACCAGCCAGACAGCCAGTGCCGACGCCACCAAGCAGTTGCCCACCACACTAGGGGGCATTCAAGTCTATGCGGACGGCATTCGCGCGCCGCTGCTGATGGTCTCTCCCACACAGATCAACTTCGAGGTTCCAGTTGAAGTTTCCGACCGCTCGAGCCTGAGCGTTTATGTCCGGAGCACGAACAACGCCGGTGTTCTCACCAGCACACCGGTGGGAGTGCCGATTGTTCCGCAGAATCCTGGAATCTTTGCCGAAACAGGAAGCGATCCACGCCCAGCCATGGCCTATCACTACAGCAGCTACGCGACGGGCGCCATCTCGGTGGACGGAACCATCACGGCAAACGACGTGGCTACCGTCACGATTGAAGATCGCAGCTACAGCTACCCGGTACAGGCGACGGATAGTCTCGATTCGGTCCGCGACGCACTGATTGCTCTGATTAATCAGGACGAGCGCGTTTCGGCCAGCGCTGCTGGGCCCTTCGACCGCATTCGGCTTCAGGCGAGAGTTCCAGGGAAAGACGGCGAAGGAATTGTGTACGGCGCCAGCGTGAATACCAACGCCACCGTCATTCTGTCGCCCTTGAGTCCGAACCTGTGCTGTTCGAATACGGCCGGAGCCCGCGTAACACAGGCGAATCCGGCGCTGCCGGGTGAGACGATTGTTGTGTATGCCACCGGCCTGGGCGCAGTGCTTCCGACCGATGCAGCGAACGCGGCGGTGACCGGCGCGCCTTACCAGGGGCCCGATCTCAATACCGCGTCAGCGCCGGTCGATTCGCTCGCCGGGGCCAAAACGGCGAACGTGTTGTTCGCTGGTCTCAAAGCAGGGTCCATCGGAATCTACGAAGTGGATCTCCAGTTGAATTCCAGTCTGACCACGGACGCGCAAACGCAGTTAACCATTGCACAAGATGTTTACGTCAGCAATATAGTGACTATTCCCGTATATAACCCGGTACCGCCGCAATAACCATGGGCCCAACGAGGCGGCGCTTTTTCGTCGGCTCGGCCGTGGCGCTCGGCAGCCTCGCGGCGCAACCGCGGGCGCGGCCGAACGTGCTGCTGGTGATGTCGGACCAGGAATCCGCGCTGCTCCCTGGACCGGTCAATCTGCCCCACCGCGCGCGCCTGTCGGGGCGCGGACTCTCCTTCTCTTACGCTTTTTGCAATACGCCGCAGTGTTCTCCAGCCCGAGCTTCGCTTCTCACCGGACTCGAACCCCACGAAAGCGGAGTGCTCACCAACGTAGATGAGGGTTCGCTCGGAAAACCTCTTTCTCCGTCGATCCCGACCATGGGAAGCGTGTTCCAAAAAGCCGGCTATACCACCGGCTATTTCGGGAAGTGGCACCTGGGTAATGAAAGCGGCGGGCTGAAGGAATACGGCTTCGAAACGTATAGCGCCGGCAACGACGGCCAAGTGACGGCTGACGCAAGAGCATGGATTCGCCGGCAAAAAGGTCCGTGGCTTGGCTGGGTCTCGCTGCTGAACCCGCACGACATTTATCACTTTCCCGAGGACGCCATCAAGACGCTCTCACGTCCAGGCGTGAGAGCGCCTTTCAGCGATCGTTCGGATCTTTTCAATAAGCCCTCTGAGCAGCGGGAGTATGCAGAGAAGGATCAAGGGCGGGAGACGCTGGATTATTCGGCGCGCGATTGGATCCGTTACCGCAGTTATTACCTGAGGTTGATTGAGAAAGTGGACGCGCAACTCGGCGCGATCCTCGGCGCCGTGGATCTCAGCAACACGATCGTCGTTTACACATCCGACCACGGCGATGCGCTCGGTGAGCATGGCTTGCCGTTCAAAGGTCCATTCATGCACGAGGAGTTGATTCGAATCCCGCTAGTCATCGCCGGACCCGGGATTTCCAAAGGCGTGTCCGACGCGATGACAACACAAGCCGAGCTCGCGCCGGCGGTGGCGAAGTTTGCCGGGATTACCTGGCCGGGCGTGCGCCGCGCTCCCGATCCGCATGCGGTTTTTCTGGAATATTACGCCAAGCAAAAATGGGTGAATCCGATTCGAACGGTCCGCACTCGCCAATGGAAATTGAACTGGTACGATAGCGGGCACAAGGAATTCTACGATCTGGCCGCCGATCCGCACGAGACCATTAATCTTGCGAACGACCCGGCTTTCGCCGAGGTGCAGTCGAAGCTCGAGACGCGCATCGAAGCGTGGCGCCCAGGCAAGCAGCCCGCCAGCGCTCGGCCTACCACGGGTTGAAGCGCTGATATAGCCCCCGTGATTTTCCGGGAGCGACAGGCATCCCTGCCCCATCGGCCGTTCAGTTCCGGTGCGGCTTATAACCGCTTGACCGCATGAGTTCGCGCGCACGTTCCTCGACATCGGGGGCAACATAGAAGAAAGCGCCCACTCGCTCGGACGCAAAGATCAGACCGCCGCGGTACGTGTCGGGCTCGACCAGGTAGTCGATTTCCGCCCGAGTCAGCAGATCCTCCAGCGCCAGTGCGTCTTTCAGTTTTTTGGCGATATAGACGAGGGGCAGATCGGAATCGCCAAAGAAGTCAGGTTCGCGCTTCACGGTTCAGCCGAGATTCTCCTCATGGCGTATCTCGTACAACTTCAGCCTAACACGGAGATTCCGGGCAAATAATATACAGGGAAAGCGGTAGATATTTACGGACTTTCCAGAATATCTAAGATAAACGCGACTTTAGATCCAGTACGGTGTTTGCGTAAAGAGAAGCACGAAGACCTGTCATCCTATTGTAATCCGTTCATGCATATGAAGATACACGCTCATATCATCGAAGGAAAAACCATAAAATATCATGAAACAATATGTCGTGGGCGTCTTATTTTCTCTGGCAACCTGGTCTTCGGCGGCGGCAATGTCGATCTCGCTTACTCCATCGACCCCCTCTCCGGCCGCGGTCGGCGACGTTGTCACCTGGTACACCGACACCGCCGGCGCGAATCCCGGTAGGCTCCGATATCGCTTCCGCGTCAAAACCGGCACGGCCGGGTTTCAACTAGTGCACGACTATTCGCCCTTGACTTCATTAAATTGGGCTATGAGCAACAGCGAAGGTAGCTACGAAGTGGAGGCATCGGTCAAGAATCTCGACACGGGAGAAACCGCTGTTGCTTCCGAGGCTTATCAGATCACTTCGCGCGTCGGGTCGGGCCAGCCCGTCCTAAATCAGACGGCGAATCCGCTCGTCGCACTCTACAGTGCCCCGCCCTGCGCCTCCGGAAGTCAGATGTTCGTAACTTTCACATCTCCGGAGGGTTTCGGGCAAAACACCGCATCAAAAACCTGCACGCCGCGCGCAAGCATGAATTTCTATCTCGGAGGAATGCGCGCGAGCACGCAGTATACGGTCCGCCATACGGTAGTCACCGGAACGCAATCTCAAGTTGGGCCCACGCTCACATGGACAACGCAGCCGGTGACGATCCCGATTGAAGGCTACACCGTCTTGCGGACGCCTCTGAAACCAGTCACGCAGGGAATCCTGCTGCAAAGCATGATCGAGGAAATGACGGTTGCCACGGATCTCGCAGGCAATCTCGTCTGGTATTACCCCGGCGCCATTTCGTCGCTGACACGCCCGGAAGCCGGCGGCCTCTTCCTCGGTTTGACGGAGTCGCCAACAGAGGATCAATCGCACCAGATTCTTCGCGAATTCGACCTGGCCGGAAACACTACTCTCGAGACCAACGCGGAGCAGATCAACCAGCAGCTCGCGGCCTTGGGAGCGCGCCAGATCAGCGGTTTCCATCATGAGGCGCGGCGCCTCCCGAACGGGCGGATCATGCTGCTGGCCGATGTCGAACAGGTGCTGATCAACATGCAGGGACCGGGTGCGGTGGATGTGCTCGGCGACATGATCATTGTTCTCGACCGCAATCTGCAAGTGGTTTGGACCTGGGACGCCTTCGATCACCTCAACGTCCGCCGGACGGCTACGCTTGGCGAAACCTGCACAGCCGCGGGCGGAGGCTGCCCACCGTTTTACTTGATGCCGAAAGCTAACGATTGGCTGCACGGCAACTCGCTCGAGCTCACCGCAGACGGCAGCATACTCTACTCCGCACGCCATCAGGACTGGTTGATCAAAATCGCGTATGGAAACGGAACGGGGAGCGGCAACATCATCTGGAGGCTCGGTCAGGACGGCGATTTCTCGATCAACTCCAGCGATCCCAATCCGTGGTTCTCGCATCAGCACGATCCCTCAGCGAGCGGAGCGCTGGATTCCAACATCCTCGTGTTCGACGATGGCAACGTCCGCCAGACGGCCGATCCGAGTGCGCACAGCCGTGGACAGTTGCTGCATCTCGATGAAGTGAACCGCGTGGCCAGTCTCACGTTGAATGCCGATCTGGGCGCGTACTCATACGCTCTCGGTTCGGCGCAGAGACTGACAAACGGCGATTACCACTTTGACGTAGGCTGGATCAATTCAGATAATCTGGGTGATAGGAGCCAGTCGGTGGAGGTGGATTCCGCCGGTAAGATGATTTACCAGGTCCAGATCGCCGGGCCCGCGTACCGCACGTTTCGCATGAGGGATTTGTACACGGCGCCGCAATAAAAATGTTGGCCGCGAATGAACGCTAATGAACGCCGATAACAAGACCCACATGGATCGCCGCGAGTTTCTGAAGGCTCCGCTAGTCGCGGGCGCAGCGAGCGCGGCGTTTGCCAAACCGCAAGCGCAGACGCAACCGCCAAACATCATCATTATCTATGCGGACGACCTTGGTTATGGTGACCTTGGCTGCTACGGATCGAAAATTCGCACGCCCCACATCAACCAAATGGCGAGAGAGGGCGTCCGCTTCCGGCAGTTTCATTCCGCCAGTCCGGTTTGCTCTCCCGCGCGGGCGGCTCTGCTGACCGGCCGCTATCCAACGCGTTCCGGTGTGCCGCGAGTGCTGCAGCCGGGAGATCTGACAGGCCTCTCGCCCTCTGAAACAACCATCGCGCAAATGCTGAAGACGGTGAACTACAAGACCATGTGCATCGGCAAATGGCATCTGGGCGACCTGCCGCAATTTAGCCCCAACAAATACGGCTTTGACGAATACTACGGCATGCCCTACAGCGTGGATATGTGGCCGCTGCCGTTGATGCACAATTCGGCTGTTCTCGAATCACCCACGGTGCTCTCGACTCTCACGCCGCGCTACACCGCCCAGGCGCAGAATTTCATCAATAACGCGAACGGATCGCCATTCTTCCTCTATATGGCGCACGCTTATCCACATATCCCGGTGAATGCTTCCGACCGGTTCCGCGGCAAATCGGCTCTTGGCATATATGGGGACGCAATCGAGGAGATCGATTGGAGCGTTGGGCAGGTACTCGCCACGCTGAAGACGAATGATCTGGATAACAATACCCTGGTGATGTTCTCGAGCGACCACGGACCCTGGTTTCAGGGCAGCGCAGGCAGACTGCGCGGCCGCAAGGGCGAAACCTGGGAGGGCGGCGTCCGTGTTCCTTTGATCGCGCGTTTCCCCAGTCAAATTCCAGTGGATAGGACCTCCGACGGCGTTTCATCGACCCTCGACGTGCTCCCTACAGTTGCCCGCCTGGCCAATGCGCCGCTGCCGAACAGACCATTGGATGGCGTGGACATCTGGCCGCTGTTGACTGGCGAAAAAACCGACGTTGACCGGGAGGCGCTACTGTATTTCGATAGCTGGCAAATCCAATGCGCACGGTTGGGCCGATGGAAGCTGCACGTGGCTCGTTACAACAGCATCATCTGGACGCCTGATCCTCCCGGAGGACGCTTCAATCTTCCGCTGCCCAAACCGGAGCTATACGACGTGGAGACCGATCCCGACGAGAGCTGCAACGTTGCTAGCGCGAATCCGCAGATCGTTGCCGATCTGCAAAGCCGCATTGCCAGAATGATTCCGAGCTTTCCGCAAGACGTGATGAACGCGTGGCGCGACACGGTCTCGACCAGGGTGCAGGACACGCCGGTGGGAGCGCTGCCGGTGAAAGCCTGACTAAGTAAACGCCCGCAAAACGGAGCTTGGGGCGCGGCTGACTTATGCCCAGAACGGTTCGCCGTCGACCAGATTCTTGCGGAGGAAGTCGGGATTGATTTCGAGGCCGAGTCCGGCCCCCATGGCAACTTTCAACTGTCCGTTGCGCACTTCGGGCGGATTTGTGCCCATCCCCTCAATGTAGCGATTGGGGCGGCCAAGCTGGCTTTCGGACCGATAGAAGTTCTGGATGGAAGAGCCGAAGTGTGCGTTGGCGTAGGTCAATACCAGCGATCCGACGTTGTGAAGCGCTACCGGCGTTCGTGTGAGCGCGGCGTAATCGGCGATCTTTTTCGTGCCGGTGATTCCGCCTGCAAACGCGAGGTCAGGGTGAATGATGTCGACCGCCTGGTTGTCGAGGAACGCACGAAAGCCGCGGACCATTTCCAATTTCTCGCCAGTGAGCAACGGAATGCGAGCCTGCCTGCGTAGCGACTGCCATCCTTCGGAGTACGGCGGATACAGCGCGTCTTCCATGAATAGCGGATTCATCGATTCGACGACTTTGGCCACCGCTACCGCGCTCGGCTCGTCAAGTTCATTGTGGCAATGAACGGCGACGTCGATTTCCTCGCCGACGGCTTCGCGGACGTTGTGATACGCGCGTGCGACGTTGCGCAGTTGACTGCTGTCGAGCGTCGGGGCGAAGCGTCCCATGGGCACTCCGATCGCCGGATGGATGTCGCACTTGAACGCGTTAAATCCTTCAGGCATTGTCTTGATGCGCGCGGCGAAATCCTGGCACGATTTTTTGTCGAGCATGTTCATTCCGACGCCATGCGAGTACATGGGAATCGATGGACGAAACGGGCCGCCGAGCAGGTTGCAGACGGGCAATCCAGTGATCTTGCCGGCCAGATCCCAGAGCGCCATATCGATTCCGCTGATGGTCGGGATGTGGGCCATGTAGGTGTGGATCAAGGAAGTCAGATTCTGGAAGTGGACTTCGATCAGCAGCGGGTCCTTGCCGATGAGATATTGCTTCATGGTGTCGATGCGGGCGCGCGCCATGGGTCCGGTGGAACCTGCTTCACCATAGCCGGTGAGCCCGGCGTCGGTGTCGATGCGGATCAGGCAATTGCCGGCGATGTTTCGAATCGCCATCGCTTTTACGCTGGTGATTTTGACCTTCTTTAGATTCGACTCCGCGAGGGCTCGAAAATGGGAGAACGAAGCGGCTGCTGGCAGCGCGACAGCGAGGCGGACGAAATTGCGGCGGGTCAACGATTGGTTCATGTCACAGCAAGTATATATCCGGCGCGGTTGATATGCTGTGGAGGATGAAGATTGCGGGCGTGGCGACGATCACGGTGGGTTTTCTGGTGGCCACGCAGGCTGCATTTTGCGCTGATGCGTTGACGTGGGGCACGGCCGTCAACGGACTGCGGCTGGGTATCGGATCGGACGCGGGCGTGCCTGATCTCACGCTGCGCATCGCCATTCAGAACACCGGCGACAAATCCGTGGACGTTCTGATCGGCCATGAGATTGGCAAGGGCACAGTTTACGATGTAAGATTCTTTGCTATGTCGCCGGATGGTAAAGAGCGGGAAGTGTACGATCTTAGATCGTTCACGGCGGTAGGCGGATTGATTTTGCCTGTTGTGATCAAACTCGATCCCGGCGCGATGAAAGAGTACGCTTTTGTAGCCAAGAAAATTATCGCCATCGAACGAGCGGCGGATATCACCCTCGAAACTCTACTGGCACAGGGATACTCGGTGCGGGCTTCGCTGGAAGTGGTTGACTCACGCCAACTCGGATCGGGAATCACGGAGCGCTCGTGGCTCGGCAAGGTGGTTTCGCCTGCGCTCGTGTCAAAGTAGGCACAGGAATCGACGGGCGGACACAATCTTGCTCGGGGGGCTCCCGTGGAATCATTCAACTGCGTTTGGTGTGGCACTTGCACTGATGTCAACATGATCATCCTCAGGATTTTCGTTTGTGCCGCGTTCTCTGCCCTTCCTTTCGTCGCGCAGGCTCAGACAGTGGCCCGGCTAAGCACGCATCCTTTGCCCTCGCCCGAACAGGTAAGCGATCTTGAAACCTTCGTGCAGATCAATCCGGAAGATCTCGAAAGCCGAGTCGCATTGCTGCGTTTCTATGCCGATTTGGCCCCGGTCCCGGCGAATGATGTGCCGGGCCGCCGGTTCGCCAGGCTCCAGAACATCCTCTATCTGATCGGCCATCATCCGGAGGCAAAGGCCACCGGAACGCCCATCGCCTATGTGGCGCGAACCAACGGTCCCTATGCGAATGAGGGCGATCATGTAACGGCGGTAAATCAGTGGATGACCGCCATCGACTCTCATCCTGGGGACACTACGGTACTGATCAACGCCATTCGATTTCTGACTGTTGAAGAAAAGAACGCAGCGGAAAATGTTCTGCAGCGCGCGATTGCGGATGCTCCAGGGAATCGGGAACTGGGAGCGAATCTTGGATTCCTTTACGCGACTGAAATCCTGAGCCCTGAGTTCGCCGAACACGCAGCAAGTTCGTTGGAGGGCATGTCCAACCCATTTGTATTGGCTGGCGCAGGAACGGCAATTCCGAATATGGCGATGAGCGCGAGCCTTGGCCAGCCGGTGGATCCGAAGCTATTCGAACTGAGTTCCCGCCTGTTGGCGAAGGCCCGCGCGCTTGCCCCGGACGACAAAGACATCCAAGGACCGATGCCGATGATCAACTATTTCACTGCTGCTCGCGATCAGTTACAAGGTGTGATCACCCCACCGGCTCCGTCGCGTATTCACGTGGCGAGCAATGTGGAGGCGGCACAATTGGTCCGCAAGACGCAACCGGTATATCCCGAAGAGGCGCGGACCGCCGGTGTTAAAGGCGACGTTCGGTTCAACGCCGTAATCGGGCGCGACGGGACGATTCAAACGCTGCAATTAGTGAACGGAGATCCACTACTGGTGCCCCCTGCGCAGAAAGCCGTTATCACTTGGCTCTACAAACCGACGATATTGAACGGCTCTCCGGTTGAAGTGATGACGGAAGTTACTGTGAGTTTCCCGCCGGAGTGAGGCACCAGCCCGCAAAGGGCCGGTCGCGGCCCACAGTATTCGCAAGCAAACGCTCTTGCGAGTCCGCGACCCAGGCTCCGTTTTTGCGGGCGTTTACTCAGGAGCCCGCCAAGGGCCAGTCCCGGCCCTCAGTATTCGCCAGCAAAAGCCCGTGCGAGTCCCCGACCCAGGCTCCGTTTTGCGGGCGTTTACTTATGAGCCCGCAAAGGGCCGGCCGCGGCCGTTCAGTATTCGCAAGCAAATGCCCGTGCGAGTCCGCGACCCAGGCTCCGTTTTGCGGACGTTTACTTATGAGCCCGCAAAGGGCCGGCCGCGGCCGTCAGTATTGGCAAGCAAATGCCCGTGCGAGTCCGCGACCCAGGCTCCGTTTTGCGGGCGTTTACTCAGGAG